>ERZ791865.820-NODE-820-length-38571-cov-3.898536_pt1 | contig 38571 bp, 31 predicted proteins | sample MGYA00509942_ERZ791865 | MGnify/ENA primary metagenome ERZ791865 (study PRJEB30046, sample SAMN00792098) | human gut metagenome | study: EMG produced TPA metagenomics assembly of the A metagenome-wide association study of gut microbiota in type 2...
GTGGACTATATTTTACGTGAGAGTAAAAATTGCAATATGTGGTGGACCCATACAAGCAGTTGCTTCTCCACCGTTTGCTGGTTTAATAGGGCGATAAAATTTACTTTGTTTGAAACAGGGATTGAGAATGCAAAAGCTGATTAACGCCGTGCAGAACTATGCATGGGGAAGCCACACCGCCTTAACTGAACTGTATGGCATCGCCAACCCGGACAATCTGCCGATGGCAGAGCTGTGGATGGGGGCGCATCCGAAGAGCAGCTCGCAGATCCTGGCGGCCGACGGCCAGCCGCGTTCGCTGCGCGAGGTGATTGACGCGGATAAAGCCGCTCTGCTCGGCGACAAGGTTGCCGCCCGCTTTGGTGAACTGCCGTTCCTGTTTAAGGTACTGTGCGCCGCTCAGCCGCTCTCAATTCAGGTGCATCCCAACAAGCAGGCCTCGGAAGAAGGTTTCGCCCGCGAGAACGCCGCCGGTATCCCGCTCTCCGCCGCCGAGCGTAACTACAAAGATCCGAACCACAAACCGGAGCTGGTTTTTGCCCTGACGCCGTTCCTGGCGATGAATGCATTTCGCGAGTTCAGCGAGATTGCCACCCTGCTGCAGCCGGTGGCTAGCGCGCATCCGGCAATCGGCGCCTTCCTGCAGCAGCCGGACGCGACTCACCTGAGCCAGCTGTTTGCCAGCCTGCTAAATATGCAGGGTGAGGAAAAGGCCAAGGCGCTGCAGGTGCTGCGCGACGTACTGGCCCGTGAACAAGGCGAACCGTGGCAGACAATCCGCCTGATCGCGGAATTCTATCCGGACGACAGCGGCCTCTTCTCCCCGCTGCTGCTGAACGTAGTGAAGCTGAACCCAGGCGAAGCGATGTTCCTGTTTGCTGAAACGCCGCACGCCTATCTGCAGGGGGTGGCGCTGGAGGTGATGGCCAACTCGGATAACGTACTGCGCGCCGGCCTGACGCCGAAATACATTGATATTCCTGAGCTGGTTGCTAACGTCAAGTTCGAGGCTAAACCGGCGGGTGAGCTGTTGACCCAGCCGCAGCGTCACGGCGCGGAACTCGACTTCCCGATCCCGGTGGAAGATTTTGCCTTCTCCCTGCATGACCTCTCCGCCGAGGGCAGCGATCTGGCCCAGGCAAGCGCAGCGATCGTGTTCTGCGTCGACGGCGAAGCCGTACTGCGCAAAGGCGACCAGAGCCTGACCCTCAAGCCGGGCGAGTCGGCCTTCGTGGCCGCCAGTGAATCGCCGGTGCAGGTCAGCGGCCGCGGCCGCGTGGCGCGCGTTTTCAATAAGCTCCAGTAAGCGACTGACCCTTCAGGTCGCGCTTACTGTTGGTGATAACTCAGCCAGGCGGTCTCTCCGCCTGGCTTCATTTATGGATAAATGCTATGAAAAAATCGCTGGTCGCAGCAGGAGTCATCGTGGCGCTGGGCGTGGTATGGACAGGCGGCGCCTGGTTCACCGGTAAACAGCTGGAAGGCCGGATCGCCGATATGGTGCAGCAGGCAAACGCCCAGCTGCGCAGCAGCGCGCCGGAGTCAGGTCTGGAGCTGAGCTATCAGGACTACCAGCGCGGGCTGTTCAGCAGCCATCTGCAGCTGGTGGTGAAGCCGATCGCCGGTCAGGCTAACGGCTGGCTGGCCGCCGGGCAGAGCGTGGTGCTTGACGAAGTGGTCGATCATGGCCCCTTCCCGCTGGCCTCGTTAAAAGCCTTTAATCTGGCGCCGGCAATGGCTTCCGTCCACACCACGCTGGTGAAAAACGACGCCAGCCAGGCGCTGTTCGAGATAGCCAAAGGCGACCCCCCCTTTACCGTCGATACGCGCATTGCCTACAGCGGCGACAGCCAGTCGGCTATCGTCCTTAACGCCCTCGACTACGCTAAAGGCGATGAGAAAGTCACCTTCAGCGGCGGTCAGTTCCAGCTCGACGCCGACCGCGACGGCAAAAACATCAGCCTGAAGGGCCAGGCCGGCAGCGGGCAGATCGATGCGCTCAACGAATATAATCAGAAGGTACAGCTGCGCTTCGTCAACCTGACCACCGACGGCGCCACCGAGCTGGCCAGCTTCAACGAACGTATCGGCCAGCAAAAAATGACCCTCGATAAACTGGCCATCAGCGTCGAAGGCAAAGAGCTGGCGCTGATCGACGGCATGGCGCTGGACGGCGGCTCGACGCTGACCCAGGACGGCAAAGGCGTGAACAGCCAGGTGAACTACACCGTCAACAGCCTCAAGCTGCAGGGGCAGGATATGGGCAGCGGCAAACTCACACTGAAAGTGGATAACGTCGACGGTCAGGCGTGGCACCAGTTCAGTCAGCAGTACAGCGCGCAGTCTCAGGCGCTGCTGGCGAAACCGGAGCTGGCGCAGAATCCGGAGCTGTATCAGCAGGCCCTCACCGAAACGCTGTTCAATGCGCTGCCGATCCTGCTCAAAGGCAACCCGTCGGTGACCATCTCTCCGCTGAGCTGGCGCAATGCCAAAGGCGAAAGCACCCTCAACCTCTCGGTTCTGCTGAAAGATCCGGCCCAGGTGACCGCTCCGCCGCAGACCCTGGCGGACAGCCTGGATCGCGTGGTGCAGTCCCTGGACGGCAAAGTGGTGATCCCGGTGGATATGGCGACGGAGTTTATGACTAAGATCGCCGGTCTGGAAGGCTATCAGCCGGCCGATGCCGCCAATCTTGCCGATCAGCAGGTCAAAGGCCTGGCGGCGATGGGCCAGATGTTCCGCATTACCACCATGGAAGATAACGCCATCAGCAGCAGTCTGCAGTACGCGAACGGCCAGGTGACGCTGAACGGACAGAAAATGCCGCTGCAAGACTTTGCCGCGATGTTTGGTCTGGAAGCGCCTTCGCTGCCGGACAGCGCGCCGCAGGAAGGCCAGCCGCAGCAGGATGACGCCGCTCCTCAGCAGGACGACGCCGCCCCGCAGCCGTAACTTATCGGTACAGGAGACGGCCAGCGCGCGCCGTCTCCCTTATTTTCGCGTCACCAGCCGCGGGGGCATAATCTGGTTTCGCGTCTCGCCAGTCCCCTCTTCCAGCCGCCGCAGCATCGAATCCGCCAGGCTTTTCCCCATCTCCCGCGCCGGGGTGGTCACCCAGGTGAGAGGCAGGTCGTCGAGGGCTGCCTCCGGCACGTCGGCAAACGCCGCCAGCGCCACCCGCTGCTCAAAGTAGCTCTCGACGCCATCTTCCCCGCTCTGTCTTCCAGCCCGTAACAGACCGAACCACGCGCCGGTGGCTACCACGTTGTTGTAGCACAGCACCGCGGTAATGGTCGGATTCTGGCGCAGCAGGCCGGTCATCGCCTCCGCCGCCTGCTTCTGGCTGGACTCGCACTCCAGCACCCATTCGCTGTGAAACGGCAGGCCGTATTTCAGCAAGGTGGCGCAATAGCCGCCGACCCGCTCGGCGCGCGTCAGCGAAGCACTCTGCCCGCCGAGCCAGGCGATCCGCTGATGGCCGCGGCGGATAAGATGCTCCGTCACCAGCTGCGCCGCCTGCATGTTGTCCGGGCGGATCAGGTCGACATCGTCAAGATAGCTGGCGCGGGAAGCAAACACCAGCGGCACCCCCGCCTCCGCCGCACGCTCGCGCAGCTCGCTCACGCGGTCGATCGCCCCGGCGATAATCACCCCGTCCACCCCCTGCGCCGCCAGCGTATCAAACCGCTGGGCCATCTTTTCGCCGCTGCGGCCTCCCTGGATGAGAAATACCATTTTCCCCTGCCTCTCCAGGGCATCGGTGAGGCCGGCGGTTAATTCAGCATAAAACGGTTTTGACAGGTCGCTGACGATAAGGCCAATCACGCCGCTCTGCCCACCGCGCAGCGAGGCCGCCTGACGATTGCGCACAAATCCCAGCTGTTCGATAGCCTGATTAACCCGCTCGCCGGTGGCGCTGGAGATGCGCCCTTTGCCGCTCAGTACCAGCGAAACGGTGCTCACGGAGACGCCGGCAGCCAGCGCCACATCATTGATGGTGATCTTTTTTGCGATTGCCATAACCTGCTGGCTGACTCCTTTGCCTTTCGATAAATCGTTTTATCATTGTGCGATCTTTATAAACCTTATTATCGCTTGAATATGTGATTTTTATCGCACTAAAAAGTGGTAAAACGTTTTATCTTGCCGTGGCGTTAGTTCTCCCGACCACTTATGAATCAGGAACCGTGCTATGACGGCGAAAACAGCACCAAAAATCACCTTATGGGAATTTTTCCAGCAGCTGGGAAAAACCTTCATGCTGCCCGTAGCGTTGCTCTCGTTTTGCGGGATCATGCTGGGGATCGGCAGCTCGCTAAGCAGTCACGATGTTTTGACTCTGCTGCCGTGGCTGGATATGCCGCTGCTGCAGGCCATCTTTATCTGGATGAGCAAGGTCGGCTCCTTTGCCTTCAGCTTCCTGCCGGTCATGTTTTGTATCGCCATCCCGCTGGGTCTGGCGCGAGAAAACAAAGGCGTCGCCGCCTTCGCCGGCTTCGTTGGCTACGCGGTCATGAACCTGGCGGTCAACTTCTGGCTGACCGCGAAAGGCATTCTGCCCACCACCGACGCCGCGATCCTGAAGGCCAACAATATCCAGAACATTATCGGCATTCCGTCAATCGATACCGGGATCCTCGGGGCGGTGATCGCCGGGATTATCGTCTGGCTGCTGCATGAACGCTTCCATAACATTCGCCTGCCGGACGCCCTGGCCTTCTTCGGCGGCACCCGCTTCGTGCCGATCGTCACCACCGTGGTGCTGGGGCTGGTCGGGCTGGCGATCCCGTTGGTGTGGCCAGTCTTCGCCATGGGGATCAACGCCCTCGGGAAGATGATCAACAGCGCCGGGGATTTTGGGCCGATGATCTTCGGCACCGGCGAGCGACTGCTGCTGCCGTTTGGCCTGCACCATATTCTGGTGGCGCTGATCCGCTTTACCGAAGCCGGTGGCACCCTCGACGTCTGCGGCCACAGCGTCAGCGGCGCGCTGACCATCTTCCAGGCGCAGCTGAGCTGTCCGACGACCCACGGCTTCGCCGAAAGCGCCACCCGTTTCCTGTCGCAGGGTAAAATGCCGGCATTCCTCGGCGGCCTGCCGGGAGCCGCGCTGGCGATGTACCACTGCGCCCGTCCGGAAAACCGACATAAAATAAAAGGTCTGCTGATCTCCGGGGTCATCGCCTGCGTGGTGGGCGGCACCACCGAGCCGCTGGAGTTCTTGTTCTTGTTTGTCGCGCCGGTCCTGTATGTCATCCACGCGCTGCTGACCGGTCTCGGCTTTACCATCATGGCGGTGCTCGGGGTAACCATCGGCAACACCGACGGCAATATCATCGACTTCGTGGTGTTTGGCATTCTGCATGGCCTGGCCACCAAGTGGTATCTGGTGCCGGTGGTGGCGGCTATCTGGTTCGCGGTCTACTATGCCATCTTCCGCTTCGCCATCACCCGCTTCAATCTGAAAACGCCGGGCCGCGACATCGACACTGCCGCCAGCGTGGAGAAAGCCGTCGCCGGTACCATCGGCAAATCCGGGTATAACGTACCGGCGATTCTGGCGGCGCTCGGCGGCGCAGAGAACATTGTTTCGCTGGATAACTGCATTACCCGTCTGCGCCTGTCGGTGCACGATATGAGCAAAGTGGACGCCGCCGCGCTGAAAGCCCATCGCGCCATCGGGGTGGTACAGCTCAACCAGCATAATCTGCAGGTGGTTATTGGCCCGCAGGTACAGTCGGTAAAAGATGAGATGGCCACGCTGATGAATACCGTGCAGGCCTGATCCCACTAGTCCCCCTCCGCTACGGAGGGGGCGCTCGCTAAGGAAGCTCCAATGTTTGATTTTGCCACCCCTATCGATCGCCACGGCACCTGGTGCACGCAATGGGACTATGTCGCCGACCGGTTTGGCGCCGCCGATCTGCTGCCGTTCACTATTTCCGATATGGATTTCGCCACCGCGCCCTGTATTCTCGACGCCGTTAGCCAGCGGCTGGCCCACGGGGTGTTCGGCTACAGCCGCTGGCGCAACGAGGCGTTTCTCGGGGCGATTGCCCACTGGTACGCCAGTCGCTTTAACAGCGACATCGATCCGCAATCTGTGGTCTACGGACCGTCTGTTATCTACATGGTGGCGGAAACCATCCGCCAGTGGTCGAAAGAAGGCGACGGCGTCGTGGTTCACACCCCTGCCTACGATGCGTTCTATAACACCATCACCGCTAACCGGCGGCGGATTGCCCCGGTGCCATTGATCCTGAAGGATAATCGGTGGCGCTGCGATATGGACCGCCTGGAGGCGGCGCTGGCGGAGCCAAAGAATACCCTGCTGCTGCTGTGCAGCCCGCACAACCCAACGGGGAAAGTCTGGCGTCGCGAGGAGCTGGAGACCATGGCGGCCCTGTGTCAAAAACATGGCGTCAGGGTGATTAGCGACGAAATTCATATGGACATGACCTGGAGCGAACACCGCCATATCCCGTGGAGCGAGGTCGCTCAGGGACCATGGGCGCTGTTCACCTCCGGTTCGAAGAGCTTCAATATTCCGGCCTTTACCGGGGCCTACGGCTTTATCCCCGAAGAGAACGAGCGCGACAGCTACCTGCAGGCGCTAAAGGGTCGCGACGGGCTCTCTTCCCCTTCCGTGCCGGCGCTGGTCGCCCATATCGCCGCCTACCGCGACGGGGCTCCCTGGCTCGATGCCCTGCGCGACTACCTGCAGGCGAATATGCGCTATGTCGCCGACACGCTCAACAACGCCTTCCCCGCGCTCTGCTGGCAGCCGCCGGAGGCCACCTACCTGGCATGGATCGACCTGCGCCCGCTCAACGTTGACGATCGCGCGCTACAGCAGGCGCTGATCGCCGAACAGAAGGTGGCGATTATGCCGGGTTATACCTATGGTCCTGAGGGCAACGGCTTTCTGCGACTCAACGTCGGCTGCCCGCGCGAGAAGCTGGAACGCGGTGTCGAAGGACTGATTGCCGCCCTGCGCAGCCTCAGCTGATTCGACGCGCAATCTACAGGTCATCGCGCCGGCGAAACGCCAGGTAACCGGCGCCGAGGGTAAAGACAGCGACAATCACCACCAGCAGGATAAACCCGTGGTGGTTGCTTGCCAGCGGGATCCCACCGACGTTCATGCCGAAGAAACCGGCGACGATGTTAATCGGCAGCGCGAGGACGGTGATCACCGTCAGGGTATAGAGGGTGCGATTGCTCTGCTCCAGCTGGCGGGCGCCAATCTCCTCCTGCAGCAGACTGATGCGCTCGATCAGGCCCGACAGATCGTTAAGCACCACGCTAAACTCTTCGGTGAACTGACGAAACGCCTGCACCACCGCGCGATCCATCCACGCCGGCGGCCGGTTAAGCAGCCGGAACATCGCCGCCGGCTCCGGCGCCAGCAGCCGCTGGAAGCGTAAAAGCATCCGCCGTAGCCGCGCCAGATCGGCCCGGTTGCGCTGCACGTGATTGCTCAGAAGACGCTCTTCAATAAGGTCAACATGGCGGCTGGCCTGGCGGACGACCTGCTCCAGCACCTCCTCCTGCTCCTCCAGCAGAAAGGCCAGCAGCTCAGTAGACGTGTTCACCCTGAGCGTCTGCAAGCGCGGCAGCATCCATTCGATAAACCGCAACGGTTTGAAGCGCGCCGTCACCACCAGCCTGGGGCTACAGTAGAGCCACAGCGTGGCGGTTTCCGCGCTGGTATCCTGCGGACGAAACAGCACATCGTTAAGCACAGCGAACAGATTTTCCCCCTGTCGCTCAATGCGGGTGGTGTGCGAGCCGCTGCGGATCTCCTCGAAGAAAAAATCGGCCACCGGAAAGTGGCTGGTTAACCATTTCTCGGCGGTGGCATGATTAAGATTCAGGTGTAACCAGATAAACGCCTTGTCATCGGCGAGCGCCTGATAGCGGGCGCATACCTCGCCAGAGGCGATCGGCTGCGGGGGGCGCTGTTCATGAAACAAATAGCCATGCACCAGGCCGGAAACTTCACTATCAAAATCGGGCTTTAACATCTTCGCGGTGACGTCTTGACTCATGGCTCCCTCAGGACAGGCACTGGCACCGTTGATGCCCGAATATTGTCATCTTTCGCTATTTTCCGCGGGCTGGCAAGGTTAATAATCTGGTCATAAAACAGTAACCTGGCTGACATATGACGGCCAGTATCACGCTTCATCCCCTCGCCGCGCAGGCGATGCGATGGAGGCGAACAGAAGGTCTTCTTGCCTTTATGCTCAGGCGGTTATTAAAATAAATTTGATTATCCTCAAAACTTTTTTAGGCAGAAAGCGGTATTAATTTGCGCGCTTAATCATTGCTTTCACCCAGGTTTATTAAGGAGGAGACCATGAAAACCTATGACCGTAATCGTAACGCTATTGCTACCGGCAGCATGGTAATGATCGCCGGTAACGGGACGACGGGCGTGATTAAAGCTATCCATGGCGAGGGGAAAACCGCTGAGCAGCTGCGCCGGGCGGACTGCGTTGAAATCGACGGCTGCGAGGGCCGCTTCTGCCCGTTGGATCTGATCCGTCTCGGCTTCCATTAATTCCTGCCGCCAGGTCGTTAGTATCAGGCCACCTGTGGTGGCCTGCTCTTTTCCCGGGAAATAAAGCGTCTAGCGAAAGCTCCACTGAACACTCATCACAAAGATCGCCGGCACAATAATGCCGCCTTCCACACCGAAATAATCGGTGAAATTATATTGCAGGCCATGATAGAGGTAGGGCGAAAAACCGATGCCGGTGATTTTTTTGGCGGTGCGGTAGGTGCCGGAATCCCCACAGTGGCTGAAGGCATCAAAGAAAAATTCCCCGGTATAGGCATACACCCCTTTCAGTACCCAGCCGGTATCGTTTTTCAGCCAGTCGCGGCGCACGCCGAGGGTCAGGCAACGATCGTCAAAGCTGTTTTTCATCGTTCCGACCAGCACGCTGTATTTTGAATCCTGAGAAAACTTGCGCTCCACCGAGAAAAAGTTGTTATTGAAATGTTCGTTATATTGTCCGTGGTTACCCGTCATATGATAGACATAGGAACCGGTATTCATCGAATAGAGGTTTAATTCCCCGGCCTGCGCCGACGGCATGGCAACCATTAGTAGCGCTGATAACAAAATCCATAATTTATTTACCATTCAGTAACCTATGCCATACCCGTAAAAAGAACCCGGCATGCTAGCACCGCTTAGCTAAACCAAAGGGCAATCAGATAAACCGACGCTCTTCGCGGCGGGAAAATATGACGCTATCTGCACTATAGCAGTCGCCCTCTAGCCTGGTGAGCGCCTGCGGTTATACTGGAGAAACATTCCCCTAATCGTTAAGGACCGCTGTGTTAGCCACTCTCCTCGTTGCGCTGGTCGCTATTATTCATCTCGCCATCCTGGTGCTGGAGATGTTTCTCTGGGAAGCCCCCGCCGGGCGCCGGGCCTTTAACCTCAGCGCCGATTTCGCCCGGCAGACCCGGGTGCTGGCGGCCAACCAGGGCTTGTATAACGGCTTTCTGGCCGCCGGCCTGGCATGGTGGCTGGGGGCGCCGGGGGTGCAGGTGGTTATCTTTTTCCTGGCCTGCGTGCTGGCCGCCGGGATTTTCGGCGCGCTGACCGCCAGCCGCAAAATTCTCTATATTCAGGCGCTGCCCGCGCTGCTGGCGCTGGTTGCCGTGCTGACGCAAGCGTAGGGCCTTGATCCAAAACAGAGAAAGCAGGCGCTAAGGCGGGTACTATTTGCCCCCTTTGGTCGGTCATCGACCGTTAATACCTTCTGAGTTCAGAGGCATTTTTATGACATGGCAATCCTTCAAACAGGCCTGGCTTATCCGGTTCTGGTCTCCTGTCCCGGCGGTCATTGCCGCGGGCATTCTCTCTACCTACTATTTTGGCATCACCGGCACCTTCTGGGCGGTGACCGGCGAATTCACCCGCTGGGGTGGTCAGCTGCTGCAGCTGCTGGGCGTCCACAGCGAACAGTGGGGCTATTACCAGCTGATACATCTCGAAGGGTCGCCGCTGACCCGCATCGATGGCAGGATGATCATCGGCATGTTCGGCGGCTGCCTGGCCGCCGCGCTGTGGGCGAATAACGTCAAACTGCGCCTGCCACGCAGCCGGATCCGCATTGCGCAGGCCGTGGCGGGCGGCATCATCGCCGGGTTCGGCGCACGGCTGGCGATGGGCTGCAACCTGGCGGCCTTCTTCACCGGCATTCCGCAGTTCTCCCTGCACGCCTGGCTGTTTGCCATCGCCACCGCCATCGGCTCCTGGTTTGGCGCCCGCTTCACGCTGCTGCCCCTTTTTCGCATCCCGGTAAAAATACAAAAGGTGTCCACCGCCTCGCCGTTAACCCAAAAAACGCAGCAGGCGCGCCGCCGTTTCCGCCTGGGGATGGTGGTCTTTTTCGCCATGATCGGCTGGGGCCTGCTCACCGCCGCAGACCACCCGGCGCTCGGCCTGGCGATGCTGTTCGGTATTGGCTTTGGTCTGCTTATCGAGCGCGCGCAGATCTGCTTTACCTCCGCCTTTCGCGATATGTGGATCACCGGCCGGACGGTGATGGCGAAGGCGATTATCTTCGGCATGGCGGCGAGCGCCATCGGTATCTTCAGCTATGTGCAATTGGGGATGGCGCCGAAAATTATGTGGGCCGGTCCTAATGCGGCGATTGGCGGGCTACTATTTGGCTTTGGCATCGTGCTGGCCGGCGGCTGTGAGACCGGCTGGATGTACCGGGCGGTGGAGGGCCAGGTTCACTACTGGTGGGTTGGGCTGGGCAACGTCATCGGCTCAACGCTGCTCGCCTGGTGCTGGGACGATATCGCCGCCCCCCTCGCCACCCACTGGCAGAAAGTCAACCTGCTGAACGCCTTCGGTCCCTTTGGCGGACTACTGGCCACCTATCTGCTGCTGCTGATCGCCCTGCTGCTGGTGATCGCCTGGGAGAGACATTTTTTCCGCCGCCAGGCGGCGGTCCGGACCGTGAAGGAGAGCGCATGAAAAACATCATCCCTGATTATCGCCTGGATATGGTCGGCGAACCCTGCCCGTATCCGGCGGTCGCTACCCTGGAGGCAATGCCTTCCCTGCAAAAAGGCGAGATCCTCGAAGTGGTCAGCGACTGTCCGCAGTCGATCAATAACATTCCGCTTGATGCAAGGAACCACGGCTACACGGTGCTGGATATTCAACAGGATGGCCCAACCATTCGCTATTTGATTCAGAAGTAGCGCCGTTTTCCCGCCGGCGGCCTTCCCCGCCGGCGCTTGTCTCCTCGTTCCCGCCTCGCCGTTCGCTTACGCATCGCTGACCAGGTAGCCAAACGATTGCAATAGATTGTAACACTTGAAACCGTGTTCCAGTTACGCAATAACCATTAATATAACGCGCCTATATTATTAAAATGCGAATAAGTTATTTAGTGAATGGTTTCTGCCGCTATCGGCCAAAGCCGCACACAGCGACACGATAAGGATCGAAATGGAACTGCTGGTCAGGCTGGGTCATTTTTTTGAGCAAGCGCGTTCTGACGCCGACTATGCCACCTTCGCCAATGAACTGCGTCGGCATCAGGTCTCCTACTACATCTATTTTGTTTCCACCGGCAATATGAATTTCGTAATGGCAAACGACGAGGTGGTCTCGGTAAAAAGCGCCCGCGGGCTGCTGCGCGTTCGCGCTGAGGCCAGCCATTGTCTGACCAGGGCCGCCGTTATCCGCCACTTTGCCCGGGCCATTAACTTTGAACAGTACTGCCGGGATCTCGCCAGCGCCGGGGTGTTTAAGTGGATCGTCGATCTGGAAGAGGAGACCCGGCACTACTGGTCGAAGGATAATACGCTGTTATATAAAGAGTGCCTGATGCCCCCCTGAACCGGTCTCAGGGGAAGGCGGCGAGGGTCAGCCTTTAATCGCGGGTCTGCACCCAAAAGGCGTGGATCAGGCCAGGAATATAGCCCAGCAGGGTCAAAATGATATTGAGAATAAACGCCCAGCCGAAGCCTTTTCCCAGCAGCACACCCAGCGGCGGCAGAATGATAGTGAAAACGATTCTCCAGAATCCCATAACCTCTCCCTTCGTCTAACGTCAATTTTTTACTAAGCTATTCAATAGTTAAGCATAGACGCTTTTCGTCGTTTCGCCAGCAGGCAGCCCCCTCATCTCTGGTAACAAAAATCATTCCCTGCCGTCACGGGCAAAAAAGACCGGGAAAACATTCACTTTTCCCCTCTCCGGCCCGCAGGCCCTGGCATAGCGCACAGATTGTCAGTTGACCAATCAGGGGGACAGGGCTAAGCCTGGAGGAGTTTCATCACATCGAGTCGTTTTACCAACCGGAGAATATCCATGAGTAAACTTGGGATTAATGGATTTGGTCGTATCGGACGTCTGGTGTTACGTCGTTTATTAGAAGTCGACAGCAGCCTGGAAGTGGTGGCTATCAACGACCTCACTTCGCCAAAGGTGCTGGCCTACCTGTTGAAGCATGATTCAAACTACGGCCCCTTCCCGTGGAGCGTCGACTTTACCGAAGATGCGCTGATCGTCAACGGCAAAACCATTACGGTGTATGCCGAAAAAGAGGCGCAGCATATTCCATGGCAGGCGGCAGGCGCCGAGGTGATTGTGGAGTGTACCGGGTTCTACACCTCGGCCGAGAAATCGCAAGCCCATCTCCAGGCCGGCGCGCGCAAAGTGCTGATTTCCGCCCCCGCCGGCGAGATGAAAACCATCGTCTACAACGTCAACGATGACACCCTGACCCCGGATGACACCATCATCTCCGTGGCCTCCTGCACCACCAACTGCCTGGCGCCGATGGCCAAAGTTCTGCAGGATGCCTTCGGCATCACCGTAGGCACCATGACCACCATCCACGCCTATACCGGCACCCAGTCGCTGGTGGACGGGCCGCGCGGAAAAGATCTGCGCGCCTCCAGGGCGGCGGCGGAAAACGTTATCCCGCACACTACCGGCGCGGCAAAAGCCATTGGCCTGGTGATCCCTGCCCTGAGCGGTAAGCTGAAAGGCCATGCCCAGCGCGTACCGACCAAAACCGGCTCAGTGACGGAGCTGGTATCGGTGCTGGAGAAAAAGGTGACTGCGGATGAGGTCAATCAGGCGATGAGGCAGGCGGCCGAGGGTAACGAATCCTTTGGTTACACCGAAGAGGAGATCGTCTCTTCCGATATCATCGGCAGCCATTTCGGTTCGATCTACGATGCTACCCAGCTGGAGATTGTGGAGGCCGGCGGCGTACAGCTGGTGAAAACCGTCGCCTGGTACGATAACGAATACGGCTTTGTCACCCAACTGATCCGCGTGCTGGAGAAATTTGCCCGCTAAGCGAACGGCGGGCCGCCTGAGCTGCCCGCCGGCTCGGAGTTAAGTACCTCAGGCCTGCAGATAGACCACCTGGGTCTGCAGGTACTCATTCAGCCCGTGGCGGCCATCAGCGCCGCCGATCCCCGATTTGCGCCAGCCGGCGTGGAAACCCTGCATCGCCTCAAAGTTTTCCCGGTTGATATAGGTTTCGCCGAACTTCAGTCCCTTAATCGCCTTCATCGCCACGTTCAGATCGCGGGTATAGATTGAGGAGGTCAGGCCATAATCGCTGTCATTGGCCATTGCCAGCGCCTCATCGAGGGTCGAAAAGGCCACCACCGGCAGCACCGGCCCGAAGGTTTCCTCGTGGATAATGTCCATCTCCTGACGCACATCCAGCAGCAGGGTCGGCGGATAAAAATAGCCTTTGCCCTCCAGCGGCTGGCCGCCCAGCGCCACCCGCGCCCCCTGCGCCACCGCCTTCGCCACTTTGCCCGCCACCTGGTCCCGCGCCGCCGCGTTGATCAGCGGCCCCATCGCGATGTCATCCCGCGTCGCCGGGTCGCCAAACTGCACGGCCTTCATCGCCTCGCCGAGGCGGTTGACGAAGCGGTCGTAAATGCCCTGCTGAACATAGACCCGCTCGACGCAGTTACACACCTGCCCGGTGTTAATCACCCGCGAGTCCACCACCGCTTTCACCGCCAGCTCCAGATCCGCATCGTCCATCACAATGGCAGGCGCTTTGCCGCCGAGCTCGAGGCACACTTTGGTGATATTTTTCGCCGCAGCGGCCATAATTTTCTCTCCCGCCGCCACGCTACCGGTCATGCTAACCATCGCCACCTTCGGATTGCCGGCCAGCTCCTGACCAACGGTTTCTCCGCGGCCAAGCACCAGGTTAAAGACCCCTTTCGGCAACCCAACCTGATGGACGATCTCGGCAAAGGCGATGGCATTATTGGGCGTAAATTCGCTGGGCTTAATGACGATGGTATTCCCGGTGATCAGGGCCGGCGCCAGCTTGCGGGCGATAAGAAAGAACGGGAAGTTCCACGGCAGGATCCCGGTGGTCACCCCCAGCGCGCGTTTAAAGACGAGGATATTCTCTCCCGGGCGATCGCTCTGCACGATCTCGCCTTCGTAACGGCGCGCCCATTCGGCCATATAGTCGAGATAGTCAGCGGTGAATGCGACTTCCACCGCCGCCAGCTGCTGGATCTTGCCGCCTTCAGCCACGATCAGCCCGGCAATCTCTTCAGCACGCTGGCGGATACCCGCGGCAATCTTGCGCAGCCAGCCCGCGCGCTCAATCGCCGGCAGTGCTTCCCAGGCGGGCTGGGCGCGCTCGGCGGCGTCAATCGCCAGCCGCGCCTCTTCGGCAGTCCCGTCCGGGATCCGCGACAGCAGCGCTGCGGTCGCCGGGTTAAGCACGTCGATCCAGCCGTCGCCGCGACCGGAAACGAACTGGCCATCAATATACATCGGGTGTTGAACGGGTGCTGTCATGGCTGCTCCTGTAGTGCGTTTGTATTTAACAAGTGATTTTTTTGTTAAATATCGGGCGGATAAGCCGTGGCTTCGCAGCACGTTGGCGCTGTTCTGTGAGCTGATTCATAAAACCGGGCCAAAAATGCCCGCTTGAGGTTACATTCCAATAACACAAATTGCCCGTTTGCGATAAATCTGCCGCAAACGGGCAGTTTTCAGCCGAGGGTGCGGGCCTGCAGCGCCCCGGCAAGCTGGGCGTCCTCCCGCAGCTGTCGCCAGGCATCGATGATCTCCGGCGGGAAGGTGACGTGGCTGATGAAGTCTTTCCCCCGCGGACCGTATCCTTCAGGCGTATCCTGCAGGCGCGGCAGCTCGCCCAGCAGCAGCGCCAGGTAGCGGGCGACCGGCCACAGCCCCGCCCCGCCGCCCGCGAACCCCAGTTGACCATCGGTCTGCTCCAGCACCGGCGAGCAGCCGGGAAAGCTCAGCCACTGTGGCGGCGTCGTCACCCCCTGCCAGACGCGGGCGAAGGTGGCCATGGTTCGCCGCTGCATGGTGGGGTCCTGAATGACGATCCCGCGACGATGAGGGATCCCCCCGTTCTCCAGCGTGGTCCGGGTAAAACGGGCGTTCTCGCCGCAGTTGGTCGACTGGTCCTCCACCACCAGCCGCGAGCGCGGAATTTGCCAGTAGTCATGAGCAATATCGGCCAGAACATGCGCTTCCGGACGCCCCACCACCGGCAACATACGGTAACGGGTATCCTGGCGCACCGCCTCGTAGAGATAGTTCGTAGAATGTCCCACGCCGCCGCTGATCAGCAGCGGGACTTCCCGTTCCGCCGCCAGCCGGCAGGCGGCGTCGATGGTTGGGATCACGGCGTTGCCGGCCAGCACTACCACGTCCACCTGCGGCAGCGCGGGCAGCGTCGCCAGATCGTCCTGCGCCAGCCAGGCGCCGACCTGGTTAGCCGCCGCCAGCGTCGCTGCCGACAGCGGAGGAAATTGTTCTGCCATTCTGTCTCCTTAATCCTATCTCAGCCGAGCGGAGAGGATGCTTTCGCTATCATAAACGCCGCCTGCCGGAAGGCATAGCGGCGTCGATTTGTAACCATTTTGAAATAACAAGAAACATCTAAAAACAGGCGGGTTGCACCTGAACAACTCACTATGAAAATAACAAAAAACAGCAAAATCAGGTGGAAAATAAAAAATAGCGTCGCGGTTATACCAGTTCAAACCACGTCATAACGCCCAGTTTGCCAGCCATAAACTTGCCAATTGTAACCTTCAACCCTAAGTTGCTTAACAATTACACAACCTTTTCACATCAGGTTGCACCCTGCTCGTACAGAGTGACACCTGACCTATCTACCGTGGCGGGAGAACGTTTCGTAATGAGCAATCCACAAGACAACACTGCATCCATTCTGCAGAAAAACAAGAAGGTACTGATCGCGAGCCTGACAGGCAGCGCCATCGAATGGTTCGATTATTTTCTCTATGGCACCGCCGCCGCGCTGGTGTTCAACAAAATCTTCTTTCCGATGGTCGACCCGGTTATCGGCCTGATCCTCTCCTGGCTCTCCTTCTCGCTGACTTTTTTTATCCGCCCCATCGGCGGCGTGATTTTCGCCCATATCGGCGATCGCATCGGCCGCAAGAAGACGCTGGTGCTGACCCTGTCGCTGATGGGCAGCGCCACGGTGGCGATCGGCCTGCTGCCCACCTACGAGATGGTGGGCCTCTGGGCGCCGGCCCTGCTGATTATCCTGCGCATTATTCAGGGCATGGGTATCGGCGGCGAATGGGGCGGCGCGCTGCTGCTGGCCTATGAATACGCGCCGGAAAAGCGGAAAGGCTTTTTCGGCAGCATTCCCCAGGCCGGGGTGACCATCGGCATGTTGATGGCGACATTTATCGTCTCGCTGATGACGCTGTTCGATGAGGCGCAGTTTCTCGCCTGGGGCTGGCGCATACCGTTCCTGCTCAGCTCCGTCCTCGTTTTTCTCGGCCTGTGGATCCGCAAAGATATCGACGAAACGCCCGCCTTTAAGCAGGTGAAAAAATCCGGCCAGGTGGCGAAGGCCCCGCTGCGCGATACGCTCAAGCACCACTGGCGGGAAGTGCTGATCGCCGCCGGCCTGAAAGTGGTGGAGACCGCCCCCTTCTATATCTTCTCCACCTTTGTAGTCAGCTACGCCACCACCACCCTGAGCTATCAGAAGTCGCAGGCGCTGGAATCCGTGACCCTGGGCGCGCTGGTGGCCACCGTGATGATCCCGCTGATGGGGCTGCTGTCAGACAAGGTGGGTCGGCAAAAGATGTACACCCTGAGCGTGGTGCTGCTGGGGCTGTTTATCGTCCCGTGGTTCCTGCTGCTCGACACCGGCACCGGCTGGGGCATCATGCTGGCGACGATCGTTGCCTTCGGCATCCTGTGGGCGCCGGTAACCGCGGTGCTCGGCACCCTGTGCTCTGAGATTTTCAGCGCCAATGTGCGCTATACCGGGATCACCCTCGGCTACCAGCTGGGCGCCGCGCTGGCCGGGGGCACCGCGCCGCTTATCGCCACCGGTCTGCTGGCAAAATATGACGGTGACTGGCGGCCGGTGGCCATTTATCTGGGCATTACGGTGGCGATTTCGCTGCTGGCGATATTCTGCGCCAGCCGGATGAAGTCCGCGCTGGGCACGGCCCCCTCCCGGGCGGAAAGCGCCTGACCGCCGCCCGCCAGGGCTACTACGGCGCCGACTATCCCGCCCGGCGGCGCTGCGCTTGCGCGGGCCTGGGGGGAGATCGCGCCGCGGGGGAAACCGCTTATCCCAGGTCCGGTAAGCATGGGCCCGGTAAGGCGCCAGCCGTCACCGGGCACAAACAGGCGTCAAGTCTTCCCCCCTGCTTAGCCGGCCGCCAGGGCCGGCGGGTGTCAGGCGCTCTGGTTGTCCAGCTGAAGCTGCCCCTCGCGCCGCTGCTTCAGCTTCCAGAAGCCCCACAGCGCGATAAACCACAGCGGAGAAGCCAACAGCGCCAGCAGCGTGTCCGGGTCAAAGATCATGATGAAGATAGCGAACGCGAAGAACAGCAGGCTCACCCAGCTCATCACCACCCCGGCGGGCATCTTAAAGATCGACCCGGCGTGCAGGTCCGGACGCTGACGGCGGTAAACCAGATAGGCCACGAGGATCATCCCCCAGCTGAACACCACCATAATCGCCGCCAGGGTCGAGACGATGGTGAACAGGGTCATCACGTTCGGCACCAGAAACAGCAACAGCGTGCCGATCAGCATGCAGAAGCAGGAGAACAGCAGGCTGCGCACCGGAATGCGGGTACTGCGCGACAGGATACGAAACTGCCAGTGCGCATGCTTCTCCACCGACAGGCCGTACAGCATGCGGGTGCTGGAGAAGACCCCGCTGTTGGCCGAGGACATCGCCGAGGTCAGCGCCACAAAGTTAATCACCGCCGCGGCTGCAGGCAGCCCGGCCTTGGCGAACAGCGTCACGAAGGGGCTGGTCTCCGCCGACACCCCCGGCCACGAGGCGACAGCGATGATCACCACCATCGACAGCAGATAGAAGATGATAATCCGCAGCGGCAGAGCATTGATCGCCTTGGGCAAAATGCGCTGCGGATCGCGGGTCTCCGCCGTCATGGTGCCCAGCAGCTCAATGCCGGTAAAGGAGAAGATCGCTATCTGGAAGCCGGCGAAAAAGCCGGTGATGCCGTGGGGCATAAAGGCCGTCGGGTCGGTGAGATGGCTGAGGGAGGCCGTCACGCCGTCCGGGGAGGTCCAGCCGGTGGCAATCATCCAGCCGCCGGTGCCGATCAGGGCGATAATGGTGATCACCTTGATCAGGGCGAACCAGAACTCCGCCTCGCCGAACATTTTCACCGACAGCAGGTTAAGCAGGAACAGAATCGCCAGCATGCTGAGGGCCGGCATCCACGCCGACAGTTCCGGGAACCAGTACTGCATATAGCTCCCGCAGACCACTACGTCGGCGATACAGGTCACCACCCAGCTTAGCCAGTAGGTCCAGCCGAGGTAAAAGCTGGCCTGCGGCCCGAGATACTCGCCGACAAAGTCGGCAAACGAGCGGTAGTCATGGCGGGTGAGCAGCAGCTCGCCCATCGCCCGCATCACCATATAGGTAAAGAACCCGACCAGCACATAGATAACCAGGATCGAGGTGCCGGCGACGGCGATGTTGCGCCCCGCCCCCATAAACAGCCCGGTGCCGATGGCGCCCCCGAGGGCAATCATCTGGATATGGCGGGCGCTGAGCCCGCGCTTAAGCTGTGACGCGCCTTCACCTCCGGCGGCAGGTGACGCCTGATGTTGATGTTCAGTCATGGTGTTTCCTCAGGCTGGTTGCGGGAGACGAAGGGCAGCGGCGCGGAGCAACAGCCCGGCGCGCTGGCCGGTGGCGACCCCGGCGTTGGGAAAGAGGATATAGGGGGCCCGGGCCTGCACCACCCAACGTTTCTCTGCCTGGCGGGCGATCTCATACCCTGCCGGGAGCGCGGTGAAGTTTTCAACGTCTGCCGCGAGATTAAGCGTAAATTCCCCCTCGCGCTTGATGATGCTCTCCTCGACCAGGAAGTAGTCCACCGGCGATTTGTCGCGCGGCGGCAGCGGCGCATCAGCGATCCAGGCCCGGATCGCCGCGTCGGCGGCGGCGAACAGGCTGAGATCGTTGGCGCCGAACGGCATCACTTTCCCCAGCTCCAGGGTGGCGCTTTGCGCGGCGAACTTTTCGCAGGTGAAATGGGTGAAGGTGCCGCCCGCTTCGGTATGGCGCACGACGGCGTCCATCCCGCTGGCCTGCAGCAGCTGATAGAAATCGGGCGAAAAATCCCCGGCGTGGGCCGGGAGCAGCGCAAACTGGCGATACAGCGATCCGCGAATGGCGGTGTGCATATCGAGATGACCACGGTTGACCGGCCCCGCCGCATCGGCGGCGCGATAAAAAGCCTGCACCGCCTGCTCCAGCGCAAAAGCCCGCCGCGACTCATTTCCCGGGGTGACCGCCAGATGGCGGCCGCCGAACAGGCGATTCAGGTCGTTATGCAGATAGCGGCGCGCGGCGCGGATCGCCGGCAGATTACCAAAGACGATCAGCAGCGCCTGCGTGAGCGGCTGCCGCCCCTGGCTCAGATCGTGGGTTAGCTGCAGCAGCAGTTCAATCGGCGCGGTCTCATTGCCATGCACGCCGGCGGAGAGGATCGTCGCCTGGCGCCACGGCGCCGTCGGCAGCAGCTGTAAAATGCCCTCGCCCAGCCAGCGGGCCTCGATGCCCGCCGGAAAGGTCCACGCCTGAAGGCGGCAGTGCAGTAAATCGTTAACCAGGTGCTCCATCTGCCGCTCCTTAACGCTGAAAATCATAGACCGCGCCCAGGCGCAGGATCTGCGTCAGCTCATCCAGCGCCTGATAAACCTCGCGCAGCAGCTGCGGGTCCGCCAGATCGCGGGCATGCAGCCGGTCGCGATAGTGTTTTTCCACCCATGCCGTCAGCTGCTGATAACGTTCGTCGTTCATCAGGCTATGGGCGTTGACCGCCTGGCGCTCCGCCTCGTTGAGCACCACCCGCAGCCGCAGACAGGCCGGGCCGCCGCCGTTGCGCATGCTTTCCCGCAGGTCAAAGACCGCCACTTCATCGATCGGCGATGCGCTATCGGCGGCGAGATCGCTGAGATAGCGCCAGACGTTTTCCCGCTGGCGGCACTCCTCCGGCACCACGATCAGCATCTTGCCGTCTGGTTTGCTCAGCAGCTGGCTGTTGAACAGGTAAGAGGCCACGGCGTCGTCGAGCGAAACCCGCTCGTCCGGCACTTCCACGCTGGTGAACGGGATATCCAGACTGTCGCTTTTAGCCCGCAGCGTGGCCAGCACCGCCGCCTGATCGACAAACGCCTGCTGATGGTGAAACAGCACATGGCGATTGCTGACCGCAATGACGTCGTTATGAAACACGCCGCGATCGATAGCCTGCGGCGCCTGCTGGGCAAACACCGTGTAGCGCGGATCCAGCTGATGCAGGCGGGCCACCGCTTCGCTGGCCTCGAGGGTCTGCCGCGCCGGATACTTCACCGGGGCGATACCGCCGCTGGCGCGTCGACCATAGACGAAAAACTGCACCCCCTGCCGGTCATATTCCCGGCAGAAGCGGTTATGGTTGGCCGCCCCTTCATCGCCGAGGTCGCCATGCTGCGGCAGCGCCGCATGGTGGGCAAAGTAGCGCGGATCGGCGAACGTGGCGCCAAGGATCGCCGAGGTGGTGGGCGCCTCCTGCATACGGTGCAGCTTATTGTTCAGGTTGGCGACGGTGAAATGGACTTTGCCATCGGCGCTGTCCGCCGACGGTGAGACAGTCGCCGCGTTGGCGGTCCACATCGACGAGGCGGAGCTGAAGGCGGAGAGCAGCTGCGGCGCCGCGTGGGCCGCCTGCCGGATAACCTGCTCATCGCTGCCCTGGAAACCCACTTCGCGCAGCAGACGCAGATTCGGCCGCGGCTGCGGCGGCAGAATGCCCTGTACGAAGCCCCGGTCGGCCAGGGCTTTCATTTTATACAGCCCCTGCAGCGCCGCCTTTTTAGGGTTAGAGAGACCATCGCGGTTATTTTGCGAGGCTTCATTGCCGACGGAGAGTCCGGCGTAGTGGTGCGTCGGGCCGACCAGGCCATCAAAGTTTGCTTCAAAACCAGACATATGTCCTCACAGGATCCGTTATCAGAATGGCAGGCCCGGCGATACCGTCGCCGGAAGCGTCAGCGTATCGCTGACCAGAGAGGCCATCGGCCAGGCACAGTAATCGGCGGCGTACCACGCTGCCGCGCGATGGTTGCCGGAGGCGCCCACCCCGCCAAACGGCGCTTTACTCGATGCGCCGGTCAGCGGCTTGTTCCAGTTGACGATCCCGGCTCGCGCCTCGTCCGCCAGCTGATCAAACTGCGCCGCATCGCTGGAGATCAGCCCGACGGCCAGGCCATAGCGGGTCTGATTGGCGAGGCGAATCGCCTCCGGGAAGCCGTCGTAACGGATAATCGTCAGCAGCGGGCCAAAGTACTCTTCATCCGGCACCTCAATACCGGTGACGTCGACGATCCCCGGGGTCAGCACCGTGGAGCGCGGGTCAGGCTGGCGCATGCGCAGCAGCACCTTGCCGCCGAGCCCCTCCAGTTTTTGCTGCGCCGCCAGCATGTTCTGCGCAGCGTCGAGAGAGATCACCCCGCCCATAAACGGCGCCGGCTGATCATCCCACTTGCCGGCGCGGATCTGCGCGCTGGCCTCTACCAGCCGCTGCAGCAGCGCATCCCCCTGCTCGCCGCTCGGCACGATCAGCCGGCGCGCGCAGGTGCAGCGCTGCCCGGCAGAGATAAACGCCGACTGGATAATCACATGCAGCGCCGCATCGATATCGGCCACGTCGGCGACGATCAGTGCGTTGTTGCCGCCCATCTCGAGGGCCAGCATCTTCTCCGGCTGGCCGCCGAAGTAGCGATGGAAGTGGAAACCGGCCGCCGCGCTGCCGGTGAACAGCACGCCGTCGATATCACGATTTTCCAGCAGCGCCTGGCCGGTGGCTTTTCCGCCCTGCAGCAGGTTGATCGCCCCGTCGGGGATGCCCGCCTGCTGCCACAGCTGGACGGTCATTTCAGCGGTAGCCGGCGTCAGCTCGCTGGGTTTAAACACAATGGTGTTCCCGGCGATCAGCGCCGGAATGATATGTCCGTTGGGCAGGTGGCCCGGGAAGTTGTAGGGGCCAAAGACCGCCATCACGCCGTGCGGTTTGTGGCGCAGCAGCGCTTTACCGTCCGGCAGCGTCGACTCATGAAAGCCCGTCCGCTGGTGATAGGCTTCGATGGAGATCGCGGCCTTGCCGATCATCGCCTGCACTTCGGTGCGGGTCTCCCACAGCGGCTTGCTGGTCTCGCGGGAAATCAGGGTCGCCAGCGCCTCTTTATGCGTCTCCAGCAGCGCAGCAAAACGCTGTACGACGTCAATACGCTCGGCCAGCGGCCGGTGCGACCAGGGATAAAACGCCGCGCGCGCCGCGGCGCAGGCCGCCTGGACGTCGTCAGCCCCCGCGCTGGCCGCCTGCCACAGCAGCGACTGATCCTCCGGGGCCAGTTTGCTCATCGTTGCGCCGCTGCCTGGCAGCCACTGCCCGGCTATAAACTGTGCTTTTACCGCCATGATCTGTTGTCCTCTGGATTCAGGGTTACCGTATAAACGCGGTCGGTTTCACTGACCTGCAGCGCGTCCAGCGCGGCGCTGTCAAGCGAGACCTGCTCTTCGTGGGCCACCAGCAGCGCCCGAAAGTTGTCGAATTGACCGTTGGCGACGAGGGTCGGCGCCGGCAGGTCGCCCATCAGCTGCCGGACAGGCAGGCGCTGGCTGTCGCGCACGGCGCGGATCTGATCGGTGTCCGCCTCCAGCACCGGACCGGCATCGAAAATATCCACCGAGCCGCGCCAGCTGAAACCCTCTTTCTCGAGGATCGCCCGCGCCGGGGCGGTATTGGGATGCACCTGACCGATGACCCCGCGGGCCGCTTCCGGCAGCAGTGAGATATAGATCGGGTACGCCGGCATCAGTTCGGCAATAAAGGTTTTCACGCCGATGCCGGTCAGCCGGTCGGCATCGGCGAACGGGATGTCAAAGAAATGATGGCCCAGCGCATCCCAGAACGGCGACTGTCCCTGCTCATCGCTGCAGCCGCGCAGTTCGGCAAACAGATGCGGGGAGAACCACTCGCGAAAGGCGGCGATAAATAAAAAGCGCGCCTTGGAGAGCAGCAGACCATTGCGGTTGCGCTGATACGCCGGGTCGAGAAACAGCGTACACAGCTCACTATGCCCGGTGTGGTCATAGCTGAGATTAAGCAGCTCCTGGGGCTTATAGACTCCCAGCGCTTTCGAGGCGCGTACCGTTTTCTGAATGCGAAAATTGTAAAACGGCTCGTCCAGGCCCACTGCGACCTCAATGGCGCTCACCCCCACCACCCGCGCCAGCGCGGTGTCCTCCAGCACAAACCTGCTGGCTGCGCGGCAGTTCGCCGGCGAAGGTCTCGATACTGCGCCGGATCCGGGCCGCCAGGCGCCCGACGTCATGCGGTAAAGAGGTCATGCCGACCCCCGCCCGCGCGGCGAGGCGGACGATGTCGTCGAGATCGTTTTCCCGTACGGGACGAAATAGCATCACAGGCCGTCCTCCCGGTTAGCGGGTTAAGCGAGCAACGGCGCGATCAAGGCGCACGAAGGCTTCCGCAATATCCGCCAGCGGGATATTGAGCGCCGGCGCGAAGCGCAGCACGTCCGGGCCGGCAATCAGGGCGATCAGCCCCTCTTCCGCCGCCAGGTTGGTCAACGTTTTGGCCTTGCCGCGCAGCGGCCCCGCCAGCTCAGCGCCGATCAGCAGACCGGTGCCGCGCACGGCGCTGAACGCATCGTAACGGGCAGAGATCGCATTCAACTGGTCAACGATCAGCGCATGGCGCTCGCCAACGCCCGCCAGCAGCGGCGCATCGAGATGGGCCAGCACGGCGTTAGCGACGGTTGCCGCCAGCGGGTTGCCGCCGAAGGTGGTGCCATGGGTGCCTGGCTGGAAGACCTGCGCCCAGGCCTCTTTCGCCAGCATCGCGCCGATCGGGAAGCCGCCCCCCAGCCCTTTGGCGCTGGTGAGAATGTCCGGGACGACGTTGTAATGCTGGTAGGCGTAGAGATGGCCGGTACGCCCGGCGCCGGTCTGCACCTCATCGAATATCAGAGTGGCATGATGGCGATCGCAGAGGGTACGCAGCGCCTGCAGGAACGCCGGGTCCGCCGGGATCACCCCGCCTTCGCCGATAATCGGCTCGACGATCACCGCGCAGGTGCGCGAGGAGATCGCCGCGGTGACCGCCTCGATATCGTTATAGGGCAGATGGGTAATGCCCTGCGGCAGCGGAGCATAATCGCTGGAATATTTCGGCTGGCCGCCAACGGAGACGGTGAACAGCGTGCGGCCATGGAAGGCGTGGTTGAAGGCGATGATTTCGCTTTTTTCACCGCCAAACTTATCGTGGGCATATTTCCGCGCCAGCTTAAGGGCCGCCTCGTTGGCTTCGGCGCCGGAGTTGCAGAAAAACACCTTGTCGGCAAAGGTCGACTGCACGAGGGTTTTTGCCAGCTGCAGCACCGGCTCGTTGGTATAGCCATTGCCGATATGCCACAGTTTCGCCAGTTGATCCTGCAGGGCCTGAGCCAGCGCCGGGTGAGCATGGCCCAGGGCGTTCACTGCGATGCCGCCCGCCATATCGATATACTCTTTCCCCTGCTGGTCCCAGACGCGGGAGCCCGCCGCTCTGACCGGAATAAACGGCGCGGGAGCAAAACAGGGAACCAGGTAAGCGTCAAAATCTTCGCGAGTCATACTGCCTGACATAATTTATCTCCGGAACGTAAGACGACGGAAAACGCTCCCGTCGCGTTGGACAATCGACATCAACCCTGCCCCTCGGCTTATTTTGGACACGAGCGCGCCCGCTGCGATGGTAAAAATATTCACCACAGAAAAATAAAGCCCTATTCTTTTTACGGGTAATTGTTAATTCATGGTTAATGCCATGTTGTTGTGTGGGCTAATGCTGGCCTGTGAACAACAAGATTGTCAATACGGGCAAAAGCAATTTATTCACTTTTTGAAGATCATCAAGATAATGAAAAACATAGAAAAAATATTTTCTTATGCACTTAAGTGAATAAAAAGTGAATTAAAATGCACAGCTTGTGGGTGGTTGGCGTGCGTAGTTATTCATTTAAAAAATAAAAAATCTAACAAAAATTTAAAAATCGGAATTGCCGTCAAATACCGCTTTATAAAATTGGTGATACCATTCATTGCACAGAGTTTACTGCTGTAGCTATTCCACGGTTTTACACGACATAAATAACACTGAGAAACAGGACTCTTATGGAAAAGTTATCTTACGCATCTGAAAGTAGTACATCTCCATGGACCACCTACCTGCGCCAGATCGACCGCGTCGCGCCTTATCTCGGCGATCTTGCCTACTGGGTGGAAACCCTGTGCCATCCGAAGCGCGCGCTGATCGTCGACATTCCTGTGCAAATGGACGACGGCACCATCCGCCACTTCGAGGGCTATCGCGTTCAGCACAATCTGTCGCGCGGACCGGGTAAAGGTGGTGTTCGCTACCATCCGGATGTCGATCTTAACGAAGTCATGGCACTTTCTGCCTGGATGACCATTAAGTGCGCCGCGGTCAATATTCCTTACGGCGGGGCCAAAGGCGGCATCCGCGTCGACCCCTTCTCCTTGTCGGAAGGTGAACTGGAGCGTCTGACCCGCCGCTACACCAGCGAAATCGGCATTATTATCGGGCCGCAGAAAGATATTCCGGCGCCGGACGTCGGCACCAATGGCAAAGTGATGGCATGGATGATGGACACCTACTCCATGAACCATGGCACCACCATCACCGGCGTGGTCACCGGCAAACCGATCCACCTCGGCGGCTCCCTCGGTCGTGAAAAAGCCACCGGACGCGGCGTGTTTGTCACCGGCCGGGAAGTTGCCCGTCGCGCCGGTATCGAAATTGAAGGCGCCAAAGTGGCGCTGCAGGGCTTTGGTAACGTCGGTAGCGAAGCGGCCCGCCTGTTCGCCGGGGTCGGCGCTCGTATCGTGGTTATTCAGGATCATACCGCGACCCTGTATAACGAAGGCGGAATCGATATGGCCGCCCTCACCGCCTGGCAGGCGGAGAAAAAGCAGATTGCCGGTTTCCCGGGCGCCCAGGAGATCGATAAAGACGCCTTCTGGACCACCCCGATGGACATCCTGATCCCGGCGGCGCTGGAAGGGCAAATCACCCGCGAGCGCGCTGAGAAGCTGACCTGCAAACTGGTGCTGGAAGGGGCCAACGGCCCAACCTATCCGGAAGCGGACGACGTGCTGGCCGAGCGCGGCGTGATCGTGGTGCCGGACGTTATCTGCAACGCCGGCGGGGTGACCGTCAGCTACTTTGAGTGGGTACAGGACATGGCCAGCTTCTTCTGGAGCGAAGAGGAGATCAACGCCAAGATGGACCGCATTATGACCGACGCTATCGTGCACGTCTGGGATAAAGCCGCCGAGAAAGAGTGTACGCTGCGCACCGCCGCCTATATCGTGGCCTGCGAGCGCATCCTGATGGCGCGTAAAGACCGCGGCATCTACCCGGGCTGATCCCCATCAGCAACCGCATCAGGGGTGGCCTTGCGCCGCCCCTTTTTTTCTTTGCCGCGCCGTTAACCGCCGAGGATGTGCGCTATCTGACGAGGAGTTGTTCGGCAAAGGTGACAACGTCACGCAAGTAATAACCATCCGCTGCCCGTAGGGGATTATTTTTCGATTAAATCAAAATCGCCCTGGGTATAGCGTAAGCCAGTGACGTTGTCGGCAGTGAAAATATGTTCGATGGTGAGGATGTCCTCCGGCGCGAGAGTAATATTCGCGGCGCCGGCATTGTCGCGCAGGTGAGCAATTTTCCTCGCCCCCGGGATAGGCACGATATCCTCGCCTTTGCTCATCACCCAGGCAAGGGCAATCTGCGCAAGGGTCGCGTCATAGCGGGTGGCCACCTGCTGCAGGCGCTCAAGCAGCAGCTGGTTTTTGCGCATGGTTTCGGCCTGGAAGCGCGGCAGATGGCGGCGGAAATCATCCGCTGCCAAAACGCCGGGATCGGTAATTGTCCCCGTCAGGAAGCCGCGGCCAAGCGGGCTGTATGGCACAAAGCCGACCCCCAGCTCGCGGCAGGTGTGGAGAATACCGGCCTCCGGCTCGCGGCTCCATAGCGAATATTCCGTCTGCACGGCAGCGATCGGATGTACCTTGCAGGCCCGGCGCAGCGTCTGAGCAGATACTTCCGACAGACCGATATGGCGAATTTTACCCTCTTTAACCAGATCGGCCATAGTGCCCACCACCTCTTCCACCGGTACCGCGGGATCGACGCGGTGCTGATAGAGCAGATCGATGGTCTCGACATTCAGTCGCTTCAGCGACCCTTCCACTGATTCGCGAATATGTGCCGGACGGCTGTCAACGCCGGCCATCCGCTCCAGACCCTGGCCGGTCGGCAAAATACGAAATCCAAATTTGGTGGCAATCTGCACCTTATCGCGAAAACCTTTAATCGCTTTTCCGACCAGAACTTCATTATCGAAAGGACCATATACTTCGGCGGTATCCAGGAAGGTCACGCCCATGTCCATGGCGGCATGGATCGTATTTATCGCCTGCGACGTTTCAGCGCCGCCATAGGCAAAACTCATCCCCATACATCCGAGACCTAATGCGGAAACCTGAAACTTCTCTTTTCCAAGATAACGTGTTTTCATCTTATTTTCCTTAATTGCTGAATGGCATTAAATATATACTTCCCTTTCATATTGATAACAATTAATCTATTCCGAACGCGGTGTTAGCTGGAAATTAACAATGAAAACTTTGCCCGATCTGCAACAAATAGAAATATTAATACTCATAGTGAAACATGGCAGTTTTCGTCAGGCCGCTAAAGCGTTAAACCTTTCCCCACCGGCCCTTACCGTCGCTATTAATCATCTGGAAGAAAAGTTAGGCGTGCGCCTGCTAAATCGCTCAACGCGCAGTTTGTCATTAACCGCAGTGGGTGAGGAATTTCTTAATAATATAACGCCGGTGGTCAATGATTATCGCCGGGTGGTGGACAGTCTGAATTATCACCGTCTGACTCCGGAAGGCGTGGTGAAAGTTAATTTACCGCGCATTGTTATTGACCTGTTTTTTCAAGACTATTTTATCGCCTTTAAAAACGCCTGTCCCAATGTGACGCTCGAACTGTATGCCACCGATCGGAAAGTCAATATTATCGAGTCCGGTTTTGACGCCGGCATTCGCTATTCGCAGGATGTGCCCAAAGAGATGATTGCCATCCCCTTTGGCGAGAAACTATCGCTGATCCCGGTGGCCAGCCCGGACTATATACGCGAAGCCGGAGAGCCCGATACCCCGCAGTCATTAGTTAATTTCCGCTGCATTAACCGCTGTTTTCCTGGTGGTGAGAAGTACCGCTGGGAGTTTATTGGCCCCAGCGGCGAGCTTAGCGAGGTCGCGGTTAAAGGCGATCTGGTCGTCGATGCCGATAGCGCAATGATCCAGGCCGCGGAGAGCGGATTAGGCATCGCCTTTGTCTATCAGTCGCTGGTGACGCAGCAGCTGAGCGCGGGCAGCCTGGTCCATTTGTTACCCGGCTACCGCTATCCTGCCGACCATTTCTGCGTCTACTACCCAAGCCGGAAACATATTCCCGCCCCCCTGCGGGCCTTTATCGCCTGGGTGATGGCGCAGAATAAAAATATCCTCGGTCAGCAGACCGCACGACACGGATCGCGGCCGGAAGATTAACTACAATTAACGTACATACCGTTAACCAATTTCTATCTTTCATCTTGAACTCCGGCGGTTATCCGGCATAAAATCGTTAGAGCTCTAACGATATTGACAGACGACCTATGGACAATCGACAGCTTACCTTCTCCCATCTTTTATACCTCACCGCGCACCACTGGCGGCTGGCGGTCAATCGTCGGCTGAAAAATCTCGGTCTCAGCCAGGCCAGCTGGGTGGCGGTAGCGTCCATCGCCCGCCAACAGCAGCCGCTGTCGCAAAGCGAACTGGCGCAGGAGCTGGGGGTGGAGAGCCCGACCATTGTGCCGTTGATCCATCGTCTGGTCGCCCTCGGACTGGTTGAGCGCATCACCACCGCCAGCGACAAACGTAAGCGACTGCTGGTGGTCACCGACAAAGGGAAGGCCCTCTATGAACAGGTCAAAACGGTGGCTGACGATCTGCGCGAAGAGATCCTGACGGCGATTACCCCACAGGAGCAGGAGCAAACCCAGCGGGTGCTGGAAAAGCTGTTGCGCGAAGTGGAGAAGAAATAATGCCCCGTCGCCAGGATAACCCCTACGCCCCGCATGACTGGGCGCCGCATGAAAAACCGGCTCTGCTCGGTTCGCCGTCGACGCCGCTGCACAGTCCGGCGAAACGCCTCGCCTACGGCGTGGTCGGTCTGCTGGTGTGTCTCACCGGCGCGCTGGGCAACGCAGTGGTCACCGCCAACCTGCAGCTGCTGCAGGGTACCTTCGCCGCCTGGTCGACAGAAATCGCCTGGCTGCCGGCGGTATACGTGATGACCAACGTCTCCATCAACCTGCTGCTGGTGAAATTCCGCCAGCAGTTTGGCCTGCGCGCTTTCACCGAAGGCTTTCTGGTGCTCTATGTGCTGGTCACCTTTTTCCACCTCTTCGTCAACGATCTCAGCTCAGCGATGATGGTTCGCGCCGCCCATGGCATGGTGGCCGCGGCGCTCAGCTCGCTGGGGATCTACTACCAGGTACAGGCCTGGCCTGCGCGCCATCGCCTGAAAGGGCTGACTATCGGCATCACCGGCTCGTCACTGGCCATTCCCCTGGCGCGCCTCTTTTCCACCGAACTGCTGCAGACCGATGAATGGCGCGGTCTCTACTTCTTTGAGCTGGGCCTGGCGCTGGTGTCGCTGGCCTGCGTCATCGCGCTAAAACTGCCGCCAAGCGATCGTAAAAAAGTGTTCGAAAAAAAGGATTTCATTACCTTCTTTCTGCTGGCGCCCGGCATGGCGCTGGTGTGCGCCGTGCTGTCGCTGGGGCGGCTCGAGTGGTGGTTTGAAGCGCCGTGGATCGGCTGGGCGCTGGCGGCGGCGGTAATACTGATCGTCGCTGCGATTACCTTCGAGCATAACCGCAGCAACCCCCTGCTCAATACCAAATGGCTCTCCAGCGGCAGCATCGTGCGTCTGGGCCTGATTATGCTGTTGATCCGCATCGTGCTGGCGGAGCAGAACACCGGGGTCATCGGCTGGCTGCAGTACGTTGGCCTGCAAAACGAACAGATGACTAACCTCGCGTGGTCGATTTTCGCCGGTATTCTGTGCGGGATCATTGCCAGCTGTCTGACGCTCAACCCGCAGAAGCTCTACTGGCCGACCGCCACCGCGCTGGCGCTGATCATGATAGCCTCGCTGCTCGACAGCCAGTCCAACGCCCTCACCCGTCCGGAACAATTAATGTTCAGCCAGTTTTTACTCGGCTTCGGCAGCGCCTTCTTTCTGGCCCCGGCGATGCTCGCCGGGATTGGCGGCGTGTTTGCCGACCCGCGCAACCTGGTCAGCTTCTCGGTGCTGTTCGGCATGAGCCAGAACATTGGCGGGCTGCTCGGCTCGGCGATCCTCGGCACCTTCCAGACCTGGCGTGAGAAATTCCACTCCAGCCAGCTGGCGGACCAGATAACCACCCTGAACCCGCTGATCGTCGAGCGGCTGCAGCAGTACAGCCAGATGTATCAGAGCCAGATTGGCGACAGTACGCTACTCAACGTTCAGGCCACCACCCTGCTGCAAAACGCCGCGACGCTGCAGGCCAATATTCTCGCCTGGAATGATACCTATCTGCTGACGGCGGCGATCTCCGCAGGGACACTAGTGTGGGTTTTCTGGCGCTTAATTCGCTTACGACTGACTGCCCGTATCGCGTTGCAACGCGCTACCGGCAGCAAATAATTATCATCATTTCATCTCTGGAGTCGTTATGAGTCAGCAGGATGCGGCCAAACAACAGGCCAACACCCGGAATAATATTCGCGTGGTTTCCATTTTTACCGCCGCGGCGATAGGCCTCGTCGGCGTGCTGGTGATCCTCTACGCCTGGCAACTGCCGCCGTTCACTCGCCATAGCCAGTTTACCGACAACGCCTATGTGCGCGGGCAGACCACCTTTATTAGCCCGCAGGTCAACGGCTATATCACCGCCGTCAACGTCAAAGATTTCGCAATTGTCCAGCCGGGCGAGGTGCTGTTCCAGATAGACGATCGCATCTATAAACAGCGGGTTCATCAGGCCCAGGCTACCCTGGCGATGAAAGAGGCCGCGCTGCGCAATAACCTGCAACAGCGCAAAAGCGCCGAGGCGACGATCGCCAAGAATGAAGCCGCGCTGCAAAACGCCCGCGCGCAGAATCTGAAAATCCAGGCCGATTTAAAACGCATCCAGCAGTTAACCGCCGACGGTTCGCTGTCGATCCGCGAACGTGATTCGGCGCGGGCCAGCGCGGCGCAAGGGGCGGCGGATATTGAGCAGGCGAAAGCGGCGCTGGAGATGTCGCGCCAGGACCGTGAATCGACCATCGTCAATCGCGATTCGCTGGAGGCCGACGTGGCCAGCGCCAAAGCGGCGCTTGAGCTGGCGCAGATCGACCTGCAGAATACCCAGATTATCGCCCCCACCGGCGGCCAGCTGGGGCAGATCTCGGTGCGTCTTGGCGCCTATGTCAGCGCCGGGACCCATCTGACCTCGCTGGTTCCGCCGCAGCACTGGGTGATTGCCAACCTCAAAGAGACCCAGCTGGCCGAAGTACGCGTTGGCCAGCCGGTCACCTTCACCGTAGACGCGCTCAACGGCGAGACCTTCCACGGCAAGGTGCAGAGTATCTCCCCGGCGACCGGGGTGGAGTTCAGCGCCATCTCTCCGGACAACGCCACCGGCAATTTCGTCAAGATCGCCCAGCGCATCCCGGTGCGTATTACGGTCAACGACGGGCAAAACAACAGCGAACGCCTGCGGCCGGGGATGTCGGTGCAGGTGACTATTGATACCCGTGCGGAGAAACAACCATGATCCGCCCGGTCGCCCTTGCTATCGTTCTGGCGCTGGTCGGCTGTCAATCCGCCGATGTGCAACGCGCGCAGCCGACCCTGACCATTCCTGCCGCCTGGCGGGCCGACGTTGGCCCGGCCAGCCCGGTGGAGGGCGTATGGTGGCGCAATTTTCATGACAATACCCTCAATCAGTATGTCGACCAGGCGCTGCGCTATAACAGCGATGTGCTGATCGCCCGCGAGCGGGTGAATGAGTATCAGGCGCGCGCTTACGCCGCCGACAGCAGTCTGTTTCCGTCACTGGACGCCAGCCTCACCGGCACCCGCGCCCGGACGCAGTCCGCCGCCACCGGCCTGCCGATCCACAGCACACTGTATAAGGGCGGCCTGACCGCCAGCTATGATGTCGATATCTGGGGAGCGAACCGCAGCGCGGCCAACGCCGCCGGGGCCAGCCTTGAGGCGCAGAAAGCCGCCGCCGCCGCCGCCAATTTGAGCGTCGCCAGCTCGGTGGCCGTTGGCTACGTCACGCTGCTGTCGCTGGATGAGCAGCTGCGGGTGACCCAGCAGACGCTAACATCAAGGGAAGACGCGTGGCGCCTGGCCAAACGTCAGTTTGAAACCGGGTATACTTCACGCCTTGAGCTAATGCAGGCGGATTCGGAGCTGCGGTCAACGCGGGCGCAGATCCCGCCGCTACAGCACCAGATTGCGCAGCAGGAAAATGCGCTCAGCGTGCTGCTCGGCGATAACCCTGGCGCGGTAAAACGCGGCGAGTTCGCCCAGCTTACCCCGCTGCGTCTGCCGTCGCAGCTGCCGTCCACCTTGCTCAACCGCCGTCCGGACATCGCTCAGGCCGAGCGCCAGCTGGTGGCCGCCGACGCCACGCTGGCCTCGTCGCAGGCGCAGCTGCTGCCCTCTATTAACCTGACCGCTACCGGCAGCCTGCAGGACCGGACGCTGCCGGATCTGCTGGACAACCCGCTGCGGCTGTGGAGTCTTGGCGGCAGTATTCTGGCGCCGCTGCTAAACCGCCAGGCGTTAAATGCCCAGGTGGACGTCTCCATGGCCCAGCGCAACCAGGCGCTCTATAGCTATGAGAAAACGGTGCGCAGCGCGTTCAAAGAGGTCAATGACAGCCTGGACGCCATCAGTCGCTATGGCGAACAGTTAACCGAGCTTCAGGAACAAGAGACCGTTGCCCAGGAAACCTTACGTATTGCACAAAACCGCTACCGTAACGGCTACTCTTCTTATCTGGATGTGCTTGATGCCCAGCGAACGCTGTTCTCCACCCAGCTTAGCGTGGTGCAGGTGAAGAACAACCTGCTGCTGGCGCAGATCGATCTGTACCGGGCGCTGGGAGGCGGCTGGTCTGACTCATCAGGGAGCTAAATGGGGAAGCGTCATATGCAACAACAGTGGTCGGCAGTAGACAATTATTTGATTAAGGCCTTAATTCCCGGCGATCCTGTGCTCGATCGGGTACTGGAAAACAACCATCGTGCCGGGCTCCCGGCACACGATGTCGCCGCCAATCAGGGTCAGTTTCTCGCCCTGCTGGTACGGCTAACCCAGGCTAAGCGGATACTGGAGATCGGCACCCTCGGCGGCTATAGCACCATCTGGATGGCGCGCGAGCTTCCTGCAGACGGCCAACTCCTCACCCTGGAGGCCGACGCGCATCATGCCCAGGTGGCGCGGGAGAATCTGCAGCTGGCGGGCGTTGACCAGCGGGTCACGCTACGGGAGGGACCCGCGCTACAGTCCCTGGAGTCGCTTGGCGCATGTCCCGCTTTCGACCTGATCTTCATCGATGCCGATAAGCCGAATAATCCCCATTATCTGCGCTGGGCGCTACGTTATTCCCGCCCAGGAACCTTAATTATTGGCGATAACGTGGTACGCGACGGCGAAGTGGTCAACCCACAGAGCGCCGACGAGCGCGTTCAGGGCGTGCGTCAGTTCATTGAGATGATGGGCGCCGAGCCGCGGTTGACGGCAACGGCGCTGCAGACCGTGGGCACTAAAGGCTGGGACGGCTTTACTCTGGCGTGGGTAAACGCTTAAGCAAGTAGCCCCGGTAAGCGCAGCGCCACCGGGGACAACCAGCCAGGCTATGGGGTAATTTGCTCCATCGCCTGCAACACTCGCTTGTCCGAGATAGGATACGGGGTGCCCAGCTGCTGGGCGAAGAAGCTGACCCGCAGCTCCTCGATCATCCAGCGGATCTCGCGGACATCGTCGTCCTCACGGCGGTTCGGCGGTAGCTTATTCAGCCACTGCTGCCACGCCTGCTGCACGCTCTCCACCTTAAGCATCTGCGCCCGATCGCGGTGCGGATCGATAGCCATCTTCTCCAGACGCTTTTCAATCGCCTGCAGATAGCGCAGCGTATCGCCAAGACGGCGGAAACCGTTGCCGGTGACAAAGCCGCGATACACCAGCCCCGCCATCTGCGCTTTGATATCCGACAGCCCCAGCGCCATGGTCATATCCACCCGGCCTTTCAGCCGTTTGTTGATATTGAACACCGCGGTGAGGATCTGCTCGACCTGTTTAGCGATCTCCACCACCGTGTCGTTGAGCTCGGCTCGCACTTTATCGTGCAGCTGACTAAAGCCCTCTTCCGTCCACACCGGACCGCCCGCCTCGTCGATAAGCTTATCAACGCCGCAGGAGATGCAATCGTCAATCAGATCCAGCACTTTGCCGTACGGGTTAAAGTAGAGCCCAAGCTTGGCTTTATTCGGTAATTTCTCGTGCAGATACTTAATCGGCGACGGGATGTTGAGCAGCAGCAGGCGACGCAGACCGCGCCACATGGCCTGCTGCTGTTCCTGTGGATTATCAAACAGCTTGATGGCCACGCTGTCGCGCTCGTCCACCAGCGCCGGCCAGGCTTTCACCTTATAGTTACCGCGCTTCTGTTCGTAACTTTCCGCCAGGGTGCCAAAGCTCCAGATATGCAGCCCGCTCTGCTCAATACCGTCATCAGCGACCGCCGACAGCGTCTCCTGCACTTTGCCCTTCAGGGCGTCTTTCAACGCCTGCAGCGAGCGCCCTTCCTGCAGCTTCTTGTTTTTATCATCCACAACCCGGAAGGTGATTTTCAGGTGATCGGGCACCTGATCCCACTGCCAGGCTTCGCGGTCGATGGTCACGCCGGTCATCTTACGCAGCTCGCGCTCCAGCGAATCAAGCAGCGGCAGCTCAAGCGGCGTCGCCCGGCCAAGAAACGCTTCCGCATAGTTCGGAGCCGGGACGAAATTGCGCCGTACCGGCTTCGGCAGCGATTTTATCAGCGCGATAATGAGCTCGCGACGCAGGCCAGGGATCTGCCATTCAAACCCGGCTTCCTCTACCTGGTTGAGCAGCGGCAGCGGAATATGAACCGTTACGCCATCGGCATCGGCGCCAGGTTCAAACTGATAGCTAAGCCGCAGCTTGAGGTTGCCCTGATGCCAGAAATTCGGGTAGTCCAGTTTACTGACCTGCTCCGCCCCCTCTTTAATCAGCATGCTCTTTTCAAAATTGAGCAAGTCTGGCGTTTCACGGCTGGCCCGCTTCCACCAGCTATCGAAGTGGCGGGTCGTGGCTGATGCGCTGGTCGTAGAACTCGAACAGCGTCTCGTCATCAACCAGGATGTCGCGACGGCGCGACTTATGCTCCAGCTCTTCGATTTCCGCCCGCAGCTTCAGGTTATCGCGGAAGAAGGCGTGACGCGTCTGCCAGTCGCCCTCCACCAGCGCATGGCGGATAAACAGTTCGCGGCACAGCGCCGGGTCGATCTGGCTGTAGTTGACCTTACGCGCGGCGACGATCGGCAGGCCGTAAACGGTGACCTTTTCCGTCGCCATCACCGCACCCTGCGCCCGCTCCCAGTGCGGCTCACTGTATGAGCGCTTGATCAGGTGCTGCGCTACCGGCTCCACCCACTCCGGCTCAATGCGGGCGGCAATACGCCCCCACAGGCGGCTGGTCTCGACCAGCTCCGCAACCATCGTCCACTTCGGCGGCTTCTTGAATAGACCGGAGCCGGGGAAGATAGAGAACCGCGCATTACGGGCGCCGGTAAACTCCTGCTTATCGGCATCTTTCATGCCGATGTGCGACAGCAGACCGGTCAGCAACGCAGTATGGATCTCGCGATATTCCGCCGGCTCACTGTTGATCGGCAGGCCAAGCTCTTTCACCACCTGGCGCAGCTGGGTGTAGATGTCCTGCCACTCGCGCACGCGCAGATAGTTAAGAAAATCGACCCGGCACTGGCGGCGGAACTGATTCGACGACAGCGCCTTCTGCTGCTCGCCGAGGTAGTTCCACAGATTGACGAAGGCGAGGAAATCGGACTCTTTATCGTGGAAGCGGCGATGTTTTTCGTCAGAGGCCTGCTGTTTGTCCATCGGCCGCTCGCGCGGGTCCTGGATCGACAGCGCGGAGGTGATGATCATCGCTTCCCGCACGCAGCCGTGCTTCTGCGCCTCCAGCACCATGCGCGCCAGACGCGGATCCACCGGCAGCTGGCTGAGCTGGCGGCCCAGCGGGGTTAGCTTATAAGCCGTTGCCTGCGCATCGGTGGTGATGGCGCCCAGCTCTTCCAGCAGGCGTACGCCGTCCTGGATATTGCGCTTATCCGGCGCTTCGACAAACGGGAAGGCGGCGATATCGCCTAAGCCCAGGGCGGTCATCTGCAGGATGACCGACGCCAGGTTGGTGCGCAGAATCTCCGGGTCGGTAAATTCCGGGCGCGACAGGAAATCGTCTTCTGAATAAAGACGAATACAGATCCCTTCCGAAACGCGGCCGCAGCGGCCCTTACGCTGGTTGGCGGACGCCTGGGAAACCGGCTCGATCGGCAGGCGCTGCACCTTGGTGCGGTAGCTGTAACGGCTGATACGCGCAGTACCGGGATCGATAACGTATTTAATGCCCGGCACGGTCAGCGAGGTTTCCGCCACGTTGGTCGCCAGCACGATGCGTCGTCCGCTGTGCGGCTGGAAGACGCGGTTCTGCTCGCTGTTGGACAGGCGGGCGTACAGCGGCAGCACTTCGGTATGGCGCAGATCCAGCTTATTCAGCGCATCGGCGGTATCGCGAATTTCCCGCTCACCGCTCATAAAGATCAGAATATCGCCGGGCCCTTCGCGCCCCAGTTCGTCAACCGCATCAAAGATCGCCTGTAACTGATCGCGCTCGGTATCGTCCGCCTCTTCCACTATCGGCCGATAGCGCACTTCCACCGGGTAAGTCCGCCCGGAGACTTCGATAATCGGCGCATTATTGAAATGCTTTGAGAAACGTTCCGGGTCGATGGTCGCCGAGGTAATGATGATTTTCAGGTCCGGGCGGCGCGGCAGGAGCTCTTTCAGATAGCCGAGCAGAAAGTCAATATTCAGACTGCGCTCGTGCGCCTCATCGATAATGATGGTGTCGTACTGCATCAACAGACGATCCTGCTGGATCTCCGCCAGCAGGATACCGTCGGTCATCAGCTTAACCATGGTGTTTTCGCTGACGTGGTCGCTGAAGCGGACTTTATAGCCGATGCAGCCGCCCGGCTCGCTCTGCAGCTCTTCGGCAATACGATTGGCGACGGTCCGCGCCGCCAGGCGACGCGGCTGGGTATGGCCGATGAGTCCTTTCAGCCCGCGCCCCAGCTCCATGCAGATTTTTGGCAGCTGGGTGGTTTTACCCGAACCGGTCTCCCCGGCGACGATCACCACCTGGTGGTCGCGCACCGCCTCGAGAATCTCTTGTTTTTTCTGGCTAACCGGCAGGTTTTCCGGATAGGTGATGGCCGGACGCGCCGCTTCGCGCAGCAGGACTTTACCGGCTGCCTGGCTTATCTCCAGCGCCATCTCCTGCAGAATGGCCTGTTGCGATTCAGGATTTTTAACCTTCTTCACGCCGTGCAGACGGCGGGCAAAGCGCGTTTTGTCGCGCAGCATCAGGCCGTCGAGCTGTGTGTAAGTTCACACAGATATTGCAATTGCCTCAGAACACTAAAGGAGGGATT
>ERZ791865.842-NODE-842-length-37600-cov-3.860647_pt1 | contig 37600 bp, 35 predicted proteins | sample MGYA00509942_ERZ791865 | MGnify/ENA primary metagenome ERZ791865 (study PRJEB30046, sample SAMN00792098) | human gut metagenome | study: EMG produced TPA metagenomics assembly of the A metagenome-wide association study of gut microbiota in type 2...
CAAACCTAACGCCAATGCCCGGCCGTGTGGCGATACCACCGGTTACCTGGCGAACCCGAAGGAGGTGTGAGATGGGAAACGGATGGCATGAATGGCCGCTGGTGCTGTTTACGGTGCTGGGTCAGTGCGTGGTCGGCGCGACCATCGTCAGCGGTCTTGGCTGGCTGGCGCTGGGGGACCAACGGGAAGCCCGGCGGCGGCTGGTGCGCAATATGTTTTTTATCTGGCTGTTGATGGGCATTGGTTTTCTTGCTTCGGTGATGCATCTCGGTTCACCGCTGCGCGCGTTTAACTCGCTGAACCGCATCGGCGCCTCGGCGCTGAGCAACGAAATCGCCAGCGGCGCTCTGTTCTTCGCCGTGGGCGGATTCTGGTGGCTGCTGGCGGTGCTGGAAAAAATGCCGGCGACGCTGGGTAAAGTCTGGCTGGCGATCGCCATGCTGTTAGGGCTGCTGTTTGTCCTCGCAATGACCCGGGTTTACCAAATCAATACCGTGCCAACATGGTACAATGGCTACACCACCAGCGCGTTCTTTCTGACGGTGCTCCTCAGCGGGCCGCTGTTTGCGGCCCTGCTGCTGCGGCTGGCGAAAGTCGACTTTAACGGCTGGTTTTTTGCCGGACTGAGCGTGGCCGCGCTGGTCATCAGCGCCGCAGTTATCATTATGCAAAGCGCCGGGCTCAGTACCCTTCACAGCTCGGTTCAGCAGGCGGCCACCCTGCTGCCAGATTACGGCAAACTCCAGGCGCTACGCCTGGTACTGCTGGCGCTGGGCCTCGGCTGCTGGCTATGTCCGCTGATCCGCCGCCAGCCGCCGCGCGCTACGGGGCTGCTGATCGGCCTGCTGCTGGTCTTGATCGCCGAATGTATTGGCCGCGGCCTGTTTTATGGTCTGCATATGACCGTCGGTATGGCGGTTGCCGGTTAATGAGACGGCGCGCAGGCGCGCGCCGCAGAAAGGAATAAGTGATGATGGCGATCCCAAATCGCGACGCCGTCGCGTTAAGCGCCCGCACCCTGGGCGCGCTGTTCTCTTATGCGCCGAATAGCGCGGAAATTGCGCCGCTGGTCGCCGCCTTCCAGGACGGGAGCTGGCAGCAGCAGTGGCCCTTCCCGGTCGCAGCCCCGCTGGCGTCAGGGTTTGCCGCATCGGCTGAAGAAACGTTGCCGGAAGCCTGGCAGCGCCTGTTTATCGGGCCATGGGCCCTGCCGGCGCCGCCCTGGGGCTCTGTCTGGCTGGATAAAGAGTCTGTGCTGTTTGGCGATTCCACGCTGGCTCTGCGCCAGTGGATGCGCGAGAACGGTATCGCGCTGGAGGCCGATGGCAACGAACCGGAAGATCATTTCGGCACCGTGCTACTCCTGGCGGCATGGTTGTGCGAAACGGAGCAGGATGCGTTGTTTGCCCAGCTGCTGGCCTGGCACCTGCTGCCGTGGTCCGGGCGTTTCCTGAGCGTCTTTGTCGACCATGCCGCCCACCCCTTCTATCAGGCGCTGGGTCAGCTGGCGCAGGCGACTCTGGCGCAGTGGCAGGAGAATCTGCCGATCGCCGTGGCGCAAAAAACGCTCTATCGTTAACCCTTCGCCGCGCCGGTATCCGGCGCGGTTTTATTTTGCCGCTTTCCAGCCTTTCACCCGCACTTATCGCTTTTGCATCTAAGGTTATTCCCTATCACAATAAGCCAATGTTTTCTGAACCTCGCCGTGACTAATGCATCGTCTTCATCCCTATCCTGATGTGCAGGTGATGTTTCGCCGCCTGCTGATCGCCACCCTGATTGGCCTTCTCGCCGCCCTGGCGGTGGCGCTGTTTCGCCACGCTATGGTGGTTCTGGAAACGCTGTTGCTCAGTAATGACAGCGGGAGCCTGGTCAACGCCGCACAGTCGCTGCCGGCGTGGCGTCGGCTGGTTACCCCCGCGCTGGGCGGCCTGACGGCGGGAACCTTACTCTGGCTCTGGCAACGACGCAGCGTCGCGCGTCCGCATGCCGCCACCGATTATATGGAAGCCCTGGAGACCGGCGACGGCTGTTTCGATACGCCGGCAAGCCTGGTGAAATCGCTGGCGTCATTGCTGGTCGTGGTGACCGGCAGCGCGATTGGCCGGGAAGGCGCCATGATCCTGCTGGCCGCGCTGGCGGCCTCGCTGTTTGCCCGTCGCTTCACGCCGCAGAGTGAATGGAAGCTATGGGTCGCCTGCGGCGCGGCTGCCGGGATGGCCAGCGCCTATCATGCCCCGCTGGCCGGCAGCCTGTTTATTGCTGAAATTCTCTTTGGTACGCTGATGCTGGCCTCGCTTGGGCCGGTGGTGATCTCGGCGGTGATCGCCCTGCTGTTGACGCAGTTTCTTAATGGCGGCGCCGCGCCGCTGTATCACGTCGTGTTACAGCAAAACCTCAGCGCCCTGCACTATGGCTTAATGCTGGCGACTGGCCTGCTGGCCGGGCTGTGCGGGCCGCTGTTTATCTGGCTGATGGACTACAGCCACCGTGGGTTCGTTAAACTAAAGCTGGCGCCGCCGTGGCAGCTGGCGCTGGGCGGGCTAATTGTCGGCGGCTTATCGCTCATCACCCCGGCAGTATGGGGCAACGGCTACAGCGTAGTGCAAAGCTATTTGCTGCTGCCGCCGTCCGGTGCGCTGCTGGTGGGCATATTTATCTGCAAACTGCTGGCGGTGCTGGCCAGCAGCGGCTCCGGCGCGCCTGGCGGGGTCTTCACCCCGACGCTGTTTGTCGGCCTGGCGATGGGCATGCTGTTTGCCTGCTTCAGCAGGCTGTGGCTACCGGGAAGTGAAGAAATGGCCATCATGATGGGTCTGACCGGCATGGCGGCGTTTCTGGCCGCCACGACCCATGCGCCGATCATGTCAACCCTGATGATTTGCGAGATGACCGGGCAGTATACGCTGCTGCCCGGTCTGCTGATAACCTGCGTCGTGTCGTCTGTGCTGTCGCGGACGTTACGCCGGGATTCGATCTATCGCCATCACGTTGCCGAGCATGTCTAAGTCGACGTAGCGGCTCAGCTCACGCTGTTCGGCGCGCGGTAGATAAGGCAGCTCGCCGATCAGCGGCGCCGGCAGCTTTTTGCTGAGGACATCGATGATTTCGGCGTAGTGCGCCAGACCGGGGTTGATCCGATTGGCCACCCAGCCAATCAGCGGTAAACCGTCATTGGCGATCGCCTGGGCTGTCAGTAGCGCATGGTTGATGCACCCCTCCTGGATCCCCACCACCATCAGCACTGGGAGCTGCTCCTGAACCACCCACTCGGAGAGCGGCCGCAGGTCGTTCATCAGGCTGCGCCAGCCGCCGGTGCCTTCAACCACCACGTGTTCGACCTGCGCGGCCAGACGCTGCAAACCATCGGACAGCAGACCGTAGTTGATCGGGCAGCTATGCGCCACGCTGCTCTCGTCTTCGCTTAAGGCGATGGGGTTGACAGCCTCATAAGGTAACGCCAGCGTGGAGACGCTCTGCAACACCAGCGCATCTTTGTTACGTAAACCGTCCGGCGTCTCTTTGCTGCCCTTCGCCACAGGCTTATACCCGGCCACGCTTTTGCCTCTGGCAGCAAGTGCCTGCAACAGCGCACGGGAAACCACTGTCTTCCCGACAGAGGTGTCTGTACCTGTAATAAAGAAACGCTTAAACATCACTAACCCCACAGTTTTGTCGATGAAATATACGGGAGAGAAATAATCAACGGTGGGCAAAGTCTACGTGAAGCCGTCTGAGGTCAGCTTGAGATAGCGCAATTTTTGGTGTGACTATGAAAAAATGTTAACCCTGTAACAGTCGTATGAGTAAGGATCCGTTATAGAGCGCATCTTTGACCAGCGCCGCGCCAGCCATCGTTCCGCGGTTGGAGAACTGAGTACTTTCAACGGTAATATGCCGGCTATAGGCTGGGAGAGATTGTTGCCGAATACAGCTGGAAATTGCCGGAAAAAGAATTTCTGCCGCCAGATTGAACGGCGAGCCAATCAGAATTTTCTGCGGATTAAACAGATTGACCATGATCGCCAGAATCCGCCCAACGTGATTACCCACGCCGCTGATGATGTCCCGGGCTAACAAATCGCCCTGCAGCGCCGCCTGACAAAGCCACTCCACGCTCAGCGGACGCTGGTGCAGCAGCGAGCTCATCGACTGCGCCATGCGCATCTGCGCCAGCTCCAGCACGCTTTCTACGCTGGCAATCGTCTCCAGGCAACCATGGTTGCCGCAGTAACAGCGTTTGCCGTAGGGATCGACCTGGGTATGGCCAATCTCCACCAGGCTGCTGCTGCCGGCGTGCAGCAGGCGCCCATCGGTGATCACCCCGGCGCCGACGTTATGATCGATGACCACCTGAATGACGTCCCGGGCGCCGCGCGAGGCGCCAAACAAAGATTCCGCCATAGTCCAGGCGCTGATGTCATGCTGAATATAGACTGGCACCCCGGTATGATTGGCCAGCGCTTCGCCGAGCGGGACATCTTTAACATCCTCATAAAACGGCATGCGATGAATAATGCCATTTTCGGTATCGATAATACCGGGCATCGTCATGGCGATGGAGGTAAGGCGTTCCAGCTTCTTTTGATGGCGAATAAAGAAGCGATCAATATGGTCGATAACGCGCGTCAGAAACGGCGTGCTGTCGGTAAGCGCCAGCTCCAGCTGATCCTCCACCACCAGCTGACTGCTTAAATCACGCAGCGAAAGATGGATCTCACCGCGGCTGATGCGCACCGCCAGATAGTGCCATGCCTCGGTCTCCACCATCAGCCCCACCGCCGGGCGGCCGCGGCTGCCGGGCTCCTGGATCTCGGTCTCCTGAACCAGATGCGCTTCCAGCATTTCGCGGACGATTTTGGTGATGCTGGCCGGCGCCAGTTGCGCAAATCGGGAAAGGTCGATACGCGATACCGGGCCGAGCTGATCAATCAGGCGATACACGGCGCCCGCATTGGTCTGCTTTATTTGATCGATATGGCCTGGTTGACTATCCGCTACCACCATTGACTCCCTTATTTTCGCGCTTCGAAATAAACTTTCGGCTATGGTGAAGCACTTCGACGGTGAACGTCAAATTTTTACTTAGCCTTGTGATTTACCGCACATTTCCAACCCCTTTTCGCCTCAATTATGCTCGCTTTTCCAGGAGAGCAGCGCCTCACGAAAGCGTTTTGCCAGTGCCCCTTGCTCATGGTGTTTAGACCACACCAGCCACATCTCCGATACCGCATCCTGTTCGTCGATCGGCAGCCAGCGCATTTCACTGAGCTGGACGCGCTGAAAGGAGGCCGGGAGGATCGATACCCCCAGGCCGGCGGCCACCAGACCAATAATCGTCATTGCCTCCCCCACCTCCTGGGCAATCTTCGGCGTGTGGCCGTAGCGGCGCAGCAAGCCGAGGATGTCGTCATACAGGCCAGTGCCGACGTGCGGGTCGAAAAAGACGAAGGGCTCGCGCGCCAGCGCCGCCAGGCTGACCGAGGGCTGGCGGGCCAGCGGGTGATTCGCCGGGACCATCGCCAACAGCGGCTCGCGCAGAACCCGCTCCCACGCCAGGGTGTCCGGCAGTTGAGTATTGCGCAGCAGCCCCAAATCCAGAGCCCCTTCGCTCAGGGGCACTATCTGTTCGCGGGTGTTAGTCTCGCGGGTGAGAATATGCACATCCGGAAGGCGTTGGCGAAACATCGATAGCGTATCGGAGACGGCCTTAATAAAAGGGGCCGAGGAGGTAAAGCCGATGCGCAGCTCACCCGTTTCGCCATGGTGTAGACGGGCGGCGCGAGCAGCCGCCTCATCTACCTGGGCGAGGATTTGTCGGCTATCGGCGAGAAACTGCTTTCCGGCCGCAGTCAGGCTGACGCTGCGGTTGGTACGGGCAAACAGGCGAGCGCCGGTCTGCTGCTCAAGGATCTGAATCTGCTGGCTTAGCGGTGGTTGAGAGATGTTTAGTCGCGCCGCGGCGCGGCCAAAATGTAGCTCCTCGGCGACGGCGACAAAGTAGCGCAAATGACGCAACTCGATATTCATATTTAAAACGTCTTATTTGAGATTATTAATATATTAGACAGAATATTTACATTTTCATACCCTAAAAATGTGAGCTGAATGGTCACAACACTCTGTTGGTAAGCAGCAACTTCTACGCAAGGAATTCTCTGTGAGTCGTACAACAACCGTTGACACCGTGCCGGCGGGCGAGGTCAGCGTCGCTGGTGCATCCCGCCCGGATCCGTTTATTAAGCGTGGCACCCCGCAGTTTATGCGCGTCACTCTCGCGCTTTTCTCCGCCGGTCTGGCCACCTTTGCCCTGCTCTACTGTGTGCAGCCGATCCTGCCGGTGCTGTCGAACGAGTTTGGCGTGTCGCCGGCCAGCAGCAGTATTTCGCTTTCAATTTCCACGGCGATGTTGGCGGTGGGCCTGCTGTTTACCGGCCCGCTGTCGGACGCAATAGGCCGCAAGCCGGTGATGGTCACCGCCCTGCTGCTGGCCGCCTGCTGTTCACTGTTGTCGACTATGATGACCAGCTGGCACGGCATCCTGATTATGCGCGCGCTCATCGGCCTGTCGCTGAGCGGCGTAGCGGCGGTCGGCATGACCTATCTGAGCGAGGAGATCCACCCCAGTTTCGTCGCCTTTTCGATGGGACTCTATATCAGCGGCAACTCCATCGGCGGCATGAGCGGCCGCTTGCTGACCGGGGTCTTTACCGATTTCTTCGGCTGGCGCGTGGCACTGGCGGCGATCAGCGGCTTTGCGCTGGCCGCGGCGATTATGTTCTGGCGTATCCTGCCCGAGTCGCGCCATTTCCGCCCGACCTCGCTGCGACCGAAAACGCTGCTGATTAACTTCCGTCTGCACTGGCGCGACCGTGGCCTGCCGCTGCTGTTCATCGAAGGTTTTCTGCTGATGGGCGCTTTTGTCACCCTGTTTAACTATATTGGCTACCGGCTGATGATGTCGCCGTGGTCGTTAAGCCAGGCGGTGGTAGGCCTGCTGTCGGTAGCTTATCTCACCGGGACCTGGAGTTCACCGAAGGCAGGGGCCATGACCGTACGCTTTGGCCGCGGGCCGGTGATGCTTGGCTTTACAGCGGTGATGCTCTGCGGCCTGCTGCTGACGCTCTTTTCTTCCCTGTGGCTTATTTTCATCGGCATGCTGCTGTTTTCCGCTGGCTTCTTCGCCGCGCATTCCGTCGCCAGCAGCTGGATTGGCCCACGCGCCCGCCGCGCCCGCGGTCAGGCGTCATCGCTGTATTTGTTCAGCTATTATTTGGGTTCAAGTCTTGCCGGGACGTTAGGCGGGGTATTCTGGCATCACTACGGCTGGAACGGCGTCGGTGGGTTTATCGCGCTGCTGCTCCTTGCCGCGCTGTTGACCGGCACCTGCTTACATCAGCGACTGAAATAGTCGCGTGTAACGTGGCCTGTGGGCCACGTTTCACCACATGCCCATTATGGAAGACAAGCCCATCAGCTCTCTGACGGCATCAACGGACAGCAGTGCAATAAACAGCCAGGTGAACGGATTCATAAACCACCCCCGAACCTCCAGACCTGTGTAATCGATCACAGTTTAGTACCTATATGTTACCGTTTTCTGTCACACCGATCACAGAGGTGAGCTTATTCTCCCGCCATGTGTCTTTCCCTTCCCCTGTGCGCAACGCTCGACCCGCCGGGCGTATCAGGATAGTGTAGAGGCAAAGCGATAATCTCTTTATTCACCTGTCACGGACCGAACGCCACTATGACTGAAAATACGCCTTATCAGCAGCTTACCCGTACCTTTCAGCGCCTGTCGCGCTTTTCGCATCTCGCCGCCATCGCCGGCTGGGATATGTTCGCGATGATGCCTCCGGGCGGGAGCGTCGCCCGCGGCGAAGCGCTGGCCGAGCTCGGCGTGCTGCAGCATCAAATCCTGACCGATAAAAAAGTGGGACAATGGTTACAGGAAGCCCGCCAGCAGGATCTTAATGATGTTGAACAGGCCAACCTGCGGGAAATGCAGCGTCAGTACGATCAGGCGGCGCTGCTGCCGGAGAGCCTGGTGGAAGCAAAATCGCTGGCCGGCAGCCGCTGCGAGCATGCCTGGCGTAGCCAGCGTCCCGCCAATGACTGGACGGGCTTTGCCGACAACCTACGCGAGGTGGTCAGACTGAGCCGCCAGGAAGCGCAGATCCGCGCCGATGCCAAGGGCGGCTCACGCTACGACGCGCTGCTGGATATTTTCGAACCGGATATGACCAGCGCGCGGCTGGACAGCCTGTTCGCCGATCTCAAATCGTGGCTACCTTCCCTGCTTAGCCAGGCGGTGGAGAAGCAGGCGAAGCAGACGCTAATCGCCCCGCAGGGGCCTTTCCCCATTGCTGAACAACGGGAGCTGGGCCTGCAGGCGATGCGCATTCTTGGCTTTGACTTCGACGGCGGGCGCCTCGACATCAGCGCCCACCCGTTCTGCGGCGGCGTACCCCAGGATGTGCGCATCACCACCCGCTACAACGAAAACGACCTGCTCAGCGCTCTGTTCGGCGTGATCCACGAAACCGGCCACGCCCGCTACGAGCAGAATCTACCTCGCCCGTGGGTCGACCAGCCCGTAGGACTCGCCCGCTCCACCGCTATCCACGAGTCGCAGAGCCTGTTCTTTGAAATGCAGCTGGGACGCAGCGAGCGGTTTCTTAACCGCCTGTTACCGGCGGTGCGCGAGCGGTTTGGCGATCGGCCGGCCTTTAGCCAGGATAATTTTGTCGCCTGGAATCAGCAGGTGAAACCCGGCTTTATTCGCGTCGATGCCGATGAGGTGAGCTACCCGGCGCATGTCATCCTGCGTTATGAAATTGAACGTGCGCTGATCGACGGCGAGATTGAGGTAGATGATATCCCGTCGCTGTGGGACGAGAAAATGCAGCACTGGCTGGGGCTGTCGACCACCGGCAACTATCGGGATGGTTGCATGCAGGATATTCACTGGACCGACGGCGGATTCGGCTATTTCCCTTCCTATACCCTGGGCGCGATGTATGCCGCGCAGTTGATGGCCGCGGCCCGCCGCGCGCTGCCGACATTAGATCGCGATATTGAGGAAGGCGATTTCAGCGCCCTGTTCGACTGGCTGCGGCAGAATATCTGGCAGCATGGCAGCCGCTTCACCACCTCGCAGTTGATTCAGCAGGCCACCGGTGAGGATCTTAATAGCCGCTACTTCCGCGAGCACCTGACCACTCGCTACCTGTAATCATACGCGCCGGGCTACCCGGCGCGTCCTGTCGTTCCCGCCTTGTACATTCGGTTACACGCCGATACCAAACACTCACGGAAAGCTCGAAAAGACAAGCATATAGTGATTTCACCGGCCCCGCAGTGGGGTTGAAATTAAGAAAACTTTTCGAGGATATCAGAATGAAAAAAGTATTAGCTCTGGTCGTTGCCGCTGCTATGGGTCTCTCTTCCGCCGCTTTCGCTGCTGACGCAGTAAGCACCACTCAGGCACCGGCTGCCACCCACAGCACGGCTGCCAAGACCACCCATCACAAAAAACACCACAAAGCCGCGGCAAAACCGGCCGCAGAGCAGAAAGCTCAGGCTGCCAAAAAACACAAAAAAGCAGAAGCTAAACCAGCCGCTGCTCAGAAAGCCCAGGCCGCTAAAAAACACAAAAAAGTAGCAGCTAAACCAGCTGCTCCGCAGAAAGCTCAGGCGGCGAAAAAGCATCACAAAGCTGCGGCTAAACCGGCAGCCCAGAAAGCGCAGGCAGCGAAAAAACACCACAAAACCACTAAACACCAGGCCGCTAAACCGACTGCACAGCCGGCAGCATAATTCCTCCGGGTGAACCAACCTTCTTAATAATCGGCGCTGTTTCAGCGCCGTTTTTTCTGGAGAGCACTATGCTGCGGCGCTATCGTTTTGAGCTCATCCTGATCCTGCTAATTATATGCGCAGTGGTTGCAACCCGTTTTTTCCTCTCTTAATTATTTATCCCGCGTTCGCATTTTGCTGCTTCTACCAGCTTTTCATTAAAATGAATACCGTGCGGCTATCGCTGACCCGCTCCCCGCTTCCCATTATCCTGTGACTCTCTGCGGCGCAAAAAAATGTCCGGCGCCAGAAGACGCCAGACATGTTAGTCGTAATATGTCGCACGCCTGGCCCTTGCCGGGTGGCGCGCCCATCACAATGCACGCACGGCTTCCATCACCAGATAGCCGGTCGCGCCCCAGATAGCGACTGAGACCAGGGAAACATAAACCAGTGCGCGAATACCTTTTTTAGACATAAGCCCTCCGAACGCAGGGGAAATAGAGTTCAGGCTATCATCGCCGGTACTACCTCTCTATTTACTCAACGGCAGGGCGACGGTAACAACGTTTTCGGTGAGAAAATGTTTCGCATTGAAAATAATTACGAGAGGCGTAAAGAAGTGCGAATTCCGGTGAAGATCTGGTGGGTAAAAGTATTATTTTTGGGCATTATGCTGACAAACCAGGAATAATCCCACGGATGAATTGCTGCATTATTAACCGAATTCAGTACGTTCTGATACATGAATTTTGTTGCGCAAGACGCCACTTTCTGCGGAAATAGCACAAGCAGAACACTGGTATTAACCGCTTGAAATCAGGAGGTTTTACCAGCGCCAGACCCCACCGCGCGCTGATGTGGTATACAGTTTGGCCTGTTTAGAATTATTGTTTACTTTCAAAAACTTAAATCTCCTGCTACTGTCAATAGACATCATAGCCTCCCCAGAGAGTGATATGCGTAGAGACGTTCTGTTATTACTGTGTTCATTTTATCTGTTACCTCTGGGCGCACATGCCGATGATAGCGGACTGAGCGCCAAAGATATTAAGACGTTGTTTTTCGGTCACGATGACCGCAAAGCGGTGAACCGCCCCGAGGAGAGTCCGTGGGACGCGATTGGCCAGTTGGAAACCGCCAGCGGCAATCTGTGTACGGCGACGCTCATCTCTCCGCATCTGGCGCTGACCGCGGGCCACTGTCTGTTAACGCCCCCGCGCGGCAAGCCGGACAAAGCGGTCGCCCTGCGCTTTATTTCCCGCAAGGGCAACTGGGTCTATGAGATCCACGGCATTGACGGGCGAGTCGATCCCAGCTTAGGCAGACGCCTGAAAGCCGATGGCGACGGCTGGATTGTCCCTTCCGCTGCAGCGCCGTCCGATTTTGGTCTGATCGTGCTGCGCTATGCTCCGTCTGGCATTACGCCGATCCCGCTCTTTCCGGGCAGCAAGGCCGATCTCACCGCCGCGCTGAAGGCGGCGGACCGTAAAGTTACCCAGTCTGGCTATCCTGAAGATCATCTCGATAATCTTTACAGCCACCAGGATTGCATCGTGACAGGGTGGGCGCAAACCAGCGTACTGTCGCATCAGTGCGACACCCTGCCTGGCGACAGCGGCTCGCCGCTGCTGCTGAAAACGGAGGACGGCTGGCAGGTGATCGCCGTGCAGAGTTCGGCCCCCGGCCCGCAGGATCGCTGGCGGGCGGACAATCGCGCCATTGCGGTGACTGGCTTTCGCGATAAGCTGGAGGCGCTTGCCGGTGAGTAATGGACCGAGGCCGGTGAAGAATATCATTATTGACATCGTCCTGGCGGAAATGATTTTCCGCCAGCCAAAAGCAGTGAACCTGCGCAGCCCTCAGCGTCACCTGACACAATTACAGCGGGGCAAGGCGTGAAGGAAGCTTCCGTTTGCCGCCTGGCTTTGCAGGCGGCGAGACGTCAGGCGAGTTTAATTAACACCATGCCGGCTACCAGCAGGATAACCCCCGCCCAGCCTTTGTTATTCAGACGCTGACCAAACAGCACCCAGCCGGCGGCGATGGTCGCCGCGATACCGAAGCCGCCCCACAGCGCATAGGCGACCGAGAGATCGATCCCTTTAACCGCCTGCGACAGGGCGCTGAACGCGCCCAATACTGCCGCCAGGGACAGAATGCCGTAGATCTTGCGGCGGAAGCCGTCGGAAAACTTCAAAAAGACGTTGGCAATAATTTCCAGCACAATGGCGATTGCCAGCCAGGCGGCGTGGATCCACTCAAACTGCTGCATGGGCCACCTCCTGCTGTGAAGACGCTTTTTTCTGGGTGCCGGACTTAATTAAGACGATCCCTATCACCAGGGTGGTCAAGCCGGCTATTTTCAGCAGGGACAGACTCTCATCAAACAGCAGCACGCTGAACAGGGTAATCAGTAAAATACCGATCCCTTCCCACAACGCATAGGCCACACCGAGGGCAATCTTTTTAACCGCAAAGGCAAGAAAAATATATGACAGGGCAATCATGGCCAGCATTAAAATAAAGCCGGTGTGCCCGCCGCTCACGCTTGCCCATTTCATAGACAAGGTGCCGGTAATTTCAGCAATAATTGCTAAAGCTAATAAAATCCAATAAAACATGATCCCTTCTCCTGCTTGAGAATATAATCCATTACCGTTTACGCGAGACGTAAACAGGAAAATTTCTGACGTAGATATCGCTGTGCGCTTGGCGCCAGCTCAGGCAGAAAGAAGGTGACTATAGCGCCGAATGCCAGTGCTGTTCGCCGGCAAAACGGGAAAAAGTGAGGGATACTGCGGGGTGATTTAAAATATACATCCTGAACTGATTGTCCATAAAATTACAATTATCCGCGGTGTTGCTTCTCGTCCGGTGCGGATGAAAATTGTCCTCAGTAGTTAAACACAGGTAGATTTGTAGCATAGTGCTACATTTAATTCAAAGACTTTGCAATTCTTTACGCCGCGGTTTTTGTTCAATGCGTTTGTTCTGCAAAAAAGCGTCATTATGCTAATGTAACGCAACCTGTTAATAGGCAAGGAAGTTTGAGGTCGGGATCCTATGGCTAAACCCATTATTACACTTAACGGATTAAAGATGGTCATCATGTTGGGCATGCTGGTGATCATCCTTACCGGCATTCGCTTTGCGGCGGACATAATCGTCCCGTTTATCCTGGCGATTTTTCTGGCGGTGATCATCAATCCTCTGGTCCAGCTACTGGTCCGCTGCCGGGTGCCGCGCGTGCTGGCGATCTCGCTACTGATTGGCCTGATTGTTATGTTAGCCATTGTGCTGCTGGCCTCGCTGGGGACCTCGCTCAACGAGCTGGCGCGCACCCTGCCGCAGTATCGCAACTATCTTTATGAGCCGATGCAAACCATCGCGCCCTGGCTGCAGCGTATGGGATTCACCGTTTCGGTGGTCGAGCTCAATAAGTACATCGACCCTAACGCCGTAATGACCCTGGTCACCAGCCTGCTCACTCAGCTGTCGAATGCCATGTCCTCTATTTTTCTGCTGCTGCTGACGGTGGTGTTTATGCTGCTGGAGGTGCCGCAGCTTCCCGCTAAGCTGCAGCAGTTAATGTCCAGACCAGTAGAAGGCATGGGCGCCATCCAGCGGGCCATCGACAGCGTATCGCATTATCTGGTGCTGAAAACTGCGATAAGCCTGATCACCGGCCTGGTGGTCTGGGGCATGCTGGTGCTGCTGGATGTGCGCTTCGCCTTTATGTGGGGGCTACTGGCCTTCGCGCTGAACTATATTCCCAATATCGGTTCCGTGCTGGCGGCCATTCCGCCGATCCTGCAGGTGCTGGTATTCGGTGGTCTGTACGAGGCGCTGGTAGTGCTGGCCGGCTACCTGATCGTCAACCTGGTATTCGGCAATATTCTCGAACCTCGTATCATGGGGCGCGGGCTGGGCCTCTCGACGCTGGTGGTATTCCTGTCCTTAATCTTCTGGGGATGGTTGCTGGGTCCGGTTGGCATGCTGCTCTCGGTGCCGTTGACGATTATCGTCAAAATTGCCCTCGAGCAGACCAGCGGCGGGCAGAGTATCGCTTTCTTATTAAGCGATGTCAGTAAACAGTAGTCCTTCCGCAGGCCGGCGCTTCGCCGGCCTGCTCCCTGCCCTACACTCTCTCCGTAGACCACTACGCCTTATGTATTATTGATCCGCATCACAAACGTTGCGGCGGAATCGTTACTCTGATGCTAACGATCGGCCACCGCGCTTAATTGATGCTCATAGCCTCGCGTCGCACACTAATCTCCACCAGGACAAACAAAACGATTTGTCGAATCAGGAGGTTATTAATGAATGCCGAACAAACGACGGGGCGGGTCTGGAACCGTCGCCGAACGGAAAAACAGCGGCGGCTGGCCGAGGCGAACATGCCAGGTAAGGTCATCCCGACTGACCAGTTGGTCAGCGTACTGGAAAACCTGCTCGCCCCCGGCGACCGGGTTGTGCTGGAAGGCAACAACCAGAAACAGGCCGATTTCCTCTCGCGCATGCTGGCGGAAGTTAATCCGCAAAAAATCCACGACCTGCATATGATTATGCCCAGCGTCGGGCGCAGCGAGCATCTGGACCTGTTTGAAAAAGGTATTGCCCGCAAGCTGGATTTCTCTTTCTCCGGCACCCAGAGCCTGCGCATTTCGCAACTACTGGAAGATGGCCTGCTCGAAATCGGCGCCATCCACACCTATATCGAACTCTACTCGCGCCTGTACGTCGATCTGTCGCCAAACGTCGCGCTGATTGCCGGCTATAAAGCTGACCGCAAAGGCAACCTGTATACCGGACCGAGTACCGAAGATACCCCGGCGCTGGTGGAAGCCGCCGCCTTCCACGACGGCATTGTGATAGCCCAGGTCAACGAACTGGTGGACGACGAATGCGATCTGCCGCGCGTCGATATCCCCGGCTCGTGGATCGATTACGTGGTGGTTGCCGACAAGCCGTTCTTTATCGAACCGCTCTTCACCCGCGATCCGCGCCTGATTAAGCAAGAACACATACTGATGGCGATGATGGCGATCAAGGGCATCTATGCGGAACATCAGGTGCAGTCGCTTAACCACGGTATCGGCTTTAATACCGCCGCCATCGAGTTGCTGTTGCCGACCTATGGCGAGCAGCTCGGCCTGAAAGGCAAAATCTGTAAACACTGGACCCTGAATCCGCATCCAACCTTAATCCCGGCCATCGAGAGCGGCTGGGTGGAGAGCGTGCACTGCTTCGGCGGCGAACTGGGGATGGAAGAGTACATCCGCGCCCGCCCGGATATCTTCTTTACCGGCCCGGATGGCTCGATGCGCTCTAACCGCGCCTTCTGCCAGCTGGCGGGCCAGTACGCGGTAGATATGTTCATTGGTTCAACCCTGCAGGTGGATGGTCTGGCTAACTCCTCGACCGTCACCCGCGGCCGTCTTTCCGGCTTCGGCGGCGCGCCGAACATGGGCCACGACCCGCACGGTCGCCGCCACGCCACCCCGGCATGGCTCAATATGATCACCGAGCCGGACCCGATGCAACGCGGTAAAAAGCTGGTGGTGCAGATGGTCGAAACCTTCCAGGCCGGCGTGAAACCAACCTTCGTTGAGACGCTGGATGCAGTTGAGGTGGCGAAAACCTCCGGCATGCCGCTGGCGCCGGTAATGATTTATGGTGATGACGTCACCCACGTCCTGACCGAAGAGGGTATCGCCTACCTGTACCGTGCGGAGAGCCTTGAAGAGCGCCGGGCGATGGTCGCAGCGGTGGCCGGGATCACCGATATCGGCCTTGGTGTGGACGCCAAACGCGTCGCCGCGCTGCGTCAGAGCGGCAAAGTGGTCTACCCGGAAGATCTCGGGATTCGCCGCAGCGATGCCACCCGCTCCCTGCTGGCCGCCGGCAGCGTCGCCGACCTGGTGGAGTGGTCCGACGGACTGTACAACCCACCGGCAAAATTCCGGAGCTGGTAATGAAAAATCTCTCCCCCCTGCACGCAGAAAGCCGCGTCAGCTGGCTGGCGCATACCGCCAGCGCCTGTCTGATTGACGAAGCCCGCCTGAGCCCGAAACCGGGTCTGGTGGATAGCCGCGGCAACGGCGCGCATCAGGACCTGAATCTGGCGCTGATGGAGCGCTCCGCCCGCAGCCTGCAGCCGACCTTTCACGCGCTGGCCGAGCAAAGCTGGCGTCGCCCGGCGGACATCGCCCTGCGCGAAACCGTCGGCCGCCTTGGCCGCGAAGGCGAAGCGCAGATGATGCTGGCGACGGGTGGGGTTAACACCCACCGCGGCGCTATCTGGGCGCTAGGCCTGCTGGTCAGCGCGGTGGCGATGTTGGGTGGAGAGGGTCAGTCACAGGCGATCGCCGACGCCGCCGCCGCCCTCGCCCGCCTGCCCGACGGCTTCGCGCCGAAAAGCTTTAGTAAAGGGCTTCGCGCCAGCCGCCGCTGGCAGGTGCCAGGCGCCCGCGAGGAAGCGCAGTGGGGTTTCCCGCATATCACCCGCCTGGCGCTGCCGCAACTGCAGCACAGCCGGGCGCGAGGCGCCAGTGAGCCGCAGGCGCAGCTTGATGCGCTGATGGCCATCATGACCTCGCTGAGCGATACCTGCGTGCTGTCGCGCGCCGGTATGGCCGGGCTGCAGGCCATGCAGCAAGGCGCTTGTGAGGTGCTGGCGGCTGGCGGTTGCGCCAGTTTCGCCGGGCGCGCCGCCCTGGCCCGCCTGGACGCAATCATGCTGGCGCTAAACGCCTCGCCGGGAGGCGCCGCCGATCTCCTTGCCGCCACCCTGTTTCTCGACAGAGTTGCCGGCTAACGCATTCAGAGGATGTTATGGAACAGATTACATTGTCATTTCCTGCCAGCCGCGCCCTGAGCGGCCGAGCGCTGGCAGGAGTCGTGGGTTCAGGCGATATGGAAGTACTTTATACCGCCGCACAGAGCGCCACGCTCAACGTACAGATCACCACCTCAGTGGATAACAGCCAGGCGCGCTGGCCGGCGCTGTTCGACAGGTTGAACCTGATCAACGGCCTGCCCGCCGGGCAGTTGATTATCCACGACTTCGGCGCCACGCCGGGCGTCGCCCGTATTCGTATTGAACAGGTTTTTGAGGAGGCCGCTCATGCGTAACGATCGCAGCTTTATCGAACTGCGCGCTCGCGAACGCGCCCACGCCCTGCTGGACGACGGCAGCTACCGCGAACTGCTGGATCCGTTTGACGGTATTATGTCGCCGTGGCTCGGCGCCCAGGGCATCGTCCCGCAATCCGATGACGGTATGGTGGTCGCCAAAGGCACGATCAACGGCCAGCCTGCGGTGGTGATTGCCATCGAGGGCACCTTCCAGGGAGGCAGTATGGGCGAAGTGTCCGGCGCCAAAATGGCCGCCGCGCTGGAGCTGGCGGCGGAAGATAACCGCAACGGTATCCCGACGCAGGCGGTGCTGTGCCTCGAAACCGGCGGCGTACGTCTGCAGGAGGCCAACCTCGGTCTGGCCGCCATCGCTGATATTCACGCGGCGATTGTCGATCTGCGCCGCTACACGCCGGTAGTCGGCATCATCGCCGGCACCGTCGGCTGCTTTGGCGGTATGTCTATCGCCGCCGCGCTGTGCAGCTATCTCATTGTCACTCGTGAAGCCCGTCTCGGCCTCAACGGCCCGCAGGTTATCGAGCAGGAAGCCGGCATTGAAGAGTACGACTCCCGCAACCGGCCGTTTATCTGGAGCATGACCGGCGGCGAAATTCGCGCCGCCAGCGGACTGGTCGACGCGCTGGTTAACGATGGCGTTAACGCCGTTAAAACCGCAATGAATGAGGCGATCGCCAAAGGCGTACCGGTACAGCACCGCAGCGACAACTATGACGATTATCTGCGTCGCTTGAGCCAGTTCGACACCCGCCAGCAGGCGGATACCGCGCAGATTAAACAGCTTTTTGCCCGGGAGGATAAATAATGAGTCAGTTCCCAAACCGCGCCGCGCTGTGGCTGAACAAACTGGCGCCCGACGCGCCGCTGATGAGCGGCCTGTGCCCTTCCGTCCAGGTGGCAGACGGCCAGATTAATGGCGAAAACGTGCGTTTTATCGCCGTGGTCCCGGATGCTAACAACCACTACCCGCGCGCCGCCGGCGGCGAAGTTGGCCTGCTGGAAGGCTGGACGCTGGCGAAAGTGGTTAATGAAACCATTGCCGCCGACGCCGACCAGCCAGTCAAACGGCCGATCGTCGCCGTGATCGATGTGCCAAGCCAGGCCTATGGCCGCCGCGAAGAAGCTTTCGGCATTCACCAGGCGCTGGCCGGGGCGGCTGGCGCTTATGCCAAAGCCCGTTTGGCCGGCCACCCGGTAATTGGCCTGATCGTCGGCAAAGCGATGTCCGGGGCGTTTCTGGCCCACGGCTACCAGGCCAACCGCCTGATCGCCTTTAACGATAGCGGCGTGCTGGTCCACGCGATGGGTAAAGCGTCGGCGGCGCGCATTACGCTGCGTACCGTAGAGGCGCTGGAGAAACTGGCGGCTACCATTCCGCCAATGGCCTACGACGTCAGCAACTATGCGACGCTCGGCCTGCTCTCCGCCCTGCTGGATATTAATAATCCGGATGCCCCTGACGATCACGATCTGTCGTTGGTCAGCAACACGCTGCGCGACGCCATCGCTGATGCGCGCACCGATGCCTCACTGAAGTGCCGCCTGGGTGCGGAAAACCGCCGCAGCTCGCAACTGGTTCGCGATCGCATGCGCGCCAGCTGGTAAGACGTTCGTACGTAAGTAGTAGAAGAAAACCTGCCGGAAGCCGTCCCCCGGAGCGCGTAATAACCGCGCCGGGTAGGGACGGCTTTTAGAAAAAATAACAATCGCGCCAGTACTCTATCTTATTTACAGGTGATTTATGACTTATGTGATTATTCATGCTCTTGCCCCGATTTTCGTCATTATGCTGCTGGGCTTCTGGGCCGGTAAGGCCGGGATGGTAGATAACAAAAACGTCTCGCTGCTTAATATTTTTGTAATGGATTTTGCCTTACCCGCCACGCTGTTTAGCGCGACGGTACAAACGCCGTGGGCCGGTATCGTCGCCCAGTCGCCGTTGGTGCTGGTGTTGACCGGCGCGATGTGGATCACCTATGCCGCGATCTACTTCCTCGCCACCAGCGTGTTCAAACGCACGCCGCAGGATGCCGCGGTGCTGACCCTCACCGTCGCCCTGCCAAACTATGCCGCGTTAGGTCTGCCGATCCTAGGCAGCGTGCTGGGTGAAGGCGCGTCAACCTCGCTGTCGGTGGCGGTCTCTATCGCCTGCGGCTCGGTACTGATGACCCCGTTCTGCCTGCTGATTCTGGAGCGTGAAAAAGCCCGCGCCGCGGGTGAAAACAGCGGTTCTACGCTGGCGATGCTGCCGGTGCTGATGTGGCGTTCGGTGAAAAAACCGATCGTCTGGGGCCCGCTGCTTGGGGTGGTGCTTTCCGCGATCGGCATTAAAATGCCGGACCTGCTGCTGGCGTCGATCAAACCGCTGGGCCTGGCTGCCACCGCCGCCGCGCTGTTTCTCACCGGGGTGATCCTGTCGGCGCGTAAACTGCAGCTCAATGCGCTGATCGCTACATCAACCATCGTGAAACTGCTGGTGCAGCCGTTTATTGCCTGGGGTCTGGTGATGTTACTTGGGCTGCACGGTTCCATCGCCATTACCGCGATCCTGATGATTGCCCTGGCCGCCGGCTTCTTTGGCGTGGTCTTCGGCAACCGCTTCGGCGTCCAGTCTCCGGATGCTGAAGCCGTGCTGCTGTTGAGCTCGGTTCTGTGTATCCTGTCGCTACCGCTGTTTATCTCTTTGACTTCAGGACTGTAAACCATGTCAGCAACGCCGCGTCCCCACGATTTAGTTTGGTTAAACCACGCCAGCGCCCTGGAAGACATTGCCGAGCCGTGGGTGGCTCAGCAGTGGCGAGCCGCGCTGCCGGTGGTGGTGAGGCGCGACGTTGACGACCTGGCCCGCGTCCCGGTTGGGGTGCGGGGCATGAAGCGCGAGCAGCGCGCCGCCGGCTGGGTACAGGCGCGCAATATCGTGCGCAGCGTCACCCCGGAGATGCTTGTCGAGCGCGAAGCATTACTCTGCTCGCCGTTTGTCTCGCAGCCGCCGGTCCAGGGGGCTATCGCCCTCACCTTACACCGCTGGCCCTGGAGCTGGGGCGTCACCGGCAGTACCGGCTACGCGCTGGCAACCGAGATCCCGGTGCTGCATGCGGCCAGCGATCTGGATCTGCTGATCCGCGCGCCACAGCCGCTTGACCGCGAGGCGCTGCTGGAATGGCAGACCCGGGTGGCCCAACTCCCATGCCGCGCTGATACCCAGGTCGAAACGCCGTACGGCGCCTTCGCCCTTAATGAATGGCTGCGCGACGGGCGCGCGCTGCTGAAAACGTCCCGCGGCGCGCGCTTAACCGCGACGCCGTGGCACAGGGAGGAATAATGAAGATTTTATTTACCTTTCCCGGCCAGGGCGGCCAGCGCCCCGGCATGCTATCGGCGCTCCCCGATCGCGAGGCGATCCTCACCCAGGCGCGCGCCGTGCTGGGGGATGAAGTCGATACCCTCGATAGCGCCGACGCGCTACAACACACCCGTGCGGTCCAGCTCTGTCTGCTTATCGCCGGGGTAGCCTGGGCGCGCGAGCTACAGCGTCAGGGCGTGGATCCGCAGATGGTCAGCGGCCTGTCCATCGGCGCGTTTCCGGCCGCGGTGATTGCCGGCGCGCTCGATTTCGCCAGCGCGTTGCGGCTGGTGGCCCTGCGCGGGGACTTAATGGAACAGGCGTATCCTGAAGGTTACGGACTGACGGCGATTATGGGCCTGACCCGCCCGCGGGTTGAGGCGCTGATGCAGGGCCACGAGGTTTATCTCGCCAACCTGAACGCCGAAACGCAGTTCGTGATTGCGGGCCGTGATGAGGCAATGGCCGAGGTGGCGCAGCTGGCGCTGCGGGCTGGCGCCAGTAAAGCCCAGCGGCTGGCGGTCAGCGTGCCGTCGCACTGCGCGCTGCTGGATAAACCCGCCGCTGAGCTGGCGAAAGCTTTTGCCGGCGCCAGCTTAAGGCGCCCACGGTGCGCCTATTTAAGCGGCTCGACGGCGCGCGTGCTGTGGGATCCGCAGCGGATCGCCGACGATCTGGCGATGAACATGGCGCGCCCGGTCCACTGGCAGGAGGCGATAGTCGCCGCCGATGAGCGCGATGCGCGCTTAGCCATTGAGATGCCCCCCGGGGGGGTGCTCACCTGCCTGACCCGCCAGGCGGGCTGGCGCGGGGAGACCATTGCGCTGGAGCGCAGCGGCCTGGACGTCGCCCGCCATCTGGCGCAGCGGCTTAGCGATTAATACTGCGGGCGTACATCCGTCCTTCCGCTGCCAGCGCCAGCAGGTCGGCATCGCGTTCGCGATGGTGCGAATAGACGATAGAGATCAGCTGGCGCATCTGGTAGAGTTCCGCCAGCTTTAGCAGCTGTACATCCTTCTCATACACTTTCTTCATCCGCCCCGGCAGCAGGGCAAAACCGACGCCAGCCTGCACCAGGCTAATCATCGAGAAAATATCATTCACCCGGGTGACGATCTCCGGCTCGAAGCCGGCGATGTGGAATGCTTCCCGGAATCCGGCATAGGTGGCGAACCCCTCCGCCAGCGAAACAAACTTGCGGTCGGCGTAATCGCGCAGATCGGCGAGCCGTGAGGCATCCAGCCGTTCGGTCGCCGGGGCGGCGAGAAAAATATCGTCCTCAAACAGCGGCACCACGTCGAAAGCGGTATTATTGAACTCCCCTTCGTTGGTGGCGATCAGGATGGCATCGAGGGCATCGTCTTCCAGCATATCCAGCAGCATCTGATTTGAACCCATCGTCAGGTCCAGCTCCAGCTCCGGGCGACGCAGCTTCATCCCCATAATGATGCGCGGAACGGTTTCCAGGGTCAGAGAATAGAGGGTACCGATGCGCAACCGCCCCTGACCGACGCCTGCAACCTTGCGCGTCGCCTCGAGCCCGCGGTTCATCAGACTTATCACATCCTGGCAGTATTCAAGCAGCGTCCACGCCGCCTGCAGCGGCAGCAGGTTGCGCCCTTTATGGACAAACAGCGGGCAGCCCACCCCCTCTTCCAGTGTATGCAGCGCGCGGTGAACGCTGACGCTGCTGAGTTTCATCGCTTCGGCGGTTCTGGCGATATTACCTTTCGCCATAAACATCATAAAGACCGACAGCTTGCGGAAGGTGATCTCCTGGTTAATATCCTCTTGCATGGCCCTTCCACACTCCTGGTTTAATTTTCTTATTTCAATTCAAACCAGTATATCTTTTATGACGCCAAAGTTGCAGGCAGCGCGCGGCCTCAGCCGGTAAATAACGCAAAAAAGGGAAGACCATGGTCTTCCCTTTTGTTCACTGTCGAGTTTGCTTTTACAGCGCCATATCGTGCTGCGGCGAGGCCTCGCGCGGCGTCTCTGCCGGCTTGGCGGTCGCGGTAGGCGCAGCCGCTGGCATCTGGATCACCGGCGGTTTCGTCAGCTGCAGGGTCGCAGCGGTGTCATCCCAAACCTGCTGGGTCAGCGCCACGTTACCGTTCAGCTTCTGGCCGTAGCTCGGCACAATAGCGTGAATGCGGCTCTGCCACTCCGGCGAGTTAAACTGCTGCGGGAACATCTGCTTGAGCACGTTCAGGGTGATTGGCGCGGCGGTGGAAGCCCCCGGCGAAGCGCCGAGCAGCGCGGAAATGGTTTTCTGCTGATCAACCACCACTTCGGTACCGAGCTTCAGCACGCCGCCCTTCTCTGCGTCTTTCTTGATGATCTGTACGCGCTGGCCGGCCTGGATCAGTTTCCAGTCTTCTTTACGCGCGTCCGGGTAGTACTCTTTCAGCGCAGCGAAACGGTCATCATCGCTGAGCATCACCTGGCTAACCAGGTATTTCACCAGATCGAAGTTGTCGAGACCGACGTGGGTCATCGGCAGCACGTTATTGGTGGTGGTAGTGCTGAGCAGATCGAAGAACGAACCATTTTTCAGGAACTTGGTCGAGAAGGTGGCGAATGGCCCGAACAGCACCACGCGCTTACCGTCGAGGTAACGTGCATCAAGGTGCGGCACCGACATCGGCGGCGCGCCGACTGAAGCCTGGCCATACACTTTCTCCAGGTGCTGCGCAGTGACCGCCGGGTTCTCGGTCATCAGGAACGAGCCGCCCACCGGGAAGCCGGCATAGTTGTCCGCTTCCGGAATACCGGTTTTTTGCAGCAGCTTCAACGCGCCGCCGCCGGCGCCGATAAAGACGTATTTGGCGTCAATAGTCTGCGCTTCCCCGCTCTGCACATTCTTAATCGTTACGTGCCAGGAGTTGTCGGCATTACGTTTGAAATCCGTTACCTCAGAGGAGGTCTGCAGGGTGAAGTGGTTATTTTTCTTCAGGCTGCCGATCAGCTGGCGAGTAATTTCGCCGTAGTTGACATCGGTACCCACCGGCGTCCAGGTGGCTGCCACTTTCTGCTGCGGATCGCGGCCTTCCATCACCAGCGGCGCCCACTGTTTAATTTGCGCGTGATCGGTGGAGAATTTCATCCCCTGGAATAAGGTGGTCTGCTGCAGCGCGTTATAACGCTTCTGCAGATAATCCACATTATCACCCCAGACGAAGCTCATATGCGGCGTGGAATTAATAAACGAGTGCGGATCGTGCAAAATACCGCGTTTCACCTGTGCCGACCAGAACTGACGGGAAATCATAAATTGCTCGTTAATATCGAGCGCTTTGCTGACGTCAATCGACCCGTCCGCCCGCTCCGGCGTATAGTTCAGCTCCATATTCGCCGAGTGGCCAGTACCGGCATTATTCCAGCCGTTGGAAGACTCCAGCGCCACGCCGTCCAGTTTCTCCACCATGGTCAGATCCCAGTCCGGCTGCAGCGCCTGCAACCAGGTGCCGAGCGAGGCGCTCATGATCCCGCCGCCAATCAGCAGGAAGTCGGTTTTTTTCGAGGTATCCGCTTCAGCATGCGTCGCCGCGCTGACGAACATCGCTAATGCGGTAAAGGAAATAATCGTTTTTTTCATTGCAGGCATAATAGAATTATCACGTAGCACACGGTAATAAGAGGCAGCATATTAACGCACTTTTACTTTATTTTAAAATATCATTTACACTCTGGCATTTTTAATCAAATAATTATTTAACTTAAAAAAGCAAAGCGAGACATCAAGATGATACTTGGTGAAAAATAAGATCGAAAATTCAGCCTGATTGCTGAGAAAAATAAAAAATAGAGATTTTTTTAGTTAATAAAGTTCAGGCGCGTACGACAATCGCGCGCGCCTGGCTGAGGGGTTAATGGGCGGGAGTGGTCGTGCTGCTACGCTGGGCTTCACGCAGGGCGAGACGCAGATGATCGTGATGTTTGGTTAGCAGCTCCCGCGCGTGCCAGGCGTCAAGCCCGCTGAGCAGCATCAGGATCGCGGTGCGGCAGTGCTGATGACAGCTGGCCAGGGCGGCCTTTGCTTCACTGCGCGTGCAATCGGTGGCCGCCATCACAATCGCTATCTGCCGCTCCGCCCAGTGCGAATTGTCAGCCTGCACGTCCACCCGCAAATTGCTGTACACCCGACCGTCACGGATGGCGAGTCCGGTTGTCAGCATATTGACGATCTGCCTCTGGGCCAACTGAGCCTTCGGATTGGCTAACCCCGCCACCGCCTCCGGCCCGGTCTGCGGAGCAATAATGATATCCGCCAGCTGCGCCGCCTCGCTGGTCGGCTGCTGGGTGATGACCGCTATCGGGGCGCCCAGCGACCAGGCGTGGCGCATCGCCCCCCACACCCATGGCGTCTTGCCGCTGACGGTCAGCGCCAGCAGCATATCGCGATTGCTGAAGTCCAGCGACTGCAGCTCAAAGGCGCCCAGGTCATAATTATTCGCCGCAGTCTCCCGCTCGGCCATCGCCGTCGTCTGCCCACCGGCAATCAGCCCCACCAGCGCGTGTTTACCTTCCGGCGAATAGTCGCTGACCGCCTCAATGGCCGTCCGGCCCGAAGCGCCGGCGCCAATAATGACCAGGCGCCCTCCCCGGCTTATCGTCGCGGTGGCGATATCAATCAGCCGGGCGATATCCGGCAGACAGGCGCCGACCGCCTCCGATATCTGCTTATCATCCTGATGCAGCATCGCCAGCATATCGGCGGTGGCGAGGCGATCGATGTGGGTGGTCTCCGGGTGACGACGAGCCTGCATTGACGCGGTTAGCGAACTGCTCATAACAACCTCCATTTACGACAGAAAAAGCGCATCTCGGCAAAATCAGCGGCCTGATGCATATCCTTATATTCATCAGGACTATTTAACCTCTGCCGCCACTATAAGTGGAATGTTCTGCGCTTTACCGCCGTCGGGGTCACAGTTTACCGTCCCCAACGCGCGTTTACGGGTGATTGTCGGTTATCTGAGCAATTCTGTCTGAGGTCTCATCTTCACCACCCGCCTGCATAGCCAGCCAGAAGGATTGCTGGCAAAGGTTATAAAACTGTTTGCGCATCGGGTTGATCTCCTGGCCGGCGGCGTCGATAACCTGCCAGTCAATCCAGCACTCCGGGCAGGATGCGCTATCCTGCTGCGCGATCTCGAGCTCATAGCGGCGCTGGATCACCACCCCGCTGCGATGCCGCCAGCGGGCGATCTCCCACTCTGCTTCCGCTTCATTATCCTGTTCACGATGCTGCGCCAGACGTTCAACGTGCCGCTGCCGGAGGATATCCCGGACCAGAGAAGCCAGTTCCATAGTGTCTCCCTTAAGCCTGTGGCGAAAAGCCGCAGTGTACCGCGCGCAGGAGGAGTCTGCCGTAGCAAAAGCGGCCTTTTGCTTTGATTACACGGCTTTATGTATGCCGCGCTATCAGCGATAATAATCTTTCACTGAATCTACCCGGGGTCGTCATGAAGGCTTCAGAGCACCCGCCTCGCGTTCGCCAACGCGCCTTACCGTTAAAGCTGAGCACCGCCGTGTCCTTGATGATCGGCAGCGTCATCGGCGCCGTGCTGCTGCTGGTGTATGCCTTGTGGTATATGCAGATCAGCAACGCCACCCGCGACGGTCTGAAAGAGACCGCGCTGGCGGTGGCGCGCACCATGGCCGATATGCCGCAGGTGAAGCGCGGACTGGATGCGCCCCCGCAGCAGCAGATCATTCAGCCGCTGGCGCAGGCCATTACCCGCCGCAACGACCTGTTGTACGCTATCGTTACCGATATGCAGGGTATTCGCTATTCGCATCCGGACAGCTCAATCATTGGCAAACCCTTCATCGGCCACGATATTCAGCCGACGCTGCAGGGAAAAGAGAATGTCGCCATCAACCACGGGGTGCTGGCCCCGGCGCTACGGGTGTTTACGCCGGTGTTCAACGAACGGCATCAGCAAATCGGCGTGGTGGTGGTCGGCATTTCACTGAGTAAAGTGGACGAACAGATCGCCAACAGCCGTTGGGACGTGCTGCTGACCATCCTGTTCAGCGCGCTGGTCTGCGCGCTGGGCACCTGGAGCCTGGTTCGCGGCCTGAAGCGCGTGCTGCTGGGGCTGGAGCCGCACGAAATATCCACCCAGTTTCAGCAGCGTCAGGCCATGCTTCACGCCCTCAAGGAGGGGGTGGTGGCGGTCGATGCCCATGGCGAGGTAAATCTCATCAACCCCGCGGCGGAAGAGATCCTCTTTTCCGGCCCGGATAAGACTCTCGTTCACAGCCCCCTGCTCGACGATCTGCAGACCGTACTGCAGAGCGGCGAGCCAATGTACGACCGCGAACTGGGGTGCAATGGTCTGCTGCTGATCGGCAATACAGTGCCCATTCGCAGCCAGGGTGCGGTGGTCGGCGCCATCTGTACCTTCCGCGATAAAACTGAGGTCAGCCAATTGCTGCAGCGACTGGACGGCATGATGAGCTATGTGGATGCCCTGCGCACCACCTCCCATGAGTTTATGAATAAACTGCACGTGATCCTCGGTCTGCTGAATATGAAAAGCTACGGCAAACTCGAGGAATACGTGCTGCAGACCGCCCACCGCTACCAGGCGGACATCGGCGACATTCAGCACCGCATTAAATCCCCGGTGGTGGCCGGCTTCCTGATAAGTAAAATTCAGCGCGCCACAGAGTGCGGCTTTACCCTGACGCTGGCGGAGGAGAGCCTGGTGCCGGATTGTCCGAACGAGAAACAGGTCACGGTGCTGGTGACGGTGCTGGGCAACCTTATTGAGAACGCGCTGGACGCCATGAGCGGCCAGGCGGAGGGTGAGATCGGCCTGCTGCTGCACTACCAGGACGGCTGGCTAAGCGGTGAAGTGAGCGACGATGGGCCGGGGATCCCGGAGAACAACATCGACGCTATCTTTAACAAAGGCTTCTCCACCAAAGGCGAGAATCGCGGCGTCGGGCTGTTTCTTGCCAACCAGCAGTTGCGCGAGCTCGGCGGCACCCTCGCCGTCGAATCGGAACCCGGCGTATTTACCCAATTTTTTGTTCATCTCCCCTGGGATAGTAAAAGGAAACCTGCGTGATAAATGTTTTAATTGTTGACGATGATGCCATGGTGGCCGAACTGAATCGCCTGTACGTGGCAAGGGTTCCCGGCTTTCGTTGCAGCGGGAGCGCTTCGACGCTCAGTCAGGCCCAGGAGATGATTAACGATCCGCAGCAGGAGATCGATCTGGTGCTGCTGGATGTCTACATGCAGCAGGACAGCGGGCTCGATCTGCTGCCGACCATCCGCGAGTCGGGGCGCGCCATCGACGTTATCATGATTACCTCGGCGGCGGATGCCGCCACGGTACAGACCGCGATGCATTACGGGGTGGTCGATTACCTGATCAAACCCTTCCAGTTTCCGCGCTTTGAAGAGGCGCTCACCACCTGGCGGGAGAAGCGCAAGCTGATAACCGGCCAGCCCTATTACGAACAGGCCGATGTCGACCGCCTGCTGCACGGCGGCGCGCCGGAGGCCAGCGACGCGCGCAAGCTGCCTAAAGGGTTAACCGCGCAAACGCTGCGCACACTCTGCCAGTGGATTGACGCTCATCCGGATGTCGAATTCTCTACCGATGAGCTGGCGGCGGCGGTGAATATCTCCCGCGTTTCCTGCCGCAAATATCTGATTTGGCTGGCGCAGATCAATATTCTCTATACCACTATCCACTACGGCGCTACCGGGCGGCCGGTCTATCGCTACCGCCTGGTCGCCGAACAGTACAGTTTGCTTAAGCAGTACAGTCAATAACCCGATAGCCGCTGTCCAGCGGCGCAAAACGCAGCCGCTGCGGCGATGAGAGAATAATGTCGCGATTTTTGGTAACGAAAATCGCGTCGATATCCTGCCGCTGACGCAGCGCTGCGCAGCCCTTCTCCACGCCGAGGCCGAACAGCAGCGTGGTCCAGATGTCGCCGTCTAAAGAATCCGCGGAAATGACCGTCACGCTGTCGAGTTCGTTGTCCAGCGGATAACCGCTGCGCGGGTCGAGAATATGGTGCCAGCGTTTGCCATCCTGTTCGAAATAGCGCTCGTAGGTCCCGGAGGTGACTACCGATTGCCCGTTGACCGTCAGGGAACCGATCATCGCCTGCGCGTCGGCAAATGGTTTTTTCAGGCCAATGGCCCATTCGCCGAGGGTATGCACATTGCCGCCGAGGTTGATCAGCGCCTTCTCCACCTGCTGCTGACGGAGAAAATCGCGCACGCGGTCAGCGATATAACCTTTGGCGATCGCCCCGAGATCCAGCTCCATCCCCGGCTGTTGGAGAAACACGCTGCAGGTTGCCTCATCAAGGATCACCTCCTGTGGGCGGGTCAGCGTCAGTCGGACTCTGATATCAGCCGCGTCAGGCACGCTGTGCCCGTGAAAACCAATTCGCCACAGCTTCACCAGCGGGCCGATGGCGAGGTTAAAGGCGCTGTCGCCCACCATGCTGGCGGCTTTGGCGCACTGGATCAGCTGAAAGACCGGTCGGCTGACGGTGACCGGATGGCGCCCGGCGGCATGGTTGATATCCATCACCTGCGACTCGGCGCGGTTAACGGTGAGCAGGTCTTCGTAGCGCTTGATAAGCTGGAAAACGCGGGAGGCCATCGCCTCATCGTGGGAACAGAGTTTGAGCAGGATGGGCGAGCCCATCAACACGGCGGAGTAGCTATAGACGCGGTTATCGGACATCGGGCTCTCCTTAGAAGGGGCAAGCCGGGCGGTGAAAGCGCCAACCCGGCAGGAGCAAGGTTACAGGTTATCCTCTGGCACGTTTCGCCGCCTGATGGCCCGCGAGGGTACCGAAGATGATGATATCCGCCACCGCGTTACCGCCGATACGGTTGCCGCCGTGGATCCCGCCCACCACTTCACCGGCGGCGTAGGCGCCGCGAATCGGCTGCTGCGCCACATTCAGCACTTCGCCATCGGTATTAATGGTCACGCCGCCCATGGTGTGGTGCACGCCGGGGGCGATGCGAATGGCGTGGAACGGGCCTTCGTTAATCGGCGCGCGCAGCGCGGTGGTCCGGCCAAACTGTTCATCATGCTGTTTTTCCACCGCCCCGTTATAGCACTCGAGGGTGGCGAGGAAGGCATGGTAATCCATCCCCAGTTTCTCCGCCAGTTCCCGCGGTGAGCTGGCGCTGGTGACGAAGCCTTTGGCGATGTACTCGTCGGCAGCTTTGTTTTTCGCCCGCACATGCTCGTCGAAGACGATGTAAGCATAGTGTTCCGGCAGAGCGATAATCGCCGCCGAGACTTTATCGCGGGTCTCCATCTCGTTGAAGAAGCGGTTCCCCTGCTGGTTAACGAGAATAGCGCCGCCGCCGCGAATCGATTCGGAAATCAGATACGAGGTCTGCTGCTCGACGGTCGGGTGAATCTGAATTTCGCCCATGTCCACGGTGCCGGCGCCGATGCGTTCCAGCAACGCGATACCGCTCCCGGTAGCCCCTTTGTGGTTAGTGGTGACGAAGCCTTCAAGGTCAGGACGATACTTCACGACCATTGCGCTGTTAGCGCTGAAGCCGCCGGTGGCCACTACGATGCTTTTGGTCTGTACTTCAATGACCTCTTTTTCGTCGTTGATCAGACGTACACCGCTAACCTCATCCCCGCGCATCAGGATCTCTTCCACCGAGGTATCCAGCAGGACGTCAATACCGCGTTTGGTGATGTTGCGCACCAGGCCGCTAATCAGATAGCCGCCAACCGCTGACCCGTCGCGCGGACGGTGGGTACGGTCAATGCTCATCCCACCGGTGGTGGTAATGTCGTTGAGCATAATGCCCCGGTCCGCCAGCCACTCAATGGCTTGCGGCGCGTTTTCAACGAAACGGCGCAGCAGCTGCGGGTTGTTTTTGTTGTGGCCGCCCTTCAGGGTTTCCTGATAGAACAACTCCTTACTGTCTTCGATACCTTTCACGCGCTGGAAGCGGGTTTCCGCGGCGTTCATCCCGGCGGAAGCCTTGATGGTGTTCCCGCCGATGGTTGGCATTTTTTCGACGATCAGCACGCTGGCCCCTTCGTCGTGGGCCTGAATGGCTGCCGCCAGACCGGCGCCGCCGCTGCCGACTACCACCACATCATAGCTTTTCGGCGCGGCGTCATTGCCGCCCTCTTCCGCCGCCAGCGCTTTACTTGATTTCAGCATCGCTTTGGCGACCGCTTTTTTCACCGCCTCGCTCTGGCTGGTGGCCCCGGAAATGGCATCGACGTGCGGGGTATTGGCGGTGAGAATACGTTCGCGGATCTCTTCGAAGCTGGTGGTGAATTCCACGGTCTGGACCGGGCTCGCCGCCAGTTCGATATCGGCAATATGGTCATTTTCGAGGCTGACGTTGATCACCAGCTCATTGGCGTCATCGTGGACGGTCTCAACAAACATCCCCGGTTTAAATTTGGCGTCGCCCATGCTCATGTCGCGGATCATCGCTTCCACCAGCGAGAAACGCCATAGCGGTTCCGGAATGTGCAGCGCTTCACGCTGGGTGCTGTCGATAAACAGCTCCAGCTCTTCGCCGGCGGCGATACGTGACGCCCAGTCCGGATAGGCGATGCAGGCGCGGCCCACGGCGATCAGGTCATAACCATGATCGAGGCCCTGCTCGGCATCAGCGGCGTTCACCACCCCGCCGACGCCCATCACCGGCACCTGGGCGAGGGTGTCAGAGCGCATCGCGCAGTATTTCTCGATCAGCGGCGTCGCATCGCTGGTATCGACGATAGACGGACGCAGGGTGGCACCCACCGAGAAGTGCAGATAGTCGACACCGCGGGCGGCCAGCTTTTCCAGCAGATACATGGTGTCGTCAAAGCGGATCCCCGGGACCTCCATCTCCTCCGGCGAGAAGCGATAGCCGATGATAAAGGCATCGTCAGCATACTGGCGGGCCATTTTGTGGGTAATATCCAGCACCGCCAGTGGGAAACGGGCGCGGTTGTCGCGGCTACCGCCCCACTCGTCATCGCGCTGGTTGGAGTTCGGCGAATAGAACTGCTGAATGAGATAGGTGTTGGCGCCGTGAATTTCGACCCCGTCGAAACCGGCGAGAATGGCGCGACGAACGCCGTCGCCAAACTTGGCGATCATCCCTTCCACTTCTTCTCCGCTCAGCGCCCGCGGCATGGCGGCGCCCTCACGCGGCGCGGCAATAGCGCTCGGCGCCACCGGCTGGCGCCCCCCGATCAGCTGCGGGTCGACCATACGGCCGCCGTGGTAGATCTGCAGAATCGCTTTTGAACCCTCGGCTTTGATCGCCTCAGCGATTTTCGCCAGGCCGGCAATTTTTTCATCATTATCAATGCCGATCGCGCCCGGGAAGGCCAGACCGTAGTCATCAATAAAGCAGCACTCGACAATAATGGTACCGATGCTTCCGGCGCGCGCGCGGTAGTACTCCACCAGCTCGCTGGTGACAGTACCATCGAAATAACCGGTGCAGGTGGTCATTGGCGCCATGAGCAAACGGTTTTTCAGCTCGGTACCATTTGGTAAAGTAAATGGCTGCAAAATACGTTCGTTACTGGTCATAAGTTACGCTCCAGATTTTAAAATATTAAAAGCTCAGAATGAGGTGACGGAATCATTAATGGTTTTGGTTTTTAATTCCTGTTGTCATGCCAATAATATAGCGCGTTTTTTAATTACTAAACCAATTACGTTAGTTATAAAACTATTTAACCCCAGCAATAACATCGCTACCTCTATTGTATTATTAAAATAATAAATAGCATTTACATAATACAAATGCGTGATAACAATTAGGATACTTTTGTTAACATAGACAATGACAATGAAACAACAAAAAAATACAATAAAATCATAAAGATAATAAAACATAAAATAATTTCAGCATTTATTGTTCATTTTTCTTTTAACATCTATCGATATTTTCGCCAAAATAACACCTCATCATATAGGGTTATACTGATAATAAAAAAATAGTGAAATCACCGGCTTTTATTGATCTTGATCAATTGCAACGGCCATTGAAAGCGCAATATATAAATAACCAACAAATTTAATTTAACGCCTCATAAAACGCGTTAAATAAGCGCCCTGTCGATACTCAGAAACGCAAAATAAAAACTAAAGTAACTTTTGTAATTAAAGAAACCACTGAGCAAGACGCTGGCGTAAACGTTATTTTCAACAACTTGCAGATACTCATTATGAAAGAGAAAAAGACAACCATACCGCCTGCCGGTGCAGTCAAGCCAACGACTGCGAATAAAAAACCTCTCCTGATGATGGCGCTGCCGATTATCGTTGCCGTGCTGTTATTGTTCGTCCCGGTCCCCGAAGGCCTGCCGCCGTACGCCTGGCACTACTTCGCTATCTTTGTCGGGGTGATCGTTGGGTTGATTTTTGAACCGCTGCCCGGCGCCGTTATCGGTATCACCGGCGTGGTAGTTATTGCCCTGTGCAGCCAGTGGCTGCTGTTCAGCCCGGATCAGATGGCCGCGCCAGGCTTCAAAATGGCTGGCGCCTCCTTTAAGTGGGCGGTGAGCGGCTTCGGCAACTCCACCGTGTGGCTTATCTTCGGCGCGTTCATGTTCGCCGCCGGCTACGATAAAACGCAGTTCGGCCGCCGCCTGGCGCTGATTCTGGTGAAATATCTTGGCCGTCGCAGCCTGACGCTCGGCTACGCCATCACCTTCGCGGATCTGCTGCTGGCGCCGTTTACGCCGTCTAACACCGCACGCAGCGGGGGGACTATCTACCCGATTATCGCTAACCTGCCGCCGCTGTACGGTTCAAAGCCAAACGATCCGAGCGCACGTAAAATCGGTTCCTATCTGATGTGGGTAGCGATCACCGCCGCCTGTATTACCAGCTCGATGTTCCTGTCGGCTCTGGCCCCGAACCTGCTGGCCCTGGCGCTGGTCAAAAGCATTGTTGGCATCAATATCTCCTGGGGCACCTGGTTCATCGCCTTCCTGCCGCTGGGTATCCTGCTGATTCTGGCCATGCCGCTGCTGGCCTACTGGTTCTACCCGCCGGAAGTGAAAGTCAATAACGAAGTGCCGCTGTGGGCCGCGCGTGAACTGGAAAAACTGGGCAAACTGTCGCGCAATGAAATTCTGCTGCTGGTATTCGTCTGCTTCGCGCTGATGATGTGGATCTTCGCCGCCGACTGGATCGAACCGGCGCTGGCTGCCCTGCTGGTTATCGTGCTGATGCTGTGGACCGGCGTGCTCTCCTGGAGCGATATCACCAACAACAAAGCGGCATGGAACACCTTTGTCTGGTTCGCCACCCTGGTGGCACTGGCCGACGGCCTCTCCTCCACCGGCTTTATCGCCTGGCTGGGTAAAGAGGGCGGCGCGCTGATGAGCGGCATCTCCCCGGGGATGGCGACCATCGTCCTGCTGCTGGCGTTCTACCTGCTGCACTATCTGTTTGCCAGCACCACCGCGCACACCACCGCGCTGCTGCCGGCCATGCTGACCATTGCCTCGACTATCCCGGGAATGAATATGGAAGTGTTTGTCCTGCTGATGGTCACCTCGCTGGGCGTGATGGGGATCATCACCCCGTACGGTACTGGCCCAAGCCCAATCTACTACGGCAGCGGCTACCTGCCGACCAAAGATTACTGGCGCCTCGGCACCATCTTTGGCGCCATCTTCCTGGCCGCCCTGCTGCTGATTGGCTATCCGTGGATGTCCATGATGTTCTGATTCATAACCGCCGGGACTACCCCGGCGGTTTTTATCTTTATGGAGTAAGTGACTATGTCGACTAAACCGTTTGTTTATCAGGATCCGTTTCCGCTGGCGCACGACGATACGGAATACTATCTGCTCAGCAAAGAGCACGTCTCCGTCGCCGAATTTGACGGCCAGCAGGTCCTGAAAGTAGAGCCGCAGGCGCTGACCCTGCTCGCTCAGCAGGCCTTCCACGACGCCGCCTTTATGCTGCGCGTCTCCCATCAGCAACAGGTCGCCTCGATTTTGCTCGACCCGGAAGCCAGCGATAACGATAAATATGTCGCCCTGCAGTTCCTGCGCAACTCGGAAATTGCCGCCAAGGGCGTGCTGCCGACCTGCCAGGATACCGGCACCGCGATTTTCATGGGGAAAAAAGGCCAGCGCGTCTGGACCGGCGGCGGCGATGAAGCCGCCCTGGCGCAGGGCGTTTACAACACCTATACCGAAGATAACCTGCGCTACTCACAGAACGCGCCGCTGGATATGTATAAAGAGGTTAACACCGGCACCAACCTGCCGGCGCAGATCGATCTCTACAGCGTCGACGGTGAAGAATATAAGTTCCTGTGCATGGCGAAAGGCGGCGGTTCCGCCAACAAAACCTATCTGTACCAGGAGACCAAGGCCCTGATCACCCCGGCGAAGCTGAAAAACTACCTCGTTGAGAAGATGCGCACTCTCGGCACCGCCGCCTGCCCGCCGTACCACATCGCGTTTGTGATCGGCGGCACCTCGGCGGAAGCGACGCTGAAGACCGTGAAACTGGCCTCGACCCGCTATTACGACGGTCTGCCGACCGAAGGCAACGAACACGGTCAGGCGTTCCGCGACGTGCAGCTGGAGCAAGAGCTGCTGCAGGAAGCGCAGAACCTCGGCCTCGGCGCGCAGTTTGGCGGGAAATACTTCGCCCACGATATCCGGGTGATCCGTCTGCCGCGCCACGGCGCCTCCTGCCCGATCGGCATGGGTGTCTCCTGCTCCGCCGACCGCAATATCAAAGCCAAAATTAACCGCGACGGTATCTGGATCGAGAAGCTGGAGAGCAATCCGGGAAAATATATTCCTGAACATCTGCGTCAGGCCGGCGAAGGCGAAGTGGTAAGCATCAACCTGAATCAGCCGATGAGCGAGATCCTGGCGCAGCTGTCGGCACATCCGGTCTCCACCCGCCTGAGCCTTAACGGCACCATTATCGTGGCCCGCGACATCGCCCACGCCAAGCTGAAGGAACTTATCGACAACGGCGAGGCGCTGCCGCAGTACGTCAAAGATCACCCGATCTACTACGCGGGCCCGGCAAAAACGCCAGCCGGTTACGCTTCCGGCTCCCTCGGCCCAACCACTGCCGGCCGCATGGACTCTTACGTTGATCTGCTGCAGTCCCACGGCGCGAGCATGGTGATGCTGGCGAAAGGCAACCGCAGCCAGCAGGTGACCGATGCCTGCCATAAACACGGCGGCTTCTACCTTGGAAGCATCGGCGGCCCGGCGGCAGTGCTCGCCCAGCAGAGTATCAAGAGCCTCGAGTGCGTGGCCTATCCGGAACTGGGGATGGAAGCTATCTGGAAAATCGAAGTGGAAGATTTTCCGGCGTTTATCCTCGTCGATGATAAAGGCAACGACTTCTTCCAGCAGATCCAGAATAAGCAGTGCACGGGCTGTAAACAGCACGGCTAACGCTATCCTCTGACGCTGATATCAGGCCGTCGCCGTTTGGGCGACGGCTTTTTTATGTCCGCGTTTCCCCAGCTTGAATTCACTTCGCACCAGGCTATGCTCAACTACAAGCCCTCCGTTTTTTGCTGAAAAATAACAATAATTCTTATCTCAGGTGCCTCAATGAACAGGATGAGCATCGTTATCCTCTGGGCGCTGGCGCTGCTGGTGCTCCAGCCGGCGCTGGCCGCCGAACCGCGACAGCAGCCAACCGCGCGCGAGCAGGCACGCACGGTCACGATTTTCCACAAACCTGTCGTCATGTTGCAGGCCACCTTTGGCCAGACCACGCCCGAAGAGCGCGTTTTGCGCACCCGTAGCGCCCTGCGCGCCTTCACCGAAGATGATATTCGCCAGCCGCTGCGGGTCGTGCCGGTTATCCGCTATGGTCAGCCAGGCAGACTGTTTCTGATGAACGGCAAACCGGTGCTGCTGCTGAGCCAGGCGGATCTCGACGAGGGCGATGATTTAACCCTCGACCAGGCAGCCCAGCGGGTGCTGGCGCGTATGGAAGCCCAGCGCACCAGCCTCCAGGAGCAGTTCAACAACCGCTATCTGTTCATCTCCGCCGGTAAAGCCCTGGCCGGGGCGCTGCTGCTGGCGCTGTTTTACTACGGCGCCTTCCGCGCCTGGCGGCGGGTGCGACGTTTTTTCCTGCTGCGGATCCTCGAAAAACGTAGCGCCATACCGCAGCACTGGCGGCGCTATCTCGGCAATATTGAAGTTCGACTCTATGCTGTGCTGGTCATCCTTCTCGGCATGCTGGCCTGTTATCTCTGGCTGAGCTGGGCCTTCAGCCTGTTTCCCTGGACGCGGATGTGGAGCGAATCGCTGGGCGACTGGTCGCTGGGGGTGATCCGCCACCTCTCTCTGTCGATTGTCGCCTCCCTGCCGGGGCTGATGATCGTGGTGCTTATTTTCCTTCTCACCTGGCTTATCATTCGCCTGGTGAAGGTGGTTCTCGACCAGGTCGCCGCCGGCCGCATTCAGATTCCCGGCATTCATCCGGAGACCGTTAGCGCCACCCGTTGGCTTATCTCGGTGGTCATCTGGTTGTTTGCCCTCTCCGCCGCCTACCCGTTCCTTCCCGGCGCCAACTCCCTCGCCTTCAAAGGCATTAGCGTGTTCTTCGGCCTGATGCTGACCCTCGGGTCAACCGGGGTGATGACCCATGCGATGAGCGGCCTGGTGCTGATCTACTCTCGGGCGCTGCGCAAAGGCGACTGGATCCGCCTCGCCGATAATGAGGGTCAGGTCAGCGAGATTGGCGTACTGGCGACCAAAATTCTCACCCGCGAAAATTACATCGTTACCGTCCCGAACGCGGTGGTGGTGGGCGGGAAAATTATTAATCTCAGCGCCGAAAGCGCCGACGGTGGAGTCAACCTCACCACCAGCGTCACCATTGGCTACGATACGCCGTGGCGTCAGGTCCATGCGCTGCTGGAGCTGGCGGCGAGACGCACCTCCGGGGTCGATCAGCAAATTGCGCCGGTGGTGCGTAAGCTGGGATTGCTCGACTGGTATACCTCGTATGAGCTGCAGGTGCGCTTACTCCCCACAACCAAGCTGCCGGATGGCCGCAACGCATTGCATAGCAGCATTATTGATGTGTTTAACGAATTCGGCGTGCAGATTATGTCGCCGAACTTTGTGATGCAGCCAAAAGCGGCGGTAGTGGTGCCGCAGGAAGCCTGGTACGCCGCCCCGGCCGTCGCGCCGCAGGAGCCTGAGAAATAAGGGTTAACGTAGCGGCATTTCCGCCGGGTGGCGGCTGCGCCTTACCCGGCCAGGGGTTCGTGCGGCCTGTCACTCA
>ERZ791865.843-NODE-843-length-37596-cov-8.035108_pt1 | contig 37596 bp, 29 predicted proteins | sample MGYA00509942_ERZ791865 | MGnify/ENA primary metagenome ERZ791865 (study PRJEB30046, sample SAMN00792098) | human gut metagenome | study: EMG produced TPA metagenomics assembly of the A metagenome-wide association study of gut microbiota in type 2...
TGGATCTGGCCGATGCCTCCAACGCCATCATCATCGGCTTCAACGTCCGCCCGGATAACGTGGCCAAGGAAGAAGCCGCTGCCACCAAGGTGGAAATGCGTATGTACCGCGTCATCTACGACGCCATCAACGATGTCACCGACGCTATGAAGGGTATGCTGGCACCCAAGTTCCGCGAGGTCTCTCTGGGCGAACTGCAGGTGCGTCAGGTGTACAAGATCTCCAACGTGGGTACCGTTGCAGGCTGCCGCGTGACCAGCGGCAAGATCACCCGCGACAGCAAGGTGCGCGTGGTGCGTGACGGCATCGTCATTGCCGAGGACGAGATCGCATCCCTGAAGCGCTTCAAGGATGACGCCAAGGAAGTGGCCGAGGGCTACGAGTGCGGCGTGACGCTGGAGAAGTTTGCGGACGTCAAGGAAGGCGACGTGTACGAGGCCTTCAAGATGGAAGAGTACCGCGACTAAGCAAAAACCGAATATATAACAGCTTCCCGGCAGAAAAGGCTTCCCCCGGACGGGGGGAAGCTGTCGAACGAAGTGAGACTGATGAGGGCGTATCTTTCGCAGGTGTGGAGCGTGCGCCCTCATCCGTCGTTTTGGCAGACAAATGCCGCCTTGCCCCGGCCGGGGCAAGGCTTTGGGAGGCTGCCGGACAGAATTTGGAGAAAACTATGTCTCAGAAAAATATGGGCCGTCTTGCGCAGGATATGAAGCGCGAGATCATTGCCATCATCGGCCGGCTGAAGGACCCGCGGCTGGAGGGCGGTCTGCTGACCGTCACCCGTCTGGACGTGACGCCGGATCTGGATGTGGCAAAAGTGTATGTAAGCGTGATGGGCCGCGCAGACGGCCCCAAGCCCGCTATTGAAGCGCTGAACCGTGCCGCAGGCCATGTGCGCACCGAGGTCAGCAAAAAAATGCACATCCGCAAGGCACCCCGCTTCATCTTTGTGGAGGATGACGGTGCCGCCTACGCCGCCCACATCAACGAGCTGCTGCGCAGCCTGAACGTGAACGGCGAGGAAGAAGCACAGCCTGCCGATACCGAACAGACCGAGGACTGACTGCCTTTGCGGAAAGGATGGATCATTGGATGACAGAACAACTGGATGTGCAGCAGATGGCGCAGCGCCTGCTGGCTGCGGACAACATTTTGATTCTGTGCCACAAAAACCCGGACGGTGACACCATCGGCTGCGGCAGCGCCCTGTACTATGCGCTCAAAGCGCTGGAAAAAACAACAGCGGTGCTCTGCTCCGATGCCATTCCGTCCCGCTATGCCTTTACAAACCCACGGCTGTTCAAGGGCGAGTTCGAGCCCCGCACCGTGATCGCAGTGGATGTGGCCGGCCTGCAGTTGTTTGGCGAAAATAACGGTGTGCCGCAGTTTGCACGCCATGTGGACCTGTGCATCGACCACCACGCGGGCAACAACGGCTATGCTGATTTTACCCTTCTGGATGCCAGTGCCGCTGCGGCAGCAGAGCTGCTGTATCAGGTCATCGTGGAGATGGGGGTGACTATCACCCCCCACATTGCCGACTGCCTGTACACCGGCATTGCCACCGACACCGGCTGCTTCAAGTTCTCCTCCACCACAGCCAACACCCACACGGTTGCTGCAAAGCTTATTGAAGCCGGCTGCCATGTGGAGGAGCTGAACACCCTGCTCTTTGACACAAAGCCCCGTGCCCGCATGGAGGCCGAGCGCATCGCCCGCAACCATCTGGAATACTATCTGGACGGTCGCTGCGCCCTGATCTACCTGACGAGGGACGAGATCCGGCAGAGTGGGGTAGACCCTGCGGATCTGGAAGAGCTGACCGGCCTGCCCATCAGCATCGAGGGAGTCAAGGTGGGGCTGACCCTGCGCCAGCAGCCCGGCGGCAGCTACCGCATCAGCGTGCGCACCGCAAAGGGCGTGGACGCCTGTGCCATCGCACGGCGGCTGGGCGGCGGCGGCCACACCCGCGCAGCGGGCTGTGAGCTGCTGGGCGACCTTGAAAACGCCAAGAATGCGATCCTTGCAGAGGTGGAAGCCGAGCTGGACGCACCGCAGGAGGAAGCATGATGCAGGGCATCCTGATCGTAGACAAGCCCATGGACTGGACCAGCTTTGACGTGGTGGCAAAGCTGCGCGGCGTGCTGGGCACCCGCAAGCTGGGGCACAGCGGTACGCTGGACCCCATGGCCACCGGCGTACTGCCGGTGTTTTGCGGCGGTGCCAGCAAGGCGGTGGACCTGCAGCTGAACCACGACAAGACTTACCGCGCCACCCTGCGCCTGGGTGCACGCACCGATACCGGCGACAGCACCGGCACGGTGCTGGAGACTGCACCCGTCACCGCCGGAGAGAAGGAACTGCTGGCTGTGCTGCCGCAGTTTATCGGCCCGCAGATGCAGGTGCCGCCCATGTACTCGGCGGTCAAGATCAACGGACAGCCGCTGTATAAGCTGGCGCGCGAGGGCGTGACCGTGGAGCGCAAGGCGCGCCCTATTGAAATTTACGGCATCGAGTACGGCGGCAGTCCGGCAGAAAACGAGTATGTACTGACGGTGCGCTGCTCCAAGGGCACCTACATCCGCACACTGCTGGAGGATATCGCCGCCGCCATGGGGCAGAAGGGCACCATGAGCGCTCTGCGCCGCACCTCTGCCGGTCTGTACACCGAAGCAGATGCCCACACGCTGGAGGAAATCCTTGCCGCAAAGGAGCAGGGGAGCGCTGCACTGGAAGCACTGATGCTGCCGGTGGAAAGCGTGTTCACCCCGCTGCCGCTGCTGATGGTGGAGCCGTGGGTGGAGCAGCACCTGTACAACGGCTGCCCCACCAGCCGCTACCCCGCAGCAGACGGACGCTACCGGGTGCGCAGCGCCGCCGGGCACTTTCTTGGCCTTGCCAACATTACCGGCGGGGTGCTCCGGGTGGAAAAACTGTTCGTGGAACGTAATTGAGCAATAAAGGAAACAAGACCCATGCAGATCATTTCTCAGTTTGCCCCGCTGCCGCTGGCACAGCCCGCAAAGGGTACCGCCGTGGCAATGGGCTACTTTGACGGCATCCATATCGGCCATCGGGCGGTGATCGAAGGGGCGGTACAATGGGCAAAGACCCATGATGCAGCTCCGGCGGTGTTCACCTTCCGCCTGCCGGTGGAAAATAAAATGAAGGGCAAGCGCCTACTCTCCACCGAGGATAAGCACGCCCTGATCCACAGCCTTGGGGTGGAGTATTACCTTACCCCGGACTTTGAGGCGATCAAGGCGCTGAGCCCGGAGGAGTTTGTGCGCGGCATCGTGGAAAACTGCCACGCCCGGGCGCTGTTCTGCGGCGAAAACTTCACCTTTGGTGCAAAGGCTGCCGGTACGCCGGAGCTGCTGCGCACCCTCTGTGCCCCTCTTGGGGTAGAAGTAGTGGTGGTGCCCATGGCACAGTTTGAGGAAAAGCCGGTGTCCTCTACCCGCATCCGCACCGCGCTGGAGGGCGGGGATATCCCGGCCGCCAACGCCATGCTGGGCATGCCCTATGCCATCCGCTTTGCGGTGCAGCACGGGGCAGGGCTGGGGCACACCCTCGGGGTGCCCACCATCAACCAGCTGTACCCGCAGGGCTTCCAGATGCCCCGCAGCGGCATTTATATCACCCGCACCTGTATCAACGGGGTGTGGTATCCCTCGGCCACCGGTCTGGGCAGCCGCCCGACCGTGAACGATGACGCCACCAAGGTGACCTGCGAGACCTTTATCCCGGGCTTTTCCGGCAACCTGTACGGCACCGACCCGGTGGTGGAGTTCCACGCCTACCTGAGCCCCAGCAAAAAGTTTGATACGCTGGACCAGCTGCGGGATTGCATCAACGATGCCGCCCGCCGCGCACAGGAGTATTTTGCATAACGCCTGAACAGCGGAAAAATTATTTTTATTTGGGGTCGAGAAACGCCTGTGGACGTTTTTCGACCCCTTTTGTCGTGAAGGAAAACAGCATTTCCGGCGTCTGCGGGCAGAAAAAACCGCACTTCGGGCAAAATAGACACATTTCCGTGCAACAATGGCAAATGTTTGTTAAACAATTATCTATCTCATATCCTTGCAATGCACGCAGTTTTTGTTTATAATAGTAGCTGTACGGGGCAACGCCCCGATTGTGAGCGAGACTCTGGTTCAGAATTATAATTTGAGAGGAGTTTTTACCATGGGTTTAGGTAAGAAGACGATCGACGATCAGAACTACTGCGGCAAGAAGGTGCTTGTCCGCTGCGATTTCAACGTCCCGATGAAGGACGGTGTCATCACCAACGAGAACCGCATCAACGCAGCACTGCCCACCATCCAGAAGCTGGTCAACGATGGCGCTAAGGTCATCCTGTGCAGCCATCTGGGCAAGCCCAAGAACGGCCCCGAGGCTAAGTTCAGCCTGGCTCCCGTTGCTGTGGCTCTGAGCGCAAAGCTGGGCAAGACCGTTGTGTTTGCTGACGACGACAACGTTGTGGGCGAGAACGCAAAGGCTGCTGTTGCTGCCATGAACAACGGCGATGTCGTTCTGCTGCAGAACACCCGTTTCCGCAAGGAAGAGACCAAGAACATGCCCGAGTTCAGCGAGGAGCTGGCTTCTCTGGCTGATGCCTATGTGGACGATGCCTTCGGCAGCTGCCACCGTGCACACTGCTCCACCGCAGGTGTCACCGACTACATCAAGGATACCGCTGTCGGCTACCTGATGGAAAAGGAGATCAAGTATCTGGGCAACGCCGTCAACGACCCCGTCCGTCCCTTCACCGCTATTCTGGGCGGCGCTAAGGTTGCTGATAAGCTGAATGTCATCTCCAACCTGCTGGAGAAGGTCGATACCCTGATCATCGGCGGCGGCATGGCTTACACCTTCGTCAAGGCTCAGGGCTACGAAGTGGGCAAGAGCCTGTGCGATGACACCAAGCTGGACTACTGCAAGGAAATGATGGCTAAGGCCAAGGAGAAGGGCGTCAAGCTGCTGCTGCCCGTGGATGCTGTCTGCATCAAGGACTTCCCCGATCCCATCGACGCTCCTGTGGACGTCACCGTGGTGCCTGTCACCGCGATCCCCGCTGATATGGAGGGCTGCGACATCGGCCCCGAGACCATGAAGCTGTTTGCTGACGCTGTCAAGGCTTCCAAGACCGTTGTCTGGAACGGCCCCATGGGCGTGTTCGAGAACCCCACTCTGGCAGCCGGTACTCTGGCTGTTGCCAAGGCTATGGCTGAGAGCGATGCTACCACCGTCATCGGCGGCGGCGACAGCGCAGCAGCTGTGCAGCAGATGGGTCTGGGCGACAAGATGACCCACATCTCCACCGGCGGCGGCGCTTCTCTGGAGTATCTGGAGGGCAAGGAACTGCCCGGCATCGCAGTTATCCAGAACGCATAATTTTTCCGGCATCACAATGGGTGCGGCGGCATTTACGCCGCCGCATCTTTTCTTTTTGTGCAGGTAATTTGTAAATATTTACGAAGGTAAGGAGAAAATAACAATGGATAAGGCAAAGCGCAAGGCTATTATCGCTGGCAACTGGAAGATGAACAAGACCGCCTCCGAGGCTGCTGTTCTGGTGGACGAGCTGATCCCCGCTGTGAAGGACGCTACCTGCGAGGTGGTCATCTGCACCCCGTTTACCGATCTGGTCACCGCTGTGGCTAAGACCAAGGGCACCAACATCCATGTGGGCGCCGAGAACGTCCACTTTGAGAAGTCCGGTGCTTTCACCGGCGAGATCAGCGCCGATATGCTGGTGGATCTGGGCGTGGAGTACGTCATCGTCGGCCACTCTGAGCGCCGTCAGTACTTTGCAGAGACCGACCAGACCGTCAACAAGCGCGCGCTGGCTGCCCTGAACGCCGGTCTGAAGGTCATCCTGTGCGTGGGCGAGAGCCTGCAGCAGCGCGAGGAGGGCGTTACCGAGGAGCTGGTCCGTATGCAGACCAAGATCGCCCTGCGTGACGTGACCGCCGAGCAGATGGCAAATGTTGTCATCGCCTACGAGCCTGTCTGGGCCATCGGCACCGGCAAGACCGCTACCGCTGATCAGGCAGAGGAAGTCTGCGCTCAGATCCGCAAGGTGGTGGGCGAGCTGTACGGCGAGGCTGTGGCCGAAGCTACCACCGTGCAGTACGGCGGCAGCATGAACGCCAAGAACTGCGAGGAGCTGCTGAGCAAGAAGGACGTGGACGGCGGCCTGATCGGCGGCGCATCCCTGAAGGCTCCTGACTTTGCAGTCATCGTCAATGCAGCCACCAAGGGCTGAGCAACTGCCTTTTCTTAACTAAGCTGTTTCAGCGCCCGGCTGCGCCGTTTTTTCAGCGCTGAGCCGGGCGCTGATCTGTTTTTACAGCAGCCGCTCGGGTGTTATGCACCCGCAGGCTGCACCCGCAGGCGGGGCGCTTAGCCTTGCCCGCAACGCGTGATAAATTCAAAGGAGATTCAATTTTATGGCAAAGAAACCTGTTCTTCTGTGCATCATGGATGGCTTCGGCTGGGTGCCGAACGAGACCTTTGGCAACGCCGTGGTGGCTGCCAAGACCCCCCATCTGGATGCTCTGATGGCAAAGTACCCCATGACCACCATTGATGCTTCCGGCATGGCTGTCGGTCTGCCCGACGGCCAGATGGGTAACTCCGAGGTCGGCCACACCAACATGGGCGCAGGCCGTATCGTGTACCAGCAGCTGACCCTCATCACCAAGTCCATCCATGACGGTGAGATGCTCAAGAACCCTGTGCTGGTCAAGAACATGAAGGCCGCCATCGAGGCCGGCAAGGCCATCCACCTGATGGGTCTGGTGGGCACCGGCGGCGTGCACAGCCATGCCGACCACTGGTTTGGCGTGCTGGAAATGGCAAAGCATCTGGGTGCAAAGGAAGTTTACCTGCACTGCATCACCGACGGCCGCGACACCGACCCCCACTCCGGCAAGGGCTTCCTTGCTGACCTGCAGGCCAAGCTGGATGAGCTGGGCGTGGGCAAGATCGCCAGCGTTTCCGGCCGTTACTACGCCATGGACCGTGATAACAACTGGGACCGCGAGGAGAAGGCCTACGCTGCTTTCGTCTACGGCGAGGGTGAGCACGCTGCCAACGCTGCCGAGGCCATCGAGGCTTCCTATGCCGCAGACAAGACCGATGAGTTCGTGCTGCCCTGCGTCACCTGCGAGGGTGGCCGCGTGCAGGACGGCGATACCGTCATCTTTATGAACTTCCGCCCCGACCGTGCCCGCCAGATGACCCGCATCTTCTGCGACGATGCCTTTACCGGCTTCGAGCGCCGCGGCGGCCGCAAGCAGGTGAACTACGTCTGCATGGCCGAGTACGATGCCACCATGCCCAACTGCGAGGTTGCTTATCCCCCGGTGGAACTGAAGAACGTTCTGGGCGAGTATCTGTCTGCCCACGGCAAGACCCAGCTGCGCATCGCCGAGACCGAGAAGTACGCTCACGTTACCTTCTTCTTCAACGGCGGCGTGGAAGCTCCCTACGAGGGCGAGGACCGCTGCGTCATCCCCAGCCCCAAGGTTGCCACCTACGACCTGAAGCCCGAGATGAGCGCCCCCGAAGTCGCTGCCGAGTGCGTCAAGCGCATCGAGAGCGGCAAGTACGATGTGGTCATCCTGAACTTCGCAAACTGCGATATGGTCGGCCACACCGGCGTGTTCGATGCTGCTGTCAAGGCCGTTGAGGCTGTGGATACCTGCGTGGATCAGGTGGTCACCGCTGTGCTGAACGCCGGCGGCTGCGCCTTCATCACCGCCGACCACGGCAACGCCGAAAAGATGATGAACCCGGACGGCACCCCCTTCACCGCCCACACTACCAACGTTGTGCCCTTTGTGGCAGTTGGCTGCGGTGACGTGAAGCTGCGCGAGGGCGGCTGTCTGGCCGATATCGCACCCACCATGCTGCCCTATATCGGCCTGCCCGTTCCCGCCGAGATGACCGGCAAGAGCATCATCGTGGAGTGATGCCAGACGGGATAACCGGATAAACAAACAAAAGGCTGCTGCACATTGCGTGCGGCAGCCTTTTTGCATAAGAAAAATTTCCGTGAAAAGGGAATAGCGGAGCGTCCGCAGACGCTCCGCTATTCCGAAATTAAAAATAGTTCGCCTGCAAAACGGCAGAACTTACTTTTTCAGGTGGCTGTCCCAGCCGCTGGAGGTGGTGGCCTGCTTGTCAGGTGTGCACCACATGGCTTCTACGCCGTCCAGCGATTCCACCAGCTTCTGCCCCTCTTCCAGCGGCATACAGAACAGGGCAGTGGTCAGGCAGTCTGCCATGCCGGAGTCCGGGCACAGCACGGTGACGCCGTTGTAGTAGGCAGCGGGCCACAGGGTGTCCGGGTCGATGATGTGGTGGTAGCGCTTGCCGTCCACCACAAAGTAGCGCTGGTAGTCGCCGCTGGTCACCAGCGCAAGGTCGCTCATGTTGATGGGCGAGCCGAAGATGGAACTGGTGTTGGTATACACCTCCGAGGCGTTCCACGGATTCTCCACGCCACCCGTCCACTGACTGCCGTCCGGCTTTGTGCCGATGGCGCGCAGGTTGCCGCCCACGCTCACCAGTGCGCTGGTCAGGCCCCGGGCTTCGGCGGCGCGGCAGACCATCTCCACCGCGTAGCCCTTGCCCACACTGCCCACGTCCAGCGACATCTCCGGGTCGGACAGATAGACCGTTTTGGCGTCCTCGTCGATGACAAGACCGTTGATATCGCAGTGCTGGGCAGCGGCTTCCAACTCCTCCTGCGTGGGCAGGGTGTTGTCGGCATCGGAAGCGTTCTTTTCAGCGGCTTCGCGGTGGTCGTGCCAGATGCCCAGCACACTGCCCATGGCAATGTTGATCTTGCCGCCGGTCAGGTCGTACATCTGCCGCGCCAGCTCCAGCATGGAGAGGATGCGGTCATCCACCTGTACCGGGGCTTTGCCGGCATTGTCGTTGATGGCCTTAATGTTCACAACGCCGGCATAGTCGTTGTAGATATCGTAGAGCTGGTTGTAGGCGATCAGATCCTGATGCAGCGCCTGCATCTGGGTGTTGAACTCTTCCTCGCTCTCGCAGTAGGCGATGACCTGCGTCACCGTGTCGAATACGTCATAAAAGATGGTGGTGTACCGGGTCAGCTCCTTTTTGGGCTTGCAGCCGGCCAGTAGGCCAAGGCTCAGCACCGCCGCCAGCAGTGCTGCGGTCATGCGGGTGATGCAGCTCTTCATACGGTCTGGCTCTCCTTTGCAGCGCTAAAGGCGGTGTGCTCCTCCTGCAAATGCGCCAGCAGGTCTGCAAACAGCCAGTTGCGGTTTGCGGGGGTGACCACCGCCTTGAGCGGGATGGTCACCTGTGCCTGCCGCATCAGGTCCAGTAGGGTGTCCACGTCTTTATCGCGGAAGTTTGCCAGCACCAGCGCCGGGGGATAGGCGCCCGGCTCCAGCACCAGCGTTCTGGGGGCTTTTACCTCCACTTCGCCCAGCAGTTGGGCGACGGTCTTGCCGGCATCGGCGGGGGCAACGGGCAGCAGCTTCATGCCAAAGGCGGGTGCCATGCCCTCCAGCTTGCCCCGGTCGGCGGGGGAAAGGTTCCAGCCCAGCGCCAGTGGCACCCCGGCGTTCTGGTTGCGTGCAATGTGTGCTTTCATCTTTAAAACCTCTTTCGGCAGTGTTTTTTCAAAATACACTATAGTATACCATAAAACCTGTGAAAAGAAAATGAAAACCCGCCGGTGCACAGAAATCAGGAGTATTTAAGGTAAAATGCTGCTTGGCTGCGCGCGAACTTTCCGGCAAAAAGAACTGCTGTACCCGGTCGGCACAGCAGTCCCTGCGTATAACAATATTCTTTCGGGCAGGCTCAGTTCATTTTTTTGCCGAAGAACTCCACCTCTTTGCCGATGAACTGCATCAGCTCGTCGAACTGATCGGGGGTCAGGCTCTGAGCGCCGTCGCACTTGGCCTTGGCGGGGTTGTTGTGCACCTCGATCATCAGGCCGTCGGCACCGGCGGCGACCGCAGCTTTCGCCAGCTCCGGCACCATCCATGCGTGGCCGCAGGCGTGGCTGGGATCCACCACCACCGGCAGATGGGTCATCTTGTGCAGCATGACCACACCGGCAAGATCCAGCGTGTTGCGCATACTGGTCTCGAAGGTGCGGATGCCGCGCTCGCACAGGATGACGTTCTCGTTACCCTCGGCCATGATGTACTCGGCACTCATCACGAACTCTTCCAGCGTGTTGGCAAGGCCGCGCTTGAGCAGCACCGGCTTTTTCTGGCGTCCAACGGCTTTGAGCAGCTCAAAATTCTGCATATTGCGGGCACCCACCTGGATCAGGTCCACGTTTTCAAACAGGGGCAGGTGCTCGGTGTTCATGATCTCGGTCACGATGGGCGAACCGGTGGCGCGGCGCGCCAGCTTGAGCAGATCCAGACCCTCACTGCGCATACCCTGAAAAGAGTAGGGGGAGGTGCGGGGCTTGAACGCACCGCCGCGCAGCAGGGAAGCGCCTGCCGCCTTTACCCGCTGGGCGCAGTAGGTGATCTGCTCCTCGCTCTCAATGCTGCACGGCCCGGCGATGACTGCAAAGTTGCCGCCGCCGATCTTGACGCCTTCTACGTCGATAACGCTGTCGTCCGGGTGGAATTTGCGGTTGGCCTTTTTGTAGGGCTCGGACACGCGGCGGCAGGTCTCCACCACCGGGTTCGCCAGCACCCAGCTTTCCGCAATGGCCTTGGTATCGCCGATCAGACCCAGAATATGGGTGTCGCTGCCCTTGGAATCGTTGATCTGCAGCCCCATATCTTCCAGCTCGTGGCAGAACTCGCGTACCTGTACGTCGGGTGCATCCTGTTTGAGTACGATGATCATAGTATTTTGTCTCCTTTGCCTTTTTCTATCCTGTGAAACGGCGAGGGAGACCGGCTCCTTTGCCGCAGCTTGCAGTGTCAAACTTCAGTACTCTGAAGTACGTGACGCTATGATATCACTTCATGAAACTGAAGTCAAGAGAAATTTTGAATTTTTCCAGAAAAAGTGGTAGAATAGAAACAGAGCAAATGTAAAAGAGGGAATAACAATGGGAAAAGAAGCTAAAACCAACGCAATGCGCATTCTGGAACGGGAAAAGGTGGCCTACACCGCCCACGAGTACCCCCACGAGGAGGGGGTGGCGGTGGACGGCGTGACCGTAGCTGCCAGCATAGGCGAAGACCCTGCCTGCGTGTATAAGACGCTGGTAACGCAGGGCAGCAGCAAAAACTATTTTGTGTTCGTCATTCCGGTGGCGGCAGAGCTGGACTTAAAGGCCGCTGCCCGCAGCGTGGGCGAAAAGAGTGTGGCAATGATCCATGTGGCGGATATCAATAAGGTGACCGGCTATGTGCGGGGCGGCTGCAGCCCGGTGGGTATGAAAAAGCAGTACCGCACCGTCTTTGACGAAAGCGTGCTGACCCAGCAGAAGGTCTACGTTTCCGGCGGGCGCATCGGGACACAGGTGTGCTGCGCCCCGGCGGATCTGATCCGCGCTGCACGCGCCGCCACCGCAAAGATCATTTTTTAAAAAATCTGCCATACATCTGGGATACATCAATACGGCCTTTACATAAAATGTACCTGCGGCATAAGTCATACTTAAAAAGAAAAAGGATGGCGAAACTGCACAAAACTTTCGAAAGTTTTTTGACGGCATGGGAACACAAGGGAGAATTTGCCCAAACGCTCTTTGCAAAGCGGTTTTTTTGCCGTAAACTGTATCTAGTACAGGGACGATGCCCCAAAAAACGGGCTTGCATCGCCGCCTGAAAAACGCTTGCACAGGAAACTGCGGAGGGAAACTTCAATGATGCTGCTGGTGCCGGGTCGCATGGAATGGGGTCACATTCACTGCAATCAGGGGCATGGTGCAACCTTGTGCAAAATGCGCGGACAGAAAAACTGGAAATAAAGGCCGTGGTACAGGTGTACCGCAGCCTTTTTTGTTTGTCGGTCTTGTTGGACAGTTGAGAAAGAGAGGCTTTGGAAAATGGTTCGTAAAGTGGCAGTGATCATGGGTTCGGACAGCGATTGGCCGGTGGTAAAGGGTGCCTGTGCCCAGCTGAAGGCACTGGACATCCCCTTTGAGGCGCACATCCTTTCGGCACACCGCACCCCCGCCGAGGCAGCAGCCTTTGCAAAAAGCGCAAAGGCCAACGGCTTTGGCGTCATCCTGTGCGCAGCAGGCATGGCAGCCCATCTGGCAGGTGCTTTTGCCGCCAACACCACCCTGCCGGTCATCGGTATCCCCATGAAGGGCGGCGCGATGGATGGCTTGGACGCGCTGCTGGCTACTGTGCAAATGCCCAGCGGCATTCCGGTGGCAACCGTGGCACTGAACGGTGCCAAGAATGCCGCATGGCTGGCTGCTGAAATTCTGGCACTGAGCGATGACGCACTGGCTGAAAAGCTGGAAGCCGAGCGCGTGGCCATGGCACAGCAGATCGCAGCAAAGGAAGAAAAGCTGCAGAACGAACTGAATGAGCTGTAAAGGAGAACCAATGTCTGATTTTGCATATCCGCTGCATGAGGAGTGCGGCGTTTTCGGCATCTACGACCGTGCCGGTACCGAGGATGTGGCCGCAGCGGCTTATTCGGCCCTGTATGCGCTGCAGCACCGCGGGCAGGAGAGCTGCGGCATCGCCGTCAACGATGACGGCGTGATCACCGGCCACCGGGATCTGGGCCTTGTAAACGAGGTGTTCACCCCGGAGGTGCTGGCAAGCCTGTCCACTACCACGGCACACATGGCCACCGGCCATGTGCGCTACGCCACCGCCGGCACCCGCGTCCGCGCCAACGCCCAGCCCATGATCGTCCGTCATGGCCGCGGCACCATGGCGCTGTGCCACAACGGCAACCTGACCAACGCCGTGGAGCTGCGCCGCCAGCTGGAAAACGAGGGCGCCATCTTCCACGGCTCCTCGGATACCGAGGTCATCTGCTACCTCATCACCCGCAACCGTCTGCGCATGGGCAGCATCGAGACTGCCATCAGCAAGACCATGGACGTGCTGGAGGGCGCATACAGCCTTGTGATCATGTCTGCCACCAAGCTCATCGCGGTGCGCGACCCCCGGGGCTACCGTCCCCTGTGCATCGGCACCCTGCCCGGCGGCGGCTACGTCTTTGCCAGCGAGAGCTGCGCACTGGATGCCGTCGGCGCCACCCTGCTGCGGGATGTGGAGCCCGGCGAGATCGTGGTAGTAGATACCAAGACCGGCGAGCTGCGCAGCATCCAGGATCACTGCGGCCGCCCGGACACCCAGATGTGCGTGTTCGAGTTCATCTACTTCGCCCGCCCGGACAGCGTCATTGAGGGCAGCTCGGTGCACGAGGCCCGCAAGCAGGCAGGCCGCTTCCTTGCACAGGAGCACCCTGTGGAGGCCGATGTGGTCATCGGCGTGCCGGATTCCGGCTTGGATGCAGCACTGGGCTACTCGCAGGAGAGCGGCATCCCCTACGGCATCGGCTTTATCAAAAATAAATACATCGGCCGCACCTTCATTCAGGGCAGCCAGAAGCAGCGCGAGAACAGCGTGCGCATCAAGCTGAACGTGGTGTCCAGCACCGTCAAGGGCAAGCGCGTGGTGCTGGTGGATGACTCCATTGTGCGCGGCACCACCTCTGCCCGCATCATCAAGCTGCTGCGGGATGCCGGTGCTGCCGAGGTGCACTTTATGGTCTCTGCACCTCCCTTTAAGTATCCGTGCTACTTTGGCACCGATATCCCGGATCAGAAGCTGCTGGTGGCCACCGGCCGCACGCTGGAGCAGATCAACGAGGTCATCGGCGCCGATACGCTGGGCTATTTGTCCAACGAGCACGTTGTCCAGCTTGCCAAAAACGCAAAATGCGGTTTCTGCACCGCCTGCTTTACCGGCGAGTATGCCGTAGAGCCGGAAAGTGTGCTTTCTACCGATATTCACGACCGTCACCTGAACGACCGTCCCAAGGACGCCAAAAAGTTAGGAGAGTAAGAACATGGAAAAGAGCTATTCTGAAAGCTACGCCGCAGCAGGCGTGGACATTACCGCCGGTTACCGCTCTGTGGAGCTGATGAAGCAGTATGTCGCCCGTACCATGAACGAGCACTGCATCGGCGGCTTGGGCGGCTTTGGCGGCCTGTTTGAGCTGGACTGCACCGGCTACAAGCACCCGGTGCTGATCTCTGGCACCGATGGTGTGGGCACCAAGCTGAAGGTGGCCATGATCATGGATAAGCACGATACCATCGGCATCGACTGCGTGGCTATGTGCGTCAACGACGTCATCTGCGCCGGTGCAAAGCCGCTGGTGTTTCTGGACTACATCGCCTGCGGCCGCAACGTGCCGGAAAAGATCGCCAACATCGTCAAGGGTGTGGCCGAGGGCTGCGTGCAGGCCGACTGTGCACTGGTGGGCGGCGAAACTGCTGAGCACCCGGGCATGATGCCGGAGGACGAGTACGATCTGGCCGGTTTCACTGTGGGCGTTGTGGACAAGGAAAAGATCCTGAGCAACGAGACCATGGCAGCCGGTGACGTGATCCTCGCCCTGCCCTCCACCGGTGTGCACTCCAACGGCTTCTCGCTGGTGCGCAAGGTGTTCAACATTGACGCCGACCCCGATGTGCTGTTCTCCACCCCCGCCGAGCTGGGCGGCAAGACCCTTGGCGAGGCGCTGCTGGCTCCCACCAAGATCTACGTCAAGCCCGTGCTGAAGGTGCTGGAAGAGGTGCAGGTCAAGGGCATCTCCCATATCACCGGCGGCGGTTTCTACGAGAATATCCCCCGCAGCCTGAAAAAGGGCTGCTGCGCCCGCATCAACAAGGCAGATGTGCGCACCCCCGCTCTGTTCCACCTGATGCAGAAGGTGGGCGGCATCTCCGAGCACGATATGTTCAACACCTTCAACATGGGCGTGGGCATGGTGCTCACCGTGCCCGCCGAGCAGGCCGACAAGGCACTGGAGATCCTGCACGCCAACGGCGAGCCGGAGGCCTACCGTCTGGGCGTCATCGCAGAAGGTGAGGGCGTGGAGCTGTGCTGAACATTGCCGTGTTAGTGTCCGGCGGCGGCACCAATCTGCAGGCGCTGCTGGATAGCGAGGCCCGGGGCGAGAACCCCAATGGTAAAATTACGCTGGTAGTGGCCTCAAAGCCCGGCGTCTTTGCGCTGGAACGCGCCGCAAAGGCCGGTGTAGAGGGCTGCGTGGTGCGCCGCAAGGACTACGCTGCCAGCGAGGAATTTGACGCTGCGCTGCTGGAAACGCTGCGGGCGCACAAGATCGATCTGGTGGTGCTGGCAGGCTTTTTGTCCGTGCTGGGCCCCAGCGTCATTGCGGCTTATCCGCGCCGCATTCTGAACGTGCACCCTGCGCTGATCCCCTCCTTCTGCGGGCCGGGAATGTACGGGCTGCGCCCGCATGAGGCTGCACTGGCCCGTGGCTGCAAGGTGACCGGCGCTACCGTCCACTTTGTCAACGAGGAGTGCGACGGCGGCCCCATCCTGCTGCAGAAGGCCGTGGACATCCTGCCCGGCGACACCCCCGAGGTGCTGCAGAAGCGTGTGATGGAGCAGGCGGAATGGAAGCTGCTGCCCAAGGCTGTGGCTATGATCTGTAACGGTGAAGTGGAGTAAAAACTCCTTCTGTCACGCCTGACGGCGTGCCACCTCCCTCAAGGAGGGAGGCTTAAGGCCCCCTCCCCGAGGGGGCTGTCGCCGCAGGCGACTGGGGGAGTTCCGTAAATAGGAGAACAACAATGGAAAAAATCGACCTGAACGAGTATCTGGCCTCCAACGAGTACCCCGGCCGCGGCATTGCTGTGGCAATGGCTCCGGACGGACGGCAGATGTTTATCGGCTACTTTATCATGGGACGCAGCGAGAACAGCCGCAACCGCGTGTTTGACCCCGTGCCCGAGCGCGGCGGCATCTGCACCGTGGCGGCAGACCCCGCAAAGCTGGAGGACCCCAGCCTGATCATTTATAACCCGGTGCTGACCCTTGGCAAGACCCACATCGTGACCAACGGCGACCAGACCGATACCATCTACGACCTGATGAGTCAGGGCAAGAGCTTTGCCGATGCCCTGCGCACCCGCACCTTTGAGCCGGACTGCCCCAACTACACCCCCCGCATCTCCGCGGTGGTGTACGCCGACGGCAGCTACCAGATGAGCATCCTCAAGTCTGCCGATGGCAACGGCGACAGCGTGCAGCGCTATTTCTTTGATTATCCCCAGCCCGTTGCAGGCGAGGGCCACTTTATCAGCACCTACAAGCACAACGGCAACCCCATCCCCAGCTTTGAGGGCGAGCCGCTGCGCTTTGCCTGCCCCCGCACCATCGGTGATTTTGCCCACGATATGTGGAGCAGCCTGAATCTGGACAACAAGGTGAGCCTGTTTGCCCGGGTCATCGATCTGGACACCGGCGAGAGCGGCGATATGATCTTTAATAAATATGATCCGGTGTGCAGCGACCTTGACGATCCCGAAGAGCCGGAGCTGCTGCCCGAGGAACTGGAACTGCTCAAAAAGCTTGACGCCGAGGAAGAATAAGAGTAAACCTTAGGATATAAGGAGGATGCACCAATGAATGAACTCGCACTGAAGTACGGCTGCAACCCCAACCAGAAGCCCAGCCGCATTTATATGGAAGATGGCTCCGACCTGCCCGTTACCGTGCTGAACGGCAAGCCCGGCTACATCAACTTTCTGGATGCCCTCAACTCCATCCAGCTGGTCAAAGAACTGAAAACCGCCTGCGGTCTGCCCGCAGCGGCCTCCTTCAAGCACGTTTCCCCGGCGGGCGCAGCACTGGGTCTGCCCCTGACCGAGGTGGAGCGCCGGATGTACCACATTGCCCCGGAGACCGAGCTTTCTCCGCTGGCCTGTGCTTATGCCCGCGCCCGCGGCGCAGACCGGATGTCCTCCTTCGGCGACTGGATCGCCCTGTCTGACATCTGCGATGTGCCCACCGCAAAGCTGATCCAGCACGAAGTCTCTGACGGTATCATCGCCCCGGGCTACGAGCCGGAGGCACTGGCCATCCTGTCCGGCAAAAAGAAGGGCAACTACAATGTGGTCGCCATTGACCCCGCCTATAAGCCCGCTCCCATCGAGCACAAGCAGGTGTACGGCATTACCTTCGAGCAGGGTCGCAACGAGCTGGTCATCAACGCCGACACCATGCTGAACAACTGGGTCACCGAGAATAAGAATGTGACCGAGGAGCAGAAGCGCGACCTCGTCATTGCTCTCATCACCCTGAAGTACACCCAGTCCAACAGCGTGTGCTACACCTATAATGGTCAGACCATCGGCGTGGGCGCCGGCCAGCAGAGCCGCATCCACTGCACCCGTCTGGCCGGTCAGAAGGCCGACAACTGGCAGCTGCGCCACATGGACAAGGTGCTGGATCTGCCCTTCCGTGACGATGTGGCAAAGCCCAACCGCGACAACGCCATTGATGTTTACATCGGCGATACCCCGGAGGACGTCATCGGTGATGATGTATGGGCAGAAACCTTCACCCGCCAGCCCGAGCCGCTGACCGCCGAGGAAAAGAAGGCTTACCTCAGCAAGGTGACCGGTGTCTGCCTTGGTTCGGACGCTTTCTTCCCCTTCGGTGACAACATCGAGCGCGCCCGCCGCTCCGGCGTGACTGCCATCGTGCAGCCCGGCGGCTCCATCCGCGACCAGCAGGTCATCGACACCTGCAACAAGTACGGCATCGCCATGGCCTTCTGCGGCCTGCGGCTGTTCCATCACTGATTTTCCTCTGCACAGGAGCAACGCAGCAAAAGCCTTCCCCCGGACGGGGGAAGGTGGCGCGTAAGCGCCGGATGAGGGCGCACGGAAGCTGCCCCTCATCAGTCTGCTGCGCAGACAGCTTCCCCCAGAGGGGGAAGCCTTCAGAGGATGCCCGCATACGCGGGCAAATCAAAAACGGGAAGGTGAATGATATGGCTGAAAAAATCTTGGTAGTGGGCGGCGGCGGCCGCGAGCACGCCATCATCAAGGCACTGAAAAAGAGCCCCGACTGCGGCGAGATCTGGTGCGCACCGGGCAACGGCGGCATCAGCTATGACGCCAAGTGCAAAAACATCAAGGCCACCGATGTGGATACCATGGTGGGCTTTGCAGTGGAAGAAAAGTTCGATTACGTTGTGGTGGCGCAGGACGACCCCCTTGCACTGGGCATGGTGGATGCGCTGGCAAAGGTGGGCATCCCCGCCTTTGGCCCGGACAAGGCCGCTGCCCGCATCGAGGCTTCCAAGGTGTTCTCCAAGGATCTGATGAAGAAATACGGCATCCCCACCGCAAAGTATGAGACTTTCGATGATCCCGCAAAGGTCATGGACTACATCCGCGCCGAGGGCAAGTACCCGGTGGTCATCAAGGCAGACGGCCTTGCGCTGGGCAAGGGCGTGCTCATCTGCGAAAACGAGCAGCAGGCCGCCGATGGCGTCAAGGAGATCATGCTGGACAAAAAGTTCGGCGCATCCGGCAACCATGTGGTGGTGGAAGAGTTCCTCACCGGGCCGGAGGTCAGCGTGCTGAGCTTTACGGATGGCAAGGTGGTCAAGCCCATGGTCTCCAGCATGGACCATAAGCGCGCCAACGACCACGACACCGGCCTGAACACCGGCGGCATGGGCACTATTGCCCCCAACCCCTACTACACCCCGGAGGTGGCTGCGGAGTGCATGGAAAAGATCTTCCTGCCCACCATCCGCGCCATGAACGCCGAGGGCTGCCCCTTCAAGGGCTGTTTGTACTTCGGCCTCATGCTCACCCCGGACGGCCCCAAGGTCATCGAGTACAACTGCCGCTTCGGCGACCCCGAGACGCAGGTGGTGCTGCCGTTGCTGGAAAGCGACCTGCTGCACATCATGCAGGCCTGCACCGACGGCACGCTGGCACAGCAGGAGGTCAAATTCTCCGAGGGTGCTGCGGCCTGTGTCATTCTGGCCTCCGGCGGCTACCCCGTGGCCTATGAGAAGGGCAAGCCCATCTCCGGCCTTGTGGATGGTCAGCTGCCCGGCGAGGAAAACGTGACGGTGTACCACTCCGGCACCGCCATCACCGAGGACGGCCAGCTTGTGACCAACGGCGGCCGCGTGCTGGGCGTTACCGCCATCGGCCCGCGCCTGACCAACGCCCTGAGCCACGCCTATGAAGCAGCCGAGAAGATCAGCTTTGAAAAGCTGCATAAGCGCAGCGATATCGGCTTGCGTGCCCTGAAAGCGCTGGCAGAGAAGCAGTAAGAAAGAATACCCTCTCAGTCGCCTGACGGCGACAGCTCCCCCGAGGGGGGAACTTTATGCGAGAAAATGGATGAGCCTATGCTTTCCATCGAACGCAGTACTTTCCGTCAGCAGAAAAAGCTCCCCCTTTCGGGGGAGCTGGCACGGCGTAAGCCGTGACTGAGAGGGTCGGTTCAAAGAATACAAAGGGGGAACCTACCCAATGGTCTATCGTATTTATGTGGAAAAAAAGCCCGGCTTTGATGTCGAGGCAAACGGTCTGAAAAACGAACTCACCAGCCTGCTGGGCATCAAGGACCTGACCGGTCTGCGCCTGCTGAACCGCTACGATGTGGAAGGCATCGACGAAGCACTGTTCAACCAGTGCGTCAGCACCGTGTTCAGCGAGCCGCCGGTGGATAACACCTACGCCGAGCTGCCCGCTGCCGAGGGCGTGTCCTTCGCGGTGGAGTATCTGCCCGGTCAGTTCGATCAGCGTGCAGCTTCTGCTGCCGAGTGCATCCAGCTCATCAGTCAGGGCGAGCGCCCGCTGGTGCGCTCTGCCCGCGTCTATCTGCTGGAGGGTGCTCTGACCCCCGAGCAGGTGGCCGAGATCAAGAAGTATGTCATCAACCCCGTGGAAGCCCGCGAGGCTTCTCTGGAGACCAAAGAGACCCTGAAGATGGATTACCCCGTGCCCGCTGCCGTGGCAGTGCTGGAGGGCTTCAACCAGCTGGACGAGGCAGGTCTTGCCAAGTTCATCGAGGAAAAGGGTCTGGCCATGGATCTGGGCGACATCAAGTTCTGTCAGGAGTACTTCCGCACCGAGCAGCGCGACCCCACCATCACCGAGATCAAGATGATCGACACCTACTGGTCCGATCACTGCCGCCACACCACCTTTGGCACCATTCTGGACGATGTGCAGATCGATGACGCCGTGGTGCAGGAGGCCTTTGACCGCTACATGGCGATGCGCACCGAGCTGGGCCGCGAGAACAAGCCCCGTTGCATGATGGACCTTGCCACCATTGGTGCCAAGGAGCTGAAGAAGCAGGGCATCCTGAAGAATCTGGACGAGTCTGAGGAGATCAACGCCTGCACCGTCAAGATCAAGTGCGACGTCAACGGCAAGGATGAGGACTGGCTGTTCCTGTTCAAGAACGAGACCCACAACCACCCCACCGAGATCGAGCCCTTCGGCGGCGCTGCCACCTGCATCGGCGGTGCTATCCGTGACCCGCTGTCCGGCCGCAGCTACGTCTATCAGGCTATGCGTGTCACCGGCGCAGGCGACCCGCTCAAGCCGGTGAGCGAGACCATGCCCGGCAAGCTGCCCCAGCGCAAGCTGGTCACCACCGCAGCCGCCGGTTACTCCTCCTACGGCAACCAGATCGGTCTGGCTACCGGTCAGGTGGACGAGATCTACCACCCCGGCTACGTGGCAAAGCGCATGGAGATTGGCGCTGTTGTGGGTGCTACCCCTGCCTCCCACGTCCGCCGCGAGTGCCCCGCTCCCGGCGATGTGATCGTGCTGCTGGGTGGCCGCACCGGCCGTGACGGCATCGGCGGCGCTACCGGCTCCTCCAAGGCGCACAAGCTGGACAGTCTGGAGCACTGCGGTGCTGAGGTGCAGAAGGGCAATGCGCCCATCGAGCGCAAGCTGCAGCGCCTGTTCCGCCGCGAGGACGCCTGCAAGATGATCAAGCGCTGCAACGACTTTGGTGCCGGCGGCGTTTCCGTTGCCATCGGTGAGCTGGCCGACGGCCTGTACATCGACCTGAACAAGGTCACCAAGAAGTACGAGGGTCTGGACGGCACCGAGCTGGCCATCAGCGAGAGCCAGGAGCGTATGGCTGTGGCCCTTGCCCCGGAGGATGTGGACAAGTTCATCGCCATTGCCACCGAGGAGAACCTCGAGGCTACCCCTGTGGCGAAGGTCACCGAGGAAAAGCGCCTGAACATGGTGTGGAACGGCGTTTCCATCGTGAACATCAGCCGCGAGTTTTTGAACTCCAACGGTGCAGAAAAGCACCAGAACGTCCATGTGGAAAAGGGCAGCGTCTGGCAGCCCCAGTGGGCCGGCCTGACCTTCAGCCAGAAGATGAAGTCCATGGTGGGCGATCTGAACGTCTGCAGCAAGAAGGGTCTTTCCGAGCGGTTCGACTCCACCATCGGTGCAGCCACCGTGCTCATGCCCTTTGGCGGTGCATACCAGCTGACCCCCCAGAACGCCATGGTAGCAAAGCTGCCGGTGGACGGCGAGACCTCCACTTGCTCCGGCATGGCATGGGGCTATAACCCCTATCTGATGAGCGCCAACCAGTATGTGGGTGCACGGATGGCTGTTATTGAGAGCGTGACCAAGCTGGTCGCCACCGGCTTCCGCTACGAGGACGCCTACCTGACCTTCCAGGAGTACTTCGAGCGTCTGGGCAGCAAGCCCGAGCGCTGGGGCAAGCCGCTGGCTGCCCTGCTGGGCGCACTGGATGCGCAGATCGGTCTGGGCATTGCTTCCATCGGCGGCAAGGACAGTATGTCCGGCTCCTTCGAGCAGCTGGATGTGCCTCCTACGCTGGTGTCCTTTGCCACTGCCATCGGCAAGGCAAGCCGCGTAATCTCCACCGAGTTCAAGAAGCCGGAGAGCACCGTGGTGCTCGTTCGTCCCATCATCGACCCGGAGACCGGCTGCCCCAACTTCTTCTCCCTGAAAGCCAACTACAAGATCGTGGAGAACATGATCGAGGAGGGCATGGTCGCCTCTGCCTGCTCCGTGGGCTACGGCGGCATTGCCGAGGCACTGTTCAAAATGGGTCTGGGCAACCGCATCGGCTTCAAGATGCGTGCGGACATGACCACCCATCAGATGTTCGAGCCCATGTACGGCTCCATCATTCTGGAAATGGTGTCCGATTCTCCCGCCGGTATGCTGCTGGGCGAGACCACCAAGGAGTACACCTTTGAGTCCTGCGGCGAAAAGCTGGATATGGCCGAGCTGCAGGAGATCTGGGAGAGCAAGCTGGAGCCTGTGTATCCCTACCGCAAGGCCGGCCCCACCGTGGAGAAGATCAACGGCAGCCTGACCGCTCCCGCTGCACCCAAGATCGGTGTGGCAAAGCCCAAGGTCATCATCCCGGTGTTCCCCGGCACCAACTGCGAGTACGACACCGCCAAGGCCTTTGCCCGCGCCGGTGCCGACCCCGAAATTCTGGTGGTGCGCAACCTGACCCCCGCCGACGTTGCCGAGAGCTGCGAGGCGCTGGTCAAGGCCATTGACGCAAGCCAGATCGTCATGCTGCCCGGCGGCTTCTCCGGCGGCGACGAGCCGGACGGCAGCGCCAAATTCATCGCCTCCTTCTTCCGCAACCCTGCGGTCACCGAGGCTGTGCGCCGTCTGCTGCAGCAGCGCGACGGCCTGATGCTGGGTATCTGCAACGGCTTCCAGGCTCTGATCAAGCTGGGTCTTGTGCCCTACGGCGATATCCGCCCCATCACCGCCTGCGACCCCACCCTGACCTTCAACACCATCGGCCGTCACCAGAGCATGCTGGTGCACACCCGCGTGGCTTCCACCGGCAGCCCGTGGCTCAGCAAGTGCGAGGTGGGTGAGATGCACACCATCGCCATCAGCCACGGCGAGGGCCGCTTTGTGGCTCCGCAGGAGGTGCTGGACACCATGCTGCGCAACGGTCAGGTGGCTACCCAGTATGTGGATCTGACCGGCGTGCCCACCATGGATCAGAGCTTCAACCCCAACGGCTCTGTGCTGGCTATCGAGGGCATCACCAGCCCGGACGGCCGCGTGTTCGGCAAGATGGGTCACTCGGAGCGCAGCGGCGAGTACCTGTACAAGAACGTCACCGGCGATAAATACCAGCCGATCTTTGAGGGCGGCGTGGACTATTTCAAGGTTTGATGGTAGAATAAGAAGAAAACCCTCTCCGTCACGCCTGCGGCGTGCCACCTCCCCCGAAAGGGGGAGGTTTTCCGGTGCTGACCCGCAGAGCGCAAAAAGCTCCCCCCTCGGGGGAGCTGGCGAGCAAAGCGAGACTGAGAGGGTTATTTTCAGGAGGAAACAACCAATGTCACAGCATGATCGCTATATCAGCCCTTTTTCCACCCGCTATGCTTCCGATGAGATGCAGTATATCTTCTCGGACGACAACAAGTTCCGCACATGGCGGCGGCTGTGGGTGGCACTGGCTCGTGCCGAAATGGATCAGGGCCTGACCAACATCACCCCGGACATGGTAGCCGAGCTGGAAGCCCATGTGGACGATATCAACTACGAAGTGGCCATCGAGCGGGAAAAGCTGGTGCGTCATGACGTTATGAGCCACGTCTACGCCTACGGTCAGCAGTGCCCCAAGGCGGCAGGTATCATCCATCTGGGTGCCACCAGCTGCTATGTGGGCGATAACACCGATATCATCGTGATGCGGCAGGGCCTTGAGCTGGTGCGCAAAAAGCTGGTGGGTGTGCTGGCAAAGCTGGCACACTTTGCCAAGGAGTACAAGGATATGCCCTGCATGGCCTACACCCACTGCCAGCCCGCACAGCCCACCACCGTGGGCAAGCGCGCTACCCTGTGGGCAAACGAGCTGGTGATGGATCTGGCTGAGATCGACCATCGTCTGGCTACCCTGCAGCTGCGCGGTGTCAAGGGCACCACCGGTACGCAGGCTTCCTTTATGGAACTGTTCAAGGGCGATGCCGACAAGATCCGCGCTGTGGATGCTTCCATTGCAAAGGAGATGGGCTTTGACCCCAAGGCCGTTGTGCCGGTGTCTGGTCAGACTTACAGCCGCAAGGTGGATGCTTTTATCCTGAACGCACTGGCCGGTATTGGACAGAGCTGCATGAAGTTTGCCACCGACCTGCGCCTGCTGGCAAACTTCAAGGAGATGGAGGAGCCCTTTGAGAAGAACCAGATCGGTTCCTCTGCGATGCCCTATAAGCGCAACCCCATGCGCTGCGAGCGCATCTGCGCCCTTGCCCGTTACCTGATGGTGGATGTGCTGAACCCCAGCTTTACCACCGGCACCCAGTGGTTTGAGCGCACGCTGGACGACAGCGCCAACAAGCGCGTGGCTATGGCCGAGGGCTTCCTTGCCACTGACGCCATCCTGAACATTATGCTCAACGTTACCGATGGTCTGGTGGTGTACCCCAAGGTGGTGCGTAGCCGCCTGATGGCGGAGCTGCCCTTCATGGCAAGCGAGAACATCATGATGCAGGCTGTGGAAAAGGGCGGCAACCGTCAGGAGCTGCACGAGCGCCTGCGCCAGCACGCCATCGCCGCCGGCAAGCAGGTCAAGGAAGAGGGTCTGCCCAACGATATGGTGGACCGCATTGCCGCAGACCCGGCCTTTGGCCTGACCCGCGAGGAGATCGTGGCAGGGCTTGTGCCGGAGAACTTTGTGGGCCGTGCACCCCAGCAGGTGGAGGAGTTCATCGCCAACGTCCTGCAGCCCATCTTCGATGCTGACCCCGAGGATGTGGAACAGCACGCCTCCCTGAGCGTCTGATAACAAGATCAATTGCAAAAAAGGAGAAGCCCGCGGGCTTCTCCTTTTTTGCGTTTGTGCCTTGCACGATTTTGTTTGTCATGTTACACTGAGGGCATCATCAACAAAGGAGAACCGCTTATGCGTTTGGATAAATATCTGGCCGAGACTGCCCAGTGCACCCGCAGCGAGGCCAAAACCATGCTGGCAAAGGGGCGCGTGCAGGTAAACGGCGCGGTGTGCAAAAAAGGGGACACCCAGCTGAAATGTACCGACACCGTGGCTGTGGACGGTGCGCCGCTGCGCTATCAGAAGTTCGTTTACCTTATGCTCAATAAGCCCGAGGGGGTGGTGAGCGCCTCTACCGATAAGCGGGACACCACCGTGGTGGATCTGGTAGGGGATGCCTACCCCCGGCGGGAGCTATTCCCGGCCGGGCGGCTGGATAAGACCAGCACCGGCTTTGTGCTGCTGACCGATGACGGCGGCTTTGCCCACGATATCCTGTCCCCCCGGCACCATGTTTCCAAGACCTACACCGTGACCATCGACACCCCGCTCACGCAGGAGATGTGCACCGGCTTTGCGGCGGGGGTCACGCTGGCGGACGGCACCGCTCTTTCGCCCGCCGAGGTGACCGCCCTTTCCCCGGACGGATGCACCGTGCGGGTAGTGCTGCGGCAGGGGGTGTACCATCAGATCAAACGGATGTTCGGCGTGTACGGTGCAGGGGTGAATGCTTTGCACCGGGAGGCCATTGGCGGCCTTGCACTGGATGCACAGCTTGCGCCGGGGCAGTGGCGGGAGCTTTCCGACGAAGAAGTGGCAAAAATTGCCAGATAAAATGCTGCGCTTTTCACGCGGTTTTCAAAAATGTATCACATTTTATCGGTAAAATAACGGTAAGAACCACGCAAAAAGGCACTTTTTTGGCAAAAAATGGCCCCGAAAGATAATTTCAACAAGAAAGAATTATTTTTTTTGTTGAAATCTGTTGCAAAAGTAAATTCTTTTGTGTAAAATATAGATTGTAATGCGGCTAAATTGTTTAAAATCACAACCCATGCCGCCGCGGCTTGCACAAACGAGGAAAAGGGGTATCCATTTATGGCCAATAGAGTATTTCAAAGCGTGATCTACCAGATGAAGGACGCGATCAATCGGGTGGTCGGCGTTGTGGATGAGACCGGCGCTGTCATTTCCTGCTCGGAGCTGAACCTGATCGGCGAGGTGCGCGAGGGCTATATGGCCGAGCGCCTGAACGCAGGCGACCGCTTTGTGCGCGACGGCTATACTTACCAGCAGTTCTCCAACGCCAAGCATAACGATTATGCCGTGTTCGTGGAGGGTGCCGATGAGACTGCAGGGCAGTTTGCCGGTGTGCTGGCTATCAGCCTGCAGAGCATCAAGCAGTACCACGATGAAAAGTTCGATAAGTCCAACTTTATCAAGAACGTGGTGCTGGACAACATCCTGCCCGGCGATATCTACGCCAAGGCACGGGAGCTGCACTTTGCCACTGATGTTTCCCGCGTGGTGTTCATTGTGCGGGTGATCAGCGGCGGCGATATCTCTGCCTACGATGTGGTCAGTAGCCTGTTCCCCGATAAGCAGAAGGACTTTGTGTTCAATATCAGCGAGACCGACACTGTGCTGGTCAAGGAGATCCGCAAGGGCATCGACCGCACCGATATGGAAAAGCTGGCTGCCAGCATTGTGGATACCCTCTCCGGCGAGCACTACATCAAGGCCGTGGTTGGCATTGGTACCCCCATTGCCAACGTGAAGGATCTGGCTACATCCTTTAAGGAAGCCCAGATCGCCATGGAAGTGAGCAAGGTGTTCGATACCGAAAAGCAGATTATCCGCTACGATAATCTGGGTATTGCTCGTCTGATCTACCAGCTGCCCACTACCGTGTGCGAGATGTTCCTGCGCGAGGTGTTCAAGCAGGGCAGCATCGAAAGCCTGGATCAGGAGACCCTGTTCACCATCCAGCGCTTCTTCGAGAACAACCTGAATGTGTCCGAGACCAGCCGCGGCCTGTTTGTGCACCGCAATACGCTGGTGTATCGTCTGGAAAAGATCAAGAAACTGACCGGCCTGGATCTGCGTGAGTTCGACGACGCTATCGTCTTTAAGGTAGCGCTGATGGTAAAGAAGTACCTGTCCAACAACCCGGCCAAATACTGATATTCCGCTGTGCGGGTTTTGCCCCGCCGGCGCCGAACCGGCCGCTCGAAACCGATGCTGGCCGGTTCTTTTTGCAGTGTTAGCTGCGGACGGGCTGTCTTGACCGTCAAAAATCTTGATGTCAGGAGCTAATACGATTCCATGATCGATTTTGAACACGTTTCCAAAGAATATAAAAAGGGCGGACGCCTTGCACTGGAGGATATCAACTTCCATGTGGATGAAGGTGAGTTTGTCTTTCTGCTGGGTCACTCCGGCGCGGGCAAATCCACCCTGCTCAAGCTGATTTTGCGGGAGACGCTGCCTACCTCCGGCAAGGTGACCGTGTTGGGCAAGGACGTTGCCAAGCTGCGCCGCCACAAGATCCCTTACCTGCGCCGTCAGATGGGCATCATCTTTCAGGATTTCCGGCTGATCCCCAGCATGACCGTGTACGAGAACGTGGCCTTTGCCATGCACGTGCTCAACGTGCCCCGCAAGGAGATCCGTCCCCGCGTGGAGTACATTCTGGAGCTGGTGCATCTGGAGGATAAGGCCAAGTGCTACCCGGATACCCTTTCCGGCGGCGAGCAGCAGCGTGTGGCTGTGGCGCGTGCGCTGGTGCATAACCCCAAGCTGGTCATCGCGGACGAGCCCACCGGCAACATTGACCCGGAGCTGAGCCTGGAAATGATGCAGCTGCTGGAGCGGGTGAGCAAAATGGGCATCACGGTGTTGGTGGTCACCCACGAGCACGAGCTGGTGCACCGTTTCCATCAGCGTGTGGTCACCCTGAGCCATGGGCGCATCGTCTCGGACGTGCCCGCAGACCCCGTGGCTGCCGCCGAGGACGATCTTTCGCTGGATGTTGCCGCCTTTGATGCGGACAATGCGTCCGCTGCGAAAAAGGAGGTGGCTGCCGTATGATGCGACCCTCTACTTTCTTTTTCCTTACCCGGCGTGGTGTGCGCAACTTGGGCAAGCACTGGGCTATGACCATTGCCTGTATCGCTTCTTTGAGTGTTTGTATGACCCTGAACATCTTTGCCAGCTTGGCCGAGGTGAATGTGGGCAGCATGGTGTCCTATCTGGGAAGCCAGAACGAGACAGTGGTCTATCTGGACCCCGAATGTGATGATGCCACCGCCGCGCAGGTAGGCGAGACCCTTTCGGCTATGCCGGGGGTCAGCGGGGTGCAGTATGTTTCCAAGCAGGATGTGCTCGATACCTACCGCGGTTATATGCAGGATTATTCCTCCCTGTGGGATGAATTTGAGACCGACAACCCCTTTAAGGCCAACTACCGGGTCACCCTGAGCGACCTGACCCAGATGGAGCGCATGAGCGTGAAGATGCAGGCCATCCCGGGCGTTGTTAGCGTTACTGCCCCGGTGGAGATGACCAATATCTTTGTGGAGATCCAGAAAGCCGTCACCAAGGGCGGCCGCATGATCGTGCTGGTGCTGATGGTGGTCAGCATCATCACGGTGGGCAGCACCATCCGTCTGAGCGTTTTTGCCCGCCGCCGCGAGATCGAGATCATGAAGTATGTGGGTGCCACCAACCGCATGGTCACCCTGCCTTTCTTTGTGGAGGGCCTGACCATGGGACTGATCTCCGGTATCCTGACCGCAGCGGTCAGCCTTGGCTGTTACACCTATGTGGTCAACGCTGCCGGTGGTCTGGGCGGCATCTGGCAGATGCTCATGGGCCGCGCACTGGTGCCGGTGGCAAACGTGCTGCCGACCATCGTGGTAACAAGCCTGCTCAGCGGCGCCATCGTAGGCGGCGTGGGCAGTATGTTCTCTATCCGCAAACATCTGAATGTGTGACCGAAAGGAGCCGCGTTTTATGAGTAAAGCGATGCACGCAAAGCCCTTCCGGCTCACAGGCCCTTATACCGCCCGGCACGCCCGGCCGGAAAGCCCCCGCAGCAAGCTGATCCGTGTGGTCAGCCTTGGGCTGGCCTGTGTCTGCCTGCTGCTGACAGCCACAGTGTACCCGGCCTCGGCAGCTACCAATAGCACCAGCATGGCCAGCTTGCAGAGCAAGCTGGATAAGCTTTCCCAGTCTATCAATCAGCACAAAAAGGAGCTTTCGGACGCCAAAAAGAAGGAATCTGCCGCAAAGGCGCTGGAAAGCGAGCTGAAAGAGCGGGTCACCGTTCTGCAGGATCAGATCAGTGTGCTCGGCGACCAGATCGCTGCGGTGCAGAACAGCATTGGCGAGAAGGAACAGCAGATCGGTGTGATGCAGACCCAGATCACGGACAAGCAGACCCAGATCGAGGAAAAGCAGAACGAGATCGATGGTCAGTGGGATGATTTCAAAAAGCACATGGCCGCTATGCAGGAGCTGCGGGACGGCGGCAGCGTGGCCATGCTCAGCGCGGTGAACGACCTGTACGAGCTGCTTACCTTCAACGAGGTGATGCAGGATATCTCCATCAAGGATACCGAGATCATGAACAACATGAAGTCCGCCAAGCAGGAGCTGGAGGACGATAAAGCCGCACTGGAAGAGCAGAAGGCTGGTCTGGAAGCCGAAAAGGCAGAGCTGCAAAGCCAGAAGAGTGAGTTGGACAGCCAGAACGCCCAGATGAAGGGCAAGCAGAGCGAGCTGAACAACAGCATCTCTGCTGCAAAACTTTCCGCTGCCGAGGCACAGGCGGCGCAGCAGAAGGCACAGGCAGCCATTGAATCCGACGAGCTAAACTACGAGGCCGTGAAAAAGGAGATCCAGAAGATGATCGCCGCGGCCTCTGCCAGCAAGCCGCAGCTGAGCTTTAGCGGCTTTGCCTGCCCGCTGAAGAGTTATAGCCGCATCTCCAGCGAGTACGGTTGGCGCAAGAACCCGGTCTCCGGCGTGAACAAGCTCCATGCCGGTATCGACTTTGCGGCAGCCGGCGGCACGCCTATCTACGCAGCCGCCAGCGGCTATGTGCAGGTGGCAGGCTGGTCTACCGGCGGCTATGGCAACTACGTTATCATCTACCACGGCAAAATGTCCGATGGCAATACCTATTCCACCCTGTACGCGCACATGCGCTCGGTGGCTACCAGTGCAGGCAAGTATGTGAAGCAGGGCGAACTGATCGGTTATGTGGGCACCACCGGCAATTCCACTGGCAACCACCTGCATCTGGAGGTGTGGAAGGGCGGCTCCAAGGCCAACGCCGTGAACCCCCGCAGCTACATCCCCATCCCCCATAACTAACTAACAAGCAACGCAAGGAGTCTGGTTGATCTATGAACGAACAAAAACGCAAGCGCGTGCTGCGCATCGGCTGTCTGGTTCTGGCAGGGGTGTTTGTACTCTCGCTGCTGGGCAGCATCCTTATGATGCTACTGCTCTGACCGGAGGAAACAAACCATGAACCGTAAAATTTCTTTGGGTATGGCGGTCACTATCGTGATCCTTGCCATGACCGTGACCTTTTCTATCACGATGCTCATCGCCATGCGTCTGTTCGACAGCACGGTCAACAGCGTAAAAGAAAAGGAAAGTATGTACAACAAGATCGCTGAGGTGGATCGCTATGTCCGCAGCAACGATTACTACACTATTGACGAGGCCACCCTGTACGACCGCCTGACCGCCGGTTATCTGCTGGGCACGGGCGACAAGTACGCCCGCTACTACACCGCCAACGCCTACACCGAGCTGATGAACATCCAGAGTGGCAAGATTTTGGGTATCGGCGTGGAGCTTGGCATCGACCAGACCGGTTACGCCAAGGTGACCCGTGTTTACGACGGCTCTCCCGCACAGGAAGCAGGCATCGCCGTGGGCGACTACATTACCACCGTAGGCGATACCGATGTCAAGAGCCTGTCCGGTGCAGATGCCGTGTACAAAGCCCTGCAGGGCGAGGCCGGTACCACCGTTACCGTGACATGGCTGAACAGTGCCGCCGCCAGCAAGACGGCTGAACTGACCCATTCCGGCTACACCAGCACCACCGTGGACTACCAGCTGCTGGACAATGTGGGCTACATCCGCATCCGCCAGTTCGACGGCACCACCCCCAGCGAGTTGGATTTTGCCCTGCGCACCCTGACCGCAAACGGCGCGGCCAGTCTGGTGTTTGATTTGCGGGACAACGGCGGCGGCATTCTGGAAGATGCTGTCAACTGCATCGACCTGATCGCCCCGGAGGGCACTGTGGCCTACGCCGAGGATAAAAACGGCAACCGCACCGTCATCGGCAGCAGCGATGCCGAAAGTGCCGTCAGCCTGCCCATGGTCTGTCTGGTCAACGGCAACACCGCCAGCGCAGCCGAGCTGTTCGCAGCAACCCTGCGCACCATGAACGGAGCCCGTCTGGTGGGTACCACCACCATGGGCAAGGGCACTATTCAAAGCAGCCCGCAGCGCCTGTCGGACGGCAGTGCCGTGGTCATCACGGTGGCAAAGCTGGTCTGCGGCGACGGCAGCTGCTTTGACGGCACCGGCCTGACGGTGGATGTGGAGCGCGCTTTGAGCACAGAGGAAGCGACGAACTTCTACGACTACACCCCCCAGACCGACCCGCAGGTACAGCGCGCTGTCAGCGCTGCCCAGCAGCTGAGCGGCACCACTACGCTGGCGGGCGCAAGCTCTGCCGCTGCAGCGGACAGCGCTGCTTCCTCTGCCGCAGCAGACGATACCGCCCCCGCAGAAGCTGCGGAGGGAGAACCCGCCGAGGGTGAGACTGCTGCGTCTGAGCCGGAAACAGCTGCAAACGCAGCGGAGTGAACCCCACGATCCTGAACTATAAACACCAAAAAGGCTGCTGCATTCTGCAACAGCCTTTTTCTGAGAAAGGAAATGACCCTATGCCGGAACTGACCGACCTTTCTGTGATCCGTGCCCTGTGCGAAAAATACGATTTTGCACTTTCTAAGGGCTTTGGGCAGAACTTTATCATCAACCCGGGCATCCCCACCAAGATCGTGGATGCCAGCGGGGTAGACAAGCGCTACGGTGTCATCGAGATCGGCCCCGGCATCGGTGTGCTGACCAAGGAGCTGGCTAAGCGCGCCGCCAAGGTGGTGTCCATCGAGGTGGACGAGCGTCTGCCGCCCCTGCTGGCCGAGACCATGGCTGGGGTGGACAACTTTAAGCTGGTGTTACAGGATGTGCTGAAGGTGGACCTGAAAGCCCTCATCGCCGAGGAGTTCCCGGGGATGCCGGTGGCAGTATGCGCAAACCTGCCCTACTACATCACCAGCCCCATCGTGATGAAGCTGCTGGGCGACCGCCTGCCCATCGAGAGCCTGACCGTCATGGTGCAGAAGGAAGCCGCCGACCGTCTGGCCGCCGTGCCCGGCACCCGCGCTTCCAGCGCTATCAGCTGCGCGGTGAACTACTACGCCACCTCCAAGCTGATGTTCACCGCTGCACCGGGCAGCTTTTATCCTGCCCCCAAGGTGACCAGCGCCGTGGTGCGCATGGATATCCGCCCCACCCCAGCCGTGCAGGTGGAGGACGAGGCGGGCTACTTTGCGCTGGTGCGCGCCGCCTTTGGGCAGCGCCGCAAGACCGCGGCAAATGCCATTGCAGGCGGGCTGAACCTGCCCAAGGAGAAGGTCATTGCTGCCATCGAATCCGCGGGCTTTGATGCCCGCATCCGCCCGGAAGCCCTGACGCTGGAGGACTTTGCCAAGATCCAGCGGGCACTGGGCTGAGCAAAAGCAGTATGGTCGGCGGGCAGTGGCTTACTGAAAAAAGATTGCAAATTGATATCTGTTCAACTAAACGTTGAGACTCCCTTCAACGTTTAGTATGTTCCAAATAAATGCGGGTCATCTTCGCCGGGGCGATACCGTTCAATGATTTCATGCCGGACAGTATCGACAAGGGCGTTGAGGTTTTGAATCCTCCATGGCGCGGTCAGCGTTGTTCATGGAGGTGCAGTTTTTAATGGTGTTGTAGCTGGGCCACAGTGCCTTGTTGTCCGTGGACAGGCCGGAGAGCTGCAGGCCGGTGTTGCCGTTGTTGTAGAAGTTCATCTTCCGTCTACGCCGCCGGACACGAGGTTGTCCATGCAGGCGTGCACAATGTTGTATTCAAGTTAACGTGGATTTCACGGTTTTACAAGAAAGACTTGGCAAAATAAAACAACTTTTGCGTTTGATATAAACTTTTTAAGGCGTTATTGGGCAGAATGCTGGTAAACAAAGACAAAATAGGGAAAATGACCGTTCTAAACTTGTATACTAGAATATGAATTTGGAAAAATTGGAGTCCTTTACTGTCCAAACTGCGGCAGACAACGACGGACTGACTGCGGCATTGCCAAGAAGGGTATTATTTTGTGAAATGCCGGGACGAATGTGCAGGCGTACCGGACTTTTTTGTGCCCTCACGCGCCGTGCAAAAAAGAAATTTCTTTTCATAGTTCTGCGGTGGGTAGAACGAAACTTTGTCAAATGCGTGAAATATCGCAGAAAAAAATGTGAAAAACAACCAACGGATATCCCCTAAACGTGTTGATATTGAGAAAAAAGACGAAGGATTGTTTACAAAAGAATTACAGGCTGGTATACTTTGTAACGGTAGATCCCTATGAGATCCGCAAAGAAACAAGAAAGGAAATACCGAACCGTGAATACCACCGCACCGCACGCCTTGAAAAAACGATTGCTGACCCTGATACTGAGCTTTGCTTTTCTGCTTACCTGTCTGCCCGCTGCATTGGCAGTGGACCTGAACGTGGACGCAGGCTTCTACTTCAAGCAGAGCCGGGGCGGCACCTGTACGCTGGCCTCCGCAGCCATGATGCTGCGCCGCCGTGCCTACTTTGACGGGCTGAGCGACTGGACGAACGTGACCGAGAACAGTGTGCGCTCCACAGCATGGGCCAACGGCCTTGCACACAGCTTTACATATAAGGAGATGCAGGTGGGCTACGCCACCCTGCCCTCCGGTCTGCAAAGCAAAACGGCGGTGCTGATCTCCCTGTTGGAACAGCACCCGGAGGGCATCGTTCTGTACGATCGCACCCAGCCCCATGCGGTGCTGCTGACCGACTACACCAACGGTATTTTCTATTGCTCCGACCCGGCGGGGAACATCGGCTACGGCCGTATCCCCATTACCAGCTCCAGTGTGTCCATTGCAAGAGCATCCTGCTACTGGTACGTCACCGCAGATCACAACAGTGTGGCTGCACAGGCTGATGGACTGCGGTTGGAGGGCGTGCGCTACCCGGTGAATATCCGCACCGGCAGCGGCATGGCATTGACCGGTACGGCCAACAGCGCCAGCGGCACCACTCTGACCAGCGTGCAGGTGGCTGTTCTGGACGCGGCGGACCAGACCGTGCAGAGCGCTGAGGCGCAGGTGAACGCCGCTGCCTTCTCGCTGAACACGCTGGACAGCCAGATCCGCTTTGGCGAACTGCCGGAGGGCAGCTACACCTACATGGTGCTGATGACCGACTCTACGGGCGAGAGCCTGTGCTTTGCCTCAGACTTCACGGTGTCCGGCAGTGCAAGCAGCACCCAGACCTACTGGTCGGTCAAGGATGCTGGGGGCACTAAGTTGCAGCAGACGGTCAAGCAGATGGAGACCACGGTGGAGACCGCCGCCGAGACCACCGTAAGCTGGTTTGCACAGCTGTTCGGCTGATAAAAGGATATAAATTTGGAGCCGCTGCACAAGGCAATGTGCAGCGGCTCCATTTGCGTAATTTAGGGCTTTATTTAAAATAATTTTTCCGCTTTGTTCTGCCGCTATTCCCCCCGCAGCTCTGTGCCGGGATAGTAGTGCGCCAGAATGGTGCGGTAGTCTGCGCCCTGCTCTGCCAGTGCCTTTGCACCCCACTGGCTCATGCCTACGCCGTGGCCGTAGCCCTTTGTGGTAAAGGAGAAGGTTCCGCTCTGGCAGACCACCGTAAAGCAGGCGCTGCGCAGCCCCAGTGCCTTGCGCAGGGCGGTGCCCTGCACCGTCTGCCCGCAGACCGGCAGACTGTCCACATAGCCGGAGGAGGTGAGCACCGGCGTGCCGAACCACTGCGCCTGCTGCGAAAGATCAGCGGCGATGCCCAGACGCTCAGCCAGCAGCTGCTGTAATTGGGCTGCGGAAAGGTTCAGGGTGTATTCGTAGTTGTCGGCGGCGGTGTCGGTGCTGCTGTCTACCGGTACCAGATAGGGCAGAGCGGTGCCCCAGACGTTCTCGCTGGCCTCGGTGCGGCCATTGGACATGGCAAAGTAACTTGTCCCGGCGGGGGCGTCCCCATAATACAACACCTGTGTCTGTACGGTATCCACCAGCGCGGAAAGCCGGGCGTAGTTGGCAGCGTAGGCAGTACCCCAGTAGCTGTGCAGCACTGCATCGGTCAGGCAGCCTTGCCGCCGGGCTGGGTCTGCGGTGAACCATGTGCCGTTTTCCCCGGTGCTGTGGTCCCGGCGGTAAAGGGCGTAACTGTGCGCGGCCACTGCCTGTGCTTTCAGCGCCTCGTCCGGCCAGCTGACCGGCATCTCAGCGGCAACTGCCCCAATCAGGTACTCTCGCAGCGGCAGTGTTACCGTCTGCCCGGTGCTCTGATCCATAAAGCAGACAGTATCGGCTGTGTCAGCAGGGGAGGGAGCTTCTTGCTCGCTGCTTCCCTCCGAGGCGGCAGAGGCCGCTTCGGCTGCGGACGGAGCGGCACTCTGCGCAAGAGCCATGCAGGCAAGACGGTAGGCGGCACACGGCAGGGCGCAGCCCAGCACCAGCAGAACGGCGCACAGCAGCAAAAAGGAACGTTTCATACTAGACCTCCTCCCGGGATGCAAGCTTCAGAAGCATCATACGCCCGGCAGCGTGCAAACCGGCGGGAAATGCGCAGAGAAAAACCTGCATTTTTGCGCTTTACGGTGAGAAGTGCGCACTTAGCGCTTGAATTTACTGCACAAAAGCGATATTATAAAAGTATGTCCATCAGAGCGTAGGATGGACGGAATCGGAAAGTATAAGAAGTAAGAGACGGAAAGGAGCACTCCTATGAACTTTGCACACGCAGAAGTGGCAACGCTGGACCCGACGACCATGCGTACCCTGTGCGAGGAGTACATCGCAAACAACTACATTGACCCGGAGACCAGCGAGCGGCTGGGGGTCAAGCGCGGCCTGCGCAACCCGGATGGCACCGGCGTGCTGGCCGGCCTGACCAACGTCTGTGACGTTGTGGGCTACAAAAAGGATCAGGAAGGCCATGTGATCCCCACCCCCGGCAAGCTGATCTACCGGGGCGTCAACATCAACGAGATCGTGGACGAGGCTTACCGCAACGACCGCTTCGTGTTTGAGGAAGTGATCTGGCTGCTGCTGTTCGGCAGCCTGCCCACCCGGGAGCAGCTGGATGATTTCTGCGAGATCCTGGCAGAGTCCCGCGCCCTGCCGGACGGCTTCATGGACACCATGAACGCTCCCTCGCCCAATATCATGAACAAGTTGCAGCGCTGCGTGCTGGGCCTGTACTCCTACGACGACCGCGCCGAGGATCTGAGCCTTGAGAACATCCTGAACCAGAGCATCAACCTGATCGCCAGTATGCCCACCATGATGGTGAATGCTTACCAGATGAAGCGCCGCTACTACGATAAACAGAGCATGTTCTTCCACCTGCCCAAGCCCGGTCAGAGCACGGCAGAGCACATCCTCAGCACCTACCGCCCGGATCAGAAGTTCACCCACGAGGAGGCAAAGCTGCTGGATATGTGCCTGCTGGTGCACGCAGACCACGGCGGCGGCAACTGCTCCACCTTTACCACCCGCGTGCTGTCCTCCTCCGGTACGGACACCTACTCGGCCATCTCTGCGGCCATCGGTGCTCTGAAGGGCCCCAAGCACGGCGGCGCGAACCTGATGGTCAACCGCCAGCTGCAGGATATCCTCAAGCACGTCGAGAACCCGGAGGATGACGATGAGGTGCGCGAGTATCTGCGCCGCATCCTGCGCAAGCAGGCGGGCGACGGCTCCGGCCTGATCTACGGCATGGGTCATGCGGTGTACACCATCAGCGACCCCCGTGAGGTCATCCTGAAGCAGCGCGCAAAGCATCTGGCCTACGAAAAGGGCTTTGAGGAAGAGTACAATATGCTGTGCAGCATCGAGCGGCTGGCACCCGGCATCTTTGCCGAGGAGAAGGGCAGCTCCAAGCCGGTGTGCGCCAATGTGGACCTGTTCAGCGGCCTGATCTACAATATGCTGGGCATCTCGGAGGATCTGTACACCCCGCTGTTCGCCATCGCTCGTGTGCCGGGCTGGTGCGCACACCGGGTAGAAGAGGTGATCTTTGCCAACCGGATCATCCGCCCGGCCTACAAGTATCTGGGCGTGCGCCAGAAGTATAAGCCCATCGAGGAGCGTTAATGGAACCGTTAGAGTTAGTTATTGTCCTGCTCTGCGTACTGCTTGGCCTTGGCCGCGGCGCAGACCTTGCCTTTGCTACGGACGCTGCCACCGGTCTGTGTACCGCAGGTGCGGTGTGGTGGCGGTATCTTGCCTTGGGCGCTGTGGTGCTGGCCGCAGTGCTGGCCGGGCGCAGCCGCTCGCTGCCCCCGGAGCCGCTGCGCAGCCGCCGCCCGGCGGCAGGCGTGCTGGCCTTTGCGGGGGCAGTGTGTATGTTGGCTGCCGGTGCAACAAATAACGGAATCCCACGCTCCGCAAATGC
>ERZ791865.872-NODE-872-length-36362-cov-6.407084_pt1 | contig 36362 bp, 33 predicted proteins | sample MGYA00509942_ERZ791865 | MGnify/ENA primary metagenome ERZ791865 (study PRJEB30046, sample SAMN00792098) | human gut metagenome | study: EMG produced TPA metagenomics assembly of the A metagenome-wide association study of gut microbiota in type 2...
CCCGTGACCCCGCCACTGGCGAGAAGAAGCTCATGGGCGAGTTCCTGACCAACGCCCAGGGCGAGGACGTGGTGGCCGGCGTGCGTACCCCCATGCCCATCGCCGAGATGGCCGAGAAGTTCCCCGAGGCCTATGACGAGTTCGTCAAGGTCTGCGACATTCTGGAGGATCATTATCGCGACATGCAGGATATGGAGTTCACCGTGGAGCACGGCAAGCTGTACATGCTGCAGTGCCGCAACGGCAAGCGCACCGCTCCCGCCGCTCTGAAGATCGCCTGCGACCTGGTGGACGAGGGCATGATCACCGAGCAGCAGGCCGTTGCCATGATCGATCCCCGTAACCTGGATACTCTGCTGCACCCCCAGTTTGACCCCAAGGCGCTGAAGGCTACCGAGCCTGTGGGCAAGGCCCTGCCCGCCTCCCCCGGCGCCGCCTGCGGCAAGATCGTCTTCACCGCCGAGGATGCCAAGGCCTGGGCTGCCCGCGGCGAGAAGGTGGTCCTGGTCCGCCTGGAGACCTCTCCCGAGGACATCGAGGGCATGAAGGCCGCTCAGGGCATCCTGACCGTCCGCGGCGGTATGACCTCTCACGCCGCCGTTGTGGCCCGCGGCATGGGCAAGTGCTGCGTCTCCGGCTGCGGCGCCATCAATATGGACGAGGCCAATAAGCAGTTCACCCTGGCCGGCAAGACCTATCACGAGGGTGACTGGCTGAGCCTGGACGGCTCCACCGGTAATATCTACGACGGCGCTATGCCCACCGTGGACGCCAGCGTGGGCGGCGACTTCGGCCGCATCATGGCCTGGGCCGACAAGTTCCGCCGCCTGAAGGTCCGCACCAATGCCGACACCCCCCACGATGCCGCCAAGGCCCGTGAGTTGGGCGCCCAGGGCATCGGTCTGTGCCGTACCGAGCATATGTTCTTCGAGGGCAACCGCATCGACGCCATCCGCGAGATGATCTGCTCCGACACCGTGGAGGAGCGCGAGGCCGCTCTGGCCAAGCTCCTGCCCATGCAGCAGGGCGACTTCGAGGGTATCTATGAGGCCATGGAGGGCTGCCCAGTCACCATCCGCTTCCTGGATCCCCCTCTGCACGAGTTCGTGCCCACCGAGGAGGCCGATATTGAGAAGCTGGCCAAGGCCCAGGGTAAGACCGTGGCCCAGATCAAGAGCATCATCGCTTCCCTCCACGAGTTCAACCCCATGATGGGTCACCGCGGCTGCCGCCTAGCCGTCACCTTCCCGGAGATCGCCGCCATGCAGACCCGTGCCGTCATCCGCGCCGCCATCAACGTGCAGAAGAAGCATCCTGACTGGACCATGGTTCCCGAGATCATGATCCCCCTGGTGGGCGAGGTCAAGGAGCTGAAGTACGTCAAGGACATCGTGGTCAAGACCGCCGATGAGGAGCTGGCCGCCGCCGGTGTGAAGATGAAGTACCTGGTGGGTACCATGATCGAGATCCCCAGAGCTGCCCTCACCGCCGACCAGATCGCCACCGAGGCCGAGTTCTTCTCCTTCGGTACCAACGACCTGACTCAGATGACCTTCGGCTTCAGCCGCGACGACGCCGGCAAGTTCCTGGGCGCTTACTATGATAAGAAGATCTATGAGAGCGATCCTTTCGCCAAGCTGGACCAGGTTGGCGTGGGCAAGCTGGTGAAGATGGCCGCTGAAATGGGCCGCGCCACCCGCCCCGACATCCACCTGGGCATCTGCGGCGAGCACGGCGGCGATCCCAGCAGCGTGGAGTTCTGCCACAAGGTGGGCCTGGACTATGTGTCCTGCTCCCCCTTCCGTGTGCCCATCGCCCGTCTGGCCGCCGCACAGGCAGCTATTAGAAGCGGGGATGAGAAGTAATTTCTACTTCTGCTTCACAATAAACTACGAACAGGCTAAAGCTTTTCGTAACGCCAACGGTCAATATCTTCGCCAATCACAATGGGAAGATATAACAGTTGAAGTGATTTTCTAAAAAATATCCGTCTATCGAATAAATCGGTAGGCGGATTTTTTTGCACATTCGTGTTTAGATTGTGTTTTCGTTATAATGAAATCAACAAAATTAAGGAGGTTTCATTATGAACACATTATTTGAACAAAGCGTGTGCAACTACGAAATACAAGGTGATTATCAACTGCCTTGCATCGCAACAAAAAAGCAGAATGAATTGCATATCGGCGTGTGGGCAAACCGTCACAGACAGTATCTTAAACAACATCATCGAATAAGATATTACAATCTGCTCACAACGGAAAGGCTGTACCCTTACCTTGCGGACATCGAGGAACAGGCACAAACAATGTTTTCACAACTTGTCAAATCATTTGCCGAAAAAGAAAATATTACAGAAAAGCTGAAATCGGATAACCCTATGTTATCCGAGTTGTTCCGCTACAACATCATTTATGTTTCGCCAAGTCCATTCAGATTCTGGTTTATCAGTATTTTCAAAAACATATTTGTATTGGGTGTCGTAAGATTTTTCTATTAAAAGTGCACTTTCATTGAGTTTTAGTTCTGGTTTATTTTTTGCAAACATAAGCAAATGATTTGCTTGTTTGAAAATGCCATCACTTGTGCTCTTGAATCCAAAAGCTTTATTAGTACCAACGATAATCTCACTAATAAAGTTTTCCCTACCAAACACTTCGTCTAAAAGCACTCTGCAATATGCAGATTCTTTATCATCCAAATTGACAAATATAGAACCACTTGGTTTTAATAGTTTTTTTGCCAACTCTAATCTATTTTTCATAAATAAGAGCCACGTTGAATGATTAAATTTATCGTTATATTGAAAACTATCTGTTCCCGTATTGAATGGTGGGTCAATATAGATGCATTGTACCTTTTGTTCATACTTTTTCAAAAGCGAAGACAATGCTATCAAATTGTTGCCTTTAACAATTAGATTGTCATTATCATCAAAATTAACTATATTTTCTTCAACACCATCTGCTGTATATCTTTTGGCATTAGTCAATACCTTTGGATCGAGCAGTCTGTCCACTTCGTCCGGAGCAAGTGTTTCGTTATAAAAAATCTCGCTTCGTTTTTGGTCTTCCTTTGTCTGACCGCCCTCTAACACACAATCTTTGTATGGGAAAACAAGCTCTACATCATTAGATGCAGAAATGTACTCACCTTTGTTGTTTACAAGTCCGATTTTGTTTTTATAACGGGTATAGCTATCCGGCAAAAATTCACGGTTATTGATTACCCAACCGAAACCGACTTTATCAAAAACGGCAATGCCGCCTACATCTGTAAAAAAGTGTTTTCTTGTTTCTTCGTTAGCATAGAGTGCTTTTATAAGTTTTGTATCCATCTGCATTGCGGCTTCGTAAACGGCATTGCGGAGCAGCTGCCCGTCGTCGGAAAAGAAACGCTCGTCACTTTTCAATACATCTAAAACTTCATTGTAGAAATTCATAATATTTCCTCCTAAACTACATCCACTCGCCATTGGCGGCAGACCATTTTCCGGTAAATTCTTTGTCTCTGACCGCCACTGTAAACGGCTTTTTAAAATGTTTTTATCGTTCTAAACACTCATTGTTTTGGTTTTCATATATTTCTGCAAATTACGCACATAGTATTGAAGAAAAGATATACGCAAAAAGTATTGTTATCCAAAACATAAAATTTTTCATTTTTGGGAAACGGTTATTTATCAAGCAGCCAATCTGCCACATCAACAATTTTTACGCCTTCATATTGATATTCAGGATTTCTCGTTCGTGCGATTACCATTTTAGGATAGGCGTCTTTTATTTTGAGCAGAGGCTCAACTTCTCGTTTGAATGTTTCCGGCAAAGAGATATTATCCGAAACCTGAATATATATCTTCTCGCTTCTTTTAAGCGCTACAAAGTCAATCTCTTTTTTATACAACACGCCGGCATATACTTCATATCCGCGCCTGAGTAATTCCATTGCAACGATGTTTTCAATTACTCTGCCAGTATCCAAGTTTTTTGTGCCGAGCTTTGCATAACGGAAAGTATGGTCGCTCAAATAATATTTATCGTTAGTCGTCAAATACTTTTTGCCTTTAATATCATATCTGCGTACTTTGTAAAAAGCAAAAGCATTGCAAAGATAATTCACGTAATTGCCCACTGTTTTATGGTTGATTTTATCTTTATTTGATGCGAGAGTATCTGTGATACTTCTTGCGGAAGTTAAATTAGATATGTTGTCCATCAAAAATTGAGAGATTCTGTCCATCAAGGTGGGATTTTTTATGTTATACTTTTGTCTAATATCTCTTAAAATCAAGGTATCAAATACATTTTCAATATAATCAAATTTGTCTTCCTGATCTTTATATAAATAAGAGCCGGACATACCGCCTTCAAGCATATATCTGTCGAAAGCTGTATATTTATCGGTCGGATTGAAGTATTGAACATACTCTGTAAAGGAAAACGGATATACTTTGATTTCAAATGTCCTGCCGGTAAACAGGGTTGCCAAGTCTGAGCTGAGCAAAAAAGCATTTGAGCCTGTGATGTAAATATCGTACATTTCGGTTGCGTGCAGATTGTTTATACACAGCTCAAAGCCGTTGCACATTTGAATTTCGTCGATTAAAACGAAATTTTCCTTGTCCTCTGCATAATTGCTTTCGATATGTTCGTTAAGGGCCTCATACTCTTTCAAATTGTCATATTTAGACAGGTTAAAATTGATGTGAATTATATTAGCGTTCGGATTGTTTTTCTGTACATAGGACTTGAAAGCTTCCAACAGTTTTGATTTGCCTGAGCGTCTTACACCGGTCAGCACTTTAATATCCGGGGTACCGATAACACCTATCATTTTATCTAAATATTGTTTTCTTTCAATCAGCTTCATACAAAATCACCTCGCAAATTTATTATATCGCATTTGTTTCCCAAAATCAATATATTTTTAATTTTGGGAAGTTAATACTGTGAAGTTTACAATTTGATAATTCCAAACCATTCTCTCCTCTCGGTTCGATGAATCGGGAGGAGATTTTTTTGTTTTCTCAAAATTTTTTCAAAAACACCCCCCAAGAATCGTTTCCCATTTCAAACAAGTGAGGGGACTTTTAATTTTCTTTTCAAAATACCCCCATTTTTTCGCTTCCCGGTTCAAACAAGTGAGGGGATAAATTTTCTCAAAGAAATTTTTGAAAAATAGGTCAATTTGGGTGTGCATTTTGACACCCTTTGTCCAAATGAGTGAAAGGAGTTTTTTCTATGGCAAGATTATCGAAGAAATTAAAACAGGAATGGTACTTTTTTATCAATTCTAAAACAGGCAGAAGAACATACAACGATTTGTGCCGAAAATGTCGGAATGACTGTAAACAAAGCTTTCGGGCAATCGTTGTGTGTTGTCCGATGTATTGCTCCAAAAGAAGTGTCAATTTGGAACCTAAGAGTCCTGATTTCAAAGATTCGGGATAAAAGGATAACCGATATTCGTTTCAAAATAAAACGGCTTACAGAGAAAAACTTTGATATTTTCGGCACCTTTTAGATACAGAAAAGTGGCTGCTGCGATTATTATTTTCGCTCGCCGTTCAATTCACTTCAAATAGCAGGTAACCGTATAAATATATAAATAAATATATAGTTCTTACCTGCCGTAAAAGAAAGGACTTAAATATGATAGCAAATAAAGTATATACAAGAGACGAAATGAGAGAGGAACACATCATAACTACCGATTATCACTTCATAGACAAAGAGGGCGAATACTTCGCAAAACTGATAATGAGAGCAGAAGCAAGCAAAAATATGATGCGTCTTTTCTTTCAGTTAAGTGACGGAAGAAAGATAATCACGCCTGTGTTTTGGTGGCAGAGTTATCTCGGCTTTCATGAGATAGATAACGGTACAAATTTGAGATTGATTTATGAGAGAAACGGCAAAGGCATCGCTCTTAAAAAAATTGAAATATTGGACAAGGAGGATTTGAAATGCAGGAAACCATAAAGAACATCAACATAGATTTACTCATTCCCTTTGAAAATCATCCGTTTAAGAAAAGAGACGGAATTGAAAACGAAGAACTGAAAGATAGCGTAAAAGAAAACGGTTTGCTCCAGCCGATAATCGTCCGTTCTTTTTCCGCCGGTACTTTCGAGATTATCAGCGGTCACAGGAGAGTTGAGGCTTGCAAGGAATTGGGGATACAAACCGTTCCCGCCATAGTCAGAGATATGACAAAAGATGAAGCAATTATTGCAATGGTGGATTCAAATTTACAGAGAGAACATTTACTGCCCAGCGAAAAAGCCTTTGCTTACAAGATGAAATTAGAAGCGATGAAGCATCAGGGGAAAACTTATGGACAAGTTGTCCACAAGTCGAGAGATAACATTTCGGACAATGAAAGCGGCAGACAAGTGCAACGATATATCCGCTTAACGCACTTAATACCCGAACTGTTGAAACTCGTTGACGAAGAAAGGATAGCCTTTACTCCGGCTGTTGAACTTTCGTATCTGCCCGAAAATGAGCAGAAAATATTAGCCGAAGAAATAGAATACACAGACGCCACACCTTCACTTTCACAGGCACAGCGATTACGCAAATTCAGCGAACAAGGCAGATTGTCCATAGACACGATATTTACCGTGTTAAGTGAAGAAAAGCCAAATCAAAAAGAGCAGGTCAAATTCAAAGCCGAAGATATTCGCAAATATTTCCCTAAAAGTTATACAAGCCTTGATATGCAAAAAACAATTATCAGCCTGCTTGAAAAATGGCAGAGACAGCGAGAAAGAAACAGAGGTGAGGAGCGATAATGAATAAGAAAATCGACAGCTTATATGCAGCGCTTATGCTTATTGAAATTCTATATGAGCGTGGGCTTATAAACAAAGCCACATTTGACGCCGTGAGAGAAAAAGTTAAATCCGAAAATCCGCACAATTCACAGGCGGCTTAATGTCAAATATACTTAAAAATACAAGGAGGAATTTTTATGACAAACACAATTTTTAAAAACAACACGAAAATCGGGAATCCTTACGATTTTCTTGACCGCAACAGACATCGCAAAATGGTCTTTTACGGCCGTGTGTCCACCGAACACGAAGCACAGATGGCTGCTCTCGAAAATCAAATTGAATGGTACGATGACCAAGCGAAATATCACCCCAACTGGGAGGTGCTGAACAAATATATCGACGAGGGAATAACGGGAACGCAGGCGAAAAAGCGACCGGCATTTCTGCAAATGATAGAGGACGCAAAGAAAGGAAAATTTGATTTGATTGTAACCCGTGAGGTCTGCCGATTTGCGAGAAACACCGTTGACACTCTTGTTACCACAAGAGAACTGAAAAATATCGGCGTTGAGGTGTATTTTGTGGAGGATAATATTTGGACAATGGACGGAGACGGTGAACTTCGACTGACAATTATGGCAACTCTTGCACAAGAAGAAAGCCGCAAAACATCGGAGCGTGTAAAAGCCGGACAGCATATCAGCCGCCAGCAAGGTATGGTGTACGGCAGAGGAAATATCTTGGGTTATAACCGTAAAGCAAAATCCACATACACGATAAACCCCGAACAGGCGGAAACCGTGCGAATGATTTTTGATTTGTACTTACAGGGCGAAATGGGCGCTTCCAAAATTGCGAACGAGCTCACACGGCTTGGACGAAAAAATGCATCGGGTTTGGTAAAGTGGTCACCGTGCGTAATTACGAGAATTGTCAATAACCCTACATATATGGGTTATCAGGCTTACGGAAAATCATACAGCAACAACTATCTTGAACAAAAACGAATACTTAATAACGATTTTTCCACATATATGCTCGTAAAAAGCGATTATGAGCCTATTATAACCGAGGAAGAATGGTATCGGTGTCAGGAAATCAAACAACGGAGAGTAACAAAAACAATAGGCGTTTCTACCGACGGCAAGAAGAAACAACCGAATCACGGCAAAAACGAAACAAAAGACCTGTGGGCAACCAAATTGAAATGCCGATGCGGAGCGTCCTTCCGCAGAAATCGCTGGCACAAAAACAACAACGCACCTTGGTCATACGGATACCTTTGCTATAACAGGTTGAACAATGGCTCCGCTCAAAAACGTCGTGACGCAGGATTGGACGATACCGGCTACTGCGACCAGACCGAAATACCCGATTGGAAACTTGAAATGATGGGCAAAATGATTATGGAGCAGGTATGGCGGACAAGAGCCGAAGATATAAAGCTTGCCTGCGAGATACTTCAAGAATGTTATAAACCGGATAGTAAAGCTCCTCGACAAAACAAATCGGTTATGCTTGCAAATATCGAAAAACTGAAATCCAAAAAAGATATTCTTTTGGATATGCGCAGCGACGGCGAAATCACAAAAGAGGAATTTTTGAACAAGAAAGAAGAAATCGACAAAAAGATTTCACAGCTGACCGCAGAATATGAAAAAGACGATTGCTCGACTGAAAGCGACGAAGCGGGTTTGGAACTTGGTAAAATTGAAGCGGCACTGAATGAGCTGATTGATTTTTCACAACCGGTCTTGCCCCGTGAAATTTATCAGAAGTTTGTCGCAAAGGTAACGCCTTACACCAAAACACATTACAGGTGGTATCTGAATTTAGACGGCACGGGAACACAGGCGGCAGATGTTAAGGTAAACGGAAGAAAAACCAATGCGGCGGTCGCATTTTGCGACGAGGGGGAAATTCCCCCGGTACATTTTAAAGAGATTATTTTCTTTAATATTTTGAAACAGGAAATTATAAATAAAAAATCGTTTTTCGTGGCTACTCTGCACAGGCTGCCATCCGCGAACAGCGCCAATAAGAAGTTGACGCAGTAGCGTAGGCAAAACAACTGATATAAATACGGTCACACAGTCCCTTTGGATTGTGTGACCGTTATTTTTTGCCCATTTTCAGCTGAACACACCGCAAATCAAGCCGCTGGTTTCACTATGAAATCAGCGGCTTTTTTCGTGCTCCAAAAAATTTTTGAAATTTTTTCGCTCAGGGGGTTAAAAAATGAGCCTTCTTGCTGCCTACCTATTGAGGGACAAAACAAACGCCCTCACGAACCTTGAAAATCGAATACACATTCAACAGGTACATTCCTGATCGGGGGTGAAAGCCCCAGCCGGATGAAGGTGCGCCACGAACTTCCTGCCCATAAGGGTTATCACGGAAAACAAGGTTGGTATGGCTACTATCATGATAAGAAAGTTCTGCTTATCGATGCAGATCCACAGTCCAGCCTCACAGCTTCTTTGCTGAAGGGACAGAATCCCGATCAGCTTGAGATGACGCTGACTACGGTTATGGATGCAACGATTGAAGACAGACCAATATCCTGACCTATGACGCTATCTGTTTTATGCCGTATATGCGCGGCGTGGAAAACGACTATGTGAAATATGTGAAGCTCAGCGGACACGAAGCCCGGATCAGCACCAGCATTGCCTGGATCCGGGAAACGGATGTCATCAGGAATTATATTAAGGTAGTCCAGGACATGAACCAGTAGTTTACTCTTTTCCTTTACTGTGCAGCGCCCCCACATACCGCCTAAGCAGCGGTATGCGGGGGCGTTGTAGTTTACATATGTGTGGATCAGCGCACCACACCGAAGTGGAACAGATAGTCCCGCCAAAGGGGGTAATACGCGGCCTTCACATGCACGCCGTCGCCGGAATAGTCCGCCCGCAGGGCGCCGCTAGAGTCGTCAAAGACCGGGTTGCAGTCGACGAAAAACACGTTCACGCCGTCGGCCAGCTTCTGCAGCTCCGTGTTGCGGGCGTTGATGGTGGAGTTTGTGTAGAAGGTGGAGTCCGATTTTTCCTGGGTGGTGTGGAAAATGGCCTGCAAAAATACGATGGCATCGGGCTGCAGGCTGCGGACCTGGTCCAGCAGGACCTTGTACTGGGCTGCCCAGCTCTCCGCCGAGCCCGTGCCCAGCTCGTTGATGCCCAGCATCATGTAGACCTTGCCGTAGTGCTTGCCGGACAGGGCCTGGGCCAGGGTCTGCCCGCCTGGGAATTCCGCATCCTCCGCCGCCGACCAGACTGTCAGTCCGGTGCGGCAGAGATAGTCGGCGTTGGGCAGCCCCGCGTAATCCATAAATCCGTCCGTGTGGGAGTCGCCGATGAAGACGGCGTCGTCAAAATAGGACGCGTCCACCTGGGTAAACCGGGGATCCGGCTCCGGAATGGGGGCGGGTCCGGGCTGTGGCTGCGGTTCGGGCTCCGGTTCCGGGACCGGTTCCGGCTCGGGTTCCGGTTCCGGTTCGGGAATCGGATCCGGCTCCGGCGCAGGCTCCGGCCGCGGCTGAGGGATCGGCTCCGGTTCCGGGGTATCGGCGGGCGGCGCGGTCCAGGGGTATACCCCGTCGGCCAGGGCGGTGGCCATGGCCGCCACCGGCGGCGTCAGGGGCTCCAGCTTTTCCAGGTAGTCCCGGTAAACGCCCGTGGGGTCCACGGCGGCGTACACATTGAGCAAAATGGCGCTCAGCAGGCACAGGGGCAGGAGCAGATAAACTTTTTGGGAGGCCATGATCGATCACCTCAAAATCGGGAATAGAGAAATGCGCTGCCTGAGGAGGTGGCGATGAAATACACGCACACCCAAAAGAGCAGGAACAGCAATGCCTGCATCCACACGCGCTCCCGGTATTTTTCAAAGAAGCGGCGGGGCTGCGGCAGGCACAGGAGGATGCTCGCCAGCAGGATCCACCAATAGGCGGCCAGCTGCTTGGCCGCATCCTGGGCGGAAACGGCGCCCGGCGTCCCGAAAAACGGGAACAGCCGGGAGAAGTACGCGCCCAGGTCCCGCAGGTCCGTGATCCGGAAGATGACCCAGGTCAGCGGGATCACCGCCAGCAGGTAGACGTGGGAGAGGACCCTGTGCCGCTTCAGAAAGCCGCCGATGCAGAATTTTTCCAGCAGAATAAAGCCCAGCAGCGCGGCGCCCCACAGGACAAAGTTCCAGCTGGCCCCGTGCCACAGGCCTGTGCAGAGCCATACCACCGTCAGGGCCAGGGCCGTGCGGGCCTTGCCCCGGCGGCTGCCGCCCAGGGGGATGTACAGGTAATCCCGGAACCAGGTGCCCAGAGTGATGTGCCACCGGCGGTAGAATTCGCTCACCGACCGGGCGGTATAGGGCAGGTCAAAGTTCCGGGGTACGGGTAGGCCCAGCATCTGCCCCAGGCCCATGGCCATAAGGGAGTAGCCGGAAAAGTCGAGATACAGCTGCAGGCTGTAGCTCACTGCCCCCAGCCAGGCCAGGGGTGTGGAGAGATATTCGTACCCGATGCGCTCCATGGCCGCCCACAGGGCTGCCAGCTGGTCGGCCAGCAGCACCTTGCAGCCCAGGCCCACAATAAAGTATTCCAGGCCCGCCAGCACCTCCTGCCGCCGGATGGCCCGCTCCTTCAGCGGGCCGTGCCAGTCGCGCCAGCGCAGGATGGGCCCCATGGTCAGCTGGGGAAAAGCCAGGGTGAAGGCGGCGTAGTCGATGACGTTCCGCTCCGGGTCCCCGCCCCGGTATACGTCCACCAGGTAGCCCATGCTCTGAAAGAGGTAAAAGCTCACGCCTAAGGGCAGGGCGATCCGGGGCAGGGAGAGGGCCTGACCGGTCAGAGCGTTCCAGTTTTCCAGGAAGAAAGCGGCGTATTTGAAGTATACCAGGCACAGCAGATCCGCCACCAGGGCTGCGGCCAGCAGGGCCCGGCGCAGGGTCCGGCCCCTTCCGGCCATGAGCCGGGCCAGGCCGTAGTGCAGCAGGATGACAACGCCCAGCAGCAGCGCGTCCCGGGTCCCCGCTCCCCAAAAATAGAACGCCGCGCTGCCCAGTACCAGGACCGCGTTTTTAAACCGAAGGGGGAGCAAATAATAAACCGCCAAAAACAGCGGCAGAAAATAAAACAAAAATTGCAGATCGGAAAAGCTCACGGGGAAAACTCCTGTCTTCCATAGTTTTGGCCCGGATACCGGCACACCTGCGCCGCCGGGCACTGCACCTATCATAAGTGATAGTGCGCCGCCCTTCAACTCCATAAGGGTAACAATTCTGTTTCCATTTTGTAACACAGCGCCTGCCGCCGCAGAACGGGCGGGAGAAATATCCGTCTTTAAAAGACCGTTCACGGTAAATTCTAAAAATACTCTCTAATTCCACAAATAATAACTAATAAAATTTCCGCATAATAGTCAAACTGCACAGAAAGTTTGACAAAAATTCTACAGACGAGGCTGTTAAGAAACCGTAATTGGAGTTGATTCTCACGGCGCACCGCGTTAAAATATTATCAACCCCGTCTAATAGATCGGCGAGGAAAAATTGTTTGTTGTGTAGAAAAAGGAGAGTGACGCTGTGTTTAAGAAATTCACCAATGGCTGTGTGCGCGTCGTTAACCGCTGGCTGCCCGACGCATTCCTGTTCGCCATCATCCTGACCCTGGTCGTGTTCGTAGGCGCCATGTGCGCCACCGGCATGGGTCCCATCCAGATCATTTCTGCGTGGGGCGATGCCAAGGGCGGCTTCTGGAATCTGCTGGCCTTCTCCATGCAGATGGCCCTGGTCCTGGTCTTTGGTTCTGCCATGGCCTCCGCCCGTCCCTGCAAGAAGGCGCTGCGCGCTGTGGCCGGTCTGTGCCACACCAATAAGCAGGCCATTCTGGTCACCACCTTCGTGTCCACCATTTGCTGCTGGCTGAACTGGGGCTTCGGCCTGGTCATCGGTGCGTTGCTGGCCAAGGAAGTGGTGCGCCGCGTTCCCACGGTGGATTATCCTCTGCTCATCGCCTCCGCCTACTCCGGCTTTGTTATTTGGCACGCGGGCCTGTCCGGCTCCATCCCCCTGGACCTGGTGGCCGGCAAAGCCTTTGGTGATGTGACCTATCAGGCGCCCATCACCGAAACGGTGTTCCACCCCATGAACCTCATTATGTGCGCCGTGATCCTGATTCTCATGCCCCTCATCAACTACGCCATGCACCCGGATAAGGAGCACACCGTCACCGTGGATCCTGCCCTGCTGGTAGATGAGGAGGAGCGGACCTATGTGAAGGACACCCCCGCCGAGAAGATGGAGCACTCCAAGATCCTGTGGATCATCACCGTTATCCTGGGCTTTACTTACATTGTTTACTACTTCGTGAAGAACGGCTTTACCCTGGGCCTGAACATCGTGAACATGATCTTCCTGTTCCTGGGCCTGCTGCTCCACGGCGACCTGCGCCGCTATGTGGACGCCATTGCCGATGCCGCCGCCGGTTCCGCCGGTATCCTGCTGCAGTTCCCGTTCTATGCGGGCATCATGGGCATGATGGTGGCCACCAATGACCAGGGCACATCCTTGGCGGGCGTCATCTCCCAGTTCTTCGTGGATATTTCCAACAATGTCACCTTCCCCATGCTGTCCTTCCTGGCAGCCGGTATCGTGAACTTCTTCGTTCCCTCCGGCGGCGGCCAGTGGGCGGTCCAGGGTCCCATCATGATGCCTGCCGGCGCAAGAATGGGCATCGAGGCCGGCCGCACTGCTATGGCCATTGCCTGGGGCGACCAGTGGACCAACATGATCCAGCCCTTCTGGGCTCTGCCGGCCCTGGGCATTGCCAAGCTCTCTGCCCGCGACATCATGGGCTATCTGGTGATCGTGCTGCTGTTCACCGGTGCGGTGGCCTGCCTGGGCTTCCTGGGCTGGGCGCTGCTGTTCTGACGATTTTCAAAATAATTTCATACCAGCACAAAAAATCTCCGTCCCACGGGACGGAGATTTTTTATATAAATTTTTCATTTTTTTAAACTTATTCTAAGGTGCGCTCCGTATACTGCCCCCAACAACAAGGAAAGGAGTGATCCCCTTGCAATATCGTCACGAGTGGAAACACGAGGTCAGCGCCTTTGATGTCCTGTGCCTGCGCCAGCGTCTTTCAGCCGTAATGACCCCGGACCCCCACGCCCGGGACGGCCGTTATTTTGTCCGCAGCCTGTATTTCGATGACCTCCGGGACACGGCCCTGCGGGAGAAGCTGGACGGCGTCAGCCGCCGGGAGAAGTTTCGCCTGCGCTGCTATAACGGCGACGACAGCTACCTGGTGCTGGAGAAAAAGAGCAAGGTAGGCGGCCTGTGCGCCAAGGAGCAGACCCACCTCACCCGTCCCCAGGCCCAGGCGCTGCTCACCTGCGATCTCCAGGCTCTGGCCGCCGACCCCGCGCCCCTGGTGCAGGAGCTGCGGTGGAAGATGCAGACCCGGGGCCTGCGGCCCATGACCATTGTAGACTATACCCGGGAGCCCTTTGTCTTTGCCCCCGGCAATGTCCGGGTGACACTGGACTATGACATCCGCACGGGCCTGAAGTCCACAGACTTCTTCGATTTCCGCTGCCCCACTATCCCCGCCGGGGATGCCCCGGCCATACTGGAGGTAAAGTGGGACGAATACCTCCCCACGGTGATCCGGGACCTGGTGCAGGTGCCCACTACCAGAACCAGTGCCTTTTCCAAATACGCCGCCTGCCGGATGTACGGATAAATACCCCACCGCACCCGTAGGGGAGGGGCTCTGCCCCTCCCGCGGGCGGGGTAGAACCCCTCCCCTACGCACGCCAAGGAAACATTACCCTGGGCGGACAGAGGCGTCCGCCCCTACAATCCCATCCGTAGGGGTCGGCGGTTGCCCACCGTCGTGCCAGCGGATTCCCAGGCACCGTCGTGCCTGCCAATCGGGGCACTTCCTCGAAACCGTCTCGCTTCTTCTGCCACTGGCAGCGCTTCGCCGATTTCCCCGACGACCCGACCCGGATTTCCACTGCACCCCATGCAAAAACCCTGTCATTGCGAGACCAGTCCGCAGACTGGTTGTGGCAATCCGCAACCCACCCCCTTAAAAAACCAAAAAAGGAGAACCCATTATGACCTTTTCCGACATTTTCAAATCCAGCTTCCTGGAGAACGTTACCAGCGTCTCCGTCCTGGACATGGTCCTGGCCCTGGGCCTGTCCTTTGCCATCGGCCTGTTTATTTTCCTCATCTACCGCAAGACCTATGCCGGGGTCATGTATTCTTCCAGCTTCGGCGTGACATTGGTGGGCCTGACCATGATCTCCACCTTCGTTATCCTGGCCGTCACCTCCAACGTGGTGCTTTCTCTCGGCATGGTGGGCGCCCTGTCCATCGTCCGTTTCCGGACGGCCATCAAGGAGCCCCTGGACATCGCCTTCCTCTTTTGGGCCATTGCCGCGGGCATTGTCCTGGCCGCCGGCATGATCCCCCTGGCGGTATTCGGCAGCGTGTTCATTGGCCTGGTGCTGCTGATTTTCGCCAATAGAAAGAGCCATGTGTCCCCCTACATGGTGGTCCTCCACTGCGACAGCCAGGATGCCGAAAAGCACGCCGTGGATTTCCTTCAGGGCAAGGTGAAAAAGTGCGTCGTCAAGAGTAAGACCGTCCGGGGCGCCGCCGTGGAGCTCAACGCCGAGATCCGCCTGGCTGACGAAAACACCGACTTTGTCAACGCCCTGACGCAGATCCCCGGCGTTGCCAGCGCCGTGCTGGTCAGCTACAACGGCGAGTACATGGGCTAAAGGAGACGTTCTATGTCCACAAACAAGCATTTTTCCGCCGTATGCGCCGTGGTGCTTGCTCTGGCCCTGGTCGTCACGGTGCTGTTTATGAACGGCGAAAAACTGGGCATCCGGGTCGTCCGGGATGAGGACGCGGAGGGAAACGAGTCCTCCCAGTATTTTACCTCCAACGATCAGAACACCGACTGGACAGCCACTACCACCATCACCTTAAACGGCGATACCGCCACCGTCAGCGGTCCCGGCGCCTATGCAAACGGCGGCAGCGTCACCATCTCCGCCGCCGGGTATTACGACGTCAGCGGCACCCTCACGGACGGCAGCCTTGTGGTGGACGCCGGGAAAAACGCCAAGGTGTTCATCCGCCTAAACGGCGTGTCCATCACCTGCTCCGACGATGCCGCGATCCGTGTCAATCAGGCGGATAAGGTGTTCCTGACCCTGGCCGACGGCACGGAAAACGCCCTTACCTCCGGCGAGACCTACAGTGCCGCCGCCCTGGCGGATAAGACCGACGGCGCCATCTTCTCTCACGACGACCTGACCATCAACGGCTCCGGCTCCCTCACCGTCACCGCCGCCTATAAACACGGCATCGCCGCCAATGACAGCCTGCGCATCACCGGCGGCACCATCACCGTCACCGCCCCTTCGGACACCATCCATGTCAATGACAGCCTACATATCACCGGCGCGTCCCTCACGCTGAATGCCGGGGACGATGCCATTCACAGCGATACCTCCATCGCCATCCTGGGCGGCAGCATCACGGTCACCAGCTGCTACGAGGGCATCGAGGCCCTGGAGATCCTCATGGAGGACGGCACTGTCACCGTCACCTCCACCGATGACGGCATCAACGCCTGCGGCACGGAGACCGCCGATGGCAGTCTCCCCAGCGTCACCATAAACGGCGGCACCGTCACCCTGCTGAACCCCTCCGGCCGGGATGCCGACGGCATCGACTCCAACGGCAATATCGACATAAACGGCGGGCGTGTCTATATCAGCCTGGTGGGCGACGGCAGCAACTGCGCCCTGGATTACGGCAGTGAGAACGGCGGCGTCTGCCGCATCAACGGCGGCACCGTGGTGGCCTGCGGCGGCTCCAGCATGCTGGAGACCATGTCCGAGACCTCCGCCCAGCCCTCCCTCCTCTACGCCGGCACCACCCAGGCGGCGGGCACGGAGATCACCCTGCAAGATGCCGGCGGTGAGACCCTGCTCACCTACACCGCCCCCAACAGTTTCTCCGCCGTGCTGGTCAGCTGTCCCGAAATGCAGACCGGCAGCACCTACACTCTGAACCTGGGGACTGCTTCCCAGGAGGTCACCCTCACCCAGGTGGCCGCTACCTACGGTGTCAGCGGCGGCATGGGCCAGGGCGGCGTCCCCGGCGGCATGGGCGGCGGTATGAATGACCGGGGCGCTCCCGGTGATGCGGATGCCGCGAGCGGCAGACCCGGCGATTCCGACGCCACGCCCCCCACACCCCCGGATGGCGATACCGATTTCCAGCCCTCCGGCGATCTCCCCACCCGTCCGGACGGGGAGGACAGCACCCCCGGCGATACCGCCGACCGCCCCACCCCGCCTGACCGTGACAGCGATACCGGCGCAGAGCCGCCCGCTCTGCCCGATGGCAGCACCGCCCCGTCCGACCAGCCGGCCGCCCCCCAGGGCGATCAGACCCAGCCCGCAGAGAGCCAGCCGACGCAGACGGGATCCTTTGCCCTGGACGAAAACGGCAAATGGCTGCTCGTTGCCAGCGCCGCTGTGATGGCCCTGGGCCTGGGTATTGCCATTCTGTACCGGAAAAAGGGCTGATGTCTATTGACAGCGTTTTTCCCTCTTTGTTATAATTGCATGGCAAATACTGCCGCCTGCCGCGGCCCGGGGAGGAAAATATCGTGAAGCGTATCGATACCTGCACCAAAACCGATCTTTTGGTGGGCCTGCTGCTTGCGGGCATAGTGGCGGTGCTGGCGGCCTACCGCATTTTCGCCTATCTCTGCGAGGTAACGGCCTTCCAGTGGTGGATGGTCCTGCTGGGCCTCCTGTGCGCCGTGCTGGCCATCGGCGGATTCTTGGTGGCCCGCCGGGCCTGGAAGCGCCTGCAATACCTGCGCGATAATCCGGATGAGTAACAACACCCGCAAAGAATAACGGCACCACCCCCAACGCAGAGTTGGGGGTGGTGTTTTATGGAAAGCCTTGTTTTGCCCGTTAAAAATGTGTTATACTTCCTATATAGATCCCTGCAAATCCCTTGCAAAGGAGACCCCATCATGCAAAAAATTACCGCCGATCCCCAGGCGCTGTTCCGGTATCGGGGGCTGCCCCCGGTGGGCGTCACCGTTTCCATGGCCCTGCAGCACCTGGTTGCCATGATCGTGGGCTGCGTCACCCCCGCCATCATCATCGCCAATGCCGCCGGGCTCACCCATACCCAGCAGGTGCTGCTGATCCAGGCGTCCCTGGTGATGTCCGCCGTTACAACGCTTTTGCAGCTGTTTCCCATCGGGGGGCGGTTTGGTGCGGGCCTGCCGGTGATCTTCGGCGTCAGCTTCGCGTATCTGCCCAGTATGCAGGCCATTGCCACCGGTAAGGGCGGCATGGCCGCCGTGGCCGGGGCCATGATCGTGGGCGGCGTCATTGCCACCCTGGTGGGCCTTTTCATAAAGCCTATCCGCCGCCTTTTCCCGCCGGTCATCACCGGCACGGTGGTCTTCACCATCGGCCTGTCCCTTTACCCCACGGCCATCAATTACATGGCCGGCGGCGCCGCCAATACCTATCAGTCCGTGGTGGAGGAGCGGGGTCTCACCGCGGCCCTGGTCTACGGTTCCTGGCAAAACTGGGCCATCGCCGCCTTCACCCTGGCGGTGGTGATGCTGCTGACCAATCATGGCCGTGGCATCTGCAAGCTGGCCTCCATCCTCCTGGGCATCCTGGCCGGGTACGCCGTGGCGCTGGTGGCCGGGATGGTGGACCTCTCCGGCATCGCCGGGGCCTCCTGGTTCTCCCTGCCCAAGCCCGTGCCCTTCGGCGTGACCTTTGAGCTCTCCGGCTGCGTGGCCCTGGGTCTGCTGTTTGCCATCAATTCCATCCAGGCCATCGGCGACCTTACCGCCACCACCGTGGGCGGCATGGATCGGGAGCCCACCACCCGGGAGCTCCAGGGCGGCATTGTGGCCTATGGCGTTTCCAATGTTTTAACGGCGCTGCTGGGCGGCCTGCCTACGGCCACTTACTCTCAGAATGTAGGCATCGTGGCCACCAATAAGGTGGTCAACCGCTGGGTCTTTGCCCTCACCGGCGGCTTTTTGCTCCTGGCAGGAGTGGTGCCGAAGTTTTCCGCCGTGCTCACCACCATTCCCCAGTGCGTCCTGGGCGGGGCCACCGTGGCGGTATTTTCCACCATCGCCATGACCGGCATGAAGCTCATCGCCGCCGAGGGCATCACCGCCCGCAATACCACCATCGTGGGCCTGTCTGCGGCCCTGGGCGTGGGCATCTCCCAGGCTTCCGCCGCCCTGGCCCAGTTTCCCGAGGCCGTCACCACCATCTTCGGCAAGTCCCCGGTGGTCATCGCCACCCTCATGGCTGTTTTTCTGAATCTGGTCCTGCCCAAGGAGGAGAAATAACGCCCCTGTAAACGCCCTGCCATTGCGCACCAGTGACCGGTGTGGCGATCCGTGATCCCCTTTTGTAGGGGCGGACGCCCCTGTCCGCCCCGCTCCCATCTCAAAAAAATGACCGCCTCCGGCGGTCATTTTTTCGCACTTTTATTTGCTTTCTTCCCCGTGGAACCGCTCATACACCGCCTGGGCCACGGTCTTGGGCAGGGCCGCCTCCAGCTCCGGCAGCTCCGCCTGCATCACGGCCTTCACCGTGCCGAACTGCTGCAGCAGCTTCTTCCGCCGCACCTCTCCCAGTCCGGGGATGCCCTCCAGCCGGGACCGCACGGCGCTGCGGCTGTGCTTTTTCCGGTGGTAGGTGATGGCGAACCGGTGGACCTCCTCCTGCACACGTCCCACCAGGGCGAACAGCGGCGGGCTCTGCTGGATGCCCAGCTCCCGGCCCTGGGCCGTCATCAGCGCCCGGGTCCGGTGCTTGTCGTCCTTCACCATGCCCAAAACCGGTACGGAGAGACCCTTTTCCCTTAGGGCCTGCTCCGCTACGGCGGCATGCTGCTGGCCGCCGTCCATTAAGATCAGGTCCGGCAGCGGGCTGAATTTCTCGTCCCCGTCCAGATACCGCTGGAGCCGCCGGCCTAAAATCTCCCGCATGGCGGCGTAGTCGTCCGGGTGGTCCAGGGTCTTCACCTGGAACTTGCGGTAGTCCCGCTTCAGGGGCTTCCCGTCCTGGAAAACCACCATGGAGGCCACCATGTCGGCGCTGCCGGTGTTGGAAATGTCGTAGGATTCGATGCGGTGGGGCCCGGCGGAAAGCCCCGCCAGGGCGCCCAGCTGCTCCAGGGTCTTGTTCACCCGCTCTGTCTCGGAGGTGATGCGCTCCGTCTCCTCCCGGGCGTTGTTTTGGGCCATGCGCAGCAGCTCCGCCCGCTGGCCCCGCTGGGGCACCCGCAGGCTCACCCTGTGGCCGCAGTCCCGGCTCAGCAGCTCCTCCAGGGCCTCCGCGTCCTCCGGCAGGGCCGCCACGCAGATCTCCTTGGGCGCCGCGCCCCGGCCCGCGTAGTATTGCCGCAGCACGGCGGAGAGGGTCTCTCCCTCGTCCTCCTCGGCCCCGGCGGAGAGCACCTTCACCTCCCGGCCCAGGAGGCTGCCCTCCTCCAGGTGCAGCACGCCGAAGCCCCAGCGCACCTGCCCCCGGTACAGGCCCCATACATCCGTGTCGGCGCACACCCCGGCGATGACCCCCTGGGTCTTGCCCAGCACGCTCACCGCCCGGATGCGATCCCGCAGGGCGGCGGCCCGCTCGAAATCCAGCTCCTCCGCCGCCTGCTCCATCTCCTGCTGCATCTCCCGGGTCAGGGCCCGGTAGTGGCCGCTGAAGATCCGCGCCGCCTGCTCAATGCGCCGCTGATATTCTTCCTGCCCCGGCCCATCCGGGCGGCAGAACCCGTCGCATTTGCCGATGTGTTCGTTGAGGCACGGCCGCTCTTTCCCGATGTCCCGTGGAAATTTCCGGCCGCAGGTGGGGAGCTTCATCGCCCCGCACACCGCCTCAATGGCCAGCCTGGTCTCCCGCCGTCCGCCAAAGGGCCCGAAGTACCGGGCCCCGTCCTCCTCCGCCCGGCTCACCAGGGAAAACCGGGGGTACTCCACGCCCTTATCCAGGCGCACAAAGGGATAGCCCTTGTCGTCCTTTAGGAGGATGTTGTACCGGGGCATGTGGCGCTTGATGAGGGAGTTTTCCAGCACCAGGGCCTCAAACTCCGACCGCACCAGAATGGTGTCAAACCGATCCACCTGGGACACCATCATTTTCGTTTTGCTGTTGTGGGAGGCGGTGTCCTGGAAATACTGGCTCACCCGGTTTTTCAGCTTCTTGGCCTTGCCCACATAAATCACCTGCCCGCCGCTGTCCATCATCAGATAGACCCCCGGCGCCAGCGGCAAGTCATTGGCCTTCTCCCGCAATTCGTCCTTCGTCATCCCGCGCCCTCCTTCCCGGCAAAGATCGTATCGTGCCCCCTTAGTATACCACGCGCCGCCTCCCGGAGCAAGGGCGTCTCACTCCCTCACAGGGAATGCAGATACACCTCCAAAAGCCGCAGAGCCGTCTTCTGCTGCGCCGGGCTGCAGCGATCCAGTTGCCGTAAAAGCTCCTCCTGCTGCAGAGCCGTTGAGGCGCGCTCCTCCGTCAAAATATCGTCCGGGGAGACAGACAGGGTCTGACAAATGCGCAGAAATGTCTCTATCCGCATATTCACCCCGCCTCGCTCGATGTCGGCGTAGGTGCGGTCAGAGAGCCCGGCCCGCTCGGCTACCTCCGCCTGGGTCATCCCCAGCCGCTTCCGGGCCGCCAGCAGTCGGTTTCCAATTGTCATCATGTCAAATAACAGCATCATTCTTCCACTCCTGCATCATATATAGGAATTTTACCTCCTATATTCCTTGACAAGTAGGAGGAAAAGGTGTATTTTATAGGAAGAAAAGTTCCTATATGGTGGAAGAAAGGGTGGGAATATGATTAGCAAGTCGACCAGAGTCATCTGCGCCAATTGCGAATACTGGGGCGGGCAACGCAGCCTCGGCCCCAAAGGCAATGCCGGGCAGATGCAGACCCGATACGAACGATACGGCAACTGCCTGTGCCGGGAAAGCCGCTTCATAGATGTCCAGCGTAAATGCGACCAAAGATGCAAAAACTTCCGCCAGTGGGCGGTGACCTGCCAAAAGCCATGAGAAGAGGAAAACGGGCCGCCGCACGCCGCCGCTGGCCCTTGGTTTTGCTGCTGGCGGCCTTGGCCATGCTGGCCGCGCTGTTTTTCCTGCGTGGCCGCACCACCCCGGAGCCGCCCGCTCCGGTGGAGGAGGACAGCCCCGCGCAGATCGCCATTCCCGGCTACGAGGCGCTTACCCTGCAGGCCGGGGCCAAAAAGCAGTCCCTCCGCCTGCCCAACCCTGCAGAAAACCATTGCTATTTTCAGATTTCCCTGTACCTGGCGGATGATACCCTCCTTTGGCAGTCGGACCTCATAAAGCCCGGCAAAACCTCCGCCCCTATCACCCTCTCCCGGCCCCTGGACCCGGGCACCTATCCCGAGGCCACCCTGCGCTACGCCTGTTTCCGCCTGGACCGGGAGAAAACGCCCCTCAACGGCGCCGAAACGAAATTGACCCTCTGGGTTCAATAAAAAATGAAAAGGAGAAACAACCATGAAAAAGCTTACCACCCTGGTGCTGGCCCTGGCTCTGGCCGCCTCCCTGGCTGTCCCGGCCTTCGCCGCCAACACCACCACCCTTACGACCACCGTTCCCGCCGCCACCTACACCCTGAACATCCCGGCGGACCAGGAGATTCCCTTCGGTGCAACGGAAACCAACATCGGCAGTATCAGTGTAACCGATGGCACAGGCTTTGCGGAAGGAAAGAATCTAAAAGTCACACTGACTTATGATGCTTTCGCGTCGGAAACCGTTGCTACAAAGATTCCCTTCACTGTTGGGCTGAGATCATCAAGCTTTAAAGGTGATAAATACCTGCCTGTTATTGTAAAGTCTGATGATTCCATAGTTTTTGAAGGAAAGGTAACAGGTGATGTTTCAGAATTTGTTAAAATCCATGGAAAAACTACCAATACAAGCAATGGATATGAAGGGACGGGGAACGAAACCGTGGTGACCATCTCCAGCACTGACTGGGGCAAGGCCCTGGCCGGCGACTATTCTGCCACCATCACCTTCACCGCCGAAGTGGTCTCCGGATGAGGCGAAAGGCGGCCTGCATGAACAAGAAAACGGCCTCCCTGCTGCTGACCCTGCTGGCGGCTGTTTTGCTGGCCCTGCCGGGCCGGTCCTGGGCGGCGGACACCACTCTCACTGCCCAGGTGCCCTCCACCCACACCCTGACCCTGGCCCTGGATGCGGGCGTCCGGGTAACGGTGGACGGTGTATCCTATAAAAACGGAGACTGTATCACCGTTCCCCGGCACCAAAGCCCCACCCTGACCCTCCGTCTCCCGGCGGGGACCGTCCTAAAGCGGGCCGACTACAACGGTCAGGATGTGACCCGGGCCCTGCAAGGGGGCAGCTACCGGCTGCCGCCCATGGAGTCAGACGGCCTGCTGACGGTGACGCTCCGGCCAGGGACCGCCCAGCCCGTCACCGGTGACAGCGGCGCAGCCCCTTATGCCCTGTGCGCCGCCCTGGCCGCCGCAGCCCTCCTGGCCCTGGGCCGCAGCCGCAAGAAACACCTATAAAAAATGCACGGAAAGGAAACTCTTTCCGTGCATTTTTCATCGTATCAAAAAGCCCTTTGGCAGAAAAAACGAAGTTTTTTCGCCAGGTTTTTCAGTTCATCCCCTCCGCGTTCACCGCGAACAGCGTCTCGATCCGCTCCCGCAGCGGCCCGCTCTCGGGCCTTTCCAGCGTGGGATCGTCCGCCATCCAGCCCTTGGCCGCCTGCTGGGCCTCGTCCAATAGCGCCATGTCGCAGCTGAGGTCCGCAATTTTCAGCGCCGGAAGTCCGTGCTGCCGCTGGCCGAAGAAATCGCCGGGCCCGCGGATGGCCAGGTCCTCCCGGGAGATTTCAAAGCCGTCGTTGGTCCGCGTCATCACCTTCAGCCGCCGCTTCGTCTCCTCCGTGGGATGGTCCGACAGCAGGATGCAGTAGCTTTTCGCCTGGCCCCGGCCCACCCGGCCCCGGAGCTGGTGCAGCTGCGATAGGCCGAAGCGCTCGGCGTTTTCCACCACCATGCAGGTGGCGTTGGGCACATCCACGCCCACCTCCACCACCGTGGTGGACACCAGAATGTCCCCGTTTCCGGCGGCAAAGTCCTCCATGACCTTTTCCTTTTCCCTGGGCTTCATCTTTCCGTGGAGCAGGCAGACCCGCAGGTCCGGGAATACCTCCTCCCGCAGAGCTTTGGCATAGGCCGCGGCGGCCTTCCGCTCGTCGGGCAGCTGGTCCTCCTGGCCCACCAGCGGGCACACGATGAACACCTGGTGCCCCGCTTCCACCTGCTTGCGGATGAATTTGTTCACCCGCTGGCGGTAGCTCTCGTCCACGGCGAAGGTGTCCACCTTCTGCCGCCCCGGGGGCAGCTCGTTCATCACCGACACATCCAGGTCGCCGTAGATAATAAGCGCCAGCGTCCGGGGAATGGGCGTGGCGGACAGCACCAGCATGTGAGGATTTTCCGCCTTCTGCCCCAGGGCCGCCCGCTGGTTCACGCCGAAGCGGTGCTGCTCGTCGGTGATGACCAGCCCCAGCCGCGCGTAAGTTACGTCCTCCGTCAGCAGCGCGTGAGTACCGATGCACAGGTCAATGGCCCCCAAGGCCAAATTTCCCAATATCTCTCGCCGCTCCTTTGCTTTCGTGGACCCGGTGAGCAGGGCGCACCGCAGCCCGAATTTTTCAAACAGCGGCGCCAGGTTTTCATAGTGCTGCCGGGCAAGGATCTCCGTGGGCGCCATCAGGGCCGACTGCCACCCGCTCCGGGCGGCGAACCAGATACACCCTGCCGCCACCATGGTCTTGCCGCTGCCCACGTCCCCCTGGCACAGCCGGTTCATGGGCCGCCCGGAGGTCATGTCCGCCACCGCCTCCGAAATGGCCCGCCGCTGGGCGCGCGTCAGCGGGAAGGGGAGGGCGGCGTAAAACTCCTCCATGTCCGCATTCTCGCAGGCCGGCCCCGCCACATCCACCCGCCGGGAGCGCAGCATCTGCAGCCCGCAGGACAGGAGAAACAGCTCCTCGAACACCAGCCGCCGTCTTGCCAGGGCCAAAGCCTCTGCGTCCGCCGGAAAGTGGATGTTCTCATAGGCGTACCCGCTGTGGCAGAGGCTGTGCTCCCGCCGCACGGTGTCCGGCAGGCAGTCCGCCAACAGGTGCCGGCACGCATTAAGCCCCTGGCCCACGGCCTTGTATAAGAGCCCCTGGCTCACCCCGGCGGTGAGGGGGTAAATGGGCACGATGTGCCCCGTGAGCACCTGCCGTCCCTCGGATTCCACAATGGGATTCGTCATCCGCCGGGTCAGCAGGTTCCCCTCCACCTTACCGCAGAAAATGTAGGTCTCCCCCCGGTGCAGGCTGTTTTTCCGGTATTCCTGGTTGAAAAAGGTCAGGTCCAGGGCCCCGCTCTCGTCCACGGCCCGGGCCTTCACCACCGTGCGCCCGCCGGAAATGCGGCTGGCCGTGGGATCCTGGGCGATCATGGCCCGGACGCACACCGTCTCCCCGATCTCCAATTCCCGGATGGCCCGGGTCATGGTGCGGTCCTCGTACCGCCGGGGAAAATAGGCGATGAGGTCCTGGAGTGTGCCGATGCCCAACTTGGCCAGCGCCTTGGCCCGTGCCTCGCCGATGCCCTTTATATAGCGCACATCTGTCTGCAGATCTGCCATGTTAGACACCTCATTTCATGTCTTCCTCTGCCCAGTCCGACAGAGCCTCCAAAATGGGCAGCAGCGTCCGGCACCGCTCTGTGGGGCGGTATTCCACCCGCACCGGCACCTCCAAAAACTCCTGCCGCTCAATGAGCCCGTCCCGCTCCAGCTCCTTCAGCGCCGACGACAGCACCGTGTTGCTCACCCCGTCCAGCTTTCCCCGCAGGGCGTTGTAGCGGATGGACCCGGCGTTGCACACAGCGCACAGGATCTGCACCTTCCACTTGCCGCCGATGAGCAGCATGGCGTGGTGCAGAGGGCATTTTTCCATGCAGGGGCACTCATAGTGGGCCATAGGTAAGCTCCTCCTTACTTACACAGGATAATCTGCGTTCTTGCAATTTTCCCGAAATGCTCTATACTGATTATACCAAGTAAGAAAAGAGGAGTAAATAGGAAATTATGAACATCTATCTCCAGGGCCTCACCATGGGCCTTGCCTATGTGGCCCCCATCGGCCTGCAAAACCTGTTTGTCATCAACTCCGCCCTGACGCAAAAGCGCAGCCGGGTGTATATCACGGCTCTCATCGTCATTTTGTGGGATGTTTCCCTGGGCGTCGCGTGCTTTTTGGGCGCGGGAGCCTTGATGCAGGCGGTGCCATGGCTGCAGAAGGTCATTTTGGGCCTGGGCAGCCTCATCGTTATCTATATCGGCATCGGCCTCCTGCGCGCCAAGGCCAGCCTGGAGGGCGGCAAGGACGTGAATATCCCCATTTGGAAGCTGTTCACCACTGCCTTTGTGGTCACCTGGATGAACCCCCAGGCCCTCATTGACGGCACCATGATGCTGGGTGCTTTCCGGGCCAGCCTTCCTGCCGGAGGCGATCTGCCCTTCATCTTCGGCTTCGGCAGCGCCTCGATCCTTTGGTTCTTGACCCTGTCCACGGTGGTCTCCCTGCTGGGCAGCAAGTTCAACGAGAAGATCCTCAATATCATCAATAAGGTCTGCGGCGCAGTGATCATCTTCTACGGCTGCAAGCTCCTGTGGAGCTTTGTCAAGCTCATGGGCTGGCTGTAAAATAAGGCTGTTCAAACCCCTCTGTTTCTGCTATGATTATAGCAAAAGCAGGGGGGTATTTTATGGAGAAAAATTATAAATTAACACTGGCCTACGACGGCACCCGCTTTTTCGGCTGGGAGCATCAGCCGGATAAGGAGACCATCCAGGGCAAGCTGGAGACCGTCCTGGAGCGGCTCCAGGGCCACCCCGTGGACATCATCGGCGCCGGCCGCACCGATGCCGGGGTCCACGCCCGGGCCATGGTGGCCAGCGTCCGCCTGGACGTGCGCCAGTCCCCGGAGGAGATCCGGGACTATATGAACCGCTACCTCCCCGACTCCATCGCCGTCCGGGAGGTGAAGGAAGCCTCTGGCCGCTTCCACGCCCGCTACAACGCCTTGGGCAAGACCTACCGCTATACCTGCTTCGATGGCCCCGTGAAGCCCGTGTTCGACCGCAAGTATGTGACGCTGCTGGACTTCTCCCCGGATGTGGAAAAAATGCGCCGGGCGGCGGAAATTCTCCGGGGCGAGCACGATTTCCGCTCCTTCTGCGGCAACCCCCGGATGAAAAAATCCACCGTCCGCCTGGTGGACAGCATCCAGATTGAGCGCCGCAAGGACCGCATCATTTTCACCTTCCACGGCACCGGCTTTCTGCAGAACATGGTCCGCATCCTGGCGGGCACCCTCTTGGAGGTAGGCCGGGGCCGCTGGGAGCCGGCCTATGTGCAGGAGATCCTGGACGGCAAAGACCGCAAGCTGGCCGGCCCCACCGCCCCTCCGGAGGGCCTGTGCCTGATGAAGGTGGATTACTGATCTATAAGGCAGAGGCCCCCTGAATGAGCTCCACCGGAGCTCGTTCAGGGGGCCTTATTTACCGGCTGTTCTCCGCCGCAGAGGGCGGGCGGAAGCGGAAATCCGCTTTACATACTGTCATAGTGCTTGGGGGCTTTGGGCAGACAAATGTCCAAAATCAGGGCCACCACAAACACACCGGCCACCATATTCCCGGCGAAGATCTCCCCGATGAAGGCCGGCAGCTGGTCGAAGAAGCCGTCCACCTGCGTCACGCCTACGCCCAGGCAGATGGAGGTGGCCGCGATGAGGGTGTTGCGCTGGGTCATCCCGGCGTCGTGCATCATTCGCACGCCGGACATCATGATGGACCCGAACATGATCACCGTGCAGCCGCCCAGCACGCAGTCAGGCAGGGTGGTGAAAAACGCGCCGATGGGTGGAAACAGGCCGCCCAGGATCATAGCCAGGGCGCCGAACATAATGGTGAAGCGATTCACCACATGGGTCATGGAAATGAGGCCCACATTTTGGCTGAAGGAGGTAATAGGGGAGCAGCCGAACACGCCGCCGGACAGGGCGGAGGCAAAGCCGTCCACGCACAGGGAGCCGGAGACCTCCTTTGCCGTAATATCCCGGCCCAGGCCGCCCGTGCAGCAGGCGGTGGTGTCGCCGATGGTCTCCACGGCAGAGACGACGAACACCAGGCAGAAGGACAGGATCGCACCCACCTGGAACTTGGGGGTAAAGGCGAACAGCTGCGGCACGGCCACCACGCCCAATTCATGGATGGTATCTCCCATAGCGCCGAAATCCACCATGCCGAAGAAGATGGAGACGATATAGCCCACGATCATGCCCAGCAGCACATACAGCTGCTTGGCCACGCCCTTGAGGGTGGTGTGGAAAATGAGGGCGGCCGCCAGGGTAATGGCCGCCACCAGCAGATTCTGCCAGGAGCCCAAGGGATAAGCGGAGGAAGAGCCAAAGGAGGAAGCGCCCACATTCAGGATACTCAGACCGATGGCGACCACAACGCACGCAGAGACGATGGGGGAGATGATCCTGCGCCAATATTTAGCGGTCAGGCCTAAAATGCCTTCGAAAATACCGCCCACGATGATGGCGCCGATCATGATGCCGTAGTCCTGCGCGGCGGCGGACAGACAGGCGGACAGGAAGGTAAAGCTGATGCCCATGACGATGGGCAGGCCCGAGCCGATCTTCCAAACAGGGTAGAGCTGCAGCAGGGTGCCGATGCCGGCGATGAGCATGCAGTTTTGCAGCAGTCGTGCGGTCTCGATGGCGGTAAAGGCCTCGCCGTTATAAACGGCCACCGATGCGATGATGATCAGCGGCGCCACGTTTGCCACAAACATGGCCAGCACATGCTGCAATCCGAAGGGAATGGCCTTGGCGATGGGAACCCGTCCTTCCAGCTGGTAGACGTTTTCAATGCGGGGCTCCTGGGTGGGCTTGTTCATTGTATGCTCCTTTCGATCCCTTTTATTTTTTGTCGAAACCGAATTTCGGCGGTGGCCTGCAAATACGAAAAGGTTCAAAAGTTACTCACAGCACAGCCCTTTGTCCGACCTTTATCCCCAGTATAAGCCTGCCCTTGTCAATTTTCAACAGGAGAATGACAGTTTCTTAACGTGTTTTTTGCATCCAGGCGGCGCCGCAAACAAATGATAACCCCCGGTACAGCGCCGCCATCAGCGCTGCACCGGGGGGTGCTATCCGGTCTCACCGCAGATCCCGCTTGATGCCCTCGGTGATGCGGTCCACATCCTCCAGGGTGTTCATGCGCACGATCTGCTCCTTGTAGTAGTTGGCGTGAGGCACGCCCTTCAGGTACCAGGCGTACTGTTTCCGGGCCTCCAGAATGGCGATGTGCTCGCCCTTGTCCTCTGCGGCCCAGCGGATCTGCTGCACCGCCGTGTCGCACCGGTGGGCCAGGGGCGGCAGCGAGGGGATCTCCCGCCCCTCCAGGGCGGCCAGGGCCTGCTGGAACAGCCAGGGATTCCCGAAGGCCCCCCGGCCGATCATGGCCAGGTCCGCCCCGGTGAACTGCAGGATCTTCACCGCGTCCTGGGGGGCGAAGATGTCCCCGTTGGCCATCACCGGGATCTTCACCGCCTGCTTCACCTGCCGGATGGTCACCCAGTCGGCGGCCCCGGCGTACATCTGCGCCCGGGTGCGCCCGTGAACGGCCACCGCGGCCACGCCCACCTGCTCCAGCATTTTTGCAAGCTCCACGGCGTTGATGCTTCCCTTGTCCCAGCCCCGGCGCATTTTCACCGTCACCGGAACCCCCGCGGCCTTCACCACCGCCTCAGCTATGCGTGCCGCCTTTTCCGGGTCCTTCATCAGGGCCGAGCCGTCGCCGTTGGACACTACCTTCCCCACCGGGCAGCCCATGTTGATGTCAATGATGTCCGCCCCGCTGATCTCCCGGGCGATCTGTGCCGCTTCGGCCATGCAGACCGGGTCGCTGCCAAAGATCTGCGCGCTGACGGGATGCTCCCCCGGGCCTATTTTCAGCAGCCCCCGGCTTTTCCGGTCCTGGTAGCACAGGGCCTTAGCGCTGACCATCTCCGTCACCGTCAGGCCCGCACCCAGTTCCCGGCAGGTGCGGCGAAAGGCCAGGTCTGTCACCCCTGCCATAGGGGCCAGCACCAGGGGATTGGGGATAAAAACATTGCCTATATACATAGCGTTTCCTCGCTTTTTCGCAGTTTTCCCCAGTATAGCACAAAAATCTCCCGCCGAAAAGCAAAAAAGCCGGGCGACCGGTAAGGCCGCCCGTAAGTGAGGAGAAAAAATGGTAGAAAAGCACAAATAAGCATCACAAAAGCGCCACAACTAACCATACCAGCCCCATGAGCCCGCCGCCCAGCATGGCGGCAATGGCCGGTGTCAACCGGTGCCTTTTGGGAGGGGGAAGCCCCTGGCAGCGGGTATAGCTTTTGGCAATGCGGACCGCCTGGTCCACCAGCTGCCGGGAGGATACGCCGTCCTCCTCCAGCACATCGTTGCGCAGAATAAAAATTGCCTGATCGAACACCCGGGGATCCGGAGAATCCACCACGATGACCCGCCTGGAAATACCCTTGACCAAGTTCTTTGCCCTCCTTCATTGGATCGGATAGTCACAGTATGGGCAGAGAATTGGGAAATTATACGCTGTCAAACCATCAAAAACGCACACAGCGCGCTATGAAAAAAATCCGTCATTGCGGCCCAGGCGAGATCTGCAAGGCGATCCGTAGGGCGGGGTGCCCACACCCCGCCGCCCGGGCCTGCAAAGTGCATTTTGCCTTTGCGTAGGGGCGGACGCCTCTGTCCGCCCAATGCATGTAGTCCCTGGCTCTGCGTAGGGGCCGATGCCCACATCGGCCCGCCTGCAGCTTCTCACCCCGCCGCCCTCTCACACGGCGGTTTTCCGGTTCTCCCCCGCAGGGGGCAGGTGCAGCACCGCCACAGCGCAGTCGTCCGCCAGGCCCTTTCTGCACCGGGATTCCGCCAGGATCAGCGCCGTCAGCTCGTCCGCGCTGCGGCCGTTCCACCCGGCCAGCAGATTCAGCAGCCACTCGTCGCAGCTCTGGTCGGCGATGCCGTCGCTGATGAGCACCAGATAGTCCCCCGCCTGCACCGGGATATGTACCTGATCCGGCGGCAGGGGCGAGTCCGACAGCCCCGTGGGCGGCGCGTCGGAGCAGAACCGCCGCACGCTGCCGCCCCGCTTGAGGTACGAGGGGGCCGCCCCGCATTTATACAGCTCCACGCAGCCGCTCTGCCGCTGCATCACCGCCAGATCCACGGTGGAAAAGCCCCCTTGGGTCTCTCCCCGCAGCTTCATGGCGGCATTCAGAGTCTTCAGCGCCGGTCCCGGCTGGATGCCTGCCTCCAGGAACTGCCGCAGCAGCCGGGCGGTCATGGCCGCCTCCCGGTGGGCCTCCTGTCCGCTGCCCATGCCGTCGCACAGCAGCAGATATACCCCGTCGCCCACCTCAAATTGCTCCACCTGGTCGCCGCACAGATGCTCCCCGGCCCGGGGTCGCAGGGAGGAGCTGACCCGGTAGCCCATGCCGCTGCCGCCGGCCGCCGGCACCGCCGCCTGGTCCAGCAGCTCGGAAAAGCAGGCATATTGCTCCCGGGCGCTGGCCTGTACCTCCTGCAGCTGCCGGTGAAACTGCCGCCGCAGGAGATAGTCGTGGGCCTGCCGGTCAATGGCCTGGAGCAGCGCCGGAAAGTGTACGCACCGGGACGAAAAATGCAGCGGAAAGTCCGCCGCTTCGGCCCGTCCCCGGCGCAGCAGCTGGGGGCAGGCATCGTTGAAGGCGCTGTAGGTCTCGCCGTAATGCTTCTGCCAGCAGTCCGTGCGCAGCACGCACCCGCTGCATACCTCATCGGCCGCCCGGTCGAATAATACCGACGGGTTCTCCGAGGGCTGGGGCTGTTCCCCCCGGAAGAAGCTGTCGTACAGGGCCCGCAGCGCCGCCGCCGGCCGGGCGTAGGGGGTTGGCTGGGGCGCGTTTTCGGCTCGCTTTCCGGCGGTGTACCGCCTGGGCAGCAGCCTTTCCGGGATAAATGTGTATAGCGCTGCCCCTGCCAGACTTTCCCACAGGGTCACCGGCAGGGCATCCTGGCCGAACAGCAGGCTCAGCCCGCCGCATACTCCCGCGGCGCACAGACCCTGGGCGGGCCGGGGCAGCCGCCGCAGCAGCCCTCCCATGGCGCCGCCCGCGCCCCATATCACGGCGTAGAATACCGTGGGCTGCGCCGCCGTCAGGTCCGTCAGCAGGCCCAGGCAGCCCCCCAGCGCCGCGCACTGGGAGATGCCGCACCCCCGGCACAGGGCCAGCAGCAGTGCCATCATCAGCGCCCGACCTACGGAGAAGGAGAAGGCCGTCACCGGTACGGCTGCCAAGGCCAGGCCGCACAGTGCGGCCCATTTTCCCTGTCGGATCACCGACAGCCAGGCCGCTCCCGCCGCCGCGGCGGCGGCACACAGGGCCAGCAGCCAGCTTTGCCCGTCTCGGCCCAGCAGATAGATGCTCTGCACCAGCAAAAAGAAGATCGCCGCACAGGCCGGGCGGAAATACGGCTTTTTGTACAGCGCCGTGTCATACAGCGCCGTGTTGGCAGCAAAGATGAGAATGGCCGCCGCCGTACACCGCAGGCCCGACTGAAAATCCATAAATACAAATGCGCCCCCGGCCACGCCCATCACGGCGGCCAGTCCCGGCAGCCGGATCCCCGCCGCGGCCACGGCGGCCAGGGCGAAGGGGGCGTATACCCCGCCCATCTGCCCGGCGCACAGCAGAAAGCCCAGCGCCGGCCATTTCAGCCGCGCCGCCGCCGATTTTAGCTTCGGCGGCAGGGCGATGGCCTGTCTCTTTTTCACGCGATCCCCTCCTTTGGCCTCCATTGTAGGCCGCCGCCCCGGGGGAAAATCGTCGGGAAATCAGCGAAAAAGCAGCGCGGCGAAAATTTTTCATTTTCGCCGCGCCTATGTTTATTCTATGCAGTTTTCCCGGAAATATGCCCGGGTCTGCTCAATGTTTTTCCGGATCATGTCCCGCAGCTGCTCCAGGGACCCGAACTTCACCTCGTCCCGCAGCCGCCGGCAGTATTCCAGGCGGATCCGCTGCCCATAGAGGTCCCCCTGGAAATCCAGCAAAAATGTCTCCACGGATACGGCGTCGCTTTCGCTCACCGTGGGCCGGGTGCCCACATTGGTGACGCCAGCATAGCTTCTGCCGTCCGGCAGATAGACCCGGCTCACATACACTCCGTGCTTGGGCACCAGCACACGCCCCGGCACCGCCAGGTTCACCGTGGGAATGCCGATGGTCCGGCCGATGCGCTGGCCGTGGCCCACGGTCTGGGTCATGCAGTGGCGGTGCCCCAAAAAGTGCGCCGCCCGCTCCACGTCGCCGCTTTCCACCAGCTGGCGGATGTAGGTGGAGCTGACGGTGATGCCGTCTACCTCCACCTTGGGGATGATGTCGCAGCCCAGGCCCAGCGCCCGGCACTTCTCCTGCAGCAGCTGGGGCGTCCCCTGGTTTTTGTGGCCGAACCGGTGGTCGTGGCCGGCCACCAGGTGTACGGCGTTCAGATCCCGCACCAGCTTCTGCTCCACAAAGGCGTCCCAGGGCAGGGTCATCATCTCCCGGTCAAAGGGGGCCAGGATGATCCGGTCGATGCCGTACAGGCGCTTTACCAGGTCCCGCCGGTCCTCCGGGGAGTTGATGAGCAGCACCGGCTTCCCCGTCACCACTTCTTTCGGCGGCCGGTCAAAGGTGAATACCACCGGCTCCGCGCCCAATTCCCGGGCCCGCTGCACGGTTTTTTCCAGCAGGGCGCCGTGGCCCCGATGCACCCCGTCAAAAAATCCCAGGGCAATGACTGTCTGGTTCAAAATTTCTCACACTCCGAAAAAGTTTTTCAGGGAGGTCATGGTGTCTCCCTGCAAGCGGCTCAGGCAGAGGAAATCCCCCTCCCGGCCGTAAATGCGGTATGTCCCCTCCGGCAGGGTCTCCTTGATGAAAAAGGGATTGCCGTTGCGGCACCGCTCCTCCTGCTTCCCGGTTTTCAGTCGGTATTCCGGGTGCTCCCGAAACAGGCTGTCCGCAGGCCGCAGCAGCGTCTCGCCCGCCTCCTGCACCTGCTCCAATGTCACGCTCTCGTCCAGGGTGAACCCGGCGGCCATGGTGCGCCGCAGGGAATACATGCACCCTCCGCAGCCCAGGGCCAGGCCGATGTCGTGGCACAGGGTGCGCATATAGGTGCCCTTGGAGCAGCAGACGCGCAGAATATAGTCCGTTTCAGACACCTGCTCCACGATCTCCAGGGCGAAAATCGTCACCGCTCGGGCCTTGCGCTCCACCTCCTTGCCCTGCCGGGCCAGGTCATAGAGCTTCTGCCCGTTTATTTTGATGGCGGAGAACATAGGCGGGATCTGACTGATCTCCCCGGTAAACCGGGGCAGCACCGCCTCCAGCTCACGCCGCCCCACCGTCACCGGGGCCTGGGTCAGGACCTCACCCTCCGTGTCCTGGGTGTTGGTGGTGAGCCCCAGCCGCAGCCCGGCGATGTATTCCTTCTCTCCGCTCTCGGCAAAGCTGACGGCCCGGGTGGCCTGTCCCACAAAAACCGGCAGTACCCCGGTGGCCATAGGATCCAGGGTCCCGGCGTGGCCGATCTTCTTGGTTTTCAGTATCCCCCGCAGCTTGGCGCAGACGTCCATAGACGTCCACCCGGCGGGCTTGTCGATGATTACAATGCCGTTTGCCATTTACTCGCCCACCACCATGTCGATGGCCTGCAGCACGGCCTGCTTGGCCTCGCTGAGGGTGCCGCTGAGGGTGGCACCCGCCGCCGCGGCGTGTCCGCCGCCGCCCAGCAGGGCGCATACCTCCGTGGCGTTGACCCGGGGCCCGGTGCGCAGGGAGATCTTCACCTTGCCGTCCGCCAGCTCCCGCAGGGTCACGCCGCAGTCGGTGCCGGCCACCAGGGCCGCCAGGCTGGACAGCTCCTCCACGTCTGCCTCGGTGGCCTTGTAGTCCAGGCACAGGGAGCGGGGGATCTGCATGATGACCACCCGGTCGTTGTCGTAGTATTCCGCCCACTCCGCCATCCAGGCCTCCATGGCCAGGCGGGTGCGGCTCTTGGTGCGAAACAGCGCCTTGTTCACCCCGGCCACGGCGATGCCCGTCTCCATCAGGGCCGCCGCCACCCGGTGGGTGTGGGCCGTGGTGTTGGCGTATACAAAGCAGCCGGTGTCCGTGGAAACGGCTACATACAGCGGCAAAGCGATCTCCGCCGTCATCGGCGTCATAAGACCCGCGATCTCATAGATGATCTCCCCGCAGGCCGCCATTTCCGCCAGCACACAGCTTTCCTTGGCAAAGCCCTCGTTGGAGGGGTGATGGTCAATAGCCAGGTCAATGCACGAGGCATATTTCTTGGCGTTCTCCGGCAGCAGGCTCAGGGCCGCAATGTCCACCGCCACCACGAAATCAGGTGTGAAACCCTCCTCGGCCCAGTAGGGTGCGGCGTAGCTCTCATAGGTCTCCGTGATGCCCGGATTCGGCAGCAGGTAAGCGGTCTTGCCCAGGTCCCGCAGGGCCCGGCACAGGGCGGCGGCGGAGCCGATGGTGTCCCCGTCCGGGCGCACATGGGTCAGCAGCAGCACCCGGTCCATAGTTTGCAGCAGGGCTGCGGTCTCCTGAATGGTCATTTGATGTCCTCCGGCAGCACGATGTTTTCGTTTTCGGGGTTGGCGGGCTTCACATGGTTCAGCATGTCCAGAATGTGGGCCCCGTAGGCGATGGAGTCGTCGGCGATGAAAAACAGCTCCGGTGTGTAGCGCAGGTCTACCCGGCTGCCCAGTTCCCGGCGCAGGAAGCCTGCGGCGGACTTGAGACCCTTCATCAGATCCTTTTCGTCCCTGCAGTTCAGGGCGCTGACGTAGACCTTGCACTGGCGCAGATCCGGGGTGGTGTCCACATGGGTGATGGTGAGCATAGCCTCCGCCACCCGGGGATCCTTCACCGTCCGCAGCAGGGCCGAAAGCTCCTTGCGGATCTCCTCGTTGATGCGTCCGATACGATTGGATGCCATAGCAATACATCCTCCTTTCAAAAGCTGGAAAAAAACTTCGTTTTTTCTGCCAAAAAGATTGAAGTCTGATTAAAAAAACGGGGCGGGCGAAGCGCCCGCCCCTCGGCTCATTAAACAGTTTGTAGGGGGCGGCGTCCTCGACGCCCCGCTTGTCTTAGGCAACTGTGGATAGTCCCACCGCGCCCTTACTGGGGGATCTCCTCCATGGTAAAGGCCTCAATAATGTCGCCTGCCCCATGAAACGGGGTTTCATGGGGACCCCGGATTTGATCCTCTT
>ERZ791865.876-NODE-876-length-36150-cov-7.529990_pt1 | contig 36150 bp, 29 predicted proteins | sample MGYA00509942_ERZ791865 | MGnify/ENA primary metagenome ERZ791865 (study PRJEB30046, sample SAMN00792098) | human gut metagenome | study: EMG produced TPA metagenomics assembly of the A metagenome-wide association study of gut microbiota in type 2...
GCCCCGCCGCCGTATGTTCCACTCGTTTTCCGTTCCTCATGATACCATAAAAAAGTAAGATTTGCAAGTGAAACGGATTTTTGTTATAATATCATTTGTATTTTTTGTGGATTTTGCAGGGGAGGGGCAGGCCATGCAGCTGTATTTTGCCGTGCCGGATACGGCAGCCACCCACGATGGGGTGCTGGTGCGCAGCTTTCTGCGCCAGTGTGCCGTCTCTACGGACCTTGCCCGGGCAGTCAAGTTCCGGGGTGGCGGCTTTTTTGCGGACGGCGAGCCCGTGCTGGCAAACCGGCGCATCTTCCCCGGGCAGGCGCTTTCCTTTGCACTGCCGCCGGAAGGGGATGGCGTGACCCCGCAGCCGGAAATTCCGGTCAAGGTGGTCTACGAGGACGCCTTTGCGGTGGTGCTGGAAAAGCCGCCGCAGCTGGCGGTGCACCCCACCCTGAACTACCCCGGTGGTACGCTGGCAAACGGCTACGCCGCGTGGGCGGCAGAACACGGCCACAGTCCGGTGTTCCGTCCGGTGAACCGCATTGATAAGGACACCAGCGGCCTTGTGCTGGCAGCGAAAAACGCCTACGCAGCGCCGCTCTTGGCGGGCGGGGTGGCAAAGCTGTACTATGCCATTGCGCAGGGTGCGCTGCCGCTGGGGGAAGGGGTCATCGATGCACCCATCGGCCGCCGGAGCGACAGCATCATCGGGCGCTGCGTTACCACCGAGGGCAAGCCCAGCCGCACTGAGTATACTATTATAAAGGAAGAAAACGGCCTTAGCCTTGCGGCCTGCGTGCCGGTGACCGGCCGCACCCACCAGATTCGGGTGCATTTTGCGTCTATTGGCCATCCGCTTGCCGGGGACGACCTTTACGGCGGCAGCCGGGAGCGCATTGGCCGGCAGGCGCTGCACTGCGCCAGACAAAGCTTTACGGTGCCTGTATACACCCCGCTGCCGGACGGTATCCGGGTAGAAATGCCCTTGCAGCTGCGCACCGTCACGGTGGAAAGCCCGCTGCCGCCGGATATGGAAGGGCTTTTTTCGTGAAAACTGCGTGAAAAAAGTAGCCAAATTTTATGTAAGCGCTTGTTTCAAACCGTGCAAAGTGTATAATAAAAAGAGAGCGTATTGTGTACAGGCCCTGTTGGCCTTTTGAACAGGGGAACGTACACCATCTAGCTGCTGTGTTCCGGGCCGAAAAAATGCCCTGCAGCGGCGCAGGAAGGAGAAAAATCCCGTTGACTGAAGATAAAACAAAGGAGCAGCAGCCCGCTGCGCAGCCGGTACGGCAGCCCCGCCGCCAGAAGCTGCGCTCGCTGTGGGCGCAGTTCCAGTGCCGGGGTGTGCTGCGGCGGCACAGACTGCGGCGCAAGCGCCAGCACCGCCGGGAAACGTTGTGGCGTAAGCTGCTGCATAACCCCGTAGCGCCCATAGTGGGCGAGACGCTGTACGCCGTAGGCTTTTCTGCTGAGTATGCCGTTGTTCGCACAGGACGCCGCTTGCAGCACGGCTTGCAGCGTCTACTGCAAACGGTCAGAGAACTGCTGAAAAATATCGCATCTATGGCCTTTCCCGGGGCGGCGCAGCTGCTGCGGGATCTGTTCGGCCCGGTAGTGCTTGCCCTGCGGGGCACCGGGGCGCTGCTGCGCCACGCACATCGGGTGCGCAAGGAAAATGGCTTTGGCGCTGCGCTGCGCGCAAGCGGGCACTTCCTTGCCCGTGGTATCGCTGATAACATCCGTCTTGTGCCACGCATGGCCATGTATGTGCTGCCGGTGGCAGCGCTGGCTGTTATGGTGACTGTGTTCCAGACTACCATCCGCCAGCCCTACGCCTTGCAGGTACAGGTGGATGACAAGACCGTGGGCTATGTGGCCAACGAAGAGGTGTTTAACTCTGCACTGGAAGCTGTGCAGCAGCGTATCAATTATTCCGGTGCAGAACAGGCGCGCTTTACCGTGGAGCCTACTTATTCCGTGACCGTCGCCCATGACGTGATGGACGAAAATGACGTGGCTGACGCTATCCTCAAAACCTCCAGCGACCAGATCAGCGAGGGCACGGCTTTGTATCTGGACGGCGAGCTGACCGCCGTGTGTGCGGACGGCACCAGCCTGCAACGATACATCAGCGGCCTGCTGGAACCCTACGAGAACCCCGATGACCCCAACACCACTGTGGGCTTCAACAAGGATGTCACGCTGGAAAACGGCATCTACTTCAACGAGAGCTTCCAGGAGGAAGCCGAGGTGGAACAGCTGCTCTCCGGCGTGCAGCAGGCAGAAAAATCCTATACGGTGCAGAACGGCGATACCATCTGGTCCATTGCCCAGAAAAACGGCCTGACCGTGAAGGAACTGTGCGAAATGAACACCGGCTTTACCGCCAACGGCGAAAACGGCCTGACCCAGAACTCCAAGATCCTGCCCGGCGATGCACTGACCGTGGTGCGGGAAGAGGAAACGCTGGAGGTGCGCATCACCAAGGTGGAAAGCTGGGAGGAAGAGATCGCCTACACCACCGAGACCACCAAATCCAAGGAGCTGAACTCCGGTACCAAGCGCGTTACCCAGAAGGGTGAGAACGGCATCCGCACCGTGACGGCACAGCGGGTGTACGATGCAAACGGCAATCAGCTTTCCCAGCAGATTCTGAGCACCGTAGTGACCAAGGAGCCTGTGACCGAAAAAGTTACGGTGGGCACCAAAAAGGTGTCCTCCGGTGCATCCTATATCACCGGTAGAGGTCAGTTCATCTGGCCGGTGCCCGGCTACCGGAATTGTTCCCGCTGGTACGGCGGCAGCCACAAGGGCGTGGATATCTGCGCCGCCGCCGGTACGCCTATCTATGCTTCGGCAGGCGGTACGGTGACCAAGGCCGGCTACAACCGCGCCGGTGCAGGCAACGGCTACGGCAACTCCATCATCATCAGCCACGGCAACGGCTACACCACCTTGTACGCCCACTGCCTGTCGCTGGTGGTGCACGCCGGTCAGTCGGTCAAGCAGGGTCAGCTCATCGGCTATGTGGGCAGCACCGGACGTTCCAGCGGCAACCACTGTCACTTCGAGATCCGGCGCAACGGCTCTTACATCGCACCTCAGAACGTGTTCAACCGCAGCAAATATCGGTAAATAGCAGCAAGGGCTTTTCCACAGGGGAAAGCCCCTCTGCTGTATCATGAATAAAAAGGAGAGATCATCTATGTCTACCCCTCACATCAGCGCAGAAATGGGCGATTTCGCCAAGACAGTCCTTATGCCGGGTGACCCCCTGCGTGCCAAGTTCATTGCCGAAACCTTTTTGCAGGATGTCCGGCAGGTGACCGGTGTGCGCGGGATGCTGGGCTTTACCGGCACCTACGAAGGCCGTCCCATCAGCGTGATGGGCAGCGGTATGGGAATGCCCTCCATCGGCATCTACTCCTACGAGCTGTTCAGCTTCTACGGCGTGGAAAACATCATCCGCATCGGCTCTGCCGGCAGCTATACCGAAAAGGCTAAGCTGTTCGACACCGTGCTGGCTACCGGCGCTGTGAGCGAGAGCAACTACGCCCGGGTACAGAGCGGCTTTACCGGCAACACCACCCTGCCCAGCGCAGCTTTGAATGAAAAGCTGCGTGCCTCCGCTGCAAAGCAGGGCATCCCCCTGATCGAGGGCAACATCCACTCCTCGGATGTGTTCTACCGCCAGCCCTCGGACGCAAAGCCCACCTATTGGGAAAAGCTGCGGGACGAGGACGGCTGCCTGTGCGTGGAGATGGAAAGCTTTGCCCTGTTTGCCAACGCGCAGGTACTGGGCAAGAACGCCGCCTGCCTGCTGACCATCTCGGACAGCTTTGTGGCCCCCGGCATCACCACCGCCGAGGAGCGCCAGAAGAGCTTTACCGATATGATGAAGGTTGCTCTGGGCGCAGAGTACTGATCGCATAAATTTTCCAGCGCGGCTGCCGCCCCAAGGCACAGCCGCGCTGTTTTTGCCCATAAAAGGAGGAAACAGCATGACAAAACTGACCATGGAAGAAAAGCAGCAGCTGATCCGCATGGCACTGGCCGCACGGGAAAAGGCCTATGCGCCTTACAGTGATTTTATGGTGGGCGCTGCACTGCGCGCTGCGGATGGCCGCATCTTTACCGGTTGCAACGTGGAGAACGCCGCCTTTACCCCCACCAGCTGCGCCGAGCGCACCGCCCTGTTCAAGGCAGTGGCGGAGGGCGTGACCGCGTTTACGGATATCGCCGTGGTGGGCAGCCGCCGGGGCGAGGTGAACCGGCAGATCACCTCGCCCTGCGGGGTGTGCCGTCAGGCATTGTTCGAGTTCGGCGGGCCGGAACTGAACGTCATTATGGCAAAGACCCCGGAGGATTTCATTGAGCGCAGCATGGACGAGCTGCTGCCCTTCGGCTTTGGTCCCTCCAACGTGGCGGGCAACAGCGCCGTGGAAGAAAAGTAAGTGTTCTTCTTTGAAAAACAGCGCAAGCAGGGGAAAATTAGTGAAAAAGCATTGCTTTTTTATAAATTATACAAGGGATTTGTAAAGAATTTGTAATCGGAAATTGCTTGCATCTGTCACATCCACCCGCTATACTTGAGCCAGCAAATGTGCCAGAGCGCACATTTCATTCTTTTGACGCAATTTTTTAAAATAAAAGGAGAGTTTCTTATGAAGATTTCTCGTCGTAACTTTCTGGCTGTGGCCGGTGCTGCTGCCGCTGCCGCTGCTCTGACCGCCTGCGGCGGTTCTTCCGCTTCTTCTACCAGCACTGCTTCTTCCGCAGCTGCCAGCTCTGCCGCCGCTTCCGGTGCAGCAGACGGCGCTGAGAAGATCGCCAAGGTCGCTCTGACCTGCGATACTGGCACGATCGATGATGAGAGCTTCAACCAGGCTTGCTGGGCTGCTGTTTCCAGCTACATGGGCGACAACTGCCAGTACTACATCCCCGATTCCGATGCTTCCGATGAGGACCGTGAGACCATGATCCGTCAGGCTGTCAACGACGGTGCCGACGTTATCGTCTGCGTGGGCTACCTGTACGGTGCCTCTCTGGCATGGGCTGCTGAGCAGTACCCCGACGTCAAGCTCATCGCTATCGATGTGACTCAGGGCGATATCGGCACCGACAGCATCCCCGCCAACTGCTACTGCATCACCTTCAAGGAGGAGCAGGCAGGCTATCTGGCAGGTTACGCCGTTGTTAAGGACGGCTACACCAAGCTGGGCTTCCTGGGTGGCATGGCTGTGCCCGCTGTGATCCGTTACGGCTACGGCTATGTGCAGGGCGCTGACGCTGCTGCAAAGGAGCTGGGCACCAACATTGACATCAACTACTTCTACGGCGGCCAGTTCTACGGCGATGCCAACATCACCTCCCGTATGGAGGGCTGGTATGCCAACGGCACTCAGATCGTCTTTGCCTGCGGCGGCGGCATCTACACCTCCGCTGTCGAGGCTGCTCTGAAGAACAACGGCTACGTTGTGGGCGTTGACGTTGACCAGAACTACATCGGTGCTAATGGCGTTGAGAAGGACGGCTACGCTTACAACCCGTTCATCACCTCTGCTATGAAGGGCCTGTCTGAGTCTGTCAGCACCGCTCTGGGCGACATCGAGGCCGGCGAGTGGAGCAGCATCGCTGCCACCAACGGCAACTTCGGTCTGGAGGACGGCGACTACGTTGGTCTGCCCACTGCTGATGACAGCTGGAACTTCAAGACCTTCACTAAGGACGAGTACGAGACCCTGAAGAGCAAGATCGCTTCCGGCGAGCTCGTTGTGGACAACAGCTCCGACGACGCTACCAAGCCCACCGTCAGCGAGTTCACCAAGGTCAACTATATCCAGTAATCGCTTTCCCGGAATTACTCCCGTAATAGGGGCGGGGTGCTCATGCAGGGGCACCCCGCCCTTTTTGTATGCCTGTGTGGGAGAATCAGGTTGGAAATCGTGCAGACCGTACAAAAGTAATACTTTTACTTGTGCTTTTTGACAAAAAATCAAAAAGCCGTGTGCAAACCGCAAAAAATCAGGTATAATGGTTTGTAGTATAGAAAAGGTGTCGTTACGGCACGAAAGGAGAGTGAGCAGATTGGCAGAGGATTATGTGATCGAGATGCTCCACATTACCAAGGAATTCCCCGGTATCAAGGCAAACGATGATATCACCCTGCAGCTGCGCAAGGGCGAGGTACACGCCCTTCTGGGCGAGAATGGCGCGGGCAAAAGTACGCTGATGAGCGTGCTGTTCGGCCTGTATCAGCCGGAACAGGGCAAGATCCTGAAAAACGGCAAGGAGGTCGCCATCCGCAACCCCAATGATGCCAACGCACTGGGCATCGGCATGGTGCACCAGCACTTCAAGCTGGTGGAATGCTTCAGCGTGCTGGACAACATCATTCTGGGCGTGGAACCCAACAAGATGGGCTTTTTGCAGAAGGCCGAGGCACGCAAAAAGGTGATGGCGCTGAGCGAAAAGTACGGTCTGCGGGTAGACCCGGACGCACTCATCAGCGATATCTCGGTGGGTATGCAGCAGCGCGTAGAGATTTTGAAGATGCTGTACCGCGACAACGAGATCCTGATCTTTGACGAGCCCACCGCTGTGCTGACCCCGCAGGAGATCGACGAGCTGATGGAGATCATGCGCGGGTTCAAGAAGGAGGGCAAGTCCATCCTGTTCATCACCCATAAGCTCAACGAGATCATGGCTGTGGCCGACCGCTGCACCGTGTTGCGCAAGGGCAAATATATGGGCACGGTGGATATCAAGGACACTACCAAGGAAGAGCTTTCCCGCCGCATGGTGGGCCGCGACGTGCAGCTGCAGGTGGAAAAGCAGCCCGCGCACCCCGGCGAGACCGTGCTGGACGTGGAGAACGTTACCATCCACAACGACCAGCGCAAGAAGGACGTGGTAAAGGATGTGTCCTTCAAGGTGCACGCAGGCGAGATCGTCTGTCTGGCGGGCATCGAGGGCAACGGCCAGACCGAGTTCATCTACGGCCTGACCGGCCTGAGCAAGCTGTCTAGCGGCAAGCTTACGCTGGACGGCAAGGATATCACCCACGAGAGCATCCGCCAGCGCTCCAAGGACGGCATGGGTCACATCCCGGAGGACCGCCACAAGCACGGTCTGGTGCTGGATTTCAGTCTGGAAAACAACATCGTGCTGCAGCGCTACTGGCAGCCGGAGTTCCAGAAGGGCGGCTTTATCCGTGCCGATAAGGTGCGCGAGTACTCTGACCGGCTGATCAAACAGTACGACGTGCGCAGCGGTCAGGGCAGTGTGACCACCGTGCGCAGTATGTCCGGCGGCAACCAGCAGAAGGCGATCATCGCCCGCGAGATCGACCGCGACCCCAAGCTGCTGGTGGCAGTGCAGCCCACCCGTGGCCTGGATGTGGGTGCTATTGAGTACATTCACCGCCAGATCGTGGCCGAGCGCGACAAGGGCAAGGCCGTGCTGCTGGTCAGCTTGGAGCTGGACGAGGTGATGAACCTTTCTGACCGCATCCTTGTAATGTACGAGGGCGAGATCGTGGGCGAGTTTGACCCCAAGACCACCACCGTGCAGGAGCTGGGTCTGTATATGGCAGGCGCCCGCAAGCAGGGAAAGGAGGAGCAGTAACACATGAATAAGAAAAAACTTTCCCACAGCGGCAGCCTGCAAAGTTCTGTTACCAGCGTGCTGGCTGCACTGCTGTGCATCCTGATTGGTTTGCTGGTGGGCTTTCTGGTGCTGGTGGCCATCAACCCCGCACACGCATGGGGCGATGGTTTTGTGCGCATCCTCAAGGGCGGCTTCCACGATGCCCCCTACGGCGTGGGCAAGGAGCTTGCCAATGCCGCACCCCTGATTATGACCGGTCTGTCCGTGGCCTTTGCCTTCAAGACCGGCCTGTTCAACATTGGTGCAGCCGGTCAGTACACGCTGGGCGCTTACGGTGCGCTGTACTGCGCCATTATGCTCAAACTGCCTTGGTTCGTCTGCCTGCTGGCAGCAGCCGTGCTGGGCGGCCTGTGGGGCGCGATCCCCGGCTTCTTCAAGGCCTACTTCAACATCAACGAGGTTATTACCTCCATTATGTTCAACTGGATCGGCCTGTATCTGGTAAATGAGCTCATCTACCAGAACGGCACCGGCCCCATGTACGACGTGCGAAACACCCGTACCTTGAACCTGAGCAAGAATGCCGATTTTGCCCAGTCCCTGATCCCGGACTTCGGCCTGAACAAGCTGTTCCAGACCAACAGCACCACCATTGCTATCTTCTTGGCGGCAGCGGTGGCCGTGCTGATCTGGGTGGTGCTGAACAAGACTACCTTCGGCTACGAGCTCAAGGCCGTTGGCCTGAACAAGAACGCCGCCCGCTATGCCGGTATCAACGAGAAGAAGAACATCATCCTCTCCATGGCCATTGCCGGTGCGCTGGCGGGCTTCGGCGCGGGTCTGTTCTTTCTGTCCAACGTGTCCCAGTGGAACCCGCTGAACTCCACCAGCCTGCCGGGCATGGGCTTCAACGGTATCTCGGTGGCACTGCTGGCAAGCTCCAACCCCATCGGTACCGTGTTCTCTGCGCTGTTCATCTCCCATATCTCGGTCGGCGGCTCCTTCCTGTCCACCAAATTTTACCCCACTGAGATCTCGGATCTGATCAGCGGCATCATCATCTACCTGTGCGCATTCTCCATGCTGTTCCGCGGCAAGATCCAGAGCCTGCTGTTCCGGAATGCCGAAAAGACCAACGTGAACGCAGAGCCTGCGCCTGCCGCAGAAAAGACCAAAAAGGAGGGCAAGTAATATGCTGCTTCTGATCAAATATACCCTGCTGTACGGCATCGTGCTGATGCTGGTGGCACTGGGCGGTATGTTCAGCGAACATTCCGGCATCATCAACATTGCGCTGGAGGGCATCATGGTCATCGGCGGTGTGGCCGGTGTGCTTACCCTGACCATGCTGCCTGCAAGCCTGTCGCCCTTCCTTGTGGTGCTGATCTCCATTCTGGTGGCGGCACTGGCGGGCGTGGTTTACAGTCTGCTGTTGGCCTTTGCCTCCATCAACCTGAAGGCAGACCAGACCATTGGCGGCACGGCACTGAACCTGCTGGCCACCGCCATTGCCGTGGTCATCTCCAAGTACTTCAGCGAGAGCGGCAGCGCCAAGCTGAACTACTCCAACAAGCCCTTCCTGTTCAGCATCGGCGGGCTGGAACTCAGCGTGTTCGTGCCGCTGGGGCTGATTTTGCTGGTGGTCAGCTACATCGTGCTGTATAAGACCCGCTTTGGCCTGCGCCTGCGTGCCTGCGGCGAGCATCCGCAGGCTGCGGACTCGGTGGGCATCAACGTCTACAAAATGCGTTACGCCGGTGTCATCCTTTCCGGTGCGCTGGGCGCCATCGGCGGTCTGGCCTATATCGTGCCCCCGGTGCAGACCTGGAACTTTGAAGTCGGCGTGGCCGGTGCAGGCTTTCTGGCACTGGCAGTTATGATCTTTGGCCAGTGGAAGCCCTTCCACATCTTTGGCGCGGCAATGTTCTTTGCCGTGTTCAAGAGCCTTGCCAACATCGCAGACTCCACCTTCCTCGCACAGCTGCACTGGTCCAGCAACATCTATAATATGATGCCCTTCGTGGCCTCCATGGTCATTCTGGCCTTCACCTCCAAGAACAGCATGGCACCCAAGGCCGAGGGTATCCCCTACGACAAGGGCTCCCGTTAAGCGCTTTTGCTAAAAATCCATAAAATCAGGGCATCCGCAGCCATCAACGTGCTGCGGATGCCTTTTTTGTACGGGAGATGGCACATTTTATCCATGTATTTGCCGGTAGAAAATGGCATTTTTGCTTGTAAAATACAACGAGATATGTTATCATTAAAGAACGAATGTGTATCTATAGGAACCCGGTGTACATTTCTTGCACTGCGGAAGAACAAGAAAGGTGAGTTTCTCTATTATGGACGAAAAAACAACTATGGGACAGTCGCTCCGGAACATGGAGGACGAAGAGACCATTGATCTGATGGAACTGGCGCGCCTGCTGTGGGCTCATGCTGTGCAGATCGTGGCAGCAGCTGTTGCGGCAGCGCTGATCTGCCTGCTGGTGTGTATGTTTGCACTTACACCCAAGTATCAGGCTTCCATCAACATGATCGTGAACACCCGGCAGGACACGACTACTACCTTCACCAGTGATAACTTCAACTCGGCTAAGAATCTGATCAGCACCTATGCGGTCATCATCAAGGGCAACACCGTGCTGAACGAGGTCATTGATGAGCTGGATCTGGACATGACCTACGCCGAGCTGTACGACATGGTGGATGTTGCCGATGTGGACGCTACCCAGATCATGAAGATCACGGTCACCGATACGGATGCAGAGCGTGCGGGTGAGATCGCACAGACCATTGCGGACATCGTGCCCGACGTGCTGGTGGAAAAGGTGGAAGCCGGTTCCTGCAAGACGGTGAGCGATGTTGCCATCAACCCCAACAAGGTGTTCCCCCAGACCAAGAAGTACGTTGTAATGGCTGGTCTGCTGGGCGCTGTTCTGGTGTGCGGCGTGCTGGTGCTGGCACATCTGCTGCATGATACCATTGTGGATGACGAAGATATTCAGAAGAAGCTCGGCCTGCCCGTGCTGGGCCTGATCCCGGAGGTGTAAGACGATGTGGAATCTGTTTGGTAAAAAGAAAAAAGAAGGGGAGCACCGCACCCTGCAGCTGATCACCGATAAAAAGATGCCCTTTGGCTATGTGGAGGCATACAAGTCTTTGCGCACCAATCTGGACTTTATGGCAGGCTCTATGGACGTGCACACGCTGGTCATCACCAGTACCGTGCCGGAGGAATCCAAGAGCAATGTGGCAATCAATCTGGCGCTGACGCTGGCCGAAAGCGGCAAAAAGGTGGCGCTGGTGGATTGCGACCTGCGCAAGCCGGTGTTGCACCGCTATCTGAAGGCCGGTCATAATGTGAAGGGCGTTTCCAACGTGCTGTCCAACCAGTGCACGCTGGACGAGGCTTTGCAGGAGCTGAAGGAAATGAACATGACCTTCCTGCCCGCAGGCACCCCGCCGCCGAACCCCTCCGAGATGCTGAGCCAGCCGCAGATGCAGGCTATGGTGGATACTCTGCGCCAGAAGTTCGATTTTGTCATTATTGATGCACCCCCGGTGTCCGTGGTCACCGATGCAGCCGTCATCGGCCGCTATGTGGATGGTGCCATCTTTGTAGTGCGCTCCGACTACGCCCCCACCGATGCGGTGCGCGGCGCAGTGAAAAAGCTGCAGGATGCCGGTGTCCGGGTGCTGGGCAGCGTGCTGACCCGATACGACATGAAGAAGGCACTCAAGGGCTCCAGCTACGCATACAGCTATGCTTACAACTACAACTATGCCTACGGCAAGCAGGATGCCACTGCCGGTAAATAATAAGGAAGCATTGTTATGACCGATCTGCATTGTCACATTCTGCCCGGCATGGATGACGGCGCAAAGGATACGGCAGTCTCGCTGGAGCTGCTGCGCAGGGAATATGAGGATGGTGTGCGCAACATCGCGTTCACCAGCCACTTCAACAGCGAACGCACCACGGTAGAAGCCTTTACGGAAAAGCGGCAGACTGCCTTTGAACAGCTGACCGCCGCACTGGAAGGGCAGCCTATGCAGTTTGATTTCAAGCTGGGAGCAGAGGTGTTCTTCTCTCCCGGTCTGTGCGAGCTGGACACCCGGGCGCTGTGCATGGGGGACACCGCCTATCTGCTGCTGGAGTTTCCCACCACCCACAAGCCGCATTTTATTCGGCAGACCCTGTACAATTTGCAGCAGCAGGGCATCGTGCCGTTGATCGCGCATATCGAGCGTTATCCCTATGTGCTGGAGGATCCTACCTTATTGTACGACTGGGTAGCCGCCGGTGCCTATGCACAGATCAACGTGGGCGCCCTGCTGGAACCCAAGCTCTGCAAAAAGCTGTGCAAGTTCATCCAGTGGGGACTGGTTCATGTCATCTCCACCGATACCCATTCCCCGGACAAGCGCCCGCCACACATGGCACAGGGCGTGCAGCAGCTGGAAAAGCTGCTGGGTAAGGAAACTGCCACCCGCATCGTGCACAACGGCGATGAGCTGTTCCACGATCAGGAGCTGGACGCTGCGACCCTGCATCAGCCCAAAAAGTTTTTGGGCAGATGGGTCTGATCCTATTACAAGGAGAAAACTGCCCGGGCGGAGGTGCACTCTGCCCGGGCAGCGGATTTTGGTATGAAGAAAAATAAGGTCCTGAAAATCGTATTGATCGTGCTGGGTGCGCTGGTGGTTCTGCTGGCAGCAGCAGTCCTTGGGGTGCTGTTCTATCTCCACAGTATGGCAGCCGGTCTGCCGGAAACCCTGCCGGACGCCTCGGCAGACAGTACACAGCTCACCCTGACGGATGAAGATCTGGATAAGCTGCTCAGCGGCGAGATCACGCTGGAAGGACTGACCAGCGAAGCCGCTGCGTCCAACAGTGGGGAACAGGAAGCATCAGCCAGTGCTCCGCAGGAGGACGCGGGCGCTGCTTCGGCCCCGGCGAATTCTGATACTTCTCCGGCGGCATCTGCCTCCCGGACGGAGAGCGGCAGTACCGCTTCCTCCGGCAAACAGGAGAATGCCGGTACAGCCAATTCCGGTACAGAAAAACCGGCGTCCTCTTCCAGTAAACAGGAAGCCGCTTATGAAAAAGAGGTCAAGGCGTTGCTGCAGCAGCTGTACAGCGTTAAGGCGCGTGCCGAGGCAGAACTGAACAGCTGCATTGCCGGAGCAAAAGCAGAGTTCAAGTCGCTGCCGGAGTCTCAGCAGACACAGGCACGCAAGGTCTCCATCGTACTGGCAAGAAGCGGCAGACTGTACGCGATGCAGGCATCCTACGATAAGGAAGTGGCGAGCATCGTCAGCCAGATGCGCGCCATTCTGACCGCCAACGGCCAGAGCACCGCATTGGCAGATCAGGCCATGGCCTCCTATAAGGCACAAAAGAGTGCCATGTACTCCCAGCTGACCGCAAAACTGTACTCCTGACCCGCAAAACGACCCATGACCACCCGCAACTGTTTCTCCGAGCACTGACTGTACCGGAAAAAGGCTGCGGGTGGCTTTGTTTTGCCGTTTTTGCTGCAATATGGAGAAAAATACTAACGGTATGGATGGATGGTTCCGGGGCAGAGACACTGCTTTTTGCACCGACAGGGGAGGGCAGATTGTACGCACCAACGGAACAATCAACCCAAAAGCCGAAGAAGTAGCACTTTTACCTACAAATATACAGAAAATTTGTATAAAGTATAATATTTCGCTCATGCTTTGCTGAAATGAAGTGAATTTTTTTCATGTAAATTGACAAAATCCGTGGTTATCCTTATAATATATAGAGTGTTTCTCGGGTATGGACGATGGTGTTTATGCGACCGCAAGATGCCATCGTTTTATTATTCGCTTTTTCTGTCCGTGTGCCAAGGACAGACGTCCGCTATGTGTGAGGCTGGCAGACTGCGGGAAAGTATGGCTCGGCCTGAGAGCAAAAATAGTAATTCATTGATAGGATTGGAGTGGCATCAAACGATGGCAAAGTACATCATCAAGCGTGTCGCAATGGGTATCTTCAGTATCTTCATTGTGGCCACGGTTACCTTTTTTGTCATGAACCTGGTCCCCGGTGGCCCGTTCGTGGCAGAAAAGTCCATCAGTGCCGCTGCTCAGCAGGCTCTGGCCGAAAAGTATGGCCTGGATAAGCCGCTGGGTGTGCAGTACGTCAACTACATGGAGAGCCTTCTGCACGGCGATCTGGGTCTGAGCCTGCGTCAGCGCGGCCGTACCGTGAACCAGATCATCGCCAGCAAGCTGCCGGTGTCCTGCCGTCTGGCAGGCATTGCAGTGGTTGTGGCTCTGTGCGTGGGCATCCCGCTGGGCTGCATTTCCGCTTACAACCGCGGCAAGTGGCTGGATAACGTTATTATCGTGTTTGCTACCTGTGGCATCGCGATCCCCAGCTTTATTTCCAGCGTGCTGCTATTGTACCAGTTTGGTATGAAAATGAAGGTGCTGCCCACCGTTGGTCTGAACAGCGCAGCCGCCTATATCATGCCGGTCACTGCACTGGCCATCTATCCCTCGGCTTATATCACCCGTCTGATGCGCTCCAGCCTGCTGGACGTTATGGGTCAGGACTATATGCGCACTGCCCGCGCAAAGGGCGTGTCTCAGTTCATGATCCTGTTCAAGCACGCACTGCGCAACGCCATCCTGCCTGTCATCACCTACGTCGGCCCCATGCTGGCCAGCCTGATGACCGGTTCTTTCGTGGTGGAAAAAATCTTCTCCGTGCCCGGTCTGGGCCGCGACTTCGTGTCTGCCATCACCAACCGTGACTACACCATGATCATGGGCACCACCATCCTGCTGTCCAGCATGGTTATCATTGCAAACGTGATCGTGGATATCCTTTATAAGATCATCGACCCGCGCATCAAGCTGCAGTAAGAGAAAGGAGCGATTTTCATGGAAAACATTAAAAAGAATCCGCTCAGCCTGCAACTCAAAGCGGAGGATTTTCTGCCCGCCAGCAATGAGGAAAAGCAGAGCTTGGTGGTCATGCGCGAAAGCGTCAACTTCTGGAAGGACGGTATCCGCCGCCTGAAGAAGAACAAGATCGCCATGGTCAGCTTTGTGTTCATCATTGCCATTGCCATCTTTGCCTACCTGCTGCCCGCCGTCTGGCCTTACAGCTACTCCGAGCAGATGAAGGGCAGCAACAACCTGAAGCCCTTTGAGTACTCTGCCTCCGAGCAGGCACGTATCGACGCAGGCGAAAAGGTGTTCCCGCACATTCTGGGCACCGACCGTATGGGTCGTGACTTCGCTGTGCGTATCATGATGGGTACTCGCGTCAGCCTGTCTGTCGGTCTGATCGCTTCTGTGCTGGTGCTGATCATCGGCGCCACCTATGGTGCGGTTGCGGCCTTTGCCGGCGGCTGGGTGGACAATATCATGATGCGTATTACAGATATCCTGTACACCATCCCCGATATTCTGCTGATCATCCTGCTGGGCATGGCTCTGAAAGATCCGCTGGATGCACTGGCTACCAAGCCCGGCTTCAAGTGGATGCAGACCCTTGGCCCCAACATGATCTCCATCTTCATCATCTTTGCTCTGCTGTACTGGGTCGGCATGGCGCGTATCGTCCGTAGCCAGATCCTGATCCTGAAGGAGAGCGAGTACGTTACCGCTGCCCGCGCACTGGGCGCTTCCAGCGGTCGTATCATCAAAAAGCATCTGCTCACCAACTGCATCGGTACCCTGATCGTTACCACCACCCTGCAGATCCCGGCTTCCATCTTCACCGAGAGCTACCTGAGCTTCATCGGTCTGGGCGTTGCAGCTCCGCTGCCTTCTCTGGGTTCTCTGGCTACCGATGCCGTCAAGGGCATGAACACCTACCCCCATCTGCTGATCGCCCCCGCACTGATGATCAGCGTGATGATCCTTGTGTTCAACCTGTTCGGCGATGGCCTGCGCGATGCCTTTGATCCGAAGCTGAAGAATTGATGAGGTGAACAGAAATGAGCGAGAAAATTCTTGATATCAAAGATGAACGCCTTTCTTTCTTCACCCCCGCGGGCGAAGTAAAGGCACTGAACGGCGTTTCCTTTACCATGAATCAGGGCGATGTTCTGGGCGTTGTGGGTGAGTCCGGCTCCGGTAAGTCGGTCACCGCCTACTCCATTATGGGCCTGACCGCTTACCCCGGCAAGCTGGTGGGCGGCAAGGTGTGGTTCAACGGCCACGAGATTGAGAACATGAAGGAGAAGGACTTCCGCAAGATCCGCGGCAACGAGGTCTCCATCATCTTCCAGGATCCCATGACCAGCCTGAACCCCGTGTACACCATCGGCAACCAGATCGTGGAGGTCATCCGCCTGCACACCGATAAGAACAAGGCTGATGCATGGGCACGCGCCAAGGAGCTGCTGGAGCTGGTTGGCATCAACGAGCCCGAGAAGCGCCTGAAGCAGTACCCCCACGAGCTGTCCGGCGGTATGCGCCAGCGCGTGATGATCGCCATTGCACTGGCCTGTGAGCCTAAGCTGCTGATCGCTGACGAGCCCACCACCGCACTGGACGTGACCATTCAGGCACAGATCCTTGAGCTGATGCAGGATCTGCGCAAGAAACTGGGCATGAGCATCATCATGATCACCCACGATCTGGGCGTTGTGGCATCCATGTGCGAGAAGATCGCCGTGATGTACGCCGGCCACATCGTGGAGTACGGCACCACCGACGAGATCTTCTACCAGCCGGGTCATGAGTACACCAAGGGTCTGATCAACTCCATCCCCAAGCTGAACACCGCAGAGCACGAGCGCCTTGTACCCATCGAGGGCACCCCTGTGGACCTGTTGAATCCGCCGGCCGGCTGCCCCTTTGCGCCCCGCTGCAAGAACTGCATGAAGATCTGTCTGAGCAAGATGCCCCCGCGCACCGAGCTTAGCGATACCCATTATACCTACTGCTGGCTGCAGCAGAAGGCTGCATTTGAGAAAGGGGAAAAGGCAGAATGAGTGAACACAAGACGCTGGTCGAAGTCCAGCACCTGCAGCAGTATTTCCCCGCCGGCGGTGTGGGCAAGAACCGCAAGTACGTTCAGGCTGTGGATGACGTAAGCTTTGCCATCCGCAAGGGCGAGACCCTTGGTCTGGTAGGTGAGTCCGGCTGTGGCAAGACCACCACCGGCCGCACCCTGCTGCGCCTGTACGAGCCCACCGGCGGTAAGATCTACTATGACGGCAACCTGCTGTTCGATAAGGACAACAAGATCGCAGTGGATATGCTGCCCTACCGCCGCCGGATGCAGATCGTTTTTCAGGATCCCTACGCAAGTCTGGACCCCCGCATGACCATTGGCGACATCGTGGGCGAGGGCATTGATATCCATCATCTGGCCGAGAACGAAAAGGACCGCCACGATAAGATCATCGCCCTGCTGGAGCGCGTTGGTCTGAACAGTGAGCACGCAAACCGCTACTGCCACGAGTTCTCCGGCGGTCAGCGTCAGCGCGTGGGCATTGCCCGTGCACTGGCTGTGAACCCCGAGTTCATCGTTTGTGACGAGCCTGTTTCCGCACTGGACGTTTCCATTCAGGCACAGGTCGTCAATATGTTCGAGGATCTGCAGCAGGAGATGGGTTTGACCTACCTGTTCATCGCCCATGACCTGAGCGTTGTCAAGCACATCTCCAACCGCATCGGCGTGATGTATCTGGGCAAGATGGTGGAGCTGGCCGACAGCTACGAGCTGATCGCCCACAGCATCCACCCCTACACCCGCAGCTTGATCTCCGCAATTCCGGTGGCAGACCCCATTACGGCCCGCCAGTCCAAGCGTATCGTGCTGCAGGGCGATGTGCCCAGCCCCCTGAACCCGCCGTCCGGCTGCCGTTTCCGCACCCGCTGCCCCTATGCAGACGAGCAGTGCGCCAACGAGGTGCCCGAGTTCAAGGAGGTCTCCACCGGCCACTGGGCAGCATGCCATCACCTTGACCGCGTGAAGTGAGAACACTTCACACCAGTAAAAGGTGAAAACAATTCAACTTGGTGCTGAAATGTTGTCACAAAATGGTTACAGTCCAGGTTTTGGACTTGTAACCGGCATGAGAACGCATTATAATCATTCGTGTTCCTCCGGTGTACATTTGCACCGGATCGAATATAGAGGCGGCTGGGGGAACCTGGCACACTCAAATTTGATATAAGGGAAGGATATTATTATGAAACGCATTTCTCGTCGTAATTTCCTCAAGGTTGCAGGCGTGGGTGCCGCTGCTCTGGGTCTGGCAGCCTGTGGCGGCAGCAAGTCCGGTTCTACCGCAACCTCCGGCACTGCTTCTTCCGCTGCTGGCTCTTCTACCGGCAGTGTCAACACCGCTGGCTTTACCGTCCAGTACGGCCCCAACCCCGAGACTCTGGATCCCTCTTTGAACAGTGCTGTTGATGGCGCCAACACCATCATCACCATCTTCGAGCCCCTGCTGATCATCAACGAGAACAACGAAGTTATTGGCGGCCAGGCTGAGAGCTGGGAAGAAAGCGAGGACGGCCTGACCTGGACCTTCACCATGCGTGACGGTCTGAAGTGGAGCGATGGCACCGACCTGACCGCTAAGGACTTCGAGTACAGCTTTAAGCGTATGGCTGATCCTGCTACCGCTGCTCCCTATGCAGCGACCTGCCTGGGCATGATCGATGGTTTTGACGCAGCACAGGCCGGTGATACCGATGCTCTGAACGTCAAGGCAAGCGACGACGGCAAGACCCTGACCATCGTGCTGTCCTACCCCTGCTCCTACTTCGACAAGATGGCTGCTTTCGCATCCATGAGCCCTGTGCAGCAGGCTACCGTTGAGGCCAACGGCGATGCATGGTGCACCTCCGCTGAGACCTTCGTCTCCAACGGCCCCTACATGATCACCGAGTGGACTCCCTCCGAGCGTATCGTTCTGACCAAGAACCCCAACTACGTTGGCGGCTGGGATAGCTCTAAGATCGTTTCCGACAGCATCACCCTGCTGCTGCTGGAGGACTCTTCCGCCGCCTTCGCTGCTTACAACAGCGGCGAGGCTGTCCTGATCAAGGACGTGCCCACCGACGAGATCCCCAGCCTGACCAAGGCAGAGGACGGCGGCGACTTCTATGTTGACACCATTCTGGGCACCTACTACGTCAGCATGAATCTGCAGCGTGATGCTTTCCAGGATGTCAAGGTCCGCAAGGCTCTGGCTCTGGCTATCGACCGCGACTACGTTGCCAACACCATCATGCAGGGCACCTACTCTGCTGCTTCCAACATTGTCGGCCCTGCCATCGTGGACGCGCAGGGCTACTTCTACGACAACGCAAACGGCGGTTCTCCCTACATTGCTGATGACTACGAGGCAAATATGGCCGAGGCTAAGAAGCTGCTGGAAGAGGCTGGCTACCCCAATGGCGAGGGCTACCCCACCATCGAGTACAGCACCAACGATTCCGGCTACCATGTGCCTCTGGCAGAGTACCTGCAGCAGACTTGGGGCGATCTGGGCATTACCCTGACCATCAACAAGATGGAGTGGTCCTCCTTCACCCCCGCTCGTCGTGCAGGTGAGTACGATGTTGCCCGTAACGGCTGGGTCATGGACTACAACGATCCTTCCAACATGCTCGAGCTGTTCTGCACCGGCAACGGCAACAACGATGGTAAGTACTCCAACGCTGACTTTGATGCTGCAATCGAGGGCTCCAAGGTTGCAGATGTCGCCGAGCACTTTGCACAGCTGCACAAGGCTGAGGACATCCTGATGGAGGATATGGGCTGCATCCCCGTTGCTTACTACAACGAATTCTGGCTGCAGACCGCTTCTCTGAAGGGCACCTGGCACAGCCCCTACGGCTACTGGTACCTGCAGTACGGCTACATCGAGGAGTGATCTCCTCCCTGTGCTGTGCAGCGTAAGCTGAACCGTAAACTATAAGCACTAAGCACCCCACTGACCGGAAACGTTTGGCGGGGTGCTTTTTGCTGTCTGCTGATGCGCAGAAAAAGACAACGCGGCTGTTACACATCATTTGGTGCAACAGCCGCGTTTAATATTGTTTGAGTGTATGCCGGAACAAAAGGCTTCCCCCGGTCGGGGGAAGCTGTCACCGCAGGTGACTGATGAGGGCGCAGGACAACAGCATATATAGCACATGAAAAAATAGATACACCTTACTTACACCGCAGCCATGGCAGCCAGAACGCTCTGCCAGCTCTTGCTGCGCGCGGCAGGCACCGGGGCGGGGCGGGTGCGCCGTGCTGCAGGGGCAGTATGGCAGGCCGCAGAGGATACCGTCAGGGCAGGGGAGGGGCAGAAGAACACAGCGGTGTCCTTTGCAAGCCACTGCGCAGCCAGTGCAGCGGCCTGCGGGTCAGACTGCAGGGCGCGGCGCTCGTTCCCGGCCAGAAAATCAGCCAGCCAGTACAAAATTGCGGCCAGCGGCAGGCAGGGGGAAGCGTCCTGATTCCAGTAACTCCAACGTGCACCGCAGCCAAGGTGACTTTCCACCGTGATCTGTGCACCGGTGCGGGCACTCTGCGGGATGGAGCCAGCATAGTTGGTCCCGGCACGCTGCCCCAGTTCCTCAATAAGGCGCTGGGTGCGGGCAGCATCCAGCCGATCCTCCCGGCAGTAGGCGCGGAAGTCGGTCTGGCTCAGCAGGCTGTCGGCACTGGACGGAAAACGCCCGGTCAACTGCCCATCGGCATTGTGGCACAGCTGCCAGCCCTTGCGGAACAGCTGGAAATTCAGGCAGCGCCGTCCCATGGTGGAATAGCACACAAGGGCGCTCTGCTCCCCGGGCAGCTGTTTTACTTCAAGGTAGGCATCGTTGCCGCAGGTATCCTGCAAACGGACGGTAAGCAGCAACTGCGCACCAGCGTGCTGGGTGGACATTGCGTTGTGCATGGCGTCAAAATAACGGGAAGCGTCCATGATTAATCTCCTTCCTGAAAGCAAACAGCGAAACGTTGTAAAAGTACCAGCCGGGTGATCGGGCCGACAGGCTGCATAAAACTTCTCTGAACGTAGTATAGCATACTTTTAAATAAAAAACAACTGTAAGTTTTCCAAAATGACAAACTTTTGCAAAAATTTGTGGCACAGAGCGAACAAAGGTTCAAAGTATGGTTGTACTTTGAAATAAACGGTTGTAAAAACGACCCCTGTGGGAAATGCCGACTAAGGCCGGTACTGCTCCCGCAGGGGTCGTTTTTTATCTTCAATCGCCAAGTTCCCGGATCTCGTTCTGGATCAGCCGTCCGGCTGCCCGGGCAAGCTGATCCATGCCGCGGATACGCGCCATATTTTTGCCGTAGATCTGCGCGGCGGCACCGGCACTGCTGTCCTCGCCCATAAAAACAGCAGACACCCGCACGCCCTGCCGCTGCAAGGTACGCACCTGCGCAGCGGTATCGGCCACACCGGCGGCGTCCTCGTAGGCGCAGCCAAGCGGGTTCTCTGCTGTGGGTGGGATGCGGCGGCTGTCGTTGGGGCTGGCATCGGTCAGCAGGATCATCAGGTGGCGCTGGGCGGGGCCGGGGGCATACCGGATCAAATCACCTGCTGCCCGCAGTGCCAGACCGTCTCGGTTCCAGCCCGAGGCAAAATAGCGGAAAATGTTCTGCCGGTTCTTGTCCGCAAAGCCTTTCAACACCCGCAGCACCGTGTAGCCCCGCAGGCTGCTGAAGGCGCTTACCCGCACCGGAATGCCGCAGCTGGCCAGACTTTCGGCCAGAATGACACCCTGCGCCGCGATCACCTCCTGACAGTGCAGGCGGGAGGCAGAGGCGTCCAGCAGCAGATCTACCGTAAAGGCGGGGCAGTTTTCCTCCTCCGGACACAAAAACACCCGGTCGTCGTTCAGGTAAGGGGCGCGCCACACCCGCCCGGCGCACAGATCACCGCTGCGTGCCACCCGCTGGTCTGGCTGCTGATGCACCAGAATACAGTTGCGGATCTGCTCGGTAAGGCGCAGTACAACACTTCGATGCAGCTCCTGATTTTTTGCGTAGTAGGCGCGGTTGCGTTCGGCCTGCAATTCGGCCTGCTGCGCCAGCTGCCGCGCTTCCGGGGTGGGCGCCTGCGCCGGGCTGGGCACACCGGCGCTGAACCACAAATGACAGCCCAGATGCACTCCGGTGCACAGCTCCTGCTCGGCCTTGTGCAGCTGTTCCGGCGGGTAGAAGCAGCGCCCGAAGCAGCTTTCAATGTAGGCGCGGTCCTGCGCGGCGCGCTGCTTCAGGGTAATGTTTGCCCGGCGCTTGTCCACCGCCAGCCCGCTGCCGGTGGCATCCACCGCACCGGAATGCTCCACCGTCACCCGGTCGGTCTTGATCATCTGGGTGGGCATGGTTTTGGTGGCAAGCTTTGCCCAAAAGCCTTGCAACCGCAGATGCAGCGCGGGCTTCTGGCGTACCTCGCCGTCAAACAGGGCAAATTTTGCAAACAGCGCCAGCAGGTCGTTTTTGAGCTGTGCTGGTTCCGGTACAGTTTCCGGTTCCAGCGCGGCGGCAAGGCTGCTCTCGTAAGGGGTCATGACCGGGGCGGTGCGTCCCAGAACCTTGCGCCAGCGGGCAGCCTGCATGGTGTACACCAGCTGGTTTTTCGCCATCCACTCCTGCCGCGAAAGCTTGTACTGGATGGCAAAAAAGTAGTCCGCGTGGGCAAACCGCAGCGCCTCCAGCACCGGGCGGCGGGGCAGCTCCAGCCGATAGGCGGCGTTTTCTAAGTACAGCCACGCCATGTCGTCCAGCATGGGCTGGCGCATATCGCCCTCCCAAGCGGAAAAAATGTCCCGGATCAGCGCGTCACCGTAGTATTTGTGCACCAGCCCCACGATGCAGTTCATGTAAAAATCAATGGTGCCGTCCGTGTTGCGGGCCAGAAACAGCGGCTCGAAGCCGTAAGCACCAGCAGCGGCCCAGACCTGATTGGCCGCACGCCGCTCCTGCGCGGTGTAGCTTTGGGCGTCCATCAGGCAAACAGCTTTCCGGCATCCAGCTTGGCCGGGATGCGCGCGGCGATCACGTCCCGGATCAGTCCCTGCTCGTAGGAGTCAAAGGCCTTGTTGGTGATGCCCATATCCAGCGCCGCCCCGGCCGGGATGCCTCTGCGAATCAGCCGTAGCGCGTCCAGCATACCGCGCAGATCCAGCGCTTTGGTGGAAATTTCTGCACTGTCGCACTTTTTCTGCAGGTCCAGAAACAGCAGCGCAAACTGATGCACATATTTTGCGGTAAGATCCGGGAACTGCGCCCGCAGCAGCTTTTCCAGATTATCTTGGGTGATGGTGGGCATCTGCACCACCGCAAAGCGAGAGGTCAGCGCCTCGTTCAGCTCCCGGGTGCCCGCGTAGCCGTAGTTCATGGTGGCAATAAAGCGGGTCTCCTCAGCCAGCGGGATGCGGTCGTAACCGGGTACGTCGATGGCGCGGCGGAAGTCCAGCACCGCGTGCAGCACCGCCAGCGCCTCGTTTTTGGCCATGTTGATCTCGTCCAGCACGCCAAAGCCGCCGCACTGTGCGCAGCGGTACACCGGCCCGGGACGGAACACTACCTGCCCGCCCGCAAAGGTATCCATGCCGATGAGGGAGGCAGCGTCCATGTTTACATGAAAGGAGATGTCCCACGCGGGGCGGCCAAAGGCGGCGGCAAGGTTTTCTGCCAGCACGTTTTTGCCGGTGGCCTTGCCGCCGGCCAGCAGCAGGTTTTCGCCGCAGAGGATGGCCGCCAGAGCCTGCTCCCACACCTCTTTGCCGTAGTAGGTAAAGGCAGGGGCGGGAATGCGCGGGCGCAGCGCCTCGCTGAGCGTATGGGCGGCGCGGTATTCCTGCACCGCCGCAAGCAGGGCGGGGTCCACCCCTTCCTGCCGTAAGGTATCCAGAATATCCGACATTTGTACAAACACCTCGATCTTGTGACCGGGCGGGAATGAACTGCCCGGTTTCACGTTTATCATAGCACAATCGCGGGCATTTGTGTAGGGGGCGTGCGGGGTAAAAAAGCAAAGAGGGACAGCCCCAAATGGGGCTGCCCCTCTTCACATGAAAAAGAAGAAAAGAAGAAACGCTTAGAGTATGCCGGGGAACTGCGCTTTATCAGGCGTTCTCCAGACCTGCCATCTGCTTGACAGCCTTCATGGCGTAGGTCAGGGTACGGCCCATAGCCACACCGGCCATCAGGCAGGGGTAGTTGTTGGCAAAGAAGCTGCCGGACATATCGCCGGTGATGTACAGGCCCTCCATGGGCTGATTGTTGGTGTCCAGAGCCTGACCCTTTTCGTTGATGGCGATGCCCTGCTCGGTGGTCAGCAGGGAAGCACCCAGCCAGCAGCCGTAGAAAGGCGCGGTGCGGATGGCGCTCAGACGGTAAGCGGGCTTGCCGAAGTCCTCGTCGTTCTGCTTATCGTACAGCTCATTGTAGCGCTCCACGGTGGCAAGGAAGGTGTCCTTGGCGGCACCGGTAAAGCCCATCTTGTCGGCCAGCTCGTCCAGAGTATCGCACTTGAACAGTGCACCGGCCTCGATAGCCTCGTCCATCTTGCCCTGAATGTACTTCTCACCGCCGTTACGGGTCTGGGCAGAGCAGCCGATGGTGTGGAAACGCTTTGCGTCCTCCAAAATGTTGGCATCGCAGATCTGTGCGTAGACGCGGCCCGGCTGGTGGGCGGCAGCGTAGACGATATCGTTGTAGGGGCAGCTCTCGTTGGCAAAACGCTCGCCGTTGCGGTTCACCTTCAGGAAGGGCTGGGTGCCGGGGTTGTACTGGCGGATTTTACCGGGGAAAGCCTTGCCGCCAAAGGCGGAGTCGCTGTCCACATAACCGGCATCCACACCGGGGGCAACAATGCCGCGGTCAAACAGCATGGGAGCGGCTTCCTTATCCAGATTAGCACCTGCCCACACGGCAGCGCGGATACCGTAGCCCTTGTCGGCGGGGGAGTAGGAGCAGGCGGTGGTCACGCTGGTGCCCAGCGGGTCCAGCTGCTCCATCATGTAGGGGTTGCCGGGGAAGCCGCCGCAGGCCAGCAGCACGCCCTTGTTGGCGTTGTAACGGATGAAGTGGTCATCCTCGGTGCTCTGGGCGATGATGCCGGTAATACGGCCATCGCTGTTCTTTTCCAGCTTTGCCAGACTGGTCTTGAAGTCTACATCGTAGCCCAGCTCCTGAATGTACTGCAGCAGCAGCTCATTGCGGGGCAGGCCGGAAGCACTCTCGCTGGCCATGTAGTTATGCTCCTGCACAGGGTAGAGGTAGTCGGTGTTGTGCTCGGCATTCTCTGCAGGCCATGCAGCCTCGCTGCCGGAGGTGAAATCGCACACCCAGCCGTACTTATCCTCCAGAATGCTGCGCATGAAGTCGTGCATAGCGGCAGACTCGTTGATCCAGGTCTTGACAACGCGCTGGTCGCACTTGCCGGAGGCATAGCGGGAGATCTCGCTCAGCAGCTTTGCCTTATCGGTGGCGGGTTCGCCAGCCTCCTTAGCGGCAGCAGAATCAACAGCGCCGTACCAGTGACGGGTGTCCTGCACGTTGGCGTTCTGCTCGATAACACGGAAGTTCAGGCCGTTGGCAGCAGCATAGGCGGCAGCGAACATACCGCCGTTGCCAGCGCCCACGATCAGGATGTCGGTGTCCACGGTCTCGGTGATGGCGGCCTCGTCGATGTCAGGCTCTTTGCCCAGCCAGTCGTTCTCGTCGCCGGTGGGCAGCTGCACGCTGGAGACCACGGCCTCGCCCTTAGCCTGTGCGTAGCAGCTCTTGGCAGCTTTCATCACGGCGTCGGAGGTGATGGTAGAACCGGAAACACCATCGATCTCGGCAGAACCAGCAGCCAGCAGCTGCTCGCGCAGCTCATCGGCAGCGGCAGCGCCGAAGGAAGCGGTCTCGCCGGAGGTATCCACCACCACGTCGGTGACAGCGCTGTCGGAGAAGGTCATGGTGACCTTGACGGTGGAGGAGATGCCCTCGGCAGTGCCCTCGTAGGTGCCGGGGATGTACTGGCCGGTAGCACCGGAAGTGGAAGCGGAAGCAGAGCCGGAGGCAGCATTGCAGGCAGCCAGAGCACCGGCGGTCACACCGCTCATGGCGGCGGCAGCGGCAATCTTGATAAAGCCCTTACGGGAGATCTTGTTCATAGGTACGCTCTCTTTCTTTTTGTTCTTCTTTGTGTTCCTTCTTATCGTGCAGCAAAGTAAAAGACACTTTGCTGAATCCTTAACAATTGTAGCGTAGAAGGGTGCGGTTTACAATTCATATTTTTTATATTATAATTTAGACTAACCTAATGTATTGCAGGAAGGAGAAAAGCATGAACGAGAGCGCACTGGAAGGCTTTGTAAAGATCGTGGAACTGAACAGCTTTTCTGCGGCGGCAGAGGCGCTGTATCTTTCCCAGTCGGCACTTTCGCAGCAGATCCGCACGCTGGAAGGGCAATTGAGGTTCGAGCTGTTCCAACATGTACCGCGCCGGGTGGCGCTGACCCCGGCAGGACAGGATTTTTACCCCAAGGCAAAGCAGCTGGTAGCCCTGTATCAGCAGGCAGTGTGCCATGCCCGAGCGGTGCAGCAGCAGGAAAAACCGCCGGAAAGACATCTGATCATCGCAGGGTGTCATGAGGCAATGCGGATGTTCGTATACGACCTGTTTTCACTGACAAGCGAGCTGTGTCTGCAATACACGCCTATTCTGGGACAGTGCGCCAACCGCAGCGAGGTCTGGCGCAGCCTGAAAAAAGGGGAGATGGATCTTTCCTTCCAGCTGGAAAGTGCAGAGTTCTACGCGCAGGGGCTTACCTTTGTGCCGCTGTTCTATATGCCGGAACTTTGCATCCCCATCCACCCGCCCGCTGATATGCCGACGGGCAGGCTGACCTTGGAGCAGGCGCTGCAATACCGCTGGCTGCTCATCAAGGAGATGTACCAGACTGTCTACGAGACAAGTCTTGTGCAGGAGGGAATGGACCGCGGGGTGGAGTTTACGCCGGTGGGCGGTATTCGCAGTGCGCCCTACGGAGACCCGGCGCTCAAGATGGTTCCGGCGGTCTACTACCGCAGACCCGACCTCAGCTTTGTGCGGGTACTGGACTGGGGCAGTGGACACCGGTTTGGCATCGTGCTGGGGCAAAAGCGCGAGGACCCGGTGGTAATGGCTTATGTCCGCGCGTTGCAGCGGCAGCTGCCGTCCCTTGCGGAAAAGCTGTTTGGCCTGAAGCTGGAACCGGTGGCGGAATAAAAAAGCAAGAGCACCTGCTGTCCTCAAAAAAGGAAGGCAACAGGTGCTCTTTTGCAGTTATAGTGCGATAACAGGTGCTTTAATCCACCACGTCCTCGAACTGGCTGTTGTACAGGTCAGCGTAGAAGCCGCCGGCCTCGATCAGCTGGTCGTGGGTGCCCTGCTCCACAATGTCGCCGTCCCGCATCACAAGGATGAGGTCGGCATCGCGGATGGTGGAAAGGCGGTGGGCGATGACAAAGCTGGTACGGCCCTCCATCAGGCGGTCCATGGCGGTCTGGATGCGCTGTTCGGTGCGGGTATCCACGCTGCTGGTAGCCTCGTCCAAAATCAGGATGCGGTTATCTGCCAGAATGGTGCGGGCGATGGTAAGCAGCTGCTTCTGTCCCTGACTGACGTTGGAGGCGTCCTCGTTCAGCTCCATCTGGTAGCCGCCGGGCAGGGTGCGGATAAAGTGGTCGGCGTTGGCAGCCTTTGCGGCGGCGATCACCTCTTCATCGGTGGCATCCAGCCGACCGTAACGGATGTTCTCCATGATGGTGCCCTTGAACAGCCATGTGTCCTGCAGCACCATGCCAAAGCCTTCGCGCAGAGCGCTGCGGTCAAAGTCCCGCACATCGTGGCCGTTCAGGGTGATGGAACCGGCGTCCACATCGTAAAAGCGCATCAGCAGCTTGACCATAGTGGTCTTGCCCGCGCCGGTGGGGCCTACGATGGCTACCTTCTGGCCGGGCTGCACCGTGCAGCTGAAGTCGTGGATAACAGTCTTGTCCGGGGTGTAGCCGAAGCGCACATGGTCAAAGGTGACCTGTCCGTCAATGTCGGCGGGGTCGGCGCGGCGGGCAGGGTCTGCCAGTTGCTCTTCCTCCGGCTCGTTCAAAAACTCGAATACCCGCTCGGCGGCAGCGGACATGCTTTGCAGCATATTGGACACCTGCGAGAGTTGCTGGATGGGCTGGGTAAAGTTTTTGACGTACTGGATAAAGGCCTGAATATCACCAATGGTGATGACCCCGTTTGCGGCAAAAATGCTGCCCACGATGGCCACCGCCACATAGCCCAGGTTGCCCACAAAGTTCATGATGGGCATCATCAGGCCGGAGAGGAACTGGCTCTTCCATGCGGATTCGTACAGCTTATCGTTGGCGGCGTTGAAGTCTGCCAGCACCACGGCCTCCCGGTTGAAGGCCTTGACCACGTTGTGACCGGCGTAGACTTCCTCGACTTGACCGTTGACCACGCCCAGCGTGGCCTGCTGTGCCTTGAAATACTTCTGGCTGAACTTGACCACCACCAGCACCAGTGCCAGCGATACCGGTAAAATCAGCAGAGCGATCAGAGTCATGCGGGGGCTGATGGAAAGCATCATCACCAGCACACCGATCATGGTGGTCACGCTGGTGATCAGCTGGGTGATGCTTTGGTTCAGGCTCTGCCCCAGCGTGTCCACATCGTTGGTGATGCGGGAGAGCACCTCGCCCACGGTGCGCTTTTCAAAGTACGCCAGCGGCAGGCGGTTGATCTTTTCACTGATCTGACGGCGGAAGTCGTAGCAGACCTTCTGGGAAAGGTCGGTCATCAGCCAGCCCTGAATAAAGCTGAAAGCGCTGCTCAGCAGGTACATCCCCAGCAAAAACAGCAGAATGCGGGCGATATACACAAAATCAATGCTGCCGGTGCCGCGCAGCCGGGCGATCCAGCCGGTGGCAAGGGCAGTGGTGGCTTTTGCCAGCACCTTGGGGCCTGCAATGTTGAAGATGGTAGAAAGAATTGCAAACAGCATGGCTGCCGCAAGGGGCAGCTTGTAGTGGCTCATGGTGCGGATGAGCTGCCGCAGCGTGCCTTTAAAGTCCTTGGCACGCTCGGTGGTGGGACGTCCGGGTCTGGGCATATCACTCACCCTCCTTTTCTGTATTCAGGGTATCCAGCGCCAGCTCTTTCTGGCTCAGCTGGCTGCGGGCGATCTCCTGATATTCCGGGCAGCTGACCATCAGCTGGGCATGGGTACCCTTGCCCACCAGCTTGCCCTCGTCCAGCACAAGGATCTGGTTTGCGTGCAGCACGGTGGAGATGCGCTGTGCCACAATGATCACGGTGGCGTTGTCGGTCTGTGCCTTCAAAGCGCGGCGCAGCGTTACATCGGTCTTGTAGTCCAGCGCCGAGAAGCTGTCGTCAAACAGATAGACCTTGGGATTTTTGGCAATTGCCCGGGCAATGGAAAGCCGCTGCTTCTGGCCACCAGATACGTTGGAGCCGCCCTGTGCAATGGGACTCTGGTAGCCCTCGGGCTTTGCTTCGATAAAATCAGTGGCCTGCGCAATGGCAGCAGCCTTTTGCACCTGTGCGTCGGTGATATCCTCGCCGCCGAATTTCAGGTTGCTGTCAATGGTACCGCTGAACAGCACACCCTTCTGGGGCACATAGCCCAGCAGGTCGTGCAGCTGTGCCTGCGGCATCTCGCGCACGTCAATGCCGTCCACGGTCACCTTGCCGCCGGTCACATCATAAAAACGGGGGATGAGGTTGAGCAGGGTGGATTTGCCGCAGCCGGTGGAGCCGATGATGGCGGTAGTCTCGCCGGGCTTTGCGGTAAAGCTGATGTGCTCCAGTGCATCGCTGTCTGCACCGGGGTAACGGAAGCTCACGTCCTCGAACTGCACAACGCCCTGCCAGTCGGTGTGCGCCTGTGCAGCTTTTGCGGTGGCTTTGTCCGGGTCGTGGATGGTGGCCTTGGTGCGGATGACTTCGTCGATACGATCCGCAGCCACACCGGCGCGGGGCAGCATGACGGCCACCATCGCCAGCATCAGGAAGGACATGACAATCTGCATGGTGTAGGTGATAAAGGCGATCATCTCGCCCACCTGCATGGTGCCGGCATCCATGGCCTTGCCGCCGAACCAGACGATGAGCAGGCTGGTGCCGTTCATGATCAGGGTCATAAAGGGCATCATAGCCACCATGGCGCGGTTGGTAAACAGCTGGGTGCCCATCAGTTCCCGGTTGGCCTTATCAAAACGCTGCTCCTCAAACTTTTCGCGGCTGAAAGCGCGCACTGGCATGATGCCGGTCAAGATCTCGCGGCTGACCAGATTCAGCCGGTCCACCAGCTGCTGCATCACCTTGAATTTGGGCATAGCAACGCTCATCAGGAAGAGCAGCAGCAACAAAAGCAGTGCTACGTCCAGCACCACGATCCACGAAAGGCCGGAGCTGCTGCCTACAACGTGCAGCACACCGCCAATGCCCAGAATGGGCGCGTAGGCCACCATGCGCAGCAGGATGACGCAGACGAACTGCACCTGCTGGATATCGTTGGTGGTGCGGGTGATGAGGGAGGCGGTGGAAAAATTCTCGATCTCTGCATTGGAGAAGCCGATGACACTGGAGAAGGTTTCCCGGCGCAGGTCACGACCGATGGCGGCGGATACCCGGGAGGCAAGGAAGCCCACGGCCACAGCCACAGCCACCATCAGCAGGGTGAGCGCCAGCATCTGGCCGCCCACCCGGAAGAGGTAACGCATCTGCACATCCTGCGCAACGCCCTGTGCCTCGTATTCCAGCTGCACCAGCAGCAAAGACTGGCTTTTCAGGTTTTCCAGCAGGGTGCTGTCCAGCTGGCTCATGGCACTGTCCAGCTGCTTTTGCAGCATACTGCGGTCAAAACCGGGCATCTGGCTCATGGCGGCAAACTGGCTGCAAACGGTGTCCAGATCTGCTGCCGTGGGGGTGGTGGCCTCGGTGTCGGTGTCCGCAGCGGCAGAGGGCATCTCGGCAAGGCCGGTCATGCCCATGCTGTTCTGCCCGGCGGGGGTGTTGGCGGCCTGTGCGGCAGCCATATACAGCACGATGTCCGGGGTGGTCACGGCATCTTCCAGCGCGGTGCGCTGGTCCTCGGTCAGGTCGGAGCGCAGCTGCAACACGCCATCGTCCTGCAAATAGTACTGGTAGGCGTTTTGCAGCTTCTGCGCATCCTCCTCATTCATCAGCAGGCTCAGCGCGTCCAGCGTACTCTGGCGCACCGTCTGGGGCAGGGGGCTTTCAATGCCGCCCTGCTGGATGCCGGTGTCCACGATCTTGCTGGTGTAGTCCGGCAGTGCAAGGTCGCAGTACGCCTGCACGAACAGCAGCGCGAACACCACAAGGCAGACCGCCCAGTGCCGGGCCAGCTGCTTAAAGATCTTTGTCATGGTTCGTTTCTCCCTTCGGGTCAATGTTGCGCGCGGCATTTTCCGCAAGAATGGCATCCATCAGCGCGCCGCGCAGCGCGTCCATCTGGGCTACCTGCTCCGGCTCTAACCGTGCCAGCACGCTGGCAAAGTAGTCGCGCAGAGCCTGCTCACACTGGTGGCACAGCTCATACCCTTTGGGGGTGATGCGCACCAGCGTTTTGCGGCGGTCGGCGGGGTCCGGCTCCCGCACCACGGTGCCATCCTGCTCCATCAACCGCAGCCCGCGCGAGACCGCCGGCAGCGGCTGTCGGATCTCCCGGGCAAGGTCAGAGACATAAATGGCACCGTCCTTTCCGTGGCAGTTGATGGAATGCAGCAGGCCTTCCAGCATATTAAAGTGGCATTTGGGGCAATCGGCCAGCGCCGCCCGCATCCCGGCCTTGGATGCCTTGCTCAGCTGCCCGATAAAGTGGCACATCCCCTGAAAGCTGGGAGTGCTTGGCTCGGACACAACGATCCCTCCTCGTTTGCATTTTTCAAATACTTAACAACTGTTAAGTATTAACGCCTGATAAGCATATTCCTTTTGCAGCCGGATTGCAAGAGGATAGGGAAATATTAAACAAAAATTCACAAAAAACTTGTAGGCTTTGTCAATGCGCAAATCGGCTCTCGCTGCATAGAAATAAAGGACAGGCAGAAACGGAGGGTGCGGATGGAGCAGGGATTCCAAGTGTTGTTACAGGTATTCGGCGGATTGGCGCTGTTTTTATATGGGACGGACAGCCTGTGTCGGGCGGTGCAGCAGGGAGCGGGCAGGCGTCTGCGCACCTTGCTGGCGCGGTGCACCGCAAATCCGGTGGCGGGACTGCTGACCGGGGCGGCGGTCACGGCGGTGCTGCAAAGCAGCTCGGCGGTTACGGTCATGGTCATTGCCTTTCTGGCGGCTGGGCTGTTGCAGCTGCGGCAGGCGGTTCCGGTGGTGTTCGGGGCAAATATCGGTACAACGGTCACGGCACAGCTGCTGGCGTTTCAGGTGGAAGACTGGCGGTATCTGCTACTGTTTTGCGGGGTGCTGCTTTGTCTGGCCTGCAAGGGCTGGCGGGGACGCTGCGTGGGCGAGACAGTGTTCGGCTTCGGACTGCTGTTCGAGGGCGTCACGGTGATGCGCAGCGCCATGGAACCGCTGCTGCAAAGCCCGCTGCTCCGGTTGGAGCTTGCCCGGGTGCAGCAAAGCCCTTTGCACGGGCTGCTGGCGGGCGTCTGCATGACCTTAACGGTGCAAAGCAGCTCTGCCACGGTGGCACTGCTGCAAAGCATGGCGGCGCAGCCCGGGGCAGACGGCGTACACAGCCTGCTGGGACTGACGGCTGCCATCCCCATTCTGCTGGGAGATAACATCGGCACCACCATTACAGCGGTGCTTGCCGCCATCGGGCAGGGAAGAGACGCCAAGCGGGTGGCGGCAGCTCACGCCATTTTTAACCTGAGCGGCGCGGCGGTGTGCTGCGCACTCTTGCAGCCCTTTGCGGCGCTGGTGCGGCTGTGCTCGCCTACGGGGGCAGAGTGCGCGGTGATCGCCCGGCAAATCGCCAACGCGCATACCCTGTTCAACGTACTGTGTGCGCTGGTATGGCTGCCCCTGACCGGGCAGATGGTGCGGCTGGTCTGCGCGCTGCTGCCCGATAAAAATCGCCCGGAAGAACGGTTGTAAACCGGAGCGGGGAATGGTATACTGAAGTAGATGATACCATTATATATAAAGGATGGAATGCAATGAAACGGAAAATCGGCAGGCTGTGCATGGTGCTGGGTGCGGTGCTGATCTTATGCGCCGCCGGGTTGCTGGGCTACAACCGGTGGGATGCCGCCCGGGCAGAAAAGGCTTCGCAGGAAGTATTGGGCGAACTGGAGCAGACCATGCAAAAGACCATCACGGAGCACCGGCAGGAAAACGAGACCGCAGCCCCGCAGCCGGTGCTGGACCCGGCGCAGGAAATGACCACCGTGGAGGTGGAAGGGCGTGACTACATCGGGGTGCTTTCCATCCCGGCGGCGGGACTGGAGCTACCGGTCATGGCGCAGTGGAGCTATGCGGGGCTGAAGGTCGCCCCCGGGCGGTACAGCGGCACCACCTATGCCGATGATCTGGTGATCTGCGGCCACAACTATGCAAAGCATTTCAGCCCCATCAAGTGGCTGGCGATCGGCAGCCCGGTGTACTTTACGGATGCGGACGGTCTGCGCTGGAGCTACGAGGTGGAGAGCGTGGAGACTTTGCAGCCCACCCAGATCGAGGAGATGACCACCGCCGCCGAGACGGACAGCTGGGATCTGACCCTGTTCACCTGCACCTCCGGCGGCAACGCCCGCTACGCGGTGCGCTGTGTGCGGACGGGCTACCCCGTTCAGGTGACGGACGCGGCAGAGTAATGCCGGCGCGGCGTGACGATTTGGAATGGCTTCCGCTTTGCTCTAGCCATTATCAGCGGAAAATTTGTTTTTAATTTCGGGATAGCGGAGCGTCTGCGGACGCTCCGCTATCCCATTTTCACGAGGGGGATTGCAAAGATATACGGCAGCTCCTACTGCATATTCCTGCGTGAAAACGCAAAATAAGCCAGACCCGCAGGCCCGGCTTATTTAAAAACAAAGAATATTTTATGCTTCCATTTCTTCCAGCGGCACAAGGTATTCCTTGCGGCACTGCTCATATTCCAGCATATAGTCCTTGCTGGGGTTGTGGTGCATAATGCTTTTCAGGGTGTGGGAGTCGTAATCATCGCCGGCCTCCATGCCCACCATGCGCACCGCAATGTTGGAGCAGTGGTCGGAGATACGCTCGGCGTTGTTCAGCACATCGAGGAACACCACGCCGGTGTCGATGGAGCAGATGCCGTCCTTCAGGCGGCGGATGTGCTGGTCGCGCAGGCGCTCCACCATCACATCAATGATTTCCTCCAGCGGCTCCACCTGTGCAGCCTTCTGGACATCATCGTTTTCAAAGGCCTCGTCCGTCAGAACCAGAATGCGCTCCAATGCGGCGTCCAGCAGTTGCAGCTCCTTTTTGGCGCTCTCGCTGAAGCTGGCTTCCTTGTCGTACAGTTCCTCGGCCTTTTCCATAATGTTCACGGCATAGTCGCCAATGCGCTCGAACTCGGTGACAAAATTCAGCAGCTCGGTCACCGCGTGGCTCTCGTCGTCGCCCAGCTCCTGGTCGGTCAGCTTGATCAGGTAGTTGGTGATCTCCACCTCCATGCGGTCGATCAGGTTCTCGCGTACCTTAATGGCACTCACGGTCTCCTCGTCCATCTTCAAAAGCAGCGGCGCAGCCAGACCCACGTTGCGGGCGGCACGGCGGGACATCTTGATCACCGCGTTCTTAGCCTGCTGCAAAGCCACAGCCGGGCTCTTATACAGACGCTCGTCCAGCACCGGCATGCTCAGCTCCTGTGCTTCCTCCACGCTGCTGGGCACCGTGAGCATCGCCAAGCGGCTCAGCACCCCGCTGCAAGGCAGGAACAACAGCATGGCGCATACGCTGGACAAAGTATGGATGTTTGCAATGGAACTCTTGTTCATCACATCGCCCCACATGGGGATGCCGATGGTAAACTGCACCGCATAGATCAGTGCCAGCAGGATCACGCTGCCGATGACGTTGAAGTACAGGTGGATGAGCGCGGCCCGCTTACCATCCTTGGAAGAGCCGCCGATGGTGAGCAGCGGGGTGAACGCCGTACCGATATGCGCACCCAGAATGATGGGGATGGCAGAACTGAAGGTGACAAGCCCTGTGCTGGACAGTGCCTGCAAAATACCCACGGAGGCAGAAGAGGACTGGATGATCACGGTGACCACCACGCCCACCAGAACGCCCAGAATGGGGTTTGTCATAGTGACGAACAGATTCTGAAAGGCTGCGCTCTCCCGCAGGGGTGCCACGCCGGTATCCATCAGGCTCATGCCGGTAAACAGGATACCGAAGCCCAGCATGATCTGACCGATATTCTTCTTTTTGGCATTGCGCAGGAACACATAAAAAATGCAGCCAATAAACGCCACCACAGGGGCAAAGGTCTTGGGCTGGATCAAGGTCAGCCACAGGCTGTCGCCTGAGATATCCGCCATGCGGATCAACTGACCTGTTACCGTAGTACCAATATTTGCACCCATGATCACGCCTACCGACTGCGTCAGTGTCATGATACCAGAGTTGACCAGACCGACACAAATAACCACCGTACCAGCCGACGACTGAATGACGCCGGTGATCAGTGTGCCGAAGATCACGCCTTTGATGGTAGAGGAGGTAAGCTTTTGCAATACGCCCTGCATCTTGCCGCCTGCCAGCTTTTCCAGTCCGGCGCCCATGATGGACATACCATACAAGAACAGCGCAACGCCGCCCAGCAGAGAGGTAATGTGTGTGATATCCATAACGATACTCCTAATATGAAACTTCCCTTTTGATCCTTTACAGCACACAGCCGCCGGAACCTTACGCACGCACAGCGCTGCACTGTTCCGGAAGCCGCTTATTTTTATTATACCATCAAAGGGGGCGTCTCAACAAGGTTTATTTTACATGAAAGTTACTTTTTCCACACATTTCGCAACATATTTTCGGGTGTAAAACCAAAAGCTTTCTTTTATTTTACATACATTTTACATTGTGCCTTCTCGGGGCGCAGGATATCCCCGCTTACCCGGCCAGCTCCTCCATGGCCTCCCGCACTGTATCGGCCGAAAACAGGAACACACCACTGCCGGTGTATACCTCCACATGACTGCCCACATAACGCAACTCAAAATCCTTCATGGTGTTTCCCTCCTGTGTGTCTGTTTTGTACCCGGGACTTCCCCGGTGAACATAGTATCGCACAATCAGGATACCATAAAAAGGACTTTCAACCGTTTTCGCAGACTTTTTGCGCAAAAAGCAGCGTATGCTCCCCCAGTCTGCTCACACCGTTCGCAGCCACTTTCCTTGGAAACCGGGTCTTTGGCAGTCCCCCGCAGCGCCGCATTTCCGCAGAAAACAGGCGTTATAGCTGCCGTTTTTCATCACGACCCCTTCCCGTGAAAATGGGATAGCGGAGCGTCCGCAGACGCTCCGCTATCCCGAAATTAAA
>ERZ791865.880-NODE-880-length-36031-cov-9.758256_pt1 | contig 36031 bp, 27 predicted proteins | sample MGYA00509942_ERZ791865 | MGnify/ENA primary metagenome ERZ791865 (study PRJEB30046, sample SAMN00792098) | human gut metagenome | study: EMG produced TPA metagenomics assembly of the A metagenome-wide association study of gut microbiota in type 2...
TCTTTTAACCGTTTTTTCCGGCTCCGCCGATTTATAGCCCCTCAGTCGCTGCGCGCCAGCTCCCCAAAGGGGAGCGTTCCCGCCTGTAAACTTTGCGGTTCAACCGGAAACTGTACCGCTATGCCAAAGGCTCCCTCTGGGAGGGAGCTGGCAAAGCCGATAGGCTTTGCCTGAGGGAGTTCGTTCCAAGCTCCCTCCCGTGAAAACAAGGGAGCGGAACGTCCGCAGACGTTCCGCTCCCCAAAATTTAAATCATACTTCCGCTATTGATGTGCATAGCGAACGCGGCGCACATTTAAAATGGTTTTACCCAAACAGCACCACAGCGTAGCTTACGCCTTTGTCTACCACGTAGGCAACGCCCAGTTTGGTCTTGCCCTTTGCCGCTTTGGTCATGGCATCGGTCACGGTGCCGTCCTTCGGCAGGGTAAAGCTGATATAGTCTTTTCTGGAATCCAGATCTGTATCAATGTAAAAGCCCGGGATAAAGTCATCTGCGCCCATACCGCCGCCGATGCCCTTGCCGATGCCCATGCTGTCAAACGCAGTGGCGTAGTTGTGCTGTAAAAGGTTGATTTTCGCGCTGTCATTGGCACTGCCCACACGGTAAAGTTCGGTCTTATTAGCATTGGTCGAACAGGACACCGAAGTACCGGCGACCCAGTAGGCAATATAGTAAGCCTTTTCGCTCAGCTCTTCATCGTAGGTCACGCCTTTAAAGCTCTCGCACAGCTTCTTTACGCTTTCGCTTTCGGCGTTCGAGCGCTTAGAGCCCATCGGTGCGCCTACGCTGGCATCGCAGGCGGTGAACACGGTCAGTGCCATCAGGCCGACCAGCAGACAGGCCAGCAGTTTTTTCCAGTTTTTCATAAAACGATGCTCCTTTCCGTTCCGGGGTCGTTGCGGGTCTGCATCCGCACGGACGCAGTTCTTTTTGCTTTCTTCTGCATCCATGATACCTTTTTTTAACAGGAAATGCAATCATTTTGGCGTAAAAAACAGGCTGCCGTGCAAAAAACACGGCAGCCTGCGGAAAAGGCTTTATTTTGCGTACTCCACAGCGCGGCTCTCGCGGATGACGTTGACCTTGATCTGGCCGGGGTAATCCAGCGTATCCTCGATCTTTTTGGCGATAGCGCGTGCCAGCAGAATGACCTGATCATCGCTGATGACATCGGGCTTGACCAGAATGCGCACCTCGCGGCCTGCCTGTACGGCAAAGGCCTGCTCCACGCCCTCGAAACCGGAGGAGATCTCCTCCAGATTTTCAAGGCGCTTGACGTAGCTTTCCACGTTCTCGCGGCGGGCACCCGGGCGGGCGGCGCTGATGGCGTCGGCAGCCTGAATGATGAAGGCCAGCGGGGTCTTGGGCTCCACGTCGCCGTGGTGTGCCTCAATGGCGTGGATGATCTGGGTGTTCTCCTTGTACTTGCGGCAGATGTCCACGCCGATTTGGACATGGCTGCCCTCGATCTCGTGATCCAGTGCCTTGCCGATATCATGCAGCAGACCGGCGCGGCGTGCCATGGTGACGTTCACGCCCATCTCGCCTGCCAGCAGACCGGCCACCCAAGCCACTTCCATGCTGTGGGTCAGGGCGTTCTGGCCAAAGCTGGTGCGGTACTTCAGCCGGCCGATCAGCTTGATCAGGTCGGGGTGCAGGCCGTGGATGCCCAGCTCCATCACCGCACGCTCGCCCTCGCGCTTCATCTGCAGTTCCAGATCGTGGCGGCACTTTTCCACCGTCTCCTCGATGCGGGCGGGGTGGATGCGGCCATCGCCGATCAGGCGCTCCAGCGTCATGCGGGCCACCTCGCGGCGAGTCTGGTCGAAGGAGGACAGGGTAATGGCCTCCGGGGTATCGTCGATGATCAGATCCACGCCGGTAGCGGTCTCCAGTGCGCGGATGTTGCGGCCCTCGCGGCCGATGATGCGGCCCTTCATCTCATCGCTGGGTAGCGGCACCACGCTGACGGTGGTCTCGCTGCAATGGTCGGCAGCGCAGCGGCTGACGGCCTGTCCGATGAGGTTGCGGGCGATATTATCGCAGTTTTCCTTCAGGTCGGTCTCGTAGGCGGCAACGCGCACGGCCTTTTCGTGGGTCAGCTCCTCGTCCACCTTGTGCAGCAGCACCTCGCGGGCGTCCTCCTGGCTCAGGCCGGCCAGCGTTTCCAGACGCTCCATCTCCTTGGCGCGCAGAGCGTCGATCTCTGCCAGACGCTCCTCGGCCTCGGCGGCGCGCTTTTTCAGCTCTTCTTCCTTCTTTTCCAGCGCTTCGGTCTTGCGGTCCAGCGCCGTTTCCTTCTGGTCGATGCGGTTCTCCTGACGGCTGATCTCCGCACGGCGCTGCTTGATCTCCTTGTCGGCCTCTGCCTTCTGGGCATCGACCTCGGCTTTCAGACGGAAAGCCTCGTCCTTTGCTTCCAGAACCGCTTCCTTGCGCTTCTGGTCGGCGGTCTTGATCGCCTCGTTCACCAGCCGGGTAGCCTCGGCCTCGGCGCTGCCGATCTGGGCTTCGGCGGTCTTTTTACGGTTGTTGTAACCAATAAAATAGCCCGCAGCCACGCCGACAGCAGCAACGATCAAGGCCACGATCACTCCGATCGCGGTCATTGCGTTCACTCTCCTTTGTTTCAATTCAATGCAAAATTAAAAGCAGGAGACGCTGCGCAGCAGGACACGGGCAATGATATAGAAAGAGCTTTCAATCCAAAAAGTGACACCAAAAGCATACGCACCGCCCAAAACCGGCGGCACGGGCAAAAGCATACGGCTTTTCTCTCTACGGTTCCATTTTATATCAAACAGGCACACTTTGCCTGAAATGGGTACAGGGTCACACTGAAACCTGCGTACAGCGTCTTTGATTCCATACTACTAAATATAGTACGAAACATTTGCCCGCTTGTCAAGAGGAAAACCCTGCCCGCAGAACATTTTGTGCAGAAAAACAAAAATAGAAGTAGGACTTCCTCAGCGAAGTGAACCCTCTCAGGCGCTCCCGCGCCAGATTCCCCCTTTTGTCACCTGCGGTGACATCTTCCCCCGGCCGGGGGAAGTCTTTCCTCAAAGGGAGAGCCAAGCTTTAAAGTCCATTACTAACGTTTTAGGTGCAATGAAGAAGTTTCCGGCAGTGCTCTTGGCTCTCCCTTTGGGAGAGCTGGCAAGCCCGACAGGGCTTGACTGAGAGGGCGCACGCCGTTAGCCCATTAGGCATAACGAGAAAGCTTCCGGTAGTACCGAAAAGCTCCCCCTTCGGGGGAGCTGGCACGCCGTCAGGCGTGACTGAGAGGGTCTCCCCAAAAACCAAAAGGGCTGCCCCAGAGAACGGAGCAGCCCTTTCGGCTTATGATGAAGAGAAGAAAATGAAGGAGAATAGCTTATTATTTGGCGGCTTTTTCGCCCTCCGGGAAGATGATCTTATTCACAAAGAAGAAGATGACCATGGAGATGCCGCCGTTGAGGACGGTGGTGCCGATGTTGTAGATGAAGTCCGGCACCAGCAGACCTGCCACCGCCACCCAGATGCAGTTGATGGAGTTGACGATGCAGGTGATGATGCAGAAGGCCAGCACATACCAGCCGATCTGCTTTGCCAGATTGCCCTTGCTGCGGAACACAAAATTGCGCTGGATGGGGAAGTTGATGCACTCGCCGATGACCATGGCGATCATGTAAGCGCAGAAGTAGGGCAGGCCGCCGTGGGCGGCGTCGTAGCCGAGGATGTTCCATTTGAAGGTCTCGCCGAACAGGGTGATATCAATGCCCGGCCAGCCGAAATCCACCACCGGCAGGCTTGCAAAGGCCTTGGGCAGAAATTGCAGCAGCAGGTACTTGAACACCGTGATTAGGTTGGACACGATGACGAACAGGCCGCCCTCGCGCACCCACTTGGCAGCGGCGGGGTGCTTTGCCGCAAAGTTATTCCAGAAATTCATAGCCTGCTTCCTTTCAGCTGTTTTTCAGGCGCTCTTCCATGCGGCTGTTCAGCACGAGGTTCTTCACGGCCTCCACGATCACCCGCACAAGACCGATGATCCAGAAGCCCTGCAGCTCCATCACGATGCCGTCCACCATGCCCATGCTGATAGCGCCGTTGGTCATTTTGGCCAGCGCACGCAGAGGCATATTGTACTGGAACAGGATGTTCAGGTCGGGCTTGCCCTTTTTGATGCTGCGGCGCAGCAGGGCACCCAGCACGGCAGCCGCCAGCCAGCCGATGGGGCTGCGTCCGTGTCCCATCTCGCCCAGCGTCATGTTGCGGTCGATGTGCACCTTGTTCTCCGGGATAGCATGGCCCAGCAGCGCCTCAAACTCCGCGTCCGGCACGTTCTGCACCTGCGCAGTGCGGTAATGCTCCAGATTTTTGCCCGCATAGGGGTCGGGTGCGCCGGTGCCCGCCACCGTGACAGCGGCAGTCAAGCGGATATCGGCGCTGGAAGCGCCCACCAGCAGCTGATAGCTGCCGCCCTCCACCTCCCAGCGGTCGGTCTTGACGTTCCAGTAGCGGAACGCCTTGTCGTCCAGCGGGATGGTGACGGTCTTGCTCTCTCCGGCTTCCAGCTGCACCTTGGCAAAGCCCTTCAGCTCCTTGACGGGGCGGAAAACTTTTGCATCCGGCTTTGCCACATACAGCTGCACCACCTCGGCACCTGCACAGCTGCCGGTGTTGGTGACAGTCAGGGTCACGCCGGTTTCGTCTGCTTTCAGGTCACTGTACGTAAAGCTGGTATAGCTCAGGCCGTAGCCGAAGGGGAAGGCGGTGGGCACACCGGCGGTGTCGTAGTAGCGGTAGCCCACATACAGACCCTCGCGGTACTCCACAGTGGGGCCGTCGCCGCCGAAATGCGCTTTTGCGGGGGTGTCGGCGTAGCTGCGCGCCCAAGTCTCGGCCAGTTTACCGCAGGGGTTCTGCGCGCCGGTGAGCACCTCGACCAGTGCGCCCGCACCGGCCTGACCGCCCAAGCAGCCGTAGACCAGCGCCTTGCAGTCCTTGACCCAATCGCTTTCCAGCGAGGAGCCTGCACTCAGCAGCACCACCACGTTGGGGTTTGCCGCCGCCACAGCCGCCAGCAGCTCCAGCTGGTTTTCTGCCAGCTTCATGTCGGCGCGGTCGATGCCCTCGCTCTCCTTGATCTCGTCCAGACCCATGCACAGCAGCACCACGTCGGCGTTCTTTGCCAGCACCACTGCCTCGGCTTTCAGCGTCTCGTCGGGCTTGCCTTGCCGGTCAAAGCCCTTGGCGTAGCCGACGCTGTTCAGGCCGCTCTCGGCAAGGCAGTCCAGAAAGGAATCCACCTTGATGGAGTTGACGGCGCTGGAACCTGCACCCTGATAGCGGGGCGTCTGGGCAAAGTCGCCGATGACCGCCACCTTTTCCCCTTTTGCAAGGGGCAGCAGGCTGTTTTCGTTCTTCAGCAGCACGATGCTCTGGGCAGCAGCCCGGCGCGCCAGTGCGTGGTGGGCGTCGGCATCGAACTTGCCGGGTGCGGCATCCACCGCCGCCTTGGTGGTGAACACCAGTTCCAGCAGTTCCTCCAGCCGGGCGTCCACGTCCGCTTCGGTGATCTTGCCGGTCTGCACCGCCTTCATCAGCTCCCGGATGGCGTCTCCGCCGGGGGCGGGCATTTCCAGCGTAGAGCCGTTCTTTACACCAAGGGCGTGGTCATTGCTGCCGCCCCAGTCGGTGACCACTGCGCCGTCAAAGCCCCAGTCCTTGCGCAGGACATCCATGAGCAGGTGGGCGTTCTCGTTGGCGTAGGTGCCGTTGACAAGGTTATAGGCGGACATGATGGTCTTGGGCTGCGCCTCCTTGACCACCATCTCGAAGCCGGTCAGGTAGATTTCCCGCAGGGTGCGCTCGTCCACGATGGAATCCGCGGCCATGCGGCGCAGCTCCTGACTGTTCACGGCAAAGTGCTTGGGGCAGGCGGCAATGCCGTTTTTCTGGATGCCGCGGACGTAGGCCGCCGCCATCTTACCGGCAAGGTAGGGATCCTCCGAGAAATACTCGAAGTTGCGGCCGCACAGCGGGCTGCGCTTGATGTTCAGGCCGGGGCCCAGCAGCACCGACACGCCCTGTGCCGCGGCTTCTTCGCCCATGGCTGCGCCCACAGCCTCGCCCAGCGCCGGGTCCCAGCTGTTGGCAACGGTGGCCGAGGTGGGGAAGCAGGTGGCGGGCACACTGGGGTTCAGCCCCAGATGGTCAGCCGCACCCGCCTGCTTACGCACGCCGTTGGGGCCGTCGGACAGGGTAATGGCCGGGATGCCCTTACCCGGCAGCGCCCGGGTGGTGAACACCGTGCCGCCGCTCAGCAGGGCGCATTTCTGTTCCAGAGACAAGCTCTTGATGATATCTGTGTGTTTCATGGGTCTCTCCTGACAATCAAAAAAAGGGGGCGGGCGTTTGCCCGCCGCCCCTTCTGTTCCTATGTGTTGATCAGACGGTTTTTACGTCCTCTTTCTTTTTGCGGAAGCGGAGGATCGTCAGAACGGCCAGAACCGCGATCAGACCGCCGCAGACGCCATCCACAGCGTAGATGACCTTCTGGTAAGGCTCGACCTTTGCCAGATAACGGCTGCCCGGCATACCGCCGTTCATTGCCTTGGAGTTTGCAATGGTGTACAGGATGTTGTGAACTGCCTCACGGCCATAGTGATAATCCGAAACATCATTCTTATTGAAGGTATAACGTGCGCCGGTGGGCAGGTTGGTCAGCTTGCCGTCTGCACCGGCCTGGATCATCTGGCCAGCGTCCATAAAGACACCGGTGTTTGCGTTGTCGGTGATGATAAAGCCGTGGAAGCCCCACTCGTTGCGCAGCAGGCCGGTGATCATGTTGTAGTTGCCGCCGGCCCAGGTATAGCCAACGCGGTTGAAGGAGGTCATGATGCCGGTGACGGACGGGATCTCGGTGGTGGCATTGCTGTAAGTGCCGTCGCCGTTGTCCTTTGCATAGTTCATCTCGACCTTATCAGACTTGACGCACATCTCAAAGGGCTTGAGGTAGATCTCGCGGGCCGCCTGCTCGTTCAGGAAGGTCGCAATGCTGTACTGGCCTTCACGGTCGCCGCGGTGGTCCTCCTGATCGTTGATGGCGTAATGCTTGACAAAGACATACATACCGCGGGAGGCGACACCCTCACACTCGAGGGAAGCAATGTGACCGCCGATGAACGGATCCTCGGAGTAATACTCGCTGTTGCGGCCGGAGAATGCAGTGCGGTGCATGTTGACTGCCGGTGCATACCAGCCATCGACATCCAGATAGTAGGACTCGTCGCCAATGTTCTCGCCGTAGTGAGTGGCCAGATCATCGTTGTAGGTCTGTGCCAGAACGATCACGCCGCAGTGCGTGATGTTGCCCTTGAAGTAGAGGTTGCCGCTTGCATCGAAACCGAAGTTGATCAGGCCGGTGGCAGTATCTCGGTCGGTCGCGGAGGGCTTATCCACCGACTTGATGGCTGCCGTACCATAGCCGGACTGGGTGATCAGGGTCTGGTAATCGCTGGGGGTCAGCTGGTCGAGCAGGTCGTTCCACTTGGGGTCGTTGTAATCCAGACCACGCATATCGATCAGGCCGAGGCCGTTGTCCTTGCCGTAGACAAGCTCATCGGTCAGGGTAGAAGGATCGGTGGGGTTCAGGGAATCGAAGGAATCCAGCTTTGCCAGATCCTCGCTGCTGATGGTCTTATAGTAAGTATAGGAAGCGGGGTTGCCGTTTGCATCGGTGCCGTTGATGGGGTTGCCCCAAGTGCTGATCTGGTCGCTGACCTCGCCATCGGTGGTCGGCCAGGTGCCGGTCCAGTCACTGCGGGAGAGATACTGCAGCCCGCCGTTTGCATGATCCAGCTGGTTGGTGACCTCCACGCCGGTGGTGGTGTCGTTCTTATAGGTCGTGGTATCCACGGTGCCGTTGGCCGGGGTGTAGGTTGCAACAAAAGCAGTGTCGCCGTCGGCGGTCATGCCGTCTGCCACGGTCTTGCCCTTGGTAGAGAGGATGTTGTTGACCGCTTCGTGTGCGTTTTTAGCCGCAGTGATATAGTAATCACCTGCGTCCAGAATGTAGGTCTTGGCGTTGGTGTAGTCGTAGGACTTCAGCTGTTCCTGGTCGAAGGTGACCGTCACGGTCTCGCTTGCACCGGGAGCCAGCTCCGAGGTCTTGGCGTAACCGACCAGTTCAACGGCAGCCTTTTCCACCTTGTTGGCCTTGTCATAATCGGTGTAAGGGCTCTGTGCGTAGACTTCCACAACGTCCTTGCCTGCAACAGAACCGGTGTTGGTGACCTTGACCGTCACGGTGCAGGTATCGCCATCCCAGCTGGTGTTGTAATCCGACCAGTCAAAGGTGGTGTAGGACAGGCCGTAGCCGAAGGGGTACATCACAGCATCGTCGTAGTTGTAATCGCCCGCATTGCCCTGACCGAGGACTTTATCCTCGTAACGGGTCTCGTAGTAGCGGTAGCCAACATAGATGCCCTCTTTGTAGCTGACGTAGTTGTACTTGGTGAGGTTGCCATTCTCATCGTAGTAGGCAAAGTCGCCGAAGTTCTGCGCCGCCGGGCTGTTCATGGCATCCACTTCATAGGTATCCACGGTGCGGCCGGAAGGATTGACCTTGCCGGAGAAGATCTCAGCCAGAGAGCACAGGCCGTAGTCGCCCATGGCAGGAGCCGAGATGACCGTGTGGATGCTGGGATAATCCTCCACCCAGCTCAGATCGACCGCTGCACTGGAGTTGAGCAGCAGCACGACATCGTCAAAGTTGTCGTTCAGGTACTGGAGAATCTCCAGTTCCACGGAATCCGGCTCGAGGTAGGTCTTGGTCTTGTCCTCTTCCACATCGGTGTGGTTGTACATGGAGCGGGGCATATCACGGCCTTCGCCCGCCACACGGCTGAACACAAAGACCGGCACCGTGCCCTGCATGGAATCGGTCAGGCCCGGCTCCGCCTGCATGACGGACAGCGGGCACTCGTTGATGGAGAAGTCCTCGTCATCACCGTAAGAGACCGAGCCGGCACCCAGGCCGTAATCCTTGCCGTTGCCTTCGGAATAGAATTTCCAGAGGTCCTCGTTGACACCGAACCCGGCATCTTCAAAGGCCGTTTTCATATCGACTTTGTTGCCGCCGATGTAGCTGACAGCAGAATGGCTGACAAAGCTGAAGGTGGTATCCGTGCTGTACGGCATTCTGCCTTCATCGTTCTTCAGCAGGACGATGCCCTCTGCTGCGATCTGCTTGTTCAGGGCGATCTCATCCTCAACCAGCGCATCCTCTGTGTCAAAGCCGGGCTTGCCGTACTCCATGTTGATGCCTTCGGTCTTTGCCTTGCTGTTGTCGATGCCTCCGCTCTTCAGGCCCAAAATGCTCTGCACGCTGCTGGCGTTGGGCGGGATCAGCACATTGGCCGCAACTATACCGCCCGCCAATGCGACACACAACACACCCGAAACGGCAGTTTTGATGATCTTGCCCATCATCCTACTGTCCTTCTTTTTCTGTGCCATAACTGTTAACTCCTTCTCTTTTGGGTACACGACCCGGTTCATAGCTGTTCTCCGGAGCGCGTCCGCTCCTTTGCTTGATGTCATTTTATCATATATACTGCAGAACGAACCGTTCTCCGCACAATCTGTCGTTTTGGATGCATAATTTGCAGAAGTTACAATAAGGTTTCAAATTTTATTGTGCTAATATACAAATATTGCCGCGTTATATTTGTGCACCCTGCCAGACAACAAAAAACGGCAGGGGATACCTGCCGTAAAAATTCATTTGTTTTTTGACAGCGGAAATAAGATCCGCAGGGTGCACCAGTTGTTTTCCCAGTGCAGCGTCATGCTGCCGCCGTGCTGCTGGGCGGTGGTGCGGACGCTTTTCAGGTCCGACCCCTGCTTTGGCAGACCGTCCGCATCCAGTGCGGGGGCGGCCTCTGTATAATGCTCGAACCGCAGCATGGCAAAGCCGCCCTGACTGTACACCGCCACCTTGATGAGCCGCTTTTCGGGGTCCGGTTCGGCGCGCACGGCGGCAATGGCATTGTCCAGCGCCACGCCCACGATGGTGCACAGCTCCCGGATCGTGAGAAAGCCCAGCATCCTGCCGTCCGCCACGCTGGTGATGGTGATATTATCCTGCTGGCATTCCATGGTCTTGGCGGTGAGCAGGGTATCCAGCACCGGGTTTCCGGTCTTGTTCTCGGCCTCGTACTGGCGGATGTTCTGCTCCATGGCGGCAAGGGCGGCGTTCTGCTTGGTCTGATCCTGCTCCTCCCGGATGCGGGCAAGCTGGACTTTCAGTTCATGGTACCGCCGGTTGATGAGGTTGATGCCCTCTTTGCTGCGCTTGTACTGCTCGTACTGGCGGTGCAGCACCTCATCCATGGCGGCAAGCTCGCCGTGCAAAGCGTTCTCCCGCAGCTGCTCGTGCTGCACGGTCAGGATCAACACGCCGGAAAAATCCACCAATGTGCGGATGGAAAAGATACTCATATTGATCTCGCTGCCCGGCAAAAAGCCCAGATTGCTCACCGCAAAGGCGGTCAGCGCCAGCATGACCGCCGTCAGGGCGGCGCTGCCGCTGATCTCCAGATGCCCGGCAGGTTGGGGTCTGATGTGCAGCAGATAGCTCATCCCCCCGAACAGCGCTCCGTACACCAGCGCCAGCAGCAGCAAAGACAGCGGCTCCCACGGGCTGCGGGCGGGCCAGAGAGCGCAGTGCAGCTGCCACTCCACGCTGGCGGCAAGCTCTGCCAGAATAAACGCCCGGGCGCAGTGATACCCGGCCTCCAGCAGGGTGATGCTCCATACACCCCATAAATATAAGTAAGAAAGCCCGATGGCCGTCACCATGCAGGGGATCCAGAACCCGCCGGGCACGTTGTCGGTCAGCCCCAGAAAGGCCGACAGCACCGTCGCCCACAGCAGGGTGACACCCACGGTAACTGCCTTGGAAAAGCGGGGCATCAGTGCCGGTGTGACCAGCAGTACCGACAGACACTCGGCAAGGGCGGTGTACAGCCGGGGGATATCCGGCAGCGCGGTCATGAGCCCTCACCTCCGATGTAATCGGTCAGGGCGGCAAGAAAAGCCTTGCGCTTGGGGCGGCTGACCTGCAGCTCGCAGGGGCCCACCTGTACGGTGCTCTGCCGCAGCTCCCGCACCTGTGCCAAATTGACAAGATAGCCGCTGTTGCACCGGGCAAAGGGGCAGTCTGCCAGCTTTTCCTCAAAGGCCTTGAGGGCGCCGGGGGCAGAAAAATCGCCCTCGTCGGTGTAAAAATGCACCCGATGTCCCTCGCTTTCCAAGTAATAGATGCTTGCGGTGTCCAGTCGGCGCAGCCCGCCCTCCACCGGCACGGTCAGGTAGCGCTTTGCCCGCTTTTCCAGCCGGGAAACGGCCTTGAGCAGCTGCTGCGAAAAGGCAAAGTAGGGCACCGGCTTCAGCACATAGTCCAGCGCCCCCACCGAGTAGCCCCGGATGGCATACTGCGCCATATTGGTGATAAAGATCAGGATGACGTCTGCATCCATCTGCCGGATGCGCTCTGCCGTGGTCATGCCGTCCAGATGCTTCATCTCCACATCCAGAAAAATAATATCGTAGACCGCGCGGTAATCCTCCAGAATGTCCATCCCGTCCGCAAAGACCGACACTTCAAATTCTGTCCCGTACTGCCGGGTATACCGCCGGACATACTCCTGCAATACCCCCTGTATCTCCGCGTCATCCTCTACGATCGCCACCCGGATCATGACCGCACCTCCCTTACCACACCTTTGTGGAACTGTTACGGCTCTATTATAGCGCAATCACGGCAGGTTTGCCAAGGGGCATCCGCACAAAGGGCAGGGCAGCCCACAGGCCGCCCTGCCCTTTGTATTTTGTATTGAGTTCTCTTTCGGTTACGCCCAGTTCATCCGGCCATAGCGGGTGGTCAGCTGGCAGATCTCTTTTTGGAGCTTCTTGGTCAGCTGGGTCTTTTTCAGCCGCCAGCGCCAGTTTTGGCCTACGGTGGAGGGCTTATTGATGCGGGCGGCGTTATCCAGCCCCAGCCAGTCCTGCATGGGGATGATGCACCTTGCCGCTGCGCTGCGCAAAATCAGTGCGATCATGCTTTTATAAAGCTGCTCGTCCGGGGTGGCGTAGTCGTACAGGTAATCCCGCACCATGGCGCGCTCGGCGTCCGAGATGGTCTGGTACCAGGATACCAGCGTCTCGTTGTCGTGGGTGCCGGTATATGCCACGCTGTTCACCGGGTAGTTGTGGGGCAGGTAGTCGCTGGCGCTGCCGGTATCGCGGGAGTCAAAGGCAAATTCCAGCACCTTCATGCCGGGGAAGCCGCTGTCCCGCACCAGCTGCCGCACGGTGTCGCTCATATAGCCGAGATCCTCGGCAATGATCTCCCGTTTGCCCAGCGCCTGCTCCACCGCGCGGAACAGCTCGATGCCGGGGCCTTTTTCCCAGTGGCCATCCACCGCTGTCTCGCTGCCGTAGGGGATGGAGAAATACTCATCAAAGCCGCGGAAGTGGTCGATGCGCACCACATCGTACAGCTCAAAGCAGTACCACAGCCGGGTGATCCACCACTGATAGCCGGTTTCGCGGTGGGCCTCCCAGCGGTAGAGCGGGTTGCCCCACAGCTGACCGGTGGGGGAGAAACCATCCGGGGGAACGCCCGCTACCGCCGTGGGGATGTTGTCCTTGTCCAGCTGGAACAGCCCCGGGTTTGCCCATGCGTCCGCAGAATCCAGCGCCACATAGATGGGGATATCGCCGATGATCTGGATGCCCTTGCTGTTGGCGTAGGCTTTCAGCTTGCGCCACTGCTCGTCGAACTTGAACTGAAGATACTTGTGGTACTCCACCTCAAAGTACAGCTCCCGGCGGTAGTAGTCCATGGCGGGCTGCCAGCGCAGACGGATATCCTCTGCCCACTCGATCCACGGCTTGCCCTCAAAGCGATCCTTTACCGCCATAAACAGGGCAAAATCGTCCAGCCACCACTTGTTTTTCTCGCAGAATGCCGTAAACGCTTCGTTGTGGCCGATGTCGCTGCGGGAGTACGCCAGCCGCAGCAGACGGCCGCGCTCGGTATACAGGCGGCTGTAATCAATGTCGTCTGCCTTGCGGCCGAAGTTTGCCTTTTTGCACTCGGCAGCGGTCAGCACGCCTTCCTCCACCAGTGCATCCAGACTGATGAAATAAGGGTTGCCCGCAAAGGCGGAAAAGCTCTGATACGGGCTGTCGCCGTAGCTGGTCACACCCAGCGGCAAGATCTGCCAATAGGTCTGTCCGGCTTCCTTGAGCCAATCCACAAAGTCGTATGCTTCCTGCGAAAAGCAGCCGATGCCGTAAGGGGACGGCAGACTGCTGATGGGCAGCAAAATGCCTGCACTTCTCTGCATCTTCTTTTACCTTCCTTTATAACTCGATCATAACACCGGCGTGGTCAGACACCTGCGGCTCCTGTAAGCCATTGAACACCACCCGGCTGCTCTTGACAGCCACCGCCTTGGAGCACCAGATCTGGTCGATGCGCTTTTTTGCCGCTGCATCCGGGGCATCCCGCCAGCCGTCAATGGCTTCCACCACCGTGTAGCCCGCGTCCCGCTGCTGCGCCAAGCGGTAGGTATCCTGCCAGCCGCTGCCCAGCACAAGGTCGTAACCCTCGCCCCGCACGTCCGCTTCACTGTTGAAGTCGCCCAGTAGAAAGGCGGTCTTTTTTGCGCCCGCCGCCTTTGAAAGCTTTTCCCACTGGGGAGCGAAAGGCTCTACCTCGTCCTTCCACCAGCCCAGATGCACCGTATAGTACCAGACGTCTCCTGCACAGACGCCCAGCGTGCGGCGGGTCTTCCAGTTGTTGTAATCATTGATCTGGCTCAGCAGCAGGTTTTCGGCGGCGGTGATGGGCGCACGGCTGAACACCGCCGCGCCCTCATCGTAAATGTCGTAGCCCACCTTTGCCGGAAGCCAGCTCCAATAATAGTGCACACCCCGCGCTTCCAGCATTTTTGCCACGGCTGCGGCGTGGTTGTCCGCTTTCAGCAGCACCATATTGCCGGGGCAGGGGTAGTACCCCGCCGGAGCCTCTGCCAGCAGCGGCGCAGCGGCGGTCTGGTTCACCTCCTGCAGGGCGAACACCTCCGGCTGCTCCTTTGCGATGAAGTCTACAAAAATCTCCCGCTTTGCCTCATGCTCCGGTATGATAAGGCTGTGGGTATTCAATGTCAGCAGTTTCATAGTTTTTTACAGAATATCGTTGATGTCAGATTTCAGAACGTCTGCCTTGGGGCCGTACACAGCCTGAATGCCGTCGCCCTTCACCAGCAGGCTCAGAGCACCCTCGGCCTTCCATGCGGCAAGGTCGGCAACCTTGGCAGGGTCTTTTACGGTAACGCGCAGACGGGTCATGCAGGCGTCCACCAGCACGATGTTCTCCCGGCCGCCCAGCAGGGCGATGATGCGCTCGGCCTGACCGTTATCAGCCTTTTTGTCGGCCTTCTTCTCGGTCTTTGCGGCGGCGGCAGAATCGTCTGCGTTGTCATCGGTGTAGTTGCCCAGACGACCCGGCGTTGCCAGCTGCAGCTTGCCGATCATGAAGTACGCCACGAAGTAGCCAATGACGAAGAACACCACGACACAGATCACAAAGTTGATGATATCGCCGCCCAGACCTGCCTGCAGGGACATGGGGATGCGGGTGATGAACTCCAGATTGCCGAAGGAGTGCAGACGCAGATGAATGATGCCCGCCATGGCGAAAGCGCAGCCCTGCAGCAGTGCGTACACGATGTACAGCGGCATAGCGCAGAACATGAACATGAATTCCAGCGGCTCGGTGACGCCGGTCAGGAACACGGCCAGCGCGGTGGAGATGAACATGGACTTATAGTTTGCACGCTTGTCGGCATCTACCCGGCGGAACATAGCCAGTGCAATGCCCAGCAGCAGACCGGTTGCGCCGATCATCTGACCCACCTTGAAGCGGGCGGGGGTGACGGTAGCCAGCAGATTGTTGTAAGCGGCCATGTCACCGGCCTTTTTGAAGTTGATGAGGTCGTTTGCCCATGCCAGCCACAGCGGGTCCTGACCAAACACCTGACTGCCTGCGTTGACGCCGGTAGCAATGGTGTAGGTGCCGCCGAAGGAGGTGTAGTTCATGGGGATGGTCAGCATGTGGTGCAGACCGAAGGGCAGCAGCAGACGCTCCAGCGTACCATAGATGAACGGAGCCAGAATGGGAGAAGTCTCGGAAGAGTTGGCGATCCAGATGCCAAAGTTATTGATGCCGGTCTGCACCACAGGCCAGAACAGCGACAGCACGATGGAAATGACCACCGAGTAGGCAATGACCACCATGGGCACGAAGCGCTTGCCGTTGAAGAAGGCCAGCGCATCCGGCAGCTTGCGGAAGTTGTAGTATTTATTGTAAGCCACGCCGCCCACAAAACCGGCAATGATACCCACGAACACACCCATGTTCAGCGCCGGTGCGCCCAGCACGGAGGTGAAGTAGCCGTTGACGGCGATCTCCTGCCCTCCTCTCAGCGGGATGTCTACGAAAACGCCTTTCATCTGGAGATCATCCGCGGCATCGGGCAGTTCTGCAACCAGCGGCGGTATGTGAACACGGTCATCACCGGGCAGGACGACGCCGAGGTGCTGGACGCCATCCAGAGCATGGTGGCCAACGCGCAGGCAGATGGGTTTATCCTGCTCTACTCCAAAAAGGACTGCCCGGTGGCGGCGTATCTGCGCAATGAGGGGCTGCTCCATGTCATTGTGGGCAAGGCGGCGCAGTCCGCCAACCAGACTATCTATATTGACAACGACAACGCCCTTGCCGGGGAGGAAGCCGCCGATTACCTTTACGAAATGGGACACCGCCGCATTGCGTATTTCGGGGTCAGCAACGCCATGCTGTTTTCCGCAGAGCGCAAGCGGGGCTATCAGATGTCCCTGCTCAAGCACGGCATCACCCCGCGGGAAGAGGACTGTGTGGAGGTCAACACCCTGAACGACGCCTACGAGGAGGCGCTGAAAGCCCTGCTCACCGCGCCGGACCACCCCACCGCCATGCTGGTCAGTGACGATATCCTTGCCGTGGTGCTGGAACAGTTCTGCGGCAAACTGGGACTGCGCGTCCCGAAAGATTTGTCCATCGTGTCCTTCAACAACTCGCTATTCTCCCGCATCACCAGCCCGCAGCTGACCACCGTGGACGTCAACCCCTACCAGCTGGGCATGGAGGCCGCCAGCCAGACCATCAACCACATTGAGAACCCGAACCTTCTGGCCACAAAGATCATCGTGCCGCATAAGCTCATCCCCCGGGAGAGCTGCTGCCCGCCGGAGGAGCGGCACTGAGCAAGCGCTTTTTCAGCAATACAGTGTCAGCTTCCGGGAGCTGCCGCGCAGCGCTTGATATACTGCCCCCAGAGTAGACAGCGTAAAAAACGCTGCATCCTCCGGGGGTATTTTTATGCCCCAAAAGGCACAAAAGAATGCCCGCCTACCTGTGGAAAACCACGGTGGGCGGGCATGTGGGTTTGTTCCTTATTGACAAAAAGCAGCTATGGATAGAACAATTCATCAAACACGCTTGAAAAAATGGCGCGCCTGTTTTACTATATAAGTCAGGACACTTTTTTCAGTTTTAGGCTGCGGCGTTTCTCGAAAACGTTCAAGACCTTCTTCCGCGCCCTGTGACGTGCCAAGAGGATCGCCTTCCTCGGATCCGCCGCGTTTTTCAGCATACGGACCACGCCGCGCTCCTCTGCATCACTCACGTTAATTCCATAAATCGCCTTCGCCTCGCAAACAAGCTCCTCTACAAAAGCTTCCACGCTCTGTGCACTGTTGTTATACACAGCCATTAATTCACCAAAGCTGTTGTCCAAAAACAACAGTCCGCAAAGCTTTTCTGCCGGGCTAAAATTCACGTTCTGCAGCACAAATTCGATCATCTCGCAGCCGACAGGGTTCGCTTCCATTTCGGCAGAAACCAGCTCCAGCGTCTGATCGTCAATTGCCGTCACGATCTTTTCTGCGTCTTTCGTTTTGCGCGTTCCATGCCTAGTCAGATCAACGAGGTAGTTTGCCAGGCAGCGCCACAGCCACTTGGAATGCCCCGCGTCACGGCATTTCAAAAGGCCATCGATCTTGCTATCCTTCTCCATGTACTCAAGGACGAAGCCCACTGCCACATCGTCAGCCTCCAAACCGGACGCCTTGAGCATGTCTTTGGACTTCTTCGTTTTGAGCGCAGCATCGCGCACAAAATTATAGATCGCTTCGATGGCCTCCTGATAGTATTCCGTCTGGCGCAGCTGTTCCGCCGTGCGGATACCGTTTGCTGTGATCTTGTTAAAACAGTTGACGAGGACGATCTCGGACAAAGTTTTTTCGTTATGATATGTAGCCATGGTGTTCCTCCTTAGCACTCAATGTGTGTTCGACCATGGCTATAGAATATTCTCTATTTCTGGCAAAAAGCGATTAAAACCATCGTTAATTCGACGTTAATTTCAGTGACGCAAAAAAATAATTTTATTTTTATGAGAAAATTAATTGAAATTTAACAATCAGCGGTGAAACAGTAATGAAAGGAGGGAGTCCGTCATGGCGGCTGAGATCATCCGCATCACCTTTAAAAACGGTGCCTACATTGATATGCAAAGCCGCAATGCTTACGATTGCGCTGGCCAACAGGCGACCAAACTGTCAGAAAAACCTTTGGAAGTCTTACGGTGCATTGCAGAACATACCATAACCGCTTCTGACGGAACCCTGACCAGCGATATCTCGACCGCAGAAATTTTTAAACTCTGCTGGACGAAGGACGTGCAGCCGCAGAATCTCCGTACTCAAGTCTCACAAATCCGAAAATGCCTTTCGATGATTTATCCCGAAAAAGCTTCCACGGATATCCTTCAGCAGTATGACAAAAAGATCTTTCTTTGTTATTGCGATGTCGTGAGGAAGTCTGCTCTTTTGATCGATGTAACATTGGAAGAGCTCTATGCACGGGCCACCGATGACTTCCGCTTTGTCACAGCTGGGGATGACTCCATTTTTCCTCAGGACGAAACCGGCACCGAACAGCTTACCAAGCGGGTGCTGCTCTTCACAGGCGACTGTTTCCTGGGGATGGAGCATAAAACAGCTGTTCCAGACAAGCTCCTTGCAGATCTTTTTTGCAGCAACACAGCCGATGACCGGGTTTCGGAATACATTCTCTCCAAGTGTCTGAGCCCGGAAGAAAGGGATCAGGAAGAGCTTGACTACAAACGGATGTGTGCGGTTTGGGATGAACTGGCGGGATCCGATAAACGGGCAGAATCCGATAAACGGGCGGAGTCCGATGAACTGGTGGGATCTATTGGGAAGAACCTGATCAATTCTTCCCGCGCGACCTCTTACGCAAACGATTATAATAAGATCCCGCACAGCATGACAGAAATAAAGCTGAACGAATATCCGCAGGTACTGATCGATGCACGATACCAAAATATACTGAACCGGCTTGCACCCTATGTAGCCGAAAAATGCGGCGAGAAATTGCGCAGTCTGGAATGTGATACCGATCTCATCCATGCGGCACAGAACGGCGACAAGAAGGAAAAGGACGGCGGCAGAAAGGTCGTTTATGCCTATATTGCGGCAATGGTTCTGCTCTTTTTTGACCGAGCAATCCCGGAGCATTCCAGTAAGTTCTCACAGAAAAAGAAGCGCTACCAGAAAGCGCTGGATCGCTGTATTCAGAAAATGCTCCCGTCTGAAACGCCTCCCTCGAAACAGGTAGCCGAGAAGCTCAAAGAAATTCTCAGCGGGAAGTCCGAAAAGGAGATTGAGGAGATTCTCACGGACCTGTTTGGTTCTCTCGACGATGAATATGTAAAAGCGATAAGAGACCATCTAAACCGCAAGAATATTTCGATCGAAAATACCGATCAGCTCATCGATCCTCCCCCCAAGCTGACCTTATAATAAGGAGTTTTTATGCTGAATCTCGATAATCCTAATTTTGAAAAGCCGTCTGCGATCCTGCGTGAAAATTCTCGGTTCCTTGTGGAGCAGAACCGCTTCACCGGCCCCAAAAGCTACGATGGCTTTGTAGGCGGCCCGCCGCTGGCCTATGACCGGGAACACGGTGCCGTTGCCGTGGACAGCTCTGATAACCACACTTTGGTCTACGGTGCGACCGGCAGTAAAAAAACGCGATGTATCGTCATGCCCACCATCCGAATGCTGGGCTTTGCAGGGGAAAGTATGATCATCAACGACCCAAAAGGCGAACTATATCGTACTATGGCTCGTTTTTTGGAAGATCAGGATTACAACATCATCACGGTAAACTTCCGAGATGCCTCTGTGGGCGACTGCTGGAATTTCCTAGAGATCCCATATCGTTTTTACAAAGAGGGAAACCTCGACAAGGCCGGCGAATTCATCGAGGATGTTGCCCGTACCATAACCGCCAACACCGGAACAGATGATCCTTTTTGGAGCAGCTCTGCAGCATCCTGTCTGTACGGCCTGATCCTGTGTCTGTTCCGCTACTGCAAGGAATACGATAAGCCGGACGAGGCCGTGAACATCGGAAACCTACTCACGCTACGCCGCGAAATGTTCGCCCAAAAGGCCCGGTTTTCTTCTGCCCACAATCCCATTTGGGAGTGGGCCAAGAAAGACGAGCTCATCGCTGCCAGCATGACCGGCACGGTAGAAACGGCCTCCGATACACAGAAAGGGATACTATCCGTATTGGATCTCGGCTTGAAAATGTTCATCATTTCTCCTTCGCTAGTGGACATGCTGAGTCACACCACCTTCTCTTTTGACCGTATTGCGCAGGAAAAAACCGCCGTCTTTCTCCTTACGCCTGACGAAAAAACAACCTACCATCGTCTTGTGTCTCTTTATATTTCACAGTCGTATCAACAGCTTGTACAATTTGCGGACCGCAGCGGCGGTAAGCTGCCCGGACGGGTCAATTATGTTTTGGATGAGTTCAGCTCTCTGCCTTCCATCGGCGGATGCGATTTTGTTCAGTATCTTGCTGCGGGCAGATCCCGCAATCTGCGTTTTATCCTTTGTCTCCAGAGCAAAAATCAGCTGGTGCACACTTACAAGGAAAATGCGCAGACCATCACGGCCAACTGCACCAACTGGATCTACCTGTTCTCGCGCGAACTGGAACTGCTGAAAGACATCTCTGCGCTCTGCGGCGAAAGGAAAGACCACACCCCCAACCTGTCCGTTTATGATCTCCAGCAGCTGGACAAAGAAAAGAATCAAGTGCTTCTTCTCTCGGCCCGCTGCAAGCCCGCCATCGTAAACCTGCTGGATATTTCGGGCTATGCCCCCGCCTATCCGGTGCTTCCCATCAAAACGCCGGCAAGAGGTGTTCGTGTTTCTCTGGATTTCAATGAGATCAAAAAAGAAGAACGACAGTCAGACCGGTTCTCGGGTTCCAACAATCCTTTGTTTAACCCGTTCTCCCTGAATTCCGATACACCCGAACCTGACACAAAGTCTGCCAGCTCCGATAAACTTGATCTGGACGCAATGCTGGCAGACATCAATCGGAAAATTGCGGAGATCGATGCGCAGGAAAAAGCCAAAAAAACCGATCCATCTGACAACGAAAGCGAGGTATAAACCATGGCATACGAGACAGAATACACCGACTTTGATCCTCAGGAGGATTCTTCGGCCTGTCTGACCCTCGGCCTTGCGACCGATATCGTGGAGAGCCGTTATCTGCGGGACTTTTCCACGGCAGAGCCCGAGGAAAAGCAGCAGATCCTGAAAGATCTCTCGACTTTTTTGGAGCAGCTTCTGCGTCAGCCCCAGATCAGCGGCAGTGCGGATGCGTGGCATAATCTATGCGTCGTTCTGGCACAGTGCGATCTCTATAACTTAGCCTGCATTACGCTGGAGCGCGGTCTGGACTTTTATCCAAAGAGCGTCGATCTGCTGGCCGACTATCTGCAATACGGCATGGAGTGCGGTCAGGGAGAACGCTGCAAAGCCGTTTGCAAGACGCTGGTAAAAATTTCCAAGTCCTTGTGGACATGGAGAGGCTATCGCTTCTTAATCGGGTACGAGACACAGCTATCCCTTTCCGGAAGCGAAAAAGAGCTGGAAAAATACAAAGCCGAGATCGATCAGCTGCTGAAGCTGTACCGCCAGCAGTTCCCGGATGACGAGGGCAGTTACGACTGCGAAGCCGATGTCTGCCGGGATTTCAATGACCACCGGCGGGAAGAAGCCGTCCTGCGGGAAGCACTGGAAACGCTGAAGGTCGCACCCAAATGCGCCATGCAGCTGGCCGTGATGCTCTTTGAGCGCGGTGAATATCAGGAGGCTCTGCGCCACGCACAGCGCGCATTGAGGGACTCCATCCAGACCCAGATGGGCGTCAACGAGGCGCATCTGTCCTACCTGAGCGGCCTTGCCAAGTTTGCCATTCTGCTGCTGGACGAAGAGGCCAACGGCTACCCCGAAGCTGCTGTGCTGGATATCTATACCGACTTTGAGACCGCCCTGCGTCAGGGCCTGAACTCCACCTACCGCAGCACCTTAAAGCAGCGGGCCATCCGGCTTGTCGTAAAGTCGAAGATCAATGTTCCCTCTGACTGCGAAGAACTGAATTATCTGCTCAGCTGATCTGAGCCGTTTCTTACAAAAGATCCCACTTCCGACCGGAAGCGGGATCTTTTTTGCTGTTCAGATGATAAAACCGGGTCGCTGTGCGTTATAGAGAGCGAAAGGCAGAGAACAGACTCCCCCGGCGGGCAGAAGTCCGCCGGGCCGGACCCCTGCAAAAAAAGGAGGTCGATTTTTTATGTACCACATCCCGGAAGTAAGCGTCAGCGTAAACGGCAAGGAGCAGATCATGAGCGTGCTGAGCCGCGATCTGATGTCCAAGCGCACCATTTATCTGAACGGTGAGATCAACGACGAAGCCGCCCTGAGCATCATCACCCAGCTGCATTATCTGGAGGACAATTCTCAGGAGCCTATCACCCTTGTGATCAACAGCCCCGGCGGCTCGGTCTCGGCCGGGCTGGCCATCTACGATGTCATGCAGGCGCTGTCCTGCCCGGTGACTACGGCCGCCGTCGGGCTGGCGGCCTCCATGGCGGCACTGGTGCTGGCAGCCGGCACGAAGGGCCGCCGCTATGCCTCGCCCAACAGCCGCATTATGATCCATCAGCCGCTGGGCATGGCGCAGGGGCAGGCCACCGACATTCAGATCGCCGCAGAAAATATCCAGCGCACCAAGTACAAGCTGGCCGAGCGCCTCGCTGTCCATTCCGGCCACACGGTTCAGGACATCCAGCAGGATTGTGAGCGTGACAGCTGGATGGACAGCAGCGAGGCTTTGCGTTACGGTCTGATCGACCACATCGGTTTTCCCTGCAAGGAAGAACAGGAGGCAGCAATATGAATCAAATTCCCGCACCCATCGGCATGGAGCCTCTGGTGGACGCAGTGCAGCAGTGCTGCTTCCGCGCCCAGCAGTATCATCGTCTCGGCATCCAGCCCGGGCATTTCATCCTGACGCTGGATGAAGGCAACGGCCGCACCACCGCAGCCAACTACCTGAGCCGTGCCTTTGCGCAGGCCGGTGTACGCAGCTTTGGCGGACTGGATCTGATGCTGGAATATCAGCTGGACGGCAGCATGGATCAGCTCTGCCAGACGCTGCGCAGCATCCGCGCCAGCGCCGTGTACACCAACGAGTACGAGGGTGTCATTGCCTGGGACATCACCGTTCTGGCCGCACATTTCGGCGAAGAGCAGACCCGGCTGTTTTTCCGCGAGCTGCCCAGTATGGCAGCGCATGCCACCCTGCTCTTTTTCCTGCCGTCGGCACCGAACCGCAGCCAATTGCTCCTGATGGAAAAGATCAGCGCCCTGCTGGACCCGAATCAGATGCACTGGGTCCGGATCCCTCCCTATTCCGAGCAGACGCTGGCCGGCATCACCCGCCAGACGCTCATCGATCAGCTGAACATCCGTTTGGAAGATCTTCCCGAAACGGATGCGATCCTGCAAAAACTGGTGCACCAGACCGGCACCCGGAACGCGCGTCAGGCGGTGCGGCTGGCCTGCACGCTGGCCCAGCAGGCTGATTTTTCCGAGTTTATTCCGCTGCTGAAGCTGAAAACCCTGTATTCTTCTCTGAAAAAGGAGGTTCGATAATATGATCCGTGGAGAAAGCTGGACAAAACCGGAGAATATCAAAGCAGCGCTGTCCCTGGCGGGACAGGCGGGCGGCGGCCCGGTGCTGTACTGCGAAAACAACCGCTGCTGGGTGCACGCCGGGGAGAGCAACGGCATTTTTCTGGGTGTGACCGGTGCCGGAAAGTCCTTTTGCGGCACCCAGAATCTGGTGCGCAGCCTGATCGAGGCGCAGGAGTCCTTTTTGGCTGTTGACCCCAAAGGCGAACTTTACCGCCGCAACGCCTGCCGGATGAGCAAAGACTATACCGTACATGTCATCGATTTCCGCAATATGCTGGCATCCGAGTGCGTCAATGTGCTGAGCGCCCCTGCGGAGCTGTACTTATCCGGCGACCCCATGCGCATGAAGCAGGGCGGCGAAATGCTGGAAGATCTGGCATACACGCTGTATGCAGAAAGCAAGAGCGATCCCTTCTGGATCAACAGTGCACGCTCGGTATTCATTGCCGCAGCCTATGCACTGATGGAGTGCGCCCAACCGGAAGAGATCAACATCGCCAGTGTCCAGAACCTGATCATGCAGGGCGACCGGCACTATTCCGGCCACGGCAGCACCGTTTTCGGCCGGGACACCTATCTGGAGCACCTGATGCATCATCTGCCGGAAGATTCCATCGTGAGCAGTGAGCTTTACAGCTATATCAGCACTGCCTCGGATACGCGCGGCGGCATCCGCTCCACAATGCTGGAGGGTCTGTCCCGTTTTCTGCGCAGCAATGTGCTGCGCGGCTTTATTGCCAACGATGATCTGCACATCAACGAGCTGGACGGGCAGAAGCCTTTGGCCATCTGGCTGATCCTGCCTGACGAAAACCCGATGTATTCTCCACTGGCCGCAGTCATCATCGACCAGATCATGCGGCATTTCGTCAGCCTTGCGCAGGAGAAATATAATGGCCGCCTGCCCCGGCGGATGAATTTTCTGCTGGAAGAAGCCGGCAACATCGGCCGGATCTCATCGCTGAGCCGCATGATGGCAGCCGGGCGCTCCCGAAACATCCGCACTTTCATCGTGCTGCAAAGCCTCAAGCAGCTGGAGACCATTTACGGCGAGTCCGAAGCGGAGACCATCCGCTCCAATGCCGACCTCACGGTGATGTACCGCACCAACGACCTCTATACTCTGGAAAAAATGAGCAAGCTCTGCGGCGACCGTGTGTCGGACGACCGCGTGGAGCACGATTCCTGTTCGCTCATCACGCCGGCACAGCTGGCCTCCCTGAAAACGGGGCAGGCACTGGTCATTCTGCACGGAAGCATTAAGTTCGTGACCGAACTGCCTCCCTGCACCACGGCCTTTGATCCCAGCGGCTGGCAGGAGCCCCAGCCCCGGCAGGATCTGCCGCCGCACCAGAAGCCGAAGCTGTTTGATCTTGTCCATTATGTGGACAGAAAAGAGGACCCATTGCTGGACCTTATCGAGGAGTATGAAAGCACGGCTGACGACCTCTGTTCTTTCATCACCAGCTCCCTGCAGGACTCCCACCCGAAGCATCCGTTCGACCTCGACCCCAGCAAGAAATATCAGGTCGTGATCCAAAGCTGGAATGGTCGCTTTATCCGCGGATTAAAGATCCTGAAGGATCACTATCACAGCGCCTCTCTCTCTGACCTCAAAAACGCCGTAGAGACCCTGCCGTACGCACTTCCGTTTGACGACAAAGCCGACGCGGAAAAGATCTATCATCAGTTGAAAGAAGAGGACATCAAGGTGGAGCGCTTCGGCTTTGAGACCGATGACGCATGACCCCTTTGCCGCAAAGGAGGAATCATCATGAAGTTCAACAAAGAAACCCTTGCCGGCGCAGTTTTCGTGGTTTTTCGCGTTCTGCTCTGGCTGCCTGTGCTGGCAGCGGCGGCGTTTTTCGGCGCGGCACTGGGCGACCTGCTGGTTTTTTTCGCTGCGGAGCATCTGTCCCCAGCAGCTGTCGGCATTCTGGCAGGCCTGCTGACGCTGGCTGTTGTGCGCAGCAAGACCCCCTTGCATACGCCGTTTGAACGGATGGAGCAGTTCAAGCAAAAGCATCACCTTGACCGGCTTGCTTCCTTTCAGCTGGAGTTCACCCTGCTGTGCATGGCCGCTTTCTTTCTGAGCATCTCCGGCATCGCAGTTTTTTCTGCCGCCTTTGACAGCCTGTGCGCCGAAGGTCTCATTGTCCCTGTCGGGTGGATCGTGTGTACCTGCCTGTGCCTTTTTGTCCCTTCCTTTTTCATCTTCAACCTTTTTGATCTGGTGATCATCTGGAGCGCGCTCTCCATCCTTGCAGTAGGCTGTGCGCTGCTCGTCAGTTTTACCTCATACGCCGTATATGTGCCGTTGACTGCGGCTTTTGGCGCTGCCGCCCTGTTTCTGGGCGCAGCGGCGGGGCCTGCCTTTCTGAAAAAAATGGAAGATGACGCCGCGCTGTTTTGTATGTTGCGCCGGCTGCGGCTGGCAGAAATTGCCGTCTATCTGCTTTTCCTGCTGCTGGGGCAGAATGGCATGCTTGCCCTTTCCGGTCTGCGCATTAACCTGTTCCTCACAAGCATGATTTTTCCTCTGATCGTACTGGAGTTCTGCACCCTTGCTTTTTTGCAGCCCTTCCGGCATCGTCGGCTGGAAGCCTGTTTTGCGGCATTGTTCCACTGCATCCTGCTTTACTGCGGAGGCTGTCCCGGCGGAGATCTGCTCCTGACCGCAGCGCTCTGTGTACTGGTTCTTCTGGTCACTGCGCCGCAGTCCCATCCGCAGCGCCGGAAGCGCCCCGCTGTCCGGCATCCGGGCCTGCTTCTGGCGCTGGGCGGGGCAGCAGGCTTTCTTCTGCCCTACGCCGCAGCCTTGTGGAACGCGTTCTGTGACTGGTGCGGCGGGCAGTTTGCAGTCGGTCCCCGCGGGCCTACATGGTCGGAAGTCGCCGCCAATCAGCACTGGCTTCTGGTCGTCAGCTCCGGCAGCGCCGGCACGAACAAAACCACTCTGGCTTTCTTTGGGCAGATCCTGATCGCGGCAAATCGTCTGGGGCCCGCTGCTGCGGTGCTGTTTGCCGCACTGCTGGCCCTGCTGCTGTTGGGCGGTATGGCAGCAAACCGCGGCGATCCCCGCCGCAGCACCATGGCGGTGCTCATTGTGAGCTTTTTTGCCACCCAGATGCTGCTGCACACCCTGGCCTGCACAGGCGTGCTGCCCAGCTTTCTTGGCCTGAACCTGCCCTGGCTGGACGAATACTCGATCAACGGACTGCTTGCCCGCTGCGGCTGCATGTTCCTTACCGGACTGTTGATCGCACCCCCGCAGACCGCTGCGCAGCCGCTTTTACTGCCGGAGCAAATTGAAATGGAGGAGGAGATCCGCTATGACGAAGCATAAGATCAGCCGTCGTGATTTTCTGGCCGCTCTGGCTGCCGGTACCGTTGCCGCCACGGCCTGTGGGCTGCATCGGACGTTTGCAGAAGCCAGCCACACCTTTGAATACTGGGTGCTGAACCGTGAACTGTCCTTCCGCAGAACACGGGAAGGCATCATTTACAGCTGCGAAGGCTATCCGCTTACCGATGGCGAAACTTCCTCCCCGGGATTCGACAATCAGACGCTGGACCCGGCGTTTGACTGGTTTCTGGGCCGCAATTTTGGCGATCCCGACAACGGTTTCGGCCTGCGCCACATCCTGTACGACACCCTGTATGATCCGCAGTTGGGCACAAACGGCTACGGCCAGCCGGTCTGCCTGAGCCTGTCCCAACCGCTGCAGGATCTGGTGTATCATCAGCTGCCCCAAAAAGACTCCTCATTCGGCGTCGGCCGCTGTTTTACCATCGTGCGCCAATCCGGCGAAACGAAGGCTTGGGCAGAAAATTCTCTTTCGCAAAGCGTCAACGACCTGTTGTTTTATTACTGCCCCGCAGTCAGCTATTCCTCGGGTGCAAACGTCCTGTGCAATGTGTCCGGGGCTCTGGAGATCGTCACCACTGCCGCACTGCTGGAGTATGATATTCCCTTTGCACCGGATGCTTCCGCAGAGGAAAAAGCTGCACTGGCGGCAGAAGCTCTGGACAGCAGCTGCTACTGCGATGTGCTGCGGCGCTATCTTGCCCCGGAAGGACTGCTGTGCCCGCTGCCCAACGGCGCACTTTTGCAGACAGACGGCGGCTTTTTGTTCAACGACGAAGATCTTGCCACGCAGGAAGCTTTCCGTGCCGCTTATTCCCGCATCGCGAATGGTGCCGTGCTGTGCAGTCTGCTGCTGCCCCTGCTGTGGATCGAAAGCGTTGCGGATGGCTGCCTGCGTTTTCAGTTTGAATGCCTTGCGCCGAACGATTTTCGGCGCACAGAGCATGGCACGACCCCGGCCAACAGCACTCGGCAGGTCGGGCTGCCGGAAGAAAAACAGGCCCAGCTGGCCGAAGTGTTCCGGCACCGGGCCGAGAGTTTGGGTCTGCGTGCACCCGAGGGCACACAGCTGGCGGCTGTGGACACCGGCATCTGCCATACAGAAAACGGCGAGGAGATGCACTGCCTGTATCTGCACTGCAAGCTGCCCTCCGCTGAGACCGGTTACAGCATCCTGCTTGGGCGGGCATCGAATGCCGATCAGAACCTTCTCCGTGATGCACAGCAGATTCTGGATACGCTGGCCGGGCAGCGCAAAATGTGAACTTTCTGTGAAGTTTTTTGTAAGAAGTCATCCTTCTGTGTCGGATTTCGTTCATGAGGGTGAACGAACCACCCCAGAGAGCCAAGGAGGCGAACCGACATGAAGCATGACCGCAGACAAATGCCCCGCGAGGCCGTCGATTTGAACAACATCGACGATGATGCGCAGGGCACTGCACCACAGGAACAGAACCGGTTCCGCATCGCGCTGGGCCATACAGCAGCGGGGGTTCTGCTGCGCTGGCTGACCTGCCTTCTTCTGTTTTGCGTTTTGTGTCTCGCCGCCCTTTTTCCTTCAGTTGGGGAAGTTTTTTTGCAACTGCTACAAGCGCTGGCAGCGTTCCCCGCCATGCTGCCGCTGCTCCGGGATGCCGGGATCGGAGCCCTGACCCTGACGGCGGCTCTTGCAGGCTGCGGCGTGGCCGGAAAGCTCTTCTGCCGGCTCTGGAAAAGCCACTGTCTGGACAGGCTGCTGGACGGCCTTATCGCCCTGCGTTTTTTGGATATCCATTCGATCGATAAAAACGAGCAGTTCCCGGAGCCAGACAAAGGCAAGCCGACGCCCAAACCTGCCGCCCCGCCAGAGGAAAAGGGTGCCATTCCTTCCGACCTGAATGGTTTGCTGGACGACCTGTTTAAGGCCGCCCCTTCCGCGCAGCCGCAGGACGTGGACGAACCACCCACCCGCATCCAGAAAGGAGCATGAGGAGATCATGACGGACAAAGAAAAAATCAGCTGGCGGCAGCAGGCCAAGCTCTGGGTCTTGCAGGGCATCCTTCTGGTTGCTGCGGGCATCAGCCTGTTCAGCACGATGGCGGGTTTTCATACCGTGTTTTTTCCAAGCTCGGCGATGGTGGCGGTGCTGGCCAGCCTGCTCGTGCAGGGTATCGAGCTGGTCTGTGCGGAGCGCTTCCATCTCGCCGGCTGCGCCGCGTTCTTGCTCTCTGTGGCATTCAGTGCTATGAGCTTTATCAACATCGGCACACCGACCTCTGTATACATGCGCCACGCCATGACCACATTAAACAGCGCCTACTCCACTCAGCTGTTGCCCGATGTGCAGTCCGCTATTTCTTCCGACATGGGCAGCCTATACAGCACGATTTCCGGTGAACTGACAGCCCTGCGCACCGAAGCACAGGTCATGCAGGAACAGAACACTGCCAACAACATGCTGACCGAAGGGGATTACGACCTCATCCGCAGCCGCTATAACGATGCCCAGAAGAAGCAGACCGAATACTTTGAACTCGACCAACTAATTGGATTGCTCCAAAATAACGACCTTGAGCGAGCCTATGCCCTGATGGATGCCATTGAAGCAGAAGCGGGAAGTGGCGCCACTTTGAAGAAACTGAAGGCCGACGTCCGCTCCCTCCGCATCCGGTTGCAGGCTCTCAACGCAGATGCCGCCACCACCGCAGAAGAGACGGCTCACGCCATCCAATTACTCCTTGCACAGGCCAGTGTTGATACATCGGCATTGTCCGAGCAAATCAACAAGCTCATTACCGCCGCTCTGAACGCCGGGCTCAAAACCGACCCGCTCCCATTGCGGGACCACCTTGAACGCTATCTTCAGCTTGCAGAGCTCAACCGAACGGTCTCCGAACGCGTCTCTGCGGAAGCGGCATTGCTGGAGAGCGTCGAGCAGGCCGCTGGCGACCCAGATGCCGATGCTGCATGGCAGCAGGTGCAAGATGTGTGGAGCCACGAGCTCGGCAGCCTTCGCACGGCGCTGGCCGGGTCGGTGCTGTCCACCCGGACGAAGCACATGGAGACGATCGATGAGCTTACCAGACAGATACTGGAAGGCGACCGCACCCTCGTGCAGAAGGCAATCACAATGCTGTGGTATAACCACGACCTCACCTCCTTTGCCGGCTGTGGGCTCGCTTTTCTGTTGGATGGAATTTCTGTCTACTGTGTCCAATCCGCCCTTGAAATCCGCCGACAGATCGCCCAGAGCCGCGCTTCTTCCGCCAAGGCTGAAAGTGCCGCCTGACAGCCGTATATCCCATTCAAAAAAAGGAAAAGGAGTGGTCAAAAGTGAAACTAATGTTGCTCGTTGTATGTATCGTTGCTGCCCTGCTTATCGTCTTTGTCCTACTCGTGATGCTGTATCACAGCAACGGTCGCACTGAGGTCCAGCGCAAAAGCGCACAGTTCAAAAAGGACGTCGAAAACCGGCTTCAATATGCCGTGCATTTGGGCGATGATACGTTTATTCTTGACAAGCAGGACAAGCTGCTCGTCTACCAAAAGAGTGCAAAGAACCCTGAGAAGTTTTTGCCTCCACAGGTCATCGGGCTTCCATCTGAGGGCGGCGACTTCATCTCGATCATTCCCTTCGGCGGACTGCCCAGCGAAGGCTGCTGTAGTAATTATCTGACTTTGCGGGAGAACGGTTATAACGCCAAGTTTATCTCCCATGACGCACCCCTTTTAATTTATCGCAGCCAAAAAGACGATCACTATTACTTGAAGCTGAACGGAAACAACCAAAATGCCAGTCGTTTTCAGGGGAAGATTATCGAGGATGAAATCGCACTGGATCAAGTGCTCACCCGTGACCCGAGCAAGGCGAAACTCTTTGAGCTGTGTGGCAGCCCTCTGGCCTTCGTGCTGCTGCCCGGCGATGAACCGGAGACAGAGCCGCAGAAGGCAGACCTCAACAACATTGAAACCGAGCCGCCAAAGCGCTCCATGGGCGACAAAATCCAAGACCTGTTCCATCAGGCCGATGCAGCACCGCAGAAGCAGTCCCGCCCGACATTCAAAAACTGATCTGCCGCCGAGAGGAGAAAGGCCGCATGTTCCGTCATAAGCATAAGCACCCTGCATTCAAAGCCCTGCGCGACACGGTGGCCTTTGTCGTTCTCTGTGTGGCGCTGCAAGGCTATGTTGCCCGCACGGACGGCGCAGAAGCCGCTGCGGCTTTCCGCACCGTATGGCCAACTCTGGCCGTCTGCTGCGCCGGTGGAGCCCTGCTGGTTTACTGTGCAGGGGCCGCAGCCCTTCCGCTGCGTGTGTCCGCCATCTTCAGTGCCATGGGCATGGCCTTGCAGGTAAGCCTGCACCCCGCAAACGCAAATGAACTGAAGATTTTTTGCCTGCTGTCCTTTGTGGGCTGCATCTGCACCGCCCTTGTTTTTGCACTGCTGCGCGTGATACCGCAGACCGTTGTCTATACTTTTTGCATTATAACAAGCGTTGTTTCCTTCCTGTTTTTACGTATCTTTTCGAAACCAATCAATAGCACATGGGCGTGGGTGTCGGTTGCAGGGCACAGTTTCCAATTGACAGAGGCGCTCAAGCTGATCCTTGTCATCGGCTTTTCTGCCGCCGTCACCAATGATGCCTGGAACGAAGGGGTCCGCTTCCGCGCTGTGCTGCTGCTGCTCGCCGTGTGCACCGGAGGCTTTTTTATGGTAAACGAGTTAGGCACGCTGCTTGTCTGCATCCTTGATTTTGGGGTCATGGCGCTGCTTTATTGTTCGATAAAGCACACGCTTTCCCTCGTTGCGTTTGGTGCCCTGACGGGTGGGGTAGGGTATGCGTTTTTAAAGCTGTGCAGCGGGATGCAAAACCCGGCAGGGCCTTTCCGGCTTGGGCAGCTGGTATGCCGCAAACTAGCCGTCCGGCTGCACTATTTTGGAATCAGCGATTTTTCCACGCTCTCATCAAAAGAGGTCCGCAGCTCCGCGTACCAAGCGTATACCACATGGCGCTCGTTGCTTCTGGCTCGTCCCATGGGGGCCTCGCCCTACCGGGTCAGCACACCGGTAGCAGATTCCGATTTGATTTTGGCAACACTGGCGAATAGGGGCGGCTGGATTTGTCTGCTGCTGGCTCTTTTCGGAACGTTTCTGCTTATTATAGCAAGCCTGTTGCTCAGCACCCGCTGCGGTGGGTGGCTGAGCTGCGTGGGCACCGGCGCAGGCTGTTCTGTCGGGTTAGCCGGGCTTGTCAATTTATTCTCTACAGCCAGCCTGCTCCTCATCGGCGTGCAATTTCCCTTTCTGGGCGCAGGGGGCAGCAGCTTCATCTGCTCTTGGGCCGCGATCACCCTGTTGCTGTGCAGCACGATCCCTACACGGCAGGGCAGCCGGGAGCTGCTCGCTGCATCACAAATCACGAAGGAGGATGTATCATGATGAACCGCCGTCTTTTCCTCAGGCTGCTTTTGGCCCTCTCGGCGGCAGTTGGGATGTCCGGGTCCGTAGTGCTGCTGTTGGAGCGTCTGGGGCTTCTGGACAGCGCCCAGCGGCCTCAGATCGAAGCGCAGCGCGCCGAATTTGAGAAAGCCGCCCGGAAAGCAAACACCATCGAGGGCGCGATCGTCTCCCGCGATGGGATCCCTTTTACAAGCGCTTCGGAGCCCGGAAAGCCCGCACTGGTGACCGCACTCTGCTACAGTTCTCTTGTTGGCTACAGGACTTCCACTTCCTCTTCCGGTCTGCGCCGTGAATTTGGTGATACACTCTATTACGCACGGGAAGAGGGGGGCGGCACCGCAGACCGTCTGGTCATGAGCATTTGCGCAGAGCTCCAGCAGATCGCATACGATCTGGTAAAGGGGCAGGGAAGAGGCGTGTGCTGCGTAGCGAATGCCCGGACCGGCGAAGTCTATGCATTGGCGTCCTGCCACGGGGACGTGGAATTTGACGCAAATCTTTTTTCGCAGAACTTTTCGTTATATACAGAGACAGAAGGCTATCTTCTCCCCCCATGGCTGGATGTGAACCCTCCCGGCTCCGTAGCAAAGATCTTGACAACTGCCGCCGCTGTGGAAGCCGGCGTGGATCTGACGTATGAGGACAGCACAGGGGAGTACAAAGGGATCCGCACCGCCTCGCGAGCTCCGGGCGGTACGCTGGATTTGTACAAGGCAGCCAGAACGAGTAACAATCCGTATTTTGCGGTACTCGCGGACAGAATGAGCCTTAGCGATTTGCTCCGCGCACAGGAAGCCTTTGGCATCAACCAGAACTTTCTTCGTCTTGGCACCTCCGTTCTCCCGGCAGAAAGCGCCCTGACCGCCAACTCTAGCCGCAGTGAAGCACGGCTCCAAGCCATCGGGCAGGGCGGTCTCTCGGTCTCACCACTGACATCTATGGCATGGCTAGGTACAGTGGCCACGGGCCAATTGACGACCCTCCGCATTGCAGACCATTTTGAGCACACCCTGCCTGATGGAAGCACGGAGGAGACCCCTCTGCCGGAAGCATACGAGGTCGAGCACCGCAGCCTGAACCTCCGTCCCGAAACGCTTACGACATTGCAGAGTGTTTTTGAGGACGTTGCCAGCTCCTACGGGTTAGAGCTTTCAGGAAGCGCTCGTGTATTCGGTAAAACCGGAACGGCGCAGGTAGGTACTTCCGGGCTTTACACCATCTATCTGGCGTTTTCTATGGTTTACCCGGATGGCAACGCCTATGAATCAGTTCTAATGCTTGAGAACACCAGTAACATGAGTAATATACTGAAGCCGCTGGCAAAACAATTGCTTGCCGCCATCGACCGTCTGCATCCCGCGTGGGAGGAAACAACATGAAAATTAAAATCAGTGCCTGCACCGCCAAAGGTTCCCACATCGAAAATCAAGACTGCCTTTGTGCCACCGGCCTTTGCCCGGAACAGACAAGCTTCTGGGCTGACCGGAAGGAAGTGGAAGTTCCCTTCCTTTATGCCGCAGTCTCTGACGGGATCGGCAGCGGCGCAGCGAGCCAGTACCTTTCGCAGCTTGCCTGCGAAACATTTGCCAAGGCCGTTGAGGCTGTCCCCCCTGTTTCTCTCTACGACATTCCGGGCGGCGGCGAACTCCATGCTGACCTGCCTTATTGCGGGGTCCTGAAAGCCGCCCATGCCGTATACGACGCTTTGCAGACCCTCCACGCAGAAGGCGGCTGTACACTGACCGGCTGCTGCCTGACTGCCCCTGCTCCAAACCCGGACCCGGATGTCCAGCCGCACACACTCTTCTTTTCGATGGCCTCGGTCGGCGACAGTGCCTGTTTCTGGTATCGACCGCATCGGCAGGTGGGCGAACCGGTTCAGCTCCTTAATTACCCGCAGAACCTATTTTATAGCCGAAAGAAAGCGGGGCTTGCGACCAGCGTTTTCGAAAAGCGGGTTTTGCTATCCTTTCTTGGGATGGCAGCGGAAAAGCTGGAGCTGTCACGGTGTATCCAAGTCGTTACGATAGACGATGTGTGGCCGGGCGACCGATTTTTGCTTTGCAGCGACGGCGTTTATGGGCAGCTGCCGGAAGCACTGCTCAAGAAGCTGCTGGGGTTGCGGTGGGTCACCGCAAACACATTAGTAAAAGCCGCCACGGTCGTCCCGCACAGTGATAATGCCACCGCTGTACTGATCGATATTCTATAAAAGCAGCAGGGGGGAAGTTTTATGGAGATCGTCTATAACAAGACGGAAGCAGAGGAGCGCACCTTTGTTCAAAAACTGGTTGACACCGCCTGGCCAGACCTTCATCCTGTGGTCGGGCAGGTTCTCGGGCGGGGTGGTCAGGCGGCTGTATACAAACTGGCGTTTGCCGATGGGCGCAGCGAAGCGCTGAAGGTGATCGACACCTCCGTCTATCGGGACCCCGCCCGCCGGAAGGATGCCAACCGCCGGGGACGTTCAGAGATCCATCATCATAAGCAATTGTCTGCCAAGACCGACACCGTTGTTAAATTTTATGATTCCGCTTCTAGCTGCGAACGCGGTCAGGACGCCCCCATGTGCTTCCTTCTGCGGATGGAACTGCTCACACCCCTTGACCCCAAAAATCTGGCCGCACTGGACCCGGCAAACCGGGAGAAAGCCGTTCTGCAAATCATGCGAGACGTTTTGGAAGGACTGTGCCAGACCGAGGATGCCGGAATTGTACACAGGGACGTCAAATGCGGAAACATCCTCCTGCGGCACGATCCAGCCACCGGCCAGAGCCGCTTTGTGCTCAGTGATTTTGGCTTGGCAAGACCATTCCATACACGAACCGACCGAAGTTTCTTCACCGTCTGCGGTTCCAGCGACCACATAGCCCCCGAGATCATTCGGCGCGGAAAGCTTATTGCCGGCAGATCAGACATTTACAGCGCCGGTGTGATGCTGTTCCACCTGTTGTTCCCACAGAACGACGACTATTTTGATCCCGCTCTCTTCCGGCAGAAGTCCGCCGATTTTCCCTTCAGCCCGGAGATCAAAAACCTGCTTTTCAGCCTGACCGAAGTTTCCCCCGCCAGCCGGCCATCCCCAGCCGTTGCACTGATCGAGGTAAACCGGCTTTTGATGCAGCGCGATGCGGAATATTTCCGCTGCATCCGACAGCAGCTCCTTTCCGATCTTGCTCAGAGCCGCCAGCCCGCTCCCGAATTAATGGCCGCCATGCCGGAAAGCGAAGCAACACACCTGCTCCGGGCCTGTTCCGCAGCGCTGGCCGATAACACGCACCAGATGGCGGAGGAACTCCTTCGCGGTGCTGCCGCACAAAATAACAGCGGCTGTGCGCTGTACTATCTTGCCGTACTTTTTTTCCAGAATCGCTCGTGCCGCCAAAAAGCGGCAGAACTTTTTCGTCTTTCTGCCAGTCGCGGGTACCTTCCCGCATGCAGCGCTCTAAAGGGTGAAAAAACCGATTCCGCATCATTTCTGAGCAGCATATTACTTGCCGTATAGCCATCAGATTTTAACGGCTCAACGGCTTCCCGGATGATCGGGCAAGCCGAACAGGCTCATCATGCAAACAACGAAAAACAGGGCGTTCCCCGTCGGGGAACGCCCTGTTTTACATATCGCTATTGTCTGTGGTCTTTGGCAGGGTGCGTCCTATTCAGGGGCGCACCCTGTTTTTGTTTTGCCTTTAATCTTTTAACCCATGGCTCCCGGTTACGGTTTTCAAGTATTTCTCCGGGTCACCATTCAGAATCAAATCCGCATAGCCCAGCGGGTCATTGTAGATGAGATAATCCAGTTCTGACCTCTGCGCCATGGTCACATCCAGTGCATCCGTGATTCCGGTGCAGTCGATGGAGATCATTCTCCCATCCCGGAGCAGCAGCTCCACACAGCCGGTGTCCATAAGCTGGTGGGCATCTGTTGTTCTGGCTTATAATTCACTGATGGTTGCAGT
>ERZ791865.881-NODE-881-length-36002-cov-13.742343_pt1 | contig 36002 bp, 29 predicted proteins | sample MGYA00509942_ERZ791865 | MGnify/ENA primary metagenome ERZ791865 (study PRJEB30046, sample SAMN00792098) | human gut metagenome | study: EMG produced TPA metagenomics assembly of the A metagenome-wide association study of gut microbiota in type 2...
CCGAAATAAACAATAGCAAAAGGGGCTATCCGACTTTTTGGACAGCCCCTTTTTTCATACATATATTTTACGTTATCACGGCGATCATTACGATCGCCGTGATAGTTTTATTTATATTTTACCCATTTGATCATTTCTTTGATGCTCGGTTTCTTTCCATACATTAAAATACCTACACGGTAAATTTTGGCCGAGAACCAGATGATAAGTATAGCTGTGGCAAACAGCAAAGCAAACGAAAGAGCCAATTCCCATACCGGAATGTCGAACGGCAAGCGGACCATCATCACGATAGGGGAGGTAAACGGGATCATCGAACACCAGAATGCCAGCGGGCCGTCTGGATTATTCATGCTATAGATTCCGGCATACAAGCTGAACGCCATCAAAAGCATAATCGGAGTCATGAACTGCTGAGTGTCTTCCTGCTGTTCCAGAGCGCTTCCGATTGCAGCAAATAGAGCTGCATACAGTAAATAGCCACCGATAAAATAAAGGACAAAACAGGTGCCGATCATACCGAAGTTGATCGAATTGATAATTTCTTGCACCTGGATGCTGATATCGGAAGAACCGGCAGCCACATCGTTTATGCCTTGTGCCGTCATCTGTGCTGTCATCATCTCTTCAGGTGACGTGTTGCCACCGAAAAAGAAAAGGCTCCCCGATACCAAGACCGTTGTCAGGATTCCCCACAGGAATACTTGTGTTAGGCCGACGAAACCGATGCCAATGATTTTTCCCATCATCAGGTCGAATGGCTTAACGGACGAAATCATCACTTCGATAATACGGTTTGTCTTTTCTTCCATCACTCCTTGCATGACCATTCCACCGTACATGATGATAAACATATAGATAATGAAAGTCAATATCATGCCTAAGATAGAGGCAACCTCGGCCGAAGTGCTTTTTTCACTTCCGTCTTCATCCCATTTGATGGTTTTGATATTGAAATTGATTTTGCTGTCCTCGATGATCTGTTTCAGGTTGTCGATGTTGTAAGAAGCGAGTTTCTCGTCTTTCAAGTATTCGGACAGTGTTTTGTCGATGGTGTTTTTCAGTCCCATCGGAATTTGTTTCTGCGAATAGAGTGTTGCTGCGGTTGGGTTTTGTAACAAGTCGTCTGTTATATTCAAGAAAGCGAAAATTTCTTTATCCGGGTTTTTACGATATTCTTCCAGGCTGGAACCTTTTTCGGTGATGAAGGTGTATTCTTCTGTGTCTTTAAACAGCGGTGCGTATTTGCCTGTCGTATCGCTGATCGCCACCTGTTTGACATCATCTCCTTTGATGGTGGATAACCAAAGCGGGACGAACACCAGCGCGGCAAACAGGAACGGTGTCAGGAATGTCAGTAACAGAAACGATTTTTTGCTGACACGGCGGAGGTATTCTCTTTTTATTATAAGTCCTATCTTATTCATGCTTGCGTAGTATTTGTACCGGAGACGGTGTTAATAAATATGTCGTTCATCGAAGGGATCTCTTCCGTGAAAGAAATGATTTCAGTCTGTCCCGCCAATGCAGAGAGGAGGGCGGAGTTGGTTATACCCGGCTCTTTATGGATGCGTACCTCGCTTGTTCCGGCCAGGTCTTTTTCCGTCAGCAGGCTGAACATTTCCGGGATGGGTTGCAATTTCCCTGATCCGGTATGGAAACGGAGGGTGAAATTGTTTGTCCGGAAATGGCTTTTCACTTCTGTCACATTGCCGGAAAGCACAACTTGAGAACGGTTGATCAAGGCGATATTGTCACAAATCTCTTCAACAGACGACATGTTGTGCGTGGAAAAGATGATTGTGTGTCCGGCATCTTTGAGTTCGAGGATTTCTTTTTTCAGCAATTCGGCATTCACTGGGTCAAATCCGCTGAACGGTTCGTCGAAGATCAGAAGTTTCGGTTCGTGAATGATGGTGATGATGAATTGTATTTTCTGCTGCATCCCTTTGGACAACTCTTCCAGTTTCTTGTTCCACCAGGGCATGATATCAAATTTTTCGAACCAGCGTATCAACCGTATGCGAGCTTCCTGGTAGGAGAGCCCTTTGAGCTGTGCTAGGTAGATGGCTTGTTCACCGACTTTCATTTTTTTATACAGGCCGCGTTCTTCCGGCAGGTAACCGATCTGGTAGATATCTTCCGGCTGAAATTCACGTCCGTTAAAACGGACAAGGCCGCTGTCGGGGGCCGTGATGCGGTTGATGATACGGATCAGTGTGGTTTTGCCGGCTCCGTTCGGCCCTAATAAGCCGAAGACTTTCCCTTCGGGAACTTGGATGCTGACCTTGTCGAGGGCGAGGTGGTTGGCATATTGTTTTACCACGTCTTCCGTTTCTAAAAAATTCATAGGCATTACATTTTTAATATGATTCTTTCTCCCAATTCTTTACTTAATATATTCTTTATTTCGTTCAGGCGCGTGAGCTTTTTCATCAGCTCGAAAACCTGATCCATGTCTTCGTTGTTTTGCATACTCTTGATCTGTGCCTGTATCTTTTTGATTTGAGAGAGTACATAGGCATCCTTGAAAGCATACAATTCCCGGATTACCAACTGGTCGAGTTTGTCTTCTTCCTGTTCCAGTTCCCGATATTTGGTGTGATACTTGCTTAGCTGATATTTTTCGCTGATCAGGTTGGCGGCAAGGCGGCTCACGTTCGGGTCGGGATGGGCGAGGAAATACCGGTTCGCGATGAACCCTTCGGACCGGCAGCGATCGGCCGCTTCATCCATCATACTCTTGAAGAGCGGAGTATAAAAGGTCAGGTCGTCGCGTTCCAGCTCGGAACGGATATATTCGGAAACGCGGATCACGACATCTTCGTTCGTCTCTTCGTCCGTATATTGGAACAGGATACGCTCGCCGTAACGCACGATGTAGCGCAGCAGGGCGACTTCGTATGCCTCGTAAGGCGAACGCTTCGGCCCTACCGGAATGTTTGCCGGCGGCGTGAAAGGCGCTGGCGGCGGCATGCTGCCTCCTCCGTCATCGGGACTGTATTCTTCCGGTGGGGGGGGCGGGATCGTATTGTCAGGAGGCAGGGGACTTTCCTGCGGTTGTTCCGCCAGCGTCTCTTCCGGATAGGGCTGGTAACCGGGAATATCCGGGTATTCGGGGATATTGACGGGAGTAGCCGGAATGGGGGAGGACGGAGTGTTCGCTTGCCTTTCTTCCTTGTTGAGGCGGATTTTGTTCACTTCGTTCAACAGGAGCATCTCGTCTATTTCCATCATCGTACTGCATTCCCGGATATAAAGGGAGCGGGCGATATTGTCGGGGATGATGGCCACCGTCCGGATAATGTCGGAGATCAGCGCCGACCGTTTGATCGGATCCGTTCCTGCATCGTCCAATAGCAGGCGCGTTTTGAAACGGATGAAATCGGTTTCGTTCTGCCGGATAAACTCGGCAAACTGGCTCGCGTTGTGTTTGCGGGCAAAGGAGTCGGGGTCTTCTCCGTCCGGAAGGAGCACCACTTTCACATTCATGCCGTCCTCCAACAGCAGGTCGATACCACGCAAGGCAGCCTTGATACCGGCTGCATCACCGTCATACAAGACCGTGATATTGCTAGTGAAGCGATGTATCAGGCGGATCTGTCCTTGTGTGAGGGCTGTACCCGATGAAGCGACCACGTTCTCGACCCCTGCCTGATGCATGGAAATAACATCCGTGTAGCCTTCCACCAAGAAGCAGCGGTCAGCCTTTACGATCGCCTGTTTGGCGAAATAGATCCCGTAAAGCTCGTTACTCTTATGGTAAATCTCACTTTCGGGCGAGTTGACATATTTGGCTGTCTTTTCGTCTTTCTTCAGGACACGTCCTCCGAAAGCGACGACTTTTCCACTGAGCGTATGGACCGGAAAAATGACACGCCCGCGAAAACGGTCGTTTACCCCGCCGTTGTCGTAGGCGATCACCAAACCTGTCTTTTCGAGAAATTCTTTTTTGTAACCGCTCTTTGTTGCGGCTTTATACAGGGCGTCCCGTTGGTCGAGGCTGTAGCCTAACTGGAATTTGCGAATGGTATCTTCCCGGAAACCACGTTCGGCAAAGTAGCGTAGGCCGGCGGCTTTGCCTTCCTGGTGTTCGTAGAGCTGGGTCGTGAAGTATTTCTGCGCCCAGCTATTGACGATCAGCATGCTTTCGCGGTCGCTGCGCACCTGCTTTTCGCGTTCCGACAGTTCCCGTTCCTGTATTTCGATGTTGTACTTTTTGGCAAGGAAGCGAAGCGCATCATAATAAGAAAGCTGCTCATGCTTCATAATGAAGTGAACAGCCGTACCCCCTTCGCCGCAGGCAAAGCATTTACAGATATTCTTTGCTGGCGACACATAGAAAGAGGGGGACTTGTCGCTATGGAAAGGACACAACCCTACATAGTTTATGCCTCGTTTCCGAAGGGTAACGAATTCGGAAACAACGTCCACAATGTTTGCAGCATCCAGTATCCGGTCTATGGTAGGTTGATCGATCATAAATCTTCTTACTTTTTATGTACAAAGGTAAGAAGATTTGTGATTTTTGAATTATATAATGACAACCTGTTTCTCTATTTATAATTTTGTCTCGTCCTGAGATAGGTTGACTGTGTGTTAAAAAATCCTATTATAGGTTGTCTATAAAAACAAAAAACAGACAAACCGTGTTGATCCATGTAATTTGTTTTTACACGTTCCTTGAAGTCTTAAAGTTAGCTTTCTTAACACCATGATGCGTATATTCTAAGATAAATACTTACTTTTGCGTCTGTATCTGATAACATGAAAAAGAAATGAAACGAATACTACATTTGATTTTGATCAGTTGTTTGTGCCTCTCGGCGGCAGCACAGAAAAACGCTCCTAAATGGATGAACAAAGCCAAGAGAGCGGTCTTTACAATTACCACTTATGGAAAGGATGGAAATAAGCTCGCAACTAGTACGGGATTCTTTATTTCCGAAACAGGCGAGGCTGTCTCTGCATACAATATCTTTAAGGGTGCCGAGAAAGCAACAATCACAGACTTTGAGGGAAAAACATTTCTGGTTAAGAATATCCTGGGTGCAGACGAACTGTATGACGCTGTAAAGTTTCAGGTTGAAGTGCCGAAGAAAGCTGTTTTCCTGCCGATTGCTGCTGAGCCGGTGGCAAACGGGACGAATGCCTATCTGCTATTATACTCTACCGGCAAGAACGCCACCTTTAAGTCTGGTGCTATTACCGAAGTAAGTAAGCTGAAAGATCCGTATAAATATTACAAGATGGCAGTCGCATTGGAAGAAAACGAACTCAATGCTCCGTTGCTGACTCCCGAAGGTGAAGTGTTCGGGCTGGCACAAGCGGATGCAGGTGGAAAGAAAGATATTTGCTATGGTCTTTCTGCTGGATATGCAGGTAGCTTGTCAATAGGGTCTGCTGATTATCTGAGTTCTGCATACCGCAATATCAATATACCGAAAGGATGGCCGAAGGAACTGGACCAAGCAACCGTAGCTCTTTACTTGATCAGTGGCACGCAGGACGCAAAGGCACGCTTGGAAACGGTCAACGATTTTATCACCACCTTCCCGGATGCTCCCGACGGTTATCTGAACCGTTCTGATCTTTATGCCTACAATCGTGCGGAATTGGCTAACTCTATGGCTGAACAGGCAACCTATTTGCAAAAGGCACTGGACGACATAAAAACCGCTTCTAAATGTAGCGATAAGAAAGGTGATTTCTGGTATAACCAGGCTAAGTTGATCTACGGTGTTGCTTCGGCCGATAGTACGCTGACTGATCCAGCTTGGACAATCGAAGCCGCTATGGAGGCTTTGGACAAGGCGATCGAAGAGGATAACCAGCCAGCCTATCACCAATTAAGGGCGGATATCCTGTTCAATAAAGGAGAGTTCCAGCAGGCATTCGATGAGTACATGATCGTTAACAACAGCGATGTCGCCTCTGCTTCTTCTTATTATTTGGCTGCAAAGGCAAAGGAACGGGTTACCGGTTTTAATATCGGTGATGTTATCGACCTGCTCGACAAGGCGATTGCGAAATGCGGGACAAATATGAATGCCGAGGCGGCAGCTTATGTGTTGGAACGGATCAATTGGCGCCTGCGCCTTGCACAATACACGGAGGCTATCGCTGATTATGACCTCTATTATACACTGATTGGTGGACAGGTGCTTCCGAACTTCTTCTTCCTGCGCGAACAAGCCAAGTTCCGTGCGGGTGACTTGGAGGGAGCTTTGAAGGATATCCAGGCTGCTATACAGGGAAGTCCCAGCACGCCCGACTACTATGCGGAAGAAGCTTCCATCTATGTTCGCCAGCAGAAGTATGAAGATGCACTGAAAAGTATAGAGAGGGCAATCGCGATTGCTCCAGATTTCGGAGCCTGTTATCGTTTACGGGGCGTTTGTTACGTCCGTTTGAAGAAGAAAACAGAGGCTTGCGAAGCATTCAACAAAGCTAAAGAATTAGGCGATCCGCTTGCTGGAAAGTTGATAAAGGAACATTGTAAATAAGTGAGTGATATGAAGAAGCTGATGGATGTATTGCCGTTGCTGCTTGTCGTTGTCCTGCTGTTTGGTACGGCTTGTCAGAGCAATAAAAAGAAGGATGCGGAGAGCGTGAATGTAACGTTGTTCGATAAGGATCTGCCGGAGATCAAGACGCTGGTCAACGGAGAATGGGAACTGGTGAGTGGCAAGAACGCCCGTGAGTTCTGCGAATATGAGAATACTTTCATCAAGTTTGCAGACGACCAATATGTCTGGACGGAGGACGGCAAAGCCGAACCGGGGGCTTTGAACTGGCGCAAAGCGGATACGGGGGCCGGATATGAAGCCTATCTGATGGATGTCTTCTACGAGACCAACCCTGCCTATCCTGTGTCTATCAAAGGAGACACTCTTATCCTGCAAGACTGCTCGGAAACAGGATATAAATTATACTTTGGTTAGGAAATAGCTTGCGTGAGGCTGTAAATTAATTTTTCTTGTTCGTGATTATGTTCTGTAAAGACCTCAAACAAACTTTTCTCTTTCAGAGATTCGATCTTTTCTTGATATGCCTCACATAGAAGTTTAGCAGTGATGATAAAACCTCTATCCAACAATTCCGCTTCTTTCTGATACAGTTTGGCTTTTACGGCTTTCAGGTAGTTGTTGAGGCTTTTGGCTTCCTCATCTTTACCTTTTACTTGTTGTTTGGTTTTATCCCATTTATCAATATGAACCTGTTTCCCTGTCGAAAAGGAACATTTTTCACCATTGATAGTAATTATGACTTCAATAGGAGCATTCCCATTTTTCCGAACTTTACTTTCTCTTATGAAGAAGAGAATAGAAAATGAACTTCTAACCATCTGTTTAATAAATTAAATTAGACATTTTAGAAGCTCTTTGATTTTGATTATATTATTGTAAATCAGATTATTGGTTGATAATTTGTGACCAGTTTCTTGAAAATGCAGAAATGGTCACAAATTGGTCACAAAATACTTTCAAATTCATTATTTTTTAGGAGAGAAATCTCTTGTCTTGTTTTCTTTTAAAAATGAAAAATCATGAGTGTTTTTATGTATCCTATATACCAATCCCAATGCTTTACAGATAAGATTTGTTGTTTAAAGAAGTATTTGATTGGGCAAGAAAGAAGAAGCATATAAGATATTTCAATAAACAAAAAAACTCCCGTAACCATAACGATTACAGGAGTTTATATATTTAGAAATAACTTAAATTACTTCTTCATAGCTTCCTCAATAGCAACAGCTACAGCAACCGTAGCACCTACCATCGGGTTGTTACCCATACCCAGGAATCCCATCATCTCAACGTGAGCAGGTACGGATGAAGAACCAGCGAACTGAGCGTCACCGTGCATACGGCCCATTGTGTCGGTCATACTATGGGTAACTTGCTATAAACTCCTTTAAGAAACATTGTCTTGTCTGTAAAGTGTTATTTTACAGTAATATACAAATGTATTAAAGAACTTCGTTTTATTATTGTTTTTGTTTTATTCTAAAATGGCTGTGAATAAGCCACGAAATTATTGCGTCTTGCTTATATTTCTGTTACTTCTCCTGTCTCCACATCAACAGTAAAAATAACTTGTTTCTTACTTCCGTCATAATTGGTAATATCAATCTGGTATTTCCATATTGGATTACTTTGTTCTAAGATTGTTGAATTGATGCGGGCATTATCTTCAACACCTTTTAAAGAAGGGATAGAGGTCTTCCAAACATCTTTTCCCGTTTGATAATTATGTCTGATAATAAAGTAATCACTTTCACGGGCAATAAAAATTCCTTCTGTATAAGAGATAGGAACTGGATTGAAGTCTCCATTTGCAAAATTCCCCTTCCATTCTGCAATCTTTTTTCCATCAGGTGATAATATGATAGAATAAGTACAATTCTCAATCATATTTAATACAAAAATACTTCCTTGAAACCAATAAGGATTTGCAATAGCTGGATAATTAAGAGGATAGACAATTATTTCATTACCATTTAAAAGAAGGATGTTTTTCTTAAATTCATCACGACTATCCCATGTAAAAGTTCTCTTATTAAGAAGATGTTTAAGTTCGCCTACAAATCCCCAATTCGTTTTATAAAAATCTGCAAAAATTGCCACAACATTATGAAATTCATACTCACCATAACCTTTATCAATTTTTATTGTACGCTCGATTGTCTCCGTCCCATTCCATTCTTTCAATTGCTCCTTTGTATGATTATCAAACATACCAATCCACATTCTTTCATTTTTAATTCCGAACAAGAATGTAGTATCATCATTCAAACTTCTTGCAATAATGCTTTGCATATCAAAACCATCTCGATTTTTCACTTTGTAATCGTAGAAATTATTTCTTCTCTCCTGTTCCCATTCTTCACTTCCCATCAATGGCTCTTTATCACAACTGGATAACAGTAACAAAGAACAGATAACAAACATACATACATTAAAAATTCTATTCATTTTGATTCTTATTGTTTTCCCTGTCCCCCTCTGGAATGATTAATAAATAAAAAAGGCGTGGAAACTATATATACTAAAACACACTTAATTCAACTTGATAAAAGTTGAAAGTAACATCTGTAAATAACTGATAATAAGGGATAATTTGATATAATACAAAAGATAAAAAACTTAAACGGATTGAAGTTTTTTAGGGATATATGGGAACATTTACGGGAAAAGAATTACCTTTGCAGTAGAAACAAAAACTAAGAGATTATGAAAATAAGTATCACTACAAAGGAATGCAAGTCCAAGAACGAGGATGCTCTCAGTAAAGGCTATCTGTGTTTCCGACTCAGGGACAAGGGAGTTGACCTAAAAGTACGCTCTGACATTGAGGTGATATTTGGCTTCTGGGACAATGACGCCCTCTCTTACAAGAGGACGAGGCAAATATCAGCGGAAGAGCAGAAACGGATAAAGGACTTGGTGCGCTCAATCATATCCACACTCTCAGATGAATACAATGCAGCCACGGCAGATGTCTCATGGATGAAGAGGGTGATAGACAAGTGCGTTAATCCGCCAACAGAGTTGAAGGAAGGGCTTACGACTGTCGTATCAAGAATGGAGCAGTACATTGCCGAGCATCCCATGAGTCCGAGGTCTGCGCTCGCATACAAGCCTACCATCAAGAAACTCCAACGCTATGAAGCCTACAAGAGGGAGATAGAAGGTAAGGAAGGCTTCACGCTCTACCAAGAGACTATCCGTCCTGAGGATTATCTTGACATCCGCGAATATGTCACAAAAGAGTATATCTATTACAAAGATTATCCTGAGTTCTACAAGCAGTTCAATATCGACATACACCCGCCCAGGCAGCTTTCAAGCACACAGATAATCGGCATCATGCACCACCTCCGCATTGTAGGGCATTGGTGCATAAGGATGGGCTTCACAACAAACCGCTCATGCGATGCCTTCACCATTCCTTCCCCAGTGCAAGGCACTCCGTTCTATCTGACAATAGAGGAGCGTGACAAGGTGTTCCATGCCGACCTCAGCCACAAGCCTGAGCTGGAAGTTTACCGTGACCTGTTCATGTTCCAGTCTATGGTCGGCTGCAGAGTCGGTGACCTGTTCTCTTTCACACGTGACAATATTGACGGTGACATATTGCAATACCTGCCACACAAGACCATGCGCAAGCGTCCGCAGACGGTGAGCGTTCCGCTGACCTCGAAGGCAATGGAAATACTTAAACGCTATGAGGGCAGACAGAATACTCTTCTGCCGACAAGACAAGTCTGTCAGTATAACAACGGCATCCGTGCTGTTCTTCGGGAATGCGGCATCAACAGAACGGTGACCATTCTTGACACCGTCACGGGACAGGAGGTAAAGAAGCCGATATGCGATGCCGCATCAAGCCACATGGCAAGGCGCAACTTCATCGGCAACATTTACAAGAAAGTGAAAGACCCTGAGCTTGTCAGCTCGATGACAGGACACGTCAACGGCAGCAGGGCTTTCGCAAGATACAGGGAGATTGACGAGGAGACAAAGATAAACCTTGTCAACCTCATCGGCTAAAAGTAATTTTCACCCCATAAAACATAGCGCATTATGAAAGTAACGGCATTTATCCGGGAGACCTCGGCAAAGAACAACATAACAGACCAGGCACACGTCTATTTCCGTGTACGTGACGGAAAAACTGACATCAAGGCTGTAAGCGAGCTGTCAATCAATCCCAACCACTGGAGTGCGGAACGGCAGGGCTACAAGTCACGTGTGGCTCTTGTGGCAGAAGCCAAGCGCACGGCATTCGACAAAGCCGTACAGGACCTGACGGCACTCATATCCTCGCAGTATTATCACGGAGCGGACAGCAGCTGGCTGAAAGGCGTTATCGAGGAGTTCCATCACCCCAACATCAACATGCGCCAAGGCAGGAAAGGTGACAAGTACAGTCTGGCATACCAGTGCCAGCAGTATGCCGAGAACCATCCCATGGAAAGGGAGACCGCAAGGCATCACATGCACCACATGCGCAAGATACTGCACTTTGAGCGTTTCCAAAGGGAAATCATGCGCAGGCGTGGATATACCATGCGCATAGACACCATGACAGCCGATGACCTGCGTGAGTTCCAGAAGTATCTTGCCAACGAGATTGAGTATTATGACCGTTATCCGCAAATCTACGATGACACAGAGGAGCGTTACAAGCTCCGCCAGCTCACGGAGAACTCCATCAATGCGATATTCAGAAAACTACGCACAGTCGTCAACTGGTGCCTGAAGCACAATATCACCGACAACGACCCTTTCGCCACCTTTGAGATGCCGAAGGTTCTGGAAAGTCCTCCTTTCTATCTGACACTTGAGGAGCGTGACAAGGTGTATTACGCAGACCTCAGTAATGAGACACCATCAATACAGGTCTACCGTGACATTTTCATGTTCCATTGCCTCATCGGCTGCCGTGTAGGAGACCTTGAGAGGATGACACGAGCCAACATCGTTGACGGAGCCGTGGAATACATAGCCGAGAAGACCAAGAACCACAAGCCACGCACTATCAGGGTGCCGCTCAACGACAAGGCAAAGGCTATCCTTGAAAAGTATTCAGACCTTGAGACACGGCTATTGCCCAAGATAAACCAGAACGTCTACAACCGACAGATAAGGAAAATTCTGAAGCTGCTCGGCATCAACCGCATGGTGACAGTCATCGACAACATGACACGTGAGCCTGTGCAGAAACCTATCTGCGACATCGCCACGAGCCATACAGCCCGAAAGACATTCATCGGCAACCTGTACAAGAAGGTGAAAGACCCGAACCTTGTGGCATCGCTCTCGGGACATACCGACGGCAGCCGTGCCTTTGCACGTTACAGGGAGATTGACAACGAGATGAAACGTGAGCTTGTAAAACTCATTGACTAAAGAAAAGCATTATATCATGAATATAAAAGAACTTGGCGAGGATCTTGAACAGCAGTTCGGACAGCCACGCAACGTGACGGAAGAGAACATAAAGTTCCTGCTTTCGCTCATAAAGGAGGAGTTTGACGGCAAGACAGTGAACGAGGACGTGGAGAAGCCGAGCCTTGACGCTTTCGGCATGACAGCTCTTGCCGTCATGTCATATCAGACAACACCTTGGGAGGAACTGGCAAAGAAGCCGGCTATACGCAGGACTATGAAATATATAGCCATAAGGGGCAGAAATCACTATGACGAGATAGAGGAATTGACCAAGGAGCTGATGCGAAAGCATTGGGGCGGAATCTCCCAGAAGATGATACTGGGTTTCCTGAAGATTATCCGTGGACTGTCGAAGGAGGAGCACCCTTCCAAGCTGATTGAGTACACACCTTTTTCCGCACACTATTACGCCATCAGTCACGGACTCCACCAGATTATCCAAGGCGAGCATCCCGATGATGCTGCTATAATTCTCCATTGTGCGATAGATGACGGCATATTGTTACCTACTGTTCCACGCAGTCTGTTGGCTAATGAGTTCAACCTGAAAAAGAGCAGTTTCGACAAATATTTCAGCAAATATCATGTCAATCTTGAATATGAGCCTGATGCCGTCAAGAAACAGTCCGAGGAGAAAATCAAGTATCACAGAAAGGCTTTGAGGAATATTATTGGCTACACTGTAGATGCAGACGGTAATGTGAAATTCAACAACCGCAAGTTAGGACGCAAGAACTTCCTATCCATCATCATAGCATACTGTCGCAGCATATTTCGTCTCTGACGGTTTACGACGATTCACAATCTTCTTATAATTCTTAGTTGACTGCAATCTACACTCAACTAAGGATTTTTTGATGAAAACACGTTAAAATCATTAACAAAGAGTAGTCAATAGTAGTCGCATACTACCGCCTATTCAATTCTCATTCAAAGCCGTCAAAAGCCATTTATCTTTGCACTGTCATTCCGAATAACCAGCGGATTGACGGTGCTTCTTTTTTATGACGCTGCAAAAAGAGCATCCTGGTTTATGAGTGGGACAGCGTATGTATAACGCCTAAAAGAAGAACAAATATGATAGACATCATGTCACTTACAAGAATGGGAGGACAAGTCGCATTGACTGTCACTCCCGAAGACCTTCACCATTTTGCAGAGATGATTCTGATGAAGTCACGCAAGGAATGGGAAGAGAATATAGAGTCCACCCGTAAGGAGGAGCCGGAGGAGACTTTTCTGACCACGGATGAGGTCTGCAGGATTTTCAACGTATGTCCTGCAACTTTATGGCAGTGGCACCGCACTGGCTACCTGCAGCACATCAAGTTCGGCAACAAGAACATGTACCCTGCATCTGCGGTTAAGGCTATTACCAACGCACGCTCTCTTAATGAGACCGTGTCCGGTTATTGCAAGAGGACAAGCAAGGTTGACAAGGAAATGCAGAAGACCGACACTAACGGCAGAAAGGAGGACAAATGACCTATATTGAATACATGAACCAGCTATGGCGCTCATCCCTGTTGTCGCCAATGCCAGCGAGTGAGATTGCGCTGTTTTCCTACCTGATAAACGAATGCAACAAGCGTTTTTGGCAGATGCCCATCTTATGCTCGACGACAAGGATATGCGAGGAACTGCGCATGTCAAGGCAGACTGTCATCACGGCAAGGAAGCATCTCGCAGAGCGCAAGCTCATAGCATTCGAGGAAGGAAAGTCACGTCATTTACCGTCCAAATATACAATGCTTGAGTTGACGGATAACTTGACAGTAGACTTGACGGATGGCATGACACATATAAAAGATAAAGACAAAGATTCTTTTATAAAGGAATCGTGTGAAAAATTTGACAATATAAATGATAGAAATTATGGAAACACCAAAAGAAAAGAGAATCGCAGAATATGTCCGGCACCTGCAGAGGGGACGGACTACGACGGTGCGTTTTAGGCTCCCGATGAAAGAGGAGCAGGTATATGAGCTTTTGTTGGCCGCAACAATTGCGGAGGTGAATGCACGTCATCGTGAGTTCGTTCCCAATAGCTCCGTTGACGACCAGCTACGGCAGATTGCAAAATGCCTTACGGCAGACTCGTCCAAGTTCGGTATCGTTCTTTGTGGCGGATGCGGTAATGGAAAGACCACCATGCTCAAGGCTTTGCAAAACCTCATCAACTATCTGAAGATACCTAATCCGAACCGCTCGTCTGGCTCTGGACTCGGTGAAAACTACGGCTTGCCAATTGTTGATGCCATGCAGATTGCGCAGCTATGCAAGACTGACCACAAGAAGTTCCTTGAACTGGCACAATGTGACATGTTAGGCATTGATGATTTGGGGACTGAGCCTGTCGAGGTGATGGACTATGGTAATGTAATGACTCCGCTCATCGACCTTCTGACAAAGCGGTATGACGCACAACTGTTCACCGTCATTACAACAAACCTTGCTCCTAATGACATCCGCAAACGCTATGGTGACCGCACGGCAGACCGCCTAAATGAGATGGTGGATAAGATTGTCTATAGGAATCCGACCTATCGCACGGACGAGACACGAGCTTGCTCGCAGCTCATTCATAACAGCAGCGCATAGGTACTTATATGACACGTTTTATAAAAACGGGTAGCCTAATACCCATTAACATTCGTTAAAGGTTTAGACTACCACTCCAAAGGAGTTCCGAAAGGGAGCAAGCTCTGGCAGAATAAGGTCTCTGACAACCCAAAATCAAAAATTATTGTAGGATGATTGTTTCTTGTTTGCATGTCATGCATTGCTGATACATACGTTTCGCTTGAAGGCTCAAATGGAGTGCCTACCAACTCACAAATTGGGACGGAACGCAGAAAGTTGGATTAAAAACACCAAGAAAGAAACATATCACAAGATAATCCTTTTGATATGTTTTAATGGGTGATTGAACGCAATATTGCACTTCAATCACCCATTAAATGTTAAAATCGGGTTCAAAAACAAAGATTTACTATCATTTCTTCTTTAATCTCAATAAATCACCGTAATTTTGTAGTCAAAATATGGCAATTCTTACAAAGAAAAGTCTATTGGCCTTTATCTAACCTATGAATATAACATTGGAAGATAATACCAAGCAATCAAAATGACTGCTGTTTCATTACATAATTGGCTGGCTCTTTGACTTTATAATAAACGTCACATCGACCTTAATGAACAAAGATTGTGTGTAGAGAGAAAGTCTAATACTTTCAATATCCAGTAGTGTATGTTTGCAGCATTAATAAAGTAAATAAAATAAAATCTCTTGATATGAATAAATTTATAGAATTCCTATTGACAGGAAATAACAACCCTTCAGACGGACAAGTTGTGTTCGATTCTTCGGATCATATCCGATTTCAAAATGGGCAAAATGTATCAGGACATAATTATGGGTGTAATCGCCGCCTCATTATTGAAAAAAACATTGAAGGTTGCGAAGGGTATTCTGTAACTATGTATAATCTTGACGGAGTTCATCCATTGTGGAAGAACAATGTTCAAATGGCCCCCAAACGTATGCGTATAATAAACGTTGATAGCAATATTGTACAATTACGAGGCTATGGTTTTGATATGATGGGAGCCTCTTTTGCGGATTATGGGGTCTCTCTTCTTATCGAAAATGATGTTATTTCTCGAGTTCAACTCGATATGTATGACAGAAATATTAGTATTGTATATTTGATATAAAGCAATAATATTCATTCGAAATCTATAAAATATTAATTCATAACTCATTATGGCAGAATTAGACATCAGGCAGTCTGAGTCCAACATCTACAGCAACGTTGAAGATAGTGAATCTCTTCCTTTGTTCGTAAGATACACTAGTGACGATGCTAAATTTCATGACAAAGATGCAACGATATCATTTGAAGATACAATTGCACAATTGTCTGGTACCCACACATGCTACCTTATTCACCGTCGCCAAAAAGGACGAAATAAGATATATGAAGAACTCGCAATAAAGTTCGATGAAATTCCTTTTTGCATGACTGCACAATTAGCAAGGGATGAATACACTTTACGCGCTCCTCATTTCACAGTCAAAAATATGGTCTTGCCTGAAGAAAAAGACCAATTTATAGTTAGAAAATGCGAAGTCCGTTTTGTCGATTTATATGAAGATTCATTCAAATTGATTAACGGAGCTGGACCTTATTGGGTTGGGCATGTCCAAGAGATTTGTCAATTCATGAAGGATTGTTTCTCACTTCCGATACCTCCTATTGAGATTCAAATAGAGGAAGATAAGGAAATGTGGCAAGCATATCTTGATGGCCTTAATGCTTTATTGGAGAATAAGAGGGACTTGATTAAAATCCAACATGTCAGCAAACAAAAAGGAGGTTTGCTTAAATTGGATTTTGATATGGATAGTTATGCTCAAAATCTTAACAATGCCATTGCTGATGAACTCAAAGGAAAGTGTGAAACAGAGGCAAACGTTTCTATTAACGATGGAGAATGTCTAATTACTTTTGACAGTTACCAATCAATCCCCGAAGATACTATTGAGAGTATAAAAACTATTGGTAGAGACTATTGTTACCAGGCGGACTCTGAACCAACAAATACTGTTAGTGGTAAAATTTCCATAATTTCTGACTCTGAGGAACTTGCAGGTATCATATCTTCTATTGATGCAGAACTGAAAGGATTCGGCGTTAATCTACAGAAAGATGAATCTGGAGAATTCATTCTTACCTCTGATAAGGATATTGTTTATCTACAGAAGATTGTTGATACACACCATAAGGGAGTTGCTGAGGTTGTATGTACAACCAAACTCATTATGCCTCTGATTCCATCTCCAGATTCTGTTGATCGAAATAGTTTCTCGGATGATCTTCCTGAAGATGCGCAAGTTATTCAACACGGCAAGCACTTTGTCGTTACTTCTAAGCGCCCTTTGGATACTGAACTTTCAATATTCAAGAAACTTCGTTTTGCAAGTTGTATGATTTCTGTCGCGCCAAAACAGATAGATACACATATTGAAATTGAAGGTTCAAATATAAAAAACAATGCCTATACATGGATTGTGAACAATCCTTCAGAATTGAGTAAGCTTGGACGTTTATTCAATTTGGTAAGAAAGAACTATTCAAATCAATATGTTAATAGTACTTATCACTATGCATTTGCTCCACAAATAGAAAAATCAGTACTTGCTGAGCTAAAACTCAATAATTACGGAAAGGCCTCTCTTTCAATCGACGTACCTAGGTCATGTGTTATATTCTCTCCAAAATCACAGGAAGATTATTCAACTCTCAAGGAAGACATATTCACACAACTTGATGAAGCAATTTGTGCAGAGGCTCCAGTATATCAGCCTACTGCAAAAATCGAATTCCTTTGCGAGAATGAAGAGTACCGAAGAAGTGTGTTCGAGAAGGTCAACGTTGCATTAGCTGACAAGCGTGGTAATTTCACTACAAACAGATTGAGTAAGGACACGAAGGAACTGAAATTTGCATTTAATTTCGAGGATATAGACGAAAGAGATAGCATTGAAACAATTATCGAGGAAACTCTTGCGTCTATCCATGGAATAAAGATTCTGTATGATGGCAATAACAAAAAAGGCATAACCCAGTGGTCTCTTTCTGAAGATCTCTCTTTGCTACAGGAATTAGATCGTAAACTACAATCAGATTTCAGAAACGAGAATGTTAATCTCATAAATGGTTCTGGTTACGATAAGTTAAGCGAAGTAGATGAAGAAGAACTGGCACATAGTCAGTATTCAAAGGAGAATATTATTCGACGCCGTCGTCGTCAATTTCTTCAGAGAAACAGTCTTTCTATTGGTAATTGTGTACGAAGAACTAGAGACTATGCAATCATTGAGCCTAGTGAAGATATTCTTGAGTTAGTGTCTTCAAAAGAGTTGAAGATTGTAGCTGGTGATTATATTCAATTCCCTGCCATGGGTGAAACCATGGAATTGATGCGTCAAAGTAGGGCTATGAATCGTATTCTAAAGCCAGAGAGCAAATACAATCATAGACCAATTAATCCAAACTTACCAAACTTCATCTTTGATCCAAAATATGCAGGAGAAACAGTGATTGATCTTAATGCTGCGATGGAGGACATTCGTTCACATAAAATTGGAAATCTAAATGATAGACAACTTGAAGCTGTAACGAAATCTGTTCTTGCAAAGGATCTTGCGCTCATTCAAGGTCCTCCAGGTACAGGTAAGACAACCGTTATTGCTGAAATTATCTGGCAAGAAATTCGCAAAAATCCAGATTGTCGTATTCTCCTTACATCTCAGACAAACCTTGCCGTCGACAATGCGCTCGAAAGATTGCAAGGTCAAGCAGGAATTAGACCTGTTCGCATAGGAAAACCAGATAAATTGGAGCCAGAAGGAAGACGATTCTCTTTGCCCGTGATGGATAGTTGGGCTCAAGACTCAAAAAATAGCGATGATAACGCAACTCGAATATGGATAGACAGAATTGTCAAGAAGATTTCTAACGACCCCAAGTATTCATCTGCTATAAGTTCATGGAAAAATGAGCTAGAAGCAAAAGATAAACATTCTCGAACAGAGTTCAGTAGATTGTATCGTAGTAATGTCAATCTTGTGGCAGCAACATGTAGCATTTGCGGTTCTCGCGATTTTATGGAATCATATTCAGACATGTTTGGAGGAAGTGAACGATCAGACATGTTCTTCGATGTAGTAATAATGGATGAAGCCAGCAAAGCGACTCCATTAGAGATGGCTGTACCTCTTGTTTTAGGAAAGAAAATCATTGTTATAGGTGACCACAAGCAGTTGCCTCCTATGATGGATGAAAATACTATTGACAGTGCTCTTGAGAAAATCGGGAAAAAAGATATTGCCGAAAAACTACAAAAAGCAGAATCTCAGTTTAAGCGCTTGTTCGAAGCTGCCGCCAAAGTACGAAAAACCATTGTCGCAACTTTGGATACTCAATATCGTATGCATGAACAAATCATGAATACAATTAAGCAGTTCTATCAAGAAGAGCTTGCTGCTACTGGAGGTTTGAAATGTGGTATTACCGAGACTATGGACATCCCTGATTTATCAAATAAAGGAAGCAGATGGCATGGTATTACTTTGAATCCAATTATCGAGCCAAGCACTCATGCTGTATGGATTGATGTTCATACTCCTGAAACATATTTGAACCCTGGTTATAAGAATGAAGGTGAACTTAAAGCTATTGATTTAGTTCTAAAAGCTCTTCAGCAGGCAGATGGTTATTCTGAGTTTGTTAATGCTCAACAAAAGCCTGAAGACAAGGAGATAGGTATTATCACATTCTATAGTGCTCAAAGTCGAGAGATAAAGAAAAAGTACAAAGGCAAAAACTATAGAATGGATGTTGTCGATAGATTCCAAGGTATGGAACGTAATATCATTATCGTTTCTACAGTACGAAGCAATCCTAAGAACAACATCGGTTTTGCCAAGGAGATAGAACGTATAAACGTAGCATTCTCTCGTGCAAGACGTCTTCTTATAGTCGTAGGAAACAAACGTCAATTTGAAAGCAATAGCAATTATGCTGCTTCCATAGCAAATATGGAAACAGTTAGTTTTGAACAACTTAAAGATGCTGTAAGATGAACAAGATAAAGAAACATAATAATGCAGTTTCTAAGAAGCCACAAGAGCCTATAGGAACTCGTATTGCAAAAGCTGTCTTCGAAGAAAAGAAGATTTCTGAAAGAATCTTCGGATATATTTCTTACGATATCAACTTTGTAAAAGCTACTTATGCAGGAAAAACTCAAAGACCAGCTAAAATCACCCCGATAGAAGAAGGAATTGTTGGCATCCTTCTTGTTGATGAAACATCCTCCTTTGATAAGATTGGTCTTATCTTAGGATTGGATGTCGTTAATGACAAGGCAGAACAGTCTATATTACGTACTGCAATAGAGACGCTTCGTGGGTTTAATGCCATCGAAGGTGATGATTCATGTATGGCGCTTACAGATGCTGGACGTACATATGCTGACAAAGGAGAACGTCCTGATACCTATTCCAAAACATTTGACATTTACGTAGATAAATCTCATATGTCTTGGCTAAATATCAAAAATTGCATCGGCGATAACAATTCCAAAATTACAGAAATAAACACACCTTGTGATAATCTTGACCTCACGTTGGACCAAATTAAACAATTTGCAGAATATCAGGCACAGGATGTACATTTCCCACAAAACCGCTATCTGTTAGAAAGTGCAGTTTGGAGTGAAGGCCATGAGGCAAGTTACAAAGTGTATGTTTGCTTTGTCCAAAGTGTAGCATCATCTGATCAAGTACGTGCATTTGTTTTCGATGAAAACACCAATGCACTGAATGCAGCCATATCTGAGCAAATCAATTCAAATGCAGAATTGATGTCTGAACTGCTTGAAAATTGTATCAAATTCGAATGTGAAATTGATGAAGAAACTATTGTCCTTGAAGGTGACGATGTAGAGGTAGCAAAGTCTGAGATTTCTGAGAATATTAAGGAAGCAGAAAAACAACTTGTCATTGAAGAAGAAAATGCACAAAATGCAGATTTTTCCAGCACACAATCTTTTCAAGCCAAGACAAACTCATCTTCCGATAAAGAAAGATTGCATAAAAAAGCTCTTTACGACTCTTTGTCTTTTGAATTAGAACTTCAAAAGATTTTCAATGAGGACAATCCTGATGAAATTTGGCTTATTAGTCCATGGATTAGGAAAGGTGCATTTATACATGACCGTGGTCCATTGATTGAAAATTTCTTGAAGGATGAAAGCAAGAGGGTTTTTATCGCTTATTCAGAACCCGCATCAAATAATGACGGAAAGCCAATGATGGACGAGGAGGTAGAACCGGGTATTAAGCAATTAGATGATCAATATCCGAACTTCTTCTATGTACAATTGCCTGAGTTCCATCTTAAAAATGTAATTGAGGTCAAAGGTGATCAGAAGGTATTATTCTCAGGAAGCTTTAATGTCTTGTCTTTCTCTGTGTCTGAACAACAAAAGCATGTTCGAAGAGAAGAAATGACTTTAGCTCATCATACAGTTGCAAAAAACAAATATGCAGATTTTCAACAGGAATTTGCTGAGATATATGCGCCAAGAATTATGAAAGAAATTGAAAATCTTGACATTGAATCTCTTAACAACTATAAAAATGAGCGTTTAGATTATTTTTTAGGTATTGATAATCCAGAAATTCATAAGCTGTTCAGTCCGATAGAAGATTTGCTTGAGGAAAAGATCCTGGGATACCTAAAGGAGAATTTTTACAAACAGCTCACTAAAATCGGCCATGAGTTGATGGCTGCGTCTAATATGGGAGGCCTTAATGCGAAAGCCAAGAAGATGTACAAGTCTTCTTTAGAGAACATATCAAAAGGACTCTCTACCAACGCAATTGATGATCCATCTACTTTAGAGTTGCTGGATAATAATCAGAAATTACTTGATGTCATACCAGATAAGAAAATTTTCCCAGGTAAGACACAAAGAAATATAGGTCCATCTATTCAGCCTAAAGCCCCAAAGTCTATGTCTTCTGTTTCTGAAAGCGTTTCTATTTCAGAAATAAAGGTATTAGTATCTGATGCAATGGACGGGAACCAAGGTGCTCGAATAACAATTGAATCTGTGAGCACGGCTAAGAAAATGTGTTCTCCAACGAATCTTAGTCTTGAGAATGCTGACAAGTTGTTTAAGGTTCTTGCTGGTGCAAATGTTTTGGCTTGTGCAATTAAGTTACATGTAGAGAAGAAAATGGGACTTATGGATGTTCATAATTCTCTTCGGAGGATTATCAAAAAGTGCGAAGATTTTAACAATCTGAGCATTATCTACAATGAAGGTCAGAAACGAATCATATTTGATCTTGAAGGTGTTCAATTCCAATTCGAGAAATTTGATGTTAATGAAGAACTTATGGAATTCATTAATGGCCATGTAAATCGTGTGTCAAGATGGGATGGAAGCAAAACTTTCTTGTACTCAACAGAAATATTGGATATTGCAACAAAATATGAAATAGAATAGTTATGTCTAGATTTGAGTCATCAAAATTTGTCCGTAATCCTCAGGTTATGCATGTGGATGTATTGAAATCTGCGTGTGATACTCTTGGGTGGACTTATCGTGTAACAGGCAATGAATTGTTTGTTGTCGATGCAAAGCAAGGTGCAAAGCTATATGGCGAATTTGCATTGAAATTAAACCTTATCACAAACGAGGTTGTTTATAATACATATTATATGCCTAATGCAACACAGAAGGTCGAAGAACTGCAAAACCAGTTTTACGCTTTGAATGCGGCATACGCTAAAAAGTCTCTCGTTCAAGAATTCAAGAAGAAGGGATTTAACTACAAGCCGAACGACCACTTCACACCAACAACAGAAGAAGTTTACTGTTTCTTTATGGTTGGACGTTCAAAAGAAAAAGACGAGGAAGAACCTGTAGCTCAGATAAAATTTACCATTTTAAAAGATGGTACAATTGTCACAGATTCAGATTATTTACCAAATGACGTAAACGAACGTGCGCATGAAGCAATGGATGTGCTAGAACAATTATTGGGCAACAAACGTGTCATGACCAAGAAACCTGTTCCTGCTAAATATATAGGCAAAATGAAACCACGTAGAGTAACAACCCAAACTATTGAGAATAAGTAATGGAGGCTATTTACAGTAAAATCAAGGATATGCTAAATGCATATTATCCAGTATTATATCTTACAAGTTTTGAATATGAACGAACAAAACAAAAGATAGACGGAATTATAAGCTCGTTGCGCTCGGAGAAGAAGGAAGTTCGACTTTTCAACTGGAATTGCGTTGAGGGATTGAATCTGATTACGGTTGACGGTCTACACCAGTATCTCGGAGAAGAATACGATGATGCCGAGATGGTATTAAAATATATCTACAATGACAAAGATATGTCAAAAGATATTTTTGTTTTAGAGGATTTTAGCAATTATATTGAAGAAGAAAAGGTGAAGTTTTATGTTCGTTCTATTGCAGAGCGAGCAAAACATACAAATACGCATGCAATAATACTTTCTGCTGTATATAAATTACCTGTTGAACTTGAAAAATATGTCACAGTGTTAAATATACCATTACCAGACCGTCGTGATATGGAAAGAACATTGGTTCAAGTAGAACGACAATGTAAAATCAACCTTAGCGTTGAAATGCGAAATCGTATGGTTGATGCAGCTTTAGGCATGACTTCTATGGAGGCAGATCTTGCTTTTTGTCTTGCAGCCGTAAAGGATGATTTAGGAGAGAATGCACCTTATACAGTATCATCAGAAAAAGAACAAATTATACGCAAATCTGGTATTCTTGATTATTTCCCAAAGAATGAGAATCTAAAAGACGTTGGCGGTATGGATGTCCTTAAAGATTGGCTTTTCAAAAGACAGAAAGCGTATGAAAAGAAAGCAAGAGACTTTGGTTTGCAAGATCCGAAAGGATTGCTTTTGCTTGGTGTGCCAGGTTGCGGTAAAAGTTTGACGGCAAAAACGATTGCTTCATATTGGAATATGCCATTGCTAAGACTGGACATAGGCAAAGTTTTCCAAGGATTAGTTGGTAGCAGTGAAGATAATATTCGAAAAGCTATTGCGACAGCAGAAGCTGTAGCTCCTTGTGTATTGTGGATCGATGAGATTGAAAAGGGGTTGAGTGGAGTACAATCAAGCGGTGCAACAGATGGCGGTGTAACTTCAAGGATTTTCTCAACAATTTTAACTTGGATGCAAGAGAAAACTTCTCCTGTATTTGTTGTTGCTACAGCAAATAACATCAATCTCCTTCCACCAGAACTACTACGCAAAGGAAGATTTGATGAGATATTTTTTGTAGATCTTCCAAATGAAGAGGAACGTAAAAAGATTTTTGAAATACACTTGTTGAAGAAAAATCAAAATCCAAAATCATTTCCAATGGAAATGTTAAGTAAAAAAACAGAAGGTTTTAATGGAGCAGAAATAGAAGAGTGTATAAAAGAAGCAATGTTCGATGCATATGTAAGCAATCAAGAAAATCCTGAGCTTACCGCCAAACATGTTATGGGTGCTATAAATAGGACTGTTCCTTTGTCAACTACAATGAAAGAGCAAATCTTTGCATTGCGACAATGGGCTTCAACTAGAGCTAAGAATGCATCCTTTGTGTCACGTCAAGAAGACAAGAAGGCAATGCCAATACTTCTTACACGACCAGAGTTGGAATTAGAACGGTCCTTTGAATTAAATAAAGATAAAAATAATTAGGTGTTGATAATGACGTTGTTCCACCTCTATCCATTCCGAATAGAGAAGTGAAATGCGTTAATGCTGATGGTACTGCATTTGTGGGAGAGTAGGTAAATGCCGATAAAGGTCTGCGGCTGAGACTCTCAGACCATATAAAGAATTGGGTCTCGTAGGTAATAACACTTTAAATACAAAAAAATGAAAAAGAAAACATTTTACATGTAGGTTAAAGAGTTCTTTTCTAAAAGAATTCTCCCTACACTTCGGAAGATGATTGCAGACAAGTCATCTAAAATTTGTGTTTTATCGCTACTGTTAACGACCTTATCTGTATTTCCGCAGTTGGGATTCATAGGTTATGCTTGCATAGCATTGGACGGGTACAGTCTCTATGATGCTTGCTATTAGCATTATATAATGTAGTGGTCGTCTGCTATAAACACTTTGTCCATTAGCTTATCGGTCTGTAGTTTAATTGTGTTCCCGCAATTTGCTCTTCCAATAGGAATTATTTCGATAATGTTGGATATCTTTATGCTTGTTTATACACTATCAGAGTAAATAAGGTTATCATATGTAAGCGATATGCAGATAAGTGGCATAGATTCTTTGCCCAGAAGGAAAACTGGAATACCCGTATGGTAGGTAATCTGCCATACGTATTTTGAAATAATAAAGTGGACAATCATTAAATATACTAATTGATTATGGCACTTGCAACAAACATAAACGACCTGCTTAACAAGCAGAGGATTGAGTCCAATCGAATAGAGTTTAAGAAAGGTTGGAATCCGGCGAGCATATATCACAGTATATGTGCTTTCGCCAACGATTTTGATGACCTTGGAGGTGGGTATATTATCGTTGGTGTGGACACGATTCCAATTCATAAAAAATGTACCGAAAGTCCGGAGACAGGTTCGGAAACAAAACTTGAAAGTTCGGAGACAAGTTCGGAAACAAAGACTGAAAGTTCGGGAACTAGTTCGGGAACTCTGCTAAAAAGTTCGGAGACTGGTGGATTTTGTTCGGAGAGAAAGCATAAAAAGTTCGGAGAGGATTTATTAACAGAAAAAATAAAAAGCTAAATATATGACAGAGTTTGAATTGCAACAATACCTTCTTCGTGAATACCCACAAGAGAATGCTCGCTGTGAGTGGAAGGAATTTAAGAATTTAAAAAACTCGTTCTGTGGGGACGAGAAGGATGATGTGATATCTTACGTGTCGGCTATTGCCAACATGGAGGGTGGGCACTTGATAATTGGTGCTAAAGACAAGACGCTTGATATAGTTGGTACGGATTTATCAAGGCTGACTTTTAATGGGCAACCTGCTAATCCACAATCAGCAACATTCAAACTTATTGAACAATGCACGTATTTGTCATCAGAAGGCTTGTATATAGAACCATTTGAAACAGATGACACACATAAGACTGTGTGGATTATCCATATACCAAAGCATTTGCCCCGCCGTCCAGTGCTGGCACACAAGAAGGCTTGGCAGAGAATTGAGGATTCATTGGTGGAAATGACAAATGAACGATTGTCCGCAATACTTGAAGAACCTATTTATGCTGCAAAGGATTGGTCGGCAGAAATAGTATCCGATGCAACGACTGATGACCTTGACGAAGTGGCTATTGCAAAAGCTCGAAAAATGTTCAAGAAAGTTCATAGCCGCATACCAACTGAGGAGGTGAATGCTTGGAATGTCCAGACTTTCCTTAGTAAATGCGGACTTATGAGGAATGGCGGCATTACCCGTGCTGCCATCATCCTGCTTGGCAAATACGAATCAGCCTTCAAATTACGTCCTGCCGTGGCACAAGTGACATGGACACGCCGAGATGCGAAACAGGATGTAGTTGACTACGAGCACTTCACTGTCCCATTCATATTGACAGTGGATGAAATTCTTTCAAAAATAGAGAATCTGACATTGCGTGAGATGCCAGGAGGTACTCTTTTCCCTGACACCATGAAACAGTATGATGACTATACCATTCGTGAGGCTCTCCATAACTGTATTGCCCATCAGGATTACGAACTTCAGCAACGCGTCAATTTCGTGGAGAATCCAACCTACTTATATTATTCAAATGCAGGAACTTTTATCCCAGGCACGTTGGAAAATGCTTTGAGAAATGAAGAGCCACAAACATATTTCCGCAACGAATGCCTATGCAAGGCTATGGTTGACTTCAATATGATTGATACAGTAAGCCGAGGTATAAAAAAGATGTTTAATGAGCAATGTCGCAGACATTTCCCAATGCCTGATTATGAGATTGACTCTGAAAAGAAGAAGGTGGTAGTGCGCATATATGGTACCGAAATCAATAAGCAGTACACGCAGCTACTGAAAAACGACAACACCTTATCATTATGGGACTGCATTTCACTCGATGCTGTACAGAAAGGAAGAACTATTCATGAAGATGTAGCTAAAGACTTGCTTGGCAGAGGACTAATTGAAGGAGATACTCCGAATTATAACATATCTTTGGGATTAGCTAAAGTAACTCAACAATTGCCAACATATACTAAGACTAAGGGACTTGATAAAGCAAAACTTCGCAAAATGATACTACAATATTTGCAAAACGCAGGTGAAGAAGGAGCTAAGCGTGACAGCATTTATGAGTATTTAAAAGACGTATTACCAGCAAATAAAACTCAAGAACAGCAGCTTCGTATGGTAGGAAAGCTACTTGTAGAGATGGCTGAGGAAAATTTGATAGAACCAAATGGGCGAAGATGGATAATTAGGTCGTAATACGCCCTAATTTTGTGAATTACGACCTTTTTACGACCCAAAACAATGTTTATAGGTCAAAAATAGGTCGTAATTCCGTCGAAATATGACCGAATCGTCGAAAATCAACGTAAATACCGTTATATAATAGAATATTAGTCGAACTCAAATAAACAAAATATGTTATTAGGAAATAAGATAAAGTCTCTGAGAGACGAACATGAAGTATTACAACGCCAATTGGCTGCTTACTTAGAGATAGATACTCCCATGTTTAGCAAGATTGAACGTGGCGACAGACGAGCCAAAAGAAGCCAAGTAATTCTATTGGCAAAATATTTCAATGTAGACGAAAAAGAAATGCTCACCCTCTGGCTTGCAGACAAGATTCTGGATGCGCTTGAAGATGAAGACAAACTAAAGCTAAATGCTATTGAAGTTGCGAAAAGCAAGTTAATGGATGTTAATCGCTAAAATGCGGCTTTACAATGAACTTTGATGAAAACATAGCAAAATCAAAGTTCTTGCAACAAATGGGAACTTTATGGTATCATTCACTTTTGACACCGTAAAGTTTCTTTTGATTTACAGACACTTACAAAATAAGTAATGGTTCAGGTGTGGGAACTGTATTTGCTTTATCCGATGTTCAGGTCTTCGCATTACCTCTGGAATGGATAAAACAACAGCAACCCACACCAGTTTTGTATATAATTTATCCTCACAGATAACCATATATCAAATGATGCGGGTGCTATTGCTATCATCTTCATTCCAGTATCAAAGTTGCGAAGTTTGAACACCGAAGATAATTTCAATAACACCTTTCGTTAAACGTATGTCCTCTCACACTGTGTCCTATCTCTTTAGGCGTATGAGATTGGGACAAAAGTACGAAAAGCGTTTTATAATTCAATGGTTTAAATAAAAATATATCGTTTAATCCTTTATCGCCTTATACAAGAAGGTAAAAAGAAGGATAAACGGAATGATCGGATAGATTAACAACACTATCAGGTACACAATGGCGGCAATTAAGATATAAAGTATTATTTCCATGTCTCACAATCTTAAATCCGTCCGTTTTCAGAATAACTGTAATAAGTCTCATCCGTTATGATAAGATGATCCAGAAGGTTGATACCAATCAATTTGGCAATCTCTTTTACTCTTTTTGTCACTTGATCGTCTTGCATACTTGGTTGTATGTTTCCAGACGGATGATTGTGTGCCAATATGATGGCAGAAGCATTACCCAATATTGCAGCCTGCATAATAATGCGTATATCCGCAGAGGTTTCATTCAATCCACCTTCTGAAATATGGCAAACGCCTAATACCTTGTTGGCTCTATTCATTAAAATGACTTTGAAAAACTCTTTGTACTGTATTGTTTCAGAATCAAATACAGATAAAAGGATCTTGTAAGCATCTTCAGCGGATAAGATTTTCTCTCTTTCAGAGGCTTTAATCTTTGACTTGTAAGTGAGTTTCACTTCACATACCTTGTACTGACTTTCCATAATGATATAAATTTGATTTTTGTTGATAATTCCTGTGTATCGGCTTGGTTTTAATCCTTCGTAGTGTTGAGGGTTACACCATATAAAAGAGAAGAGGAGTAAATACCGCAGTCTGTTGTTGAATCTCTGTCCGTTAAAAATCTCTTTCCCTTGTTTCCAAAGTTCGATAGGCATTTATCCGTTTTCGAAAAAGAGATTCAGAGGTAGATCACTTGCATATTTTTCACTTCTCTATCACCTACTGAGGGGGGACTTTAAGATAAGTGCGGTTAAGCTCACGTTTCATACATGAGAATTTGATCCATAGTGCTTTTTCAGAGTTGAGGTATGCTTTATCTCTGTAATTTGGTTTGAAGGAAATTATTTTGATATAAAGGTTCATAAATAAAAAATCCTTCGAAGCAAGTCTCCGAAGGATTCTGATTCATAGTAGAAGTATGTTTTTCTGAGATCACGCAACATTTTTTGAACAGGGTCTATAAAATCATTATTCTCTCAAAAATGTTGCACTGTCATATCTTTGATTCAACTAATAAAAATTTACGACTTCCACCTGTGTTAATCTCCTTCACATAGAAAAACTCTTTTATGGATTGTCCTGTGATCGTCTTTTGGGGAGTTACTCCGGTAAGTGCATAAATACGGGTTAATTCCTCTTTGATGTATTTCTTCGTATATTTTTGTCCCACTTTGAAGGAGTTCTTTATCAACTGGATAAATTCCGTGCCTTCTGTTTTTTCCCTGTGTTGCTTCAAAATCATAGCCTCTTTGATTCGCTTTACGGAATAATCCAGCGATTCGATCATCTCCTTTCCAATCTCTTCGTATGCTTCATAAATAAACGAATCAGCCTTTCTCAAATCTTCTTTGTAGTTACGGATCATCTCGGTTTCATCATCACCTTTCAACAATTCCAATTGGCGGACAACTTCTTTGCGCTTATCTTTCAAAGACGCATATTTACTTTCTTTTTTCAACCTTTCGAAATCTCCAAAAGGGAAATAGGCAGATTCCACATCCAAATCAAATAATCGGTTGCTCCTGTAACTTGCAATCAGTTTTTCTTGCGCATTGTAACTTGATTTGAGTAGGGCTTCATCCACATAGTTGTCAATAGCAAAGAAATTTTCTTTTCCATCTTTATTCAGCATTTGATTGAATGGCAGTACTTTCAAGGCTTCACGATAGGCTTTTCTTGCTTCCTCGGAAGTTGCACAGTCGTAAAATGTCTTTATTTTATCATAAACTTCTTTACTCACTTGCAAGTATATACCAATTTCTTCTTCTGTGCGGACTGGTAAATTTGGATTTGTGTTAAAGATGTGACACACACGGTTTACCCCATTACGGAATCTTCCGATTGCCTGTATTGCATCCGTATGCGGATCGATCATAGAGTATTCAGAGAAATATACGTCTGAAATCATAATGACTGTAGGCTTTATTTTCAGCTCAATATCCAGTGCATTGTAGAAACGACTGGTAAAGAAGTTGTATTTCTTCATTCTGGATTTGCTCCATTGTTCGAATGCGTGTTTGAATTTCTTATTTTTCAGTTTTTCCACACTCTTCTTTGCGCAGAATACGGTAGATTCATTTTCAATATCCAGTTGCTTGATAAAGGAATAGATCATATCCGTAGAGTTTACAAAAAGACAAATGTCAGTTGCATCCAGTTTGTCGAGTGTCCTTTTCAACTGCTCCAATACGTTGTTTGTATGGATTAATGAAACAGGAAGTTTATATTCAAATGCAGGTTCGATCCTGATAATTTGGAATTTCTGCATTTCGAATCGTGGATCACTGAAAGAAATGGGAGTCGCAGATACCAAAGCCTTTTCATTGAACAAGAAGAAATCATCGAACGGAAGAGTTATATCCGATCTGTAATCTGCATCTTTCACGATCTTATGGCATTCATCGAACAAAAGAAAGCATGTACCATATATATCCATGTCCATTAATTCAAAAGCGTCTTTCACTTTTTGAAAGCTTTCGGGAGTAGTCAGGATTTTTGTTCTCTTATCTGCTGATTTTTCCAGATACTTAATGACATCTTCCGTATAGACACCTTCATAAACTCCAAACAGGTTATCCTCTTTATGTTTGGGATCATTGCATTTGCCAACGATAACAGGAACATTCGGTTCGATAATGATGGAATTACGGTCTGCTTTTAATTCTCCGTAAGTGGCTCCCAAACCTGTAAGTGTCTTATATAAGATGGTATTGGTTGGAATCATTGGAAGTACTTCTGTCAGATATTGGATTTTACCGTTTTCGTTTTTATTGATTTGAATTATTTGAGTAGTCATTGTTTTTTCTGTTTTAAATGGTTCGTAAATGAGAGAGGAAGCGGAAAAGACTTCCTCTCATTGTTTTTCTTTTATCAGATCAATTCTTTTTCAGTCAGGTATTCCATCAAGTCATCCGTTCTTTTCAATCGAAATATGATCTTTCCTTTTTTATAAGAGGCATAAGCGGTGATATATCCGTTAGTCTCACGGAACAAAGGAACGAATTGCAGAACTTTACCGCTTTCGACCAACTGCTTGAACATTGCGAGTTGCAAATCATTGTCTTTATCCTCTTTGTAGGCTTCCACATTTTTCGGTTCAGTTCCGAAATCTTCCGTTTTGCCCTCTTTCAGATACCCCATCAGCCAAATAAGTTCTTTTTGATTCAAGATTAATTTGAAGCCTGCCATGCTTCGGGATTCCAACCAAGCATAAGGAAAATTGTCTTTACCTGTCTTGAACTGGATGGTCAGGTTTTCGTACTTATTCATCATCAGTTTAGCTGCATTGTGTGCACCCATGTTGTCATACTCTCTTACTGTTTTGTTCTCGAAGTTGATATTTAAAATTTCCATCTCTTTTTATTTTTGTTCTTCCCTCTTTCCTGTTCGGGAGTTCAGGTAATCAGCGAATCGAGATGTGCACCTCTCGTTGTTGATTACACTGCAAAGGTGCGGGTATTTTGTAGGGTGGGGTAGGAACAAAAAAAGGGGACAAATTTGTTCCCCTTAGTCAGTATGTGAAAGTTCCGTTTGGCAGTCGGTAGTCTTTGTATCTCTTTATCAGCGTTTTCAAGTAGTCAGGATCGGTTGATATGCTTTCATTTTGGATAATTCCAGTGAAGAAAATTAAATCGCCAATCAGTTGCTTTTCTCTCTTAGATGGTGAATCTTTTATCTTCCGTTTGGAAATGATGGACTGATAAGAGTTGAAGAAAGTGATAAAATGAAGGTAGAAGGCATAAGCCAATACGGAAGTGGACTCAGAGGTTTCAGACTTCATATAGGATTTTATGTTTTGCCAGTTCCAATCGTCAGAGGTGTCAACATCTTCTTTAAGCCTTGAACATATACGAAGTATGGTAGGACAATCCTCAATGGTATATTTCTTCTTTCCAATGCAGAATGTGATCTTTGTCTCTTCTTTGAAAGTGGGAGATTGCAACGGGTGAAGTTCGGTATTTTCCGTTATTTTGTCAATGATGGTTTGTAAGGTTGTTAATGAGGATATATGTTTGATCCCATCCGTGCATTGATTATAAGAGAAATCATATACGAATAATAATAAATGCCAGAATTTCTCAATGTCCAGTTCAAAGAAAGTTAGTGTCTCTCCAAATTCTTCACGGGATAAAAATTCATTCAGTCTTGCTTTCAATTTATCCAACTTCTTCAATCCGCTTTTGGTTGCAGAAGTATTGTAACGTGAGATATACCGCTCCAATAATGGCGATCCGTAGAAATCCTCAAAAGGTTCGATTAATGTAGCCAAATGAAAGACATACTCCAATGCAGGAAGTTGATCGTCATGGGGTAATTTGTCTGGAAGTGTAAACATGAGATTCTTCTTTTAAATGGTGATTGTGCAAAGATAAAGGATAAAAAGAATCCCGTCCCCATTTCTGGAAACAGGATTCTTGGGTTTAGAGTAGGTTTTATTAATCGAATAGATCAACAATTTGATCCATTTGTTTAGCAATACTTTCATCCACCAGTTTTGCATAGTGAGCGGTCATACGGGTATTTGTGTGTCCTAACATCTTAGAAACAACTTCCAAAGAAATGTTATTTGCCAGAGTTACTGTACTTGCAAAGGTATGACGGCTTGTGTGATAGGTTATCCGTTTGTTGATATTACAAAGTATTGCAATGTCTTTCAGATACTTATTTATATCTGCTGGATCTTGGATAGGTAATAGTTTGTCACCACCTTTGTATTTTTCTAAGATCATTTTTGCCATTGGTAATAATGGGATTCTGGAAAGAACACCTGTTTTGATCCTTCGTTTCTTAATCCAAATTCTTCCATTCTGATCTTTTTCAAAATGTGCGGTGGTGAGAGTTTTCACATCTATGTAACTCAATCCAGTGAAACAGCCAAACAAAAACATATCTCTGGCTTTTTCCAATCGGGGTAAAGGGGTATCGAAATTGATAATTCTCCTGAGTTCTTCTTCGTCCAAAAAGTCAATTTCAACTGCTTCTCGTTCCACTTTGTATGTGGCAAAGGGATTGAAAGATATGTACGAATTTGCAACAGCCAGATTGATTATCTTCTTTAGTAGCTTCAAATGTTTTGTAGATGAGTTTTGGCACATGCCCTTATCTATCCTCAAAAATGAATGAAACGACTGTATGAAGTTTAAATTGAGTTCACGCAAATACATATCCTCTCTTTTGTATTTCTGTTGTATGAACTCTTTGAGTAATCTTACAGTATATTCAGAAATCCAATAAGTAGCCTTAGAAACTCCGTTACCAATTAATTTTTCTTGTTCGTGATTATGTTCTGTAAAGACCTCAAACAAACTTTTCTCTTTCAGAGATTCGATCTTTTCTTGATATGCCTCACATAGAAGTTTAGCAGTGATGATAAAACCTCTATCCAACAATTCCGCTTCTTTCTGATACAGTTTGGCTTTTACGGCTTTCAGGTAGTTGTTGAGACTTTTGGCTTCCTCATCTTTACCTTTTACTTGTTGTTTGGTTTTATCCCAAGATGTGGCTTTTACCTTTTTGCCAGTAGAAAAGCCACATCTTTCACCATTTACGGTAATCAATACTTCAATAATTGTAGTACCGTCTTTTCTAACTCTGTTTTCTCTTATAAAAAAGAGAGTGGAAAATGAACTTCTAACCATTTGTTTAATCTTTAAAATTAGACATTTAGAAGTCCTTTGAATGATTTGTATAATACTATGCGTTAGATTGTTATGTCAAAATTTGCAGCCATTTTTGGAAAAATGGAAAATGGCTGTGATTTGGCTGCAAAATATCTTCAATTTTACTCGTTTCAGAAAGGAAAAACGGTGAGTCTTTCCTATGGGAGAAAGAAGGTGATAGAAGAAATTTTGAGTATTTCTTATAACCAATCCCAATGCTTTACAGATAAGATTTGTTGTTTAAAGAAGTATTTGATTGGGCAAGAAAGAAGAAGCATATAAGATATTTCAATAAACAAAAAAACTCCCGTAACCATAACGATTACAGGAGTTTATATATTTAGAAATAACTTAAATTACTTCTTCATAGCTTCCTCAATAGCAACAGCTACAGCAACCGTAGCACCTACCATCGGGTTGTTACCCATACCCAGGAATCCCATCATCTCAACGTGAGCAGGTACGGATGAAGAACCAGCGAACTGAGCGTCACCGTGCATACGGCCCATCGTGTCGGTCATACCATAAGAAGCAGGACCGGCTGCCATATTATCCGGGTGCAGGGTACGGCCTGTACCACCACCTGAAGCTACAGAGAAATACGGGTGACCGTTTTCCATACATTCTTTCTTGTAAGTACCTGCAACCGGGTGCTGGAAACGAGTCGGGTTAGTTGAGTTACCTGTGATAGACACGTCAACACCTTCTTTACGCATGATGGCAACACCTTCGCGAACGTCGTCAGCACCGTAGCACTTAACTTTTGCACGCAGACCGTTTGAGTATGCTTTTTCTTCGATTACGTTTACTTCACCAGTCATATAGTCGAACTGAGTTTGAACGTAAGTGAAGCCGTTGATACGGGAAATGATTTTAGCAGCATCCTTACCTAGGCCGTTCAAAATAACACGCAACGGTTCTTTACGAACTTTGTTTGCCATTTCAGCGATCTTGATAGCACCTTCGGCTGCTGCGAAAGATTCGTGACCAGCCAGGAATGCGAAACATTTTGTTTCTTCACGAAGCAAACGAGCTGCCAGGTTACCATGGCCGATACCAACTTTACGATCGTCGGCAACAGAACCGGCGATACAGAATGCCTGCAGACCGATACCGATAGCTTCAGCAGCTTCGGCAGCGTTGGTGCAGCCCTTCTTGATTGCGATTGCAGCACCTACAACGTAAGCCCAGCAAGCATTTTCGAAACAGATAGGTTGTGTTTCCTTACACATTGTATAAGGGTCGATACCTTTAGCGTCGCAGATAGCCTTTGCATCTTCGATACCGTTGATACCATATTCTTTTAAAACCGCGTTGATATGATCGATACGGCGGTCATAACTTTCAAATAAAGCCATATTATTTTTTACTTTTTTAAATTCTTATTTACCAGAAATAAAGATATCAGAAAATTGAAAACAAGTACACCGCCGCAGCAGGCCACATAAAAAGCCATCCAGGGACGGTCCGGCTTAATCACGAAGTAAGCGATAACCGTTGCCACTGTGGTGATAGCGATCAGCCCGAGAAGGACGTGTGTCAGTGTCTTCTTATTCATTACGAGGATCGATATATTTTACAGCTTCTTTGAAACGACCGTAAGAGCCTTTGGCTTTTTCCAGTGCTTCGTTAGCATCCATACCCTTCTTCACCATATCCATGAATTTACCTAAGTGGATAAATTCATAACCGATTACTTCATCGTCAGCATCGAGAGCCATACGAGTACAGTAACCTTCTGCCATTTCCAAGTAACGAGGACCTTTTGCCAATGTACCGAACATGGTTCCTACTTGGCTGCGCAGACCTTTACCCAAGTCTTCCAGACCGGCACCGACAGGCAGACCACCTTCAGAGAAAGCAGACTGTGTACGACCGTAAACGATCTGCAGGAACAATTCGCGCATTGCAGTGTTGATAGCGTCACAAACAAGGTCAGTGTTCAATGCTTCCAACAGTGTTTTGCCCGGCAGGATTTCTGAAGCCATAGCAGCAGAGTGAGTCATTCCGGAGCAACCGATAGTTTCTACAAGTGCTTCCTGGATAATTCCTTCTTTAACGTTCAGAGTCAGCTTACATCCACCCTGTTTCGGTGCACACCAACCGATACCGTGTGTCAAACCAGAAATATCAGAAATCTGAGTTGCTCTAACCCACTTTCCTTCTTCAGGAATCGGAGCACACTGGTGGTTAGCTCCCTTCTTTACAACACACATGTGTTGAACTTCATGTGAATAAATCATAATCGCTAATTTATTATATTAA
>ERZ791865.892-NODE-892-length-35454-cov-15.460182_pt1 | contig 35454 bp, 38 predicted proteins | sample MGYA00509942_ERZ791865 | MGnify/ENA primary metagenome ERZ791865 (study PRJEB30046, sample SAMN00792098) | human gut metagenome | study: EMG produced TPA metagenomics assembly of the A metagenome-wide association study of gut microbiota in type 2...
GGAGGGGCGCAGCCCCTCCTTTTTGGATTATCCTCCCCGCTCTTCTGACGGCGCGGCATTGCTGCGCTCGCCGCTTTGGGCTGCCGCTACTTCAGTTCTGTGCTGTGATATACATTTCTTCTGCTTTTTGCTGGGCAGCGATGAGTGTGGATTTTGCGTCGCCGTAATTTTGCTTTTCGATCTGAGCAAGTGCGTCGGTGATGGCGTTGAACAGGATCAAGTACATTTTCTGATAGTCTGTCATAGCAAAACCTCCGAACATATTTTAGATATATTATATATCTACTAAACGCATAATACTTCAAAACGAGCTTATTGTAAATACACAATAACTTTATTTTGAGGTTTTTCTATGGCTATTAAGAGCTTATCTATTCGCATTGATGAAACGATGCTCCATAAACTTCACGTCGTTGCCGACTACGAGGGCCGCAGCGCAAACAACGAAATTCTGATCTTAATCCGCGACGCGATCGAAGCCTACGAGGAAAAACACGGCAAGATCGAACTCTGATTTTCACAATGCGGCGAGCGCAGCAATGCCGCATTCCGCAGGCAGTCTGCCGCCAGACAAACGTCACACGCGCCTCACGATAGTAAGGCGCGGTTGAGAGACGTAACGACTCGCAGAAGATCCATGGCGAAGCCATGTACACCGCACCCGATTGCGCAGCGTGTGCAGCTCTTCAAGCCCCAGACCGGCAATGTCGGGGGTCGAGGGGCCCTCCCCTCGCGTTCTCTTGGGGGTTCAAGGGGGCCATTCTCTCACGTGAGAGAATGGCCCCCTTGCCTGCGCACCCCTGCGGCACGCAGGGAATTCCCGTCCCTCAGCGGGACAATACTTTCCTCGCCATCGGCCCGGCAACCCCGCCGACGGCATTGCCGACCGTCATCACGAGCAGATATAAAACCGCGCGGCCGCTCCACGCGCCGCCCATCGTGAAGTAGTACATATTCGCCACGCAGTGCTCAAAGCCGCAGAGGATGAACACGCACACGCCGAAAAAGAGCGCGAGATACTTGCCGAGCTCGTGCGGGTTGGAGCGATAGCCCTCCACGCCGATGTAGATCATCACGTTGCAGAAAGCGGCGAGGATGAACGCGCCGAACAGCGGCTCGGAGAGCTTCAGTTCACAAATGCCCTGCGCGCGGGCGCTGAGGGATACAAGCCGCGTGCACTTCTCGGCAAGCGCGATGAGCGACGTGCCGGCGAGATTCCCCAGCCAGATGACCGGCAGCGTTTTGGCGTAGGCCATATCGTTATCGAACACGTAGCAGACCTTGCCGGTGAACAGATGCAGCCCGCGCGTGCAGACGACGAAAAGGCCGATCGTGAAAAAAAGCGACCCGACGACCGTATTTTCCACCGACAGGAACACTGTGCCGCCAAAGGCGATGACCGCGCCGGCAAGGATCGCGGAGAGAAAGATCTTTTTCATGCAAAAACTCCTCCAGACCGTGTGATTGGGTTTATTTTACCGTATGTCAGCGAGCGTTGTAAACGCTTCTCTGTGGAGAGATAAAAAGTCTGCAGAAAATGAGGGTTTTTGCCGCTTTGGCTTAACAGAACGCGGCATTTTGCGCGGCATGGAGGGAGGCTCGCCGTGATTTTTATTGCTTTTCCCTCCCCCGGATAGTACAATGGTCTCACCATCAAACTTTCGGAGGACTTTTCCCCAATGAAACTCATCTCATGGAACGTCAACGGCCTGCGCGCGTGCATTGGCAAGGGCTTTTTGGATTTTGTGAATTTCATCGACGCAGACGTCATCTGCCTACAGGAGACGAAGCTGCAGCCGCATCAGATCGAACTTGACCTGCCGCAGTACCACATCTACTGGAACAGCGCGGACAAAAAGGGCTACTCCGGCACGGCGGTGTTCACCAAGCAGGAGCCTCTTTCCGTCACCTATGACTTTGGCGAGGACATCCACCGCCATGAAGGGCGCGTCATCACGTGTGAATATCCGGACTTCTACCTCGTCTGCTGCTACACGCCGAACTCGCAGGACGAGCTGCGCCGCCTTTCGTACCGCATGGAATGGGAGGATGCGCTGCGGCAGTACCTCTGCGAGCTCGACACGATCAAGCCCGTCGTGTACTGCGGGGACTTAAACGTCGCACACGAGGAGATCGACCTCAAAAATCCGAAGACGAACCACTTTAACCCCGGCTTTTCCGACGAGGAGCGCGGCAAGATGACGCAGCTTTTGTCCTCGGGCTTTCTCGATTCGTTCCGCACGCTGTACCCCGACAAGACGGACGCCTATTCGTGGTGGAGCTACCGCGCCCAGTCGCGCGCACGGAACGTGGGGTGGAGGATCGACTATTTCATCGTCTCCGAACGCCTGCACTCCCGCATCGAAAACGCGGATATCTTAGCTGAGGTCATGGGAAGCGACCACTGCCCCGTGCTGCTCGAGCTCAAGGAGGAAGAAAAATGAAACTCAACAAACAGGAAATGACCGGAGGCACGAAGATCACCCTGATCATCAGCGGTGCGGCCATGCTTGCCGGCATCGTGATCGTTGTGCTGTTTGCCGCCGGCGCGCTCGCCCTTTCCGAGCAGAGCCGCAACGTGCTCGCGATTGCGATCTCCGCCGCGCTGGTGGTGTTTTCTTACACGCTGTGCAAATCGTTGGGGGTACTTAAAAATCAAAAAAAGTGATTCTCACCCCCACGCCCACGTGGGGAACGGGTAAAAGGGGGATATTCTCTTTCACGAAAGAGAATATCCCCCTTTTGAACCCCCAAGAGAAAGGTTTCAGATTGGCGGTCTCGGGCGCGAATGACCTTTATGCCTCCGGAATGCAATACCTGCGCGCGGCAAAGCCGCGTTGAGCCCTGCAAGACGATTTGCCTCTGCTTCTACTACCCGCTGCCGCTCTGCCCATCTTGTAGAAGTTCGCAGTAATCACCGTCCACCGCCAGTCTCCACAATGCGACAAGCACCAGCAATGCCGCATTCGGCAAGCAGTCTGCCGCCCAACTACCGTCACTCGCGCCTCACGGTAGTAAGGCGCGGTTGCGAGTGGTAACGACTCGCAGGGATTCATGGCGAAGCCATGTACACCGCACCCGATTGCGCAGCGCGTGCAGCTCTTCGAGCTACAGACCGGCAATGTGCGGGGTCGAGGGGGAAGGCCCCCTCGCCTTTCTCTGGGGATTTCAAAAGGGGTATTCTCTTTGGAAAGAGAATACCCCTTTTGGTTGGCAGCAGCGTCACGCGCTGCATCACCACTCCGCGCAACGCGCGGATCATTATGCTTTTGTGCGGTCGTAAGAAACGACAACTCTTCTGTTCGGCTCGGTGCCGATGGAGAACGTTGTCACACTCGGCGTATCCTGGAGCGCGGTGTGGATGACGTGGCGCTCGTAGGCGTTCATGGGCTCGAGGGTGACATTGCGGCGGTACTTCGTCACCTTGCCGGCGACCTTTTCCGCCAGGCGCTCGAGGCTCTGCTCGCGCTTTTCGCGGTAATTTTCTGCGTCGACCTGCACGCGGGCGCGGTTCTTCTCGCTGCCGCGGTTGATGCTGTAGTTCGTCAACTGCTGGATGGCGTCGAGCGTTTCGCCGCGGCGGCCGATCAGCGCGCCGAGCTTTTCACCTTCGAGGAAGACCTTGTAGCGGCCCTTCTCACTCTCGTAGACCTTGACCTCAGCGGCGGAGTCCATGTGCTCAAGAAGGCCCTTGAGGAACGCGCGGATCTGCTCGCTCTTCTCGTCGTGGCACTCTTCGCCGAGGTCGACAATGGGCTTGGGCTGCGGGGCGGGGCGCTCCGCGCGCTCGGCGCGGGGAGCGCGGTTCTCGCGGCGGTCTTCGCGCGCGGGACGGTCGCCGCGTTCGGTACGCGGCTTGTCGTTTGCACGGGATTCTTTTTTCTGCAGCACCTCGGGCGCGTACATGGGCACGGCCTTGGGCGCAGAAGCGGGTTCAACTTTCTTTTCGGGCTTGGGTGCGGCAGGCTTTTCCACCGGCTTGGCCTCTTCGGCCTTGCCGTCGTCATAGCTCACGCGAACGCGCGCGGGCGCGCTGCCGATGCCGAGGAATCCGGCCTTCGCGCGCTCAAGAATTTCAACAGAAACGTCGTCTCTGTCCATCTTCAGCTGCGCGAGCGCACTCTGGATCGCCTCGTCCTCCGTCTTGCCCGTTACGTCAATAAACTTGATCATTCAGACAAGCTCCTTACAATTATTCTCCGTAGTGCTCGGGGTCGTAGGAACGGCCACGGGCATAGGGGCGGTCGCCGACGCGTCCGCTTTCGCTCGTGGAATTTTTCTTTTTTGTGGCCTTGGCAGCCTGCTTTTCCGCACGCTTTTCCTTGAGGCTCTTCTTCTCGGCCTCTTCGGCAGCGTACTTGCGCTGCTGCTCGCGGGCGGCTTCCATGCGGCGCAGACGGTCGTCGCGCTTCTGCTTTTCCTTCTCGCTGAGCTCGTCCTCCATGTGGCTCTTATAGTACTTGGTCAGAACCTTTTCCTGGATGGCGTAGAGCAGCGAGTTGACGATCCAGTAGACGCCGAGAGCAGCGGGCAGCGTAAAGCCGATCCACAGCGACATGAGCGGCATCATCCACATCATCATGCGGTTGGAGCGGGCCGCGGCGTCGTTGCCCTCAGCGGCGATGTTGCCGGACATGGAGACCTTGGACTGCAGGAAGCTCAAAGCACCGGAAATGAACGGGATCAGCACAACGCCGATCACGGGCCAGCCGCCGGTGAAGAAATCCTTCCACACATCCCCCGGCATGACCGTGAGGTCAAGGCCGAGGAAATTGTAGTTCACGTTGAGAAGACCGTCAAACTTGCCGGAAAAATCCGCAAAGTTGTCGGAAATGAACTTGGCAAGGCCGATCTCCTCATAGCCCTTGCGCACGAGCTCGGCATTGTAGCCCAGGGTGGTGGCAAGGGTCGTGATCTCCGTCACGACGCCCTTGGAGAGCATCATGAAGCGGCTGAGCGGCTGACGGATGATGGAATACAGAGCGATGAGGATGGGGAAGGGCAGGAAGCTCCAGAGGCAGCCGCTCATGGGGTTGACCCCCTCCTTGGCGTAGAGCATCTGGATCTCATCGTTCATTTTTTGGGGATTGTTGGCATATTTCGTCTGGATCTCTTTGATCTTGGGCTGGAAGAGATTCATGCGCATCATGCTCTTTTTCGACTTCATCTGGAAGGGCAGCGTGATGAGCTTCACGACGATCGTGAAGAGCACAAGAGCCCAGCCGTAGGAGCCGGTCAGCTCATAGAAGGTGCGCAGGACCCAGGCGAAGGGAACGCAAATGTAGTAGCCGATGGTTGACATTCTTCGGTTTCCTCCGTGGTTTTAGGTTCGGTCACGGGACCGGGTCGTAGATTTTTCCGCCCTTGTAGAACGGATGGCACCGCATGATACGCTTGAAGGCAAGCCAGCCGCCCTTGACCGCCCCGTACTTCTCGATCGCTTCGAGCGCGTATTGAGAGCACGTGGGGATAAAGCGGCAGCAGGGGGGACGGTAGGGTGAGATGGCCCTGCGGTAAAACCGGATGAGAAACAGCAGAAAGCGTTTCATGCCTGCGTTTCCCACAAATCGAGCTTTTTGCACGTTTTTTCAAACGCGCGCTTGAGCTCCCAGTAGTCCGCGTGGGCGGCCCTTGTGCGGGCGACGACGATGCAGTCGTAGCCCTGCTTCATCTTCCCCTGACTCAGGCGGAAGATCTCGCGGATGCGGCGGCGGACGCGGTTGCGCACGACGGCGTGGCCGAGCTTGGTGCTGACCGTGACGCCGAGGCGGTTGTGTCCGAGCCGGTTTTTCCGGTAATACACCACAAGGTAGGACGAAACACCGGACTTGCCCTTGGCGTACATCCGGCGGAATTCGTAATTTTTCTTGACGGTGGTGGTGCTTTTCACGCGTGATCTCCCTGCTTTTGCGGATTTCTCCGCATAGCCTGCAAGGGACGGCGATCGAAACACATTCTCATCGGCCGTCCCTCATTGTTTCATGTGTAGCATACGATACGCAAGTTGCTCCCGCTTTAGTGGGTCAGACGGGCGCGGCCGCGTGCACGACGGCGGGTGATAACCTTGCGGCCGTTGGCAGTGGACATTCTCTTGCGGAAGCCGTGCTCCTTGGAGCGCTGGAGCTTCTTGGGCTGATAGGTGCGAGAAGTAGCCATTTCGTTTTACCTCCTGAAAAAATTTTACCGGCAGCACCTCTTTTGGAGGCGCTGCACTTACTCGACGGCGGGCGGAGAAAGCTCCCCGCGGACCGCAGTTGATAAAAATAGTGCCGTATTGATGCGGCATATGGGGAGTATTATATCGGTTTTGCCGCATTCTGTCAACCAAAAATACAAAAATCGGTGCATGTTTCCATTTCCCGCAAAACCTTGTGGCGCGTATCGAAACATGCAACTATCTCTTGTGTCCTTTTGCCTGTTTTTCAGGGCTTTTGCACTGCAAAAAACAGCGTTTTATATTTAGAATATGTGTTGCGTTCGCGCGCGTTTTTTGGTATAATGTAGGGAGTAAATTTTCGGCTGTCACAGCCGTTTATTCCAAAGAAAGAAAGGAGCGCTTCCGTGAACTCTGTTGCAGACATCTGGAAGATCGTTCTCTCCCGTCTCAGCCAGGACCTGTCTGAGACGACCATCTCCACGTGGTTCGACGAGGTGGAGGCCGTGTCCATCAAGGACAGGACGCTGTATCTCCACTGCCCGAACGATTTTAAGCGCAGCACGATCGAATCCATGTTCTCTGACCGCATCAAGGATTCCCTGCGGGACATTTACTCCGCCGATTTCGACGTCAAGCTCCTCTCCACCGCGGAGAGCACCGCCCTTTTCGAGCCCGAGGTCAAAAAGTCCACCGCGCTGCTCGATTCCGGCGAATTCACGTTCGACACGTTCGTCGTCGGCGAATCGAACAAGATGGCCTATGCCGCCGCGCGCGCCGTGGCCGACGGCGTGGGGCACTACAACCCGCTATTTATCTACGGCGACTCCGGCCTTGGCAAAACGCACCTGATCTATGCCATCGCCCACCAGATCCGCACGACGCGCCCGTCCGCGAAGATCATCTACATCAAGGGCGATGATTTCATCAACGAATTCATCGAGCTCGTGCGCGCGGGCCGCGGCAGCGAGTTCCGCGCGAAGTACCGCGACGCGGACCTGCTGCTCGTGGACGACGTGCAGTTTGTCGCGGGCAAGGAGCAGGTGCAGAACGAATTTTTCCATACGTTCAACACGCTCTACGAGGCCGGCCGCCAGATCGTCCTGACCTCTGATAGACCACCCTCTGACATGCACCTTCTCGACGACCGCCTGCGCACGCGCTTTGAGTGGGGCTTACTTGTCGATGTGCAGCCGCCCGATTTTGAAACGCGCCTTGCCATCGTGAAGAATAAGGCTGCGCAGTGGGGCACCGTCATCGACGACGACATTGCGCGTTACATTGCCGAGAATGTCACATCCAACGTCCGCCAGCTCGAGGGCACGATGAACAAGATTCTCGCCTACCGCGATCTCATCGGACGCGAGATGGACGCCGACGCCGCGCACCGCGCGGTCGAGGACTTTATGAAAAAGAACGCGAATCTCGCCCCCACGGCGGCGATGATCATCACCGAAACGTCGCGCTACTTCGGCATCGACGAAGAGGTCATCAAGGGCCCGTCTCGAAGCCGCGAGGCCGTCAACGCCCGTCAGGCCGCGATGTACCTCGTGCGCCGCATGACGAATCTGTCGACGCCCGATATCGGCCGCGAGTTCGGCAAGCGCGACCATACGACCGTGCTCCACTCGCTCGAGCAGATCGAAAAGAAGATGAAATCCGATCCCGTCTTCAACCAGACGATCAAAGAGATCACTATTAACATCAACTCCAAGAGATAACAAAGTTTTCCACATTATCCACAGGGTTGTGCAGAGGGAAGCTGTGGAAACATTTTTTCAAAATTTTGGGTGTGGAAAGTGATAGAACTTTTCAACAACCCATGAGGGATAAATTTTCCTTGCCACTTCGGGCAAAAATTGGGTTTTCCACATTTTTGCGCCCCTACTGCTGCTATTTCTAAAAACTATCCTTTTTCTTTTCCAAAAGAGAAAAAATCATCCGTTTTACGAAAGGAACGCCGCTATGAAATTTTCCTGCGAAAAGCTGCTGCTGCAAAATGCAGTCAATACCGCCTCCCGCGCCGTCGCGGCGAAAAGCTCCATCCCTGCGCTCGAAGGACTGCTGCTGACCTGCGGCGGCGAGAGCCTGACCGTTTCAGGCTACAACATGCAGACCGGCATCCGCACGAAGTTTGCCGCCGAGGTCGAGGAGTCCGGCGAGCTGGTCGTCAACGCGCGCCTGATCAGCGAGATCTTAAGAAGACTGCCCGACGACGTCGTGACCTTCACCGCAAACGACAAATTTTTGATCCACCTGACCTGCGGCGACGCGGATTTCGACATCATGGGCCTCTCCGCCGCCGATTTCCCCGAGCTGCCCGAGGTCGAGGAGAAGTACGCCGTCCAGATCGCCGAAAAGACGCTCAAGACCATGATCCAGCAGACGAGCTTCGCCGTTTCGACGAACGAGGCGCGCCCCGTGCATATGGGCTCGCTGTTCGAGGTATCTGCCGAGGGGCTGACCGTCGTCTCCGTCGACGGCTTCCGCCTTGCGCTTCGCAAGGAAGCACTTGAAAAGATCGAGGGCGGCGCGTTCTCGTTCGTCGCGCCCGGCACGGCGCTCAATGAGGTCGAGCGCATCTGCGAGGAGATCGACGAGGTCGTGACCATCACGCTCGGCCAGCGCCATATTCTCTTCGAGGTCGGTGAGACCGAGCTCATCTGCCGCCGCTTAGAGGGTGAATTCCTCGATTATAAGAACGCCATCCCGCGCAGAAACCCCATCAACGTCGTCGTCGACACGAAGACGATGCTCCAGAGCCTCGAGCGCGTGAGCGTCGTCATCAGTGAAAAGCTCAAGAGCCCCGTGCGCTGCCAGTTCGGCGAGGACAAGGTGACGATGTCCGCCAAGACCGCCAACGGCGACGCAAAGGACGTCTGCCGCATCGCGGGCGACGGTCAGGGGCTTGAGATCGGCTTCAACAACCGTTATCTGATGGACGCGCTGCGCTACGCGCCCGCCGACACCGTGAGAATGGAGCTCAACACCGGCATTTCGCCGGCCATCATTGTTCCCGTCGAGGGCGAAGAGAACTTCCTCTACATGGTGCTGCCCGTGCGCCTGAAGGCAAATTGAGACAAAAAACTGAATCCATATCGTATAAAATGGTACAACGATTTCTGATAGGAATCGCTTTGTAAAGGACTTTTTATGACTGACATTACCATCACCACGGAATTTATCAAATTGCAGGACCTCTTGAAGCTGGCGAATTTAGTCGGCACGGGCGGCGAGGCGAAGATCGTCATCCAGAACGGCGACGTTTCGGTCAACGGCGAGGTCTGCACGATGCGCGGCAAGAAGATCCGTCCGGGCGACACGGTCGCCTTCGACGGCAAAGAGCTGACGGTCTCCTATGCGAATTGACGCGTTGGCGCTGCGGAACTTTCGCAATTACGACGCGCTGAATGTCACGTTCGCGCCGGACTGCAACGTCATCGTCGGTGAGAACGCGCAGGGAAAAACGAACCTGCTCGAAGCCATCGTCTATCTCTCGTCCGCCCGTTCGCCGCGCGCGAGGGCGGAAAAAGAGCTCATTTCGTTCGGCAAGAGCGAATGCAGCATCAAGGCGAACGCGTTTGCGCGCAACCGAGATTTTCTGCTCGAGATCGCGCTCGCCGCGGGGAGAAGACGAAAAATTCTCATCAATAAGGTGCCCGTGAAAAAGGGGAGCGACCTCAGCGACGTGCTCGGCGCGGTCTACTTCTGTCCGGAGGATCTGCTGCTGATCCGCGACGGCGCGGCGGCGCGGCGCAAGTTCATGGACGACGCGCTCTGCCAACTGCGCGCGCGCTACGCGCAGGCGCTCAGCGACTATCACCGCGCCTACGAGCACAAAACGCGCATTCTGCGCGACAGCGAGGAGTATCCGTCGCTTCTTGATACTTTGCCGGAATTTGACATGCGCATGGCGCAGAGCGGCGCGGTCATCATCTACTACCGTGCGCGGTTCTGCGAGCGATTGAAGGAATATGCGGGCATCGCGCACCGCGAATGCTCCGGCGGCAGGGAAGAGCTGGGCGTCGAATACCAGACGGTTTCGACCATTTCAGACCCGCTCGCGCCAATTGAAACGATTTACGACCAGCTGCGCGCGCATCAGGCATCGCACGCGGCGGCGGAACGGGCATCAAGAATGTGCCTTTCCGGCCCGCATAAGGACGATATCGCCGTGACGATCGGCGGCGTGAACGCAAGGCAGTTTTCGTCTCAGGGCCAGACCCGCACGGCGGCGCTGGCGTTCAAGCTCGCCGAGCGGGAGATTTATCGCGAGATCACATCCCGCACACCGCTGTTATTGCTCGACGACGTGCTGTCCGAGCTGGACCCACGGCGGCAGGAATATGTGCTCAACCGCATCCTTGGCGGGCAGGTGTTTATCACGTGCTGTGAAGAGGATAGACTTGGAACCTTGCTCAGTGGCAAGGTGTTTCACATCTCGCAGGGAGCGGTAGTTTAGCCGCACCTATGCGGCTGGGAGATGCCGCCTGCGGGCGGCAAGACCACACCCCCCATTTTCTTTCCCGAGAAAGAAAACGGGCGGTGTGACCGTCCAAAAGAAAGGCGTTTAGATTGGCAGCCTCGATTTTGAACAACTCTTATGCCTCCGGAATGGAAATGTCTGCGCGCGGCGTTGCCGCGTTGAAGTTGCTATACGATTTGATTTGATCCTACTATCCGCTGCCGCTCTGCTGATCTTGTAGGAGTGCGCAGTAATCACCGTCTACTGGGAGACTTATCAATGCGGCGAGCGAAGCAATGCCGCATTCCGCACGCAGTCTGCCGCCAAGCAAACGTCACTCGCGCCTCACGACAGTAAGGCGCGGTTGAGAGTGGTGACGACTCGCAGAAGATTCATGGCGAAGCCATGTACACCGCACCCACACTGCGCAGCGCGTGCAGTTATTCAAGCTGCAAACCCGCAATGTCGGGGGTCGAGGGGGACTCCCCTCGCATTTCTCTTAGGGTTCCAAAGGGGGGATTCTCTTTGGAAAGAGAATCCCCCCTTTGACTGCGCACTCCCATGCCAATGGGAGACCACCCCGCGCCCTTTGGGCGCGATATCTGAGGAGGTACCATGTACCTGCACATCGGCAACAATGTCATGCTGCCAGAAAAGCACATCATCGGCGTCTTTGATCTCGAGATCACGTCGCAATCGAAGAGAACATCAGAATTTCTTAGGCGGGCGGAGGATGAAAGTCTGGTCATCGACGCCTGCGAGGACATTCCCAAGTCGTTTTTAGTGTGCGACCACCCGTATCACCCGCAATTGGTTTATTTATCCGAGCTTTCGAGCCAAACACTGCAAAAGAGAATGGAGGAGCAGACATGAAGATCCCCGTTGCTTTGACAATGCTGGCAAGTCCCTTTTCCCTTCCCCGCAATGAGCGCTGGATACTGCCCATCGCGCTCGGCTTTTTCACGCTGCTGACGGTGTATTTCACGTGGCGGCTCAAAACGGACGAGGGCGACAAGTGGCTCTTTCGGAAGAAAATGAAGGTGTCGGCGCTCTTCTGGCTTGCATGCGAAGTGCTCTGGCAGTTCCATGGTGCGGATTCGACGTTTCCCGTCGGGCCAATCACGGGCATTTTGTTTCTGTACCTAATGAGTCAGGCGCTGGTGTACGGTATTTACTGCGTGATTCAAAAGAAGAAAACAACAGCCGCGATGTAAGCGGCTTTCCCATCAAAATAGTGCTCGAGGCAGGGAGAAACGGGCCGGAAAGGGCTCCGACCCGGTTCTTCCTGCCTGATGACGAAAGGAGAACCCAAATGGCAGAAAATGAGATCCTGCAATCCACGGCGGTGGATGAAAACAACGACTATAACGCCTCGGAAATTCAAGTTCTCGAGGGGCTTGAGGCGGTGCGCAAGCGCCCGGGCATGTACATCGGCTCGACGTCGGTGAGCGGCCTGCACCACCTTGTCTATGAAATTGTGGATAACTCCATCGACGAAGCGCTTGCGGGCTACTGCACAGAGATCAAGGTGACGATCAACGAGGGCAACACCATCACCGTTGTGGATAACGGCCGCGGTATTCCGGTCGACATTCAGGCGCAGACGGGCCGTCCCGCGCTCGAGGTCGTCTACACCGTGCTGCACGCAGGCGGCAAGTTCGGCGGCGGAGGCTACAAGGTCTCCGGCGGTCTGCACGGCGTCGGCGCGAGCGTTGTCAACGCGCTGTCTGAATGGCTGACGGTGCAGGTGCACAAAAACGGCAACATCTACGAGATGAAATTCTCCCGCGGCAAGATCACGCAGGAGATGACCATCATCGGCTCGACCGACCACACGGGCACGACCGTTACGTTCAAGCCCGATCCCGAGATGTTCGAAGAACTCGAATACTCCTACGAAACGCTGCACACCCGCATGCGCGAGGAGGCGTTTCTGAACGCGGGTCTTCGCATCACCATCGAGGATAAGCGCCTTGAGAGTGAAGAAAAGCCCGAGAGCGAGCGCCGTGACTCGATGTGCTACGAGGGCGGTATCCGCGAATTCGTCACGTGGCTCAACAAGAAGAAAGAGCCGCTGCACAATAACGTCATCTATATGAGCGGCATGAGGGGCGATTCGTTCGCAGAATTGGCGCTCCAGTATGACGACGGCTATCAGGAAAATATCCTGTCGTTCGCCAACAACGTCCACACACCCGAAGGCGGCATGCACGAGACCGGCTTCAAGGCCGCGCTCACGCGCGTTTTGAATGCCTACGGCATCAAAAACGGCATCATCAAAGAGGGCGACAAAGTAAGCGGCGAAGACTGCCGCGAGGGCCTGACCTGCGTCATCTCCGTCAAGCTCACGAACGCGCAGTTCGAGGGCCAGACAAAGGCAAAGCTCGGAAATTCCGAGATCCGCACGCTGGTCGACGGCATCGTCTCCGACCGGCTGATGCAGTTCCTTGAGGAGAACCCCGTCGTGGCGCGCACAATCTTAGATAAGGCCATGACCGCCAACCGCGCGAGAGAGGCTGCGCGCAAGGCGCGCGAGTCCATCCGCCGCAAGAGCGCCCTCGGCGGCGCGGCGATGCCGGATAAGCTGCGCGACTGCAACGAAAATAACCCCGAGCTCACCGAGCTCTACATCGTAGAGGGCGACTCGGCAGGCGGCTCTGCCACCCAGGGACGCGACTCGCGCTTTCAGGCGATCCTGCCGCTCTGGGGCAAGATGCTCAACGTCGAAAAGGTGCGCGCCGACAAAATTTACGGCAACGACAAGCTCCAGCCCGTCATCATCGCGCTCGGCGCCGGCCTTGGCGAGGATTTCGATATCAATAAGCTCCGCTATCACAAGGTCATCATCATGGCGGATGCCGATGTCGATGGCTCGCACATCCGGACGCTGCTGTTGACGTTCTTCTTCCGCTATATGCGCCCGCTCATTGAAAACGGCTATGTCTATGCCGCGGTGCCGCCGCTTTTCAAGCTGACACGCGGCAAGACGACGCGCCTTGCCTTCACGCCGGAGGAGCGCGATCAATACTCCGCCGAGCTGCGCGGCGACAATCCGAACGCAAAGGTCGATATTTCGCGCTTCAAAGGTCTTGGTGAAATGAACCCGCATGAGCTGTGGGAGACGACCATGGACCCCGAAAAGCGCACACTCAAGCGCATCACGCTCGAGGACGCGGTGCTCGCCGACGAGACGTTCACGGTGCTGATGGGCGAGAAGGTCGAGCCGCGCAAGGAATTCATCGAACAGAACGCGAAATACGCGGTCAATCTGGACTTTTAAGAGAGGAGGACGAAGAAAATGGCACACAAAAACGTGGATTACAAACCCGAAGACATTCAATTCCCCAACCAAAAGATCGTGCAGAGCGAGCTCGTGCACGAGATGCAGTCCTCCTACATCGAATACGCGATGTCGGTCATCGTCGGGCGCGCGCTGCCCGATGTGCGCGACGGCTTGAAGCCTGTCCACCGCCGCATCCTGTACGCCATGTACGAAGACGGCCTGACGAGCGACAAGGCGTTCAAAAAGTCGGCGACCTGCGTCGGCGACGTGCTGGGCCGCTATCATCCGCACGGCGACGCGTCGGTGTACGACGCGCTCGTGCGTCTCGCGCAGGACTTCTCCATGCGCTATATGCTCGTCGATGGCCACGGCAACTTCGGTTCCATTGATGGCGACCCTCCGGCCGCCTACCGATACACCGAGGCCAGAATGTCGAAGATCGCGAACGAAATGCTGCGCGACATCGACAAGGAGACCGTCGATTGGGACCCGAACTTCGACGAGAGCCGCAAGGAGCCCCGCGTGCTGCCCGCGCGCTTCCCGAACCTGCTGGTCAACGGTTCTTCCGGTATCGCCGTCGGTATGGCGACGAACATCCCGCCGCACAACCTGACCGAGGTCATCAACGCCTGCGTCTGCGTGCTCGACAATCCCGAGGCGACGCTTTATGACCTGATGCAGCACGTCACGGGCCCCGACTTTCCGACCAAGGGCATCATTATGGGCCGCAGCGGCATCCGCGCGGCTTACGCCACGGGCCGCGGTAAGATCATCCTGCGCGCCCGCACGGAATTTGAAGAATTCGGCCGCGACCGCACGCGCATCATCGTCACCGAGCTTCCGTATCAAGTGAACAAGCGCATGCTCATCAAGAACATGGCCGACCAGGTGAACGACAAGCGTTTGGAGGGCATTTCCGACATCCGCGACGAGACCGACCGCACGGGTATGCGCATCGTCATTGAAGTCAAGCACGACGCGAACCCGCAGGTGGTCTTGAACCGCCTGTTCGCCCAGACGCAGCTTCAGACGAGCTTCGCCATCAACATGCTGGCGCTCGTCGACAACCAGAAGCAGCCGAAAATTCTGTCCCTGCGCCATATCATCGACGAGTATCTTACCTTCCAGGAAGAGCTCATCACGCGCAGAACGCAGTATGACCTCAAAAAGGCGCGCGAGCGCGAGCACCTGCTGCAAGGTCTTCTCATTGCGCAGGACAACATCGACGAGGTCATCCACATCATCCGCACGAGCTACGACGACGCGAAGGAAAAGCTGATGGAACGCTTCTCGCTCTCCGACGTGCAGGCGCAGGCCATCCTCGATATGCGCCTGAAGGCCTTGCAGGGTCTCGACCGCGAAAAGCTCCAGAACGAGTTTGACGAGCTGGAAAAGAAGATCGCCTATTTTGTCGAGCTCCTTTCGAACGAGACGATGCTCAAGGGCGTCCTCAAGGACGAGCTCATCGAAATTCGCGACAAGTATGGCGATGAGCGCAAGACCGAGATCCAGGAGGTCGAGGACGAGATCGACATTGAAGACCTCATCGAGGAGGAGCAGTGCGTCTTCACCCTGACCCGCAACGGCTACATCAAGCGCACGAGCGCGAGCGAGTACACCGCGCAGAGTAAGGGCGGCATGGGCAAGAAGGGCATCACCACCCGCGACGAGGACACGGTGGTCGACGTGTTCACCGCCTCGACCCACGACTATATCCTCTTCTTTACGGACACCGGCAAGGTGTACCGCAAGAAGGGCTATCAGATCCCCGAGAGCGGCAAGGCCGCCAAGGGTACAAACATCGTCAACATCATCCAGGTGGAGACGGGCGAGCGCGTGCAGGCGATGATCCACTTCCGCGACTTGAATGCCGAGAATCTGTTCCTCACCATGGTGACGCGCAACGGCACGGTGAAGAGATTGCCGGTCGAGACGCTCAAGAACCTGCGCAACAACGGCATCCGCGCGCTGAATCTCGACGAGGGCGACGAGCTGGTGAGCGTGCGCGAGACGGACGGCGAGCAGAAAATTCTGATCGCCACGCACGACGGTATGGCGGTCGTCTTTGACGAGACCGATGTCCGTGCGATGGGCCGCACGGCGGTCGGCGTGCGCGGCATCAAGCTGCGCGAGGGCGACTACGTCGTCGGCGCCGCCCGCGCCCAGGAGGGCAAGGAAGTCCTGACCATCACCGAAAAGGGCTACGGCAAGAAGACGCCGGTCGAGGAGTACCGCATCACGAACCGCGGCGGCCTCGGCATCAAGAACTACATGGTGACCGAGAAGACCGGCGGCATCGTCGGCGTCAAGGTCGTGGACGGCAGCGAGGATCTGCTGCTCGTCACGCGCGCGGGCATCCTCATCCGCACACCGGTGGAGGCCATCCGCACAACAGGCCGCGCCACGCAGGGCGTGATCGTCATGCGCTTCAAGGAAGAGGGAGACAGCGTCATTTCCATGGCGCTCACAGAGCATGAGGAGGATGACGAGGTGTAAGGCCTCGGCCCTCTTTTCCGCGCGTCGCGCGGAGGGGTGGCAGCGCCTTTGGCGCTGCACGGGAAAGGGGGCCATTCTCTCACGTGAGAGAATGGCCCCCTTGGACCCCCAAGAGAACGCAAGGGGCCTTGCCCCTTGACCCCGCACATTGCGGGTTTGCAGCTTGAATGACTGCACGCGCTGCGCATTGCACAGCCGTTGGCAGCTCTGCTGCCTTACGGATGTGGCATACCCCTTGCGGGTAATCAGGTGCGGTGTACATGGCTTCGCCATGAATCCCTGCGAGTCGCGACCTGACAGCAACCGCGCCTTACTGTCGTGAGGCGCGAGTGACGGTAGCCCGGCGGCAGACTGCTTGCGAAATAGCGGCATTGCTTCGCTCGCCGCATTGATTAGAGCAGAAGAGAAGAAAGACTGCCGAGCTTTAGGCCGACACACAGGCCGCAGCGAAAAGAAGCGTCGCGCTCAAGACCGATAATGTCAGAGCGATTGTCCTGTAATTTTTTGAAGAGAACGGACTGTTCGGTGTTAAGCATGGCGAGCAATTCAAGATACTGTGAATTGTAATAGGACAAGGATGCCCGATAATCGTCGAGTTCGTCCTTTGACAAAAAGTGTTCCGGATGTTCGCCATATCCGGCACGGAACAGGGATTCGTAAAGATGCAGCATACAATAACCTTAACAAGAAACGAAGTTTTCTTCATGTTTCCTTTATTGCAACACGAAGAAAACTTCATGTCAACAGGAAACAGAAATGAATTTTCCCGAATATATCTTAAAACTGAGACAGGAGCGCGGGCTAAAACAAAGCGATGTTGCGTCGTCGATCGGTGTGACCGTCCGCGCTTATCAGGCGTATGAATACGGAAAAAGTGAACCGCGGATGTCGACGCTCATTGCGCTGGCCGATTTTTATGATCTTTCACTGGACGAATTGGTCTGCCGAAAGGCAGAACACGGTGTGTAACACCAAACTTGCGGAAAAACTCTGCATGTAAACTTGAATTTGCTGGAAAGAAACGCTTCTGTCCACTATAATGAAGTACAGTAGTATATCCGAAATAGACGGAAATTGATGGAGACTGCCGATACGCAGGCAGAGCGACAGCGGAGATAGAAGCAAACCAAGTCGTTTAGATACGACACTTGGCAGGCAGTGCAATCCGCAGGCAAAAAGGATGTTCAAGGGAAGACATACAATGCAGACGCCTTTCTTTTGGACGGTCACACCGCCCGTTTTCTTTCTCGGGAAAGAAAATGGGGGGTGTGCTATGCAGCAGCGTGACGCGCTGCATTTCCTTTGAAAGAGAAAAGAAAATAAAGGGAGGTCACCATGAGAAGAAACATCCACTATAAGCCCAGCAAAAGCGCGAGCATTCTGTCGGGCGTCATCGCGTGCGCGATGGGCGTGTTCGGCCTGTTTACCATTCCGAGCATCGGCGCGATGATCGGCTTCAAGGCCATCTGGTGCCTGATGGCCTTCGGCATGGGCATCTACAATTTCCTGCTCGCGGCGGGCGTTGTGAAGTACAACGGCGGCTATGAGATCACCGACGAGACGGACGACGGTGCAAAGGAAAGAAAATCCGATGCGGAGGTGCGGCTCGAGGAGTTGCAGACCCTTTACGACCGCAGACTCATTACGGAAGAGGAGTATCAGGAAAAACGCAGGGACATTCTGGACCGGCTGTAAGAGAAAGGAGCGCGGACAATGGGAGAAGTTTTGATCCTTATTATCATCGCACTTGTCTGGTGGTTTAAGGCGGCTGTCGCCAACGAGGACAAAAAGGTCAATGATCGGGAAACGGGCAGCATTTCGGCATCGCCCGACGAGCTCATCAAAAAGGCAAAGCGCACAGCCGAGGATCTTGATGCGCTGCGCGGGCAGACGGAAAAAAAGCGCCCGAGCCCGACAGAGATCAAGGCGCTCCACAAGCAGCACCGCGCCGACGAGTGGGAGAGAAACGAGCAGCGCCACGCCGATGAGCGCGCACACAGCGAAAAGCGCTGGGAGATCGCGCGCAGGAAGCAGGCCGACAGCGGCGAGGTGCATTCTGTCCACATGGACAGCTGCGAGGACCGGCTTGAGAGTTTGAAGGTCTTATATGACGCGGGCATTCTGGACCGCGAGGAATACGCCCAGCGCGTCGCGCGCGTCAAGCGTCAGCACGCGCAGAGCGGCAGTTATTGAGCAAAAAAGGAAGCGAACACACCATGTATGACGAACTGACACAGGTCGACATTGACAAGATGAAGGCAGAGCTGGAGCACCGCCGTTTGGAGCTTCGCCCCAAGCTCATCGAGGATGTGCAGACGGCGCGCGCGTTCGGCGACTTGAGCGAAAACTACGAGTACAAGGTCGCCAAGCAGGAGAAAAACCGCAACGAGAGCCGCATCCGTTACTTGGAGCGCATGATCGCGACGGCGAAGGTCATCGAAGTGAACGAAAAAGAGGGCACCGTCGGCCTTTTTGACCACGTGGCGCTCTATAACGAAAAACTGGGGAAAGAGCAGAACATCCAGCTCGTGACCACCCTGCGGCAGAACGCGCTCAAGGGCCTCATCAGCAAGGAATCGCCCGTCGGCAAGGCCATCCTGGGGAAAAAGGTCGGCGACCGCGTCGAGATCGTCGTCTCGCCGGAAATGAAGTACACGGTCGAAATTCGTTCGATCACGCCGGGCGAGGACGATGCATCGCTCGAGATCAGCTCTTATTGAGGAAACGCATGAAACAGGTCATTATCTATACCGACGGCGCGTGCTCGGGCAACCCCGGCCCCGGCGGCTGGGGCGCGGTGCTCAAATACGGCGCGCACGAGCGCGAGCTCTCCGGCGGCGAGGCGAGCACGACGAACAACCGCATGGAGCTCACCGCCGTCATCGAGGCGCTGCGGCTCTTAAAAGAGCCGTGCGTCGTGGAACTCTATTCCGACTCGCGCTACGTCATCGACGCGCTGGAAAAGCGCTGGGTCTACGGCTGGAAGCAGCGCGGCTGGGTCAAAAGCGACAAAAAGCCCGCGCTGAACGTCGATTTGTGGGAGCAGCTCTTGTCCCTCATCGCCCGGCACGAAATGCACTACCACTGGGTCAAAGGCCACGCGGAGAATGAGTACAACAACCGCTGCGACGAGATGGCTGTTAATGAGTGGCACAAGTTTAAGTAAGAGATAGCGTGGCCTTTCGCCGGAAGTCCGGCGGCGCGAGCGGCGGATTCACTTCGCCGCCGCAAGACATGGAATAAAACAGGGCTCCCGCGCGGCCTGCCGCGTGGGAAAATAATGCCGCGACGGTGAATCATTTTAAGTAAGAATAAAACCAACGACAATTACAGAAAGAAGGTTGATTCCGGAGAAGACGGTTGGAAAGCTCAGGCAGGGCTGGGGCAGCATTTGCTTCCTTTTAGCGCCCTGGTGGAAGTACGGCAAGACCTTAATGGTCGGCTCGTTTATCTCATCGGTGCTGTTTGTGCCGGCGGCGGGGTATTTTTCCGCGACGCTGGCGCAGGCGGTGATCGAAATGATCGAAGCGGGAAAGCCGTTTGAAGCGGCATTTTTGACGGGCCTGACATACCTTTTGCTCGCGCTGGCGCTCAATCTGCTCCACGCGGTGTACGAGGATTTTTACCTCCGGTGGAAAAAGCAGGAGATCGAGGGGACGATCGAGCGGTCGATCTACGAAAAAGCCCTGATGGTCGACTACCGGCACTTTGACGATCCGAGCTATTTCGACAGCTACAAGCTAACGACGGAGAAATTTGCCTCGCAGTCGTCGGAGACGCTGCAAAATCTCTTCTCGCTTTTGAGCGGCGTCGCGAAATGCATTGTCTACGGCGCGCTGATCGCGTCGCAGGGCGTTGCGCTGCTGCTCATCGTTCTGGGCTGCTCTGCGTTTGTCGCGTATGCGCAAATTTACTGGAGCAGGGTGTCCGTGGAGCGTGAGACGGCCATGGTCAACGACCAGCGGAAGGCTGACTATCTGCGGCGGCTGTTTTTTGACCATACGGCGGTCGCCGACCTGCGCGCGTCAAACATCAAAAAGCCGCTTTTTTCGCTGTTCGACGGCTCTGTGAAGAGCAGGGCCGCAATCTATCGAAAATACGGCGCAAAGGAATTTTTGATTGACCTCCTGGTAAACCTCGCGCAGCTCGGCACGACGTTTGCCGTGCCCGTCTATGTCGCGTGGGGCGTGATGTCTGGCAATATCGGCGGCATTGGCGTCTATGCGACGCTGATCGCCTCGTCGCTCGCGCTCAAGGAGGCGCTCAACGCGCTCGGCTGGTGGAGCTCGCAGGTCGCCTTAGGCGTTGCCTACGCGCAGAAGGTGCAGCGCTTTTTCGACACAGATTCGACCATCGAAGCGTCGACAGACGGCGAAAAAGCGTCAGACGGCCCGTTTTCCGTCCGATTCGACCATGTGTCCTACCGCTACGGCGGCAGCGATGAGTTTGCCATCTGTGATCTGAGTCTTGCCATCGCGCCCGGAGAAAAGATCGCCATCGTCGGCGAAAATGGCGCGGGGAAGACGACGCTCACAAAGCTCCTGCTCCGCCTGTACGACGCGGACGGAGGAACGGTGCAGATCAACGGCCGCCCAATTGCGGACTATGACGTGAGCACGCTGCGCGGCAGGATCGGCATCGCGTTTCAGCAGTCCCGCCTGTACGCGCTGTCTGTCCGCGAAAATATGACGGCCTACGCCGACGCGGACGATGCGCGACTCAAATCCTGCCTTGCGGAGGTCGGCCTGCGGCTTTCTCTGGACGCGCAGGTCACGAAGGAGTTCGACGAAAACGGCGCGGTGCTCTCGGGCGGAGACGCGCAGCGCCTATGCCTGACGCGGCTGCTGCACAGCGAATTTGGGCTGCTCATCCTCGACGAGCCGTCCAGCGCGCTGGATCCGATCGCCGAGTACCGCATCGCAAAGCTGATTTTCGACCGCTCGCCGACGACCACCGTTATGGTCGCGCACCGGCTCTCCACGGTCGTGGACGCGGATCGAATTTATCTTCTCTCCGATGGAAGAATCATAGAATCCGGCACGCACGCGGAGCTGATGGCGCAGAACGGCAAATATCGGGAAATGTTTTTAAAGCAGGCCGAAGGGTACTTGAAAGCTTAGCGGAAGTGTGGTACAACAAAAGCAAATTTTTTCTCAGCAGGGAGGGGAGCCTTCCCGCTTTGCTGAAGTAATATGAAGGAGCAAAAGACTATGGCAGAATTCAACGCAAAGCAGCAGCTTCCGGGCCTTCTCGACTGGATGCGCGCGCAGATGAAGGCCTGCGGAGGCAAGACCGCCGTCATCGGCATTTCGGGCGGCAAGGACAGCTCCGTCACGGCGGCGCTGAGCGTGGCGGCCTACGGTCGCGAGAATGTCGTCGGTGTGCTGATGCCCGACGGCGTGCAGCCGGACATCGACTATTCCAACGGCCTTGTCGACGTGCTGAACATCCGCCACTACACGTTCAATATTCACGGCGGCACGAGCGGCATTCTCGACGAGATGGCGCGCGTGGGCATCGACGCGAGCCGCCAGACGAAGGTGAACCTGCCGTCCCGCATCCGCATGGCGACGCTGTACGCCATCGCGCAGAGCGAGGAGGGCGGCATCGTCATCAATACCTCGAACCTCTCCGAGGACTGGGTCGGCTACTGCACGATCTACGGCGACAGCGCGGGCGCGTTCTCGCCGCTCGGCATGTACACGACCGAGGAGGTCATCGCGCTGGGCGCAGAGCTGGGTCTGCCCGAGCGCTTCCTCATCAAGCCGCCGTCCGACGGCCTGACCGGCAAGACGGACGAGGACAACCTCGGCTTTACCTACCACGCGGTGAACGAGTACATCCGCAAGGGCGAGGTCGCCCCCGCCATCAAGGAGCAGATCGACCGCAAGCACAAGGTGTCGAGATTCAAGTTCCAGACGCTTCCGGTGTATCAGAACGGGCTGCCGATTGTCCTGCCGGAGGAGACGGATTATTATAATCCTAACAAAAAGTAAGCAGCGCGCAGCGCTGCACCTTAGTCCCTGCGTGCCGCAGGGGTGCGAACAAAGGGGGTCATTCTCTCACGTGAGAGAACGGCCCCCTTTAAATCCCCCAAGAGAACGCGAGGGGTCTTGCCCCTCGACCCCGCTACATTGCGAGATTGAGGCTCGAAGAGCTGCGCGGCCTGCGGAATCGGGTGCGGTGTACGTGGCTTTGCCACGAGTCTCTGCGAGTCGTTAGCGGTATCAACCGCGCCTTACTATCGTGAGGCGCGTGTGACGGAAGAAGGGCGGCAGACTGCCTGCGGGGGCGGCATTGCTGCGCTCGCCGCGCTCAGGGCTGCTCCTTTTTTAGTCCTTCGCTGAGTCGGTACTGTTGATGGGTTCGTCGGGAATGATATCTTGCGCGATGATTTGCTCTTCTGCGTCCAGCAGTGCCTTTTTCAGGACTTCGCGGGCAAGGATGCCTTTGCCCTCGTCGTAGAGATCAATGGCCTCGCTCATGCTGCGCACCATGCCGTGGTAAAGGTTTCGATAAGTTGTCATTTTATTTCCTCCTTTTGTGCGTCATTGTTGCGTCACTTTTTCTTTTTAGTATAATTTGACGCTAAAATTTTGTCAATACTTCGTCACGGAGGTTGGCAAATGGATTCAAAAAGTCGTTACACCCTGCGCACTGATCCGGTGCTGCTGGAAAAGCTCGGATATATCGCTGAATACGAGGGACGCACCAAAAACCGTGAACTGGAGCAGATGATCAAGCGCCGCATCGCAGCTTTCGAGCAGGAGCACGGTGAGATTCCCATAGAAGAAAACGACCGCTGACGCGGTCGTTTTTTGCCCCCGTCCCGCGGCGAGCGCAGCAATGCCGCCAGCAGGCAGTCCGCCGCCGTGCTATCGTCACTCGCGCCTCACGAAGTAAGGCGCGGTTGCGAGTGGTGACGAAACGTAGGGACCCGTGGCGAAGCCACGTACACCGTACCCGATTCCGCAGGCCGCGTAGCTCTTCAAGCCTAAAACTGCCAATGCAGCGGGGTCGAGGGGGAAGGCCCCTCGTCCTTTCTCTCGGGGGTCCAAGGGGGATACTCTCTTTCTCGAAAGAGAGTATCCCCCTTCTCCGTGCAGCGCCACTGGCGCTGCTTTCCCGGTTCCGCGCATCGCGCGGATAAGCCAGTGCCCCTTTGGGCACAAAAAAAGAGCCATCCGAAAGGATGGCTCTCATTTTCGCTCGATTAGCCAACGCTGTTGAGCTTCAGGGTCAGCGCGCTCTTCTTGTGCGCGGCGTTATTCTTGTGCAGAATACCCTTAGCAGCAGCCTTATCGACAGACTTCACTGCGACCTTGTAAGCGCTCTCGGCCTCGGTGCGATTGCCTTCAGCGGCAGCCGCCTCGAACTTCTTGAGTGCGGTCTTCAGTGCGGACTTGTCGGCCTTGTTGCGCTCATTACGCACACCAGACACCTGAACGCGCTTCTTGGCAGACTTAATATTCGGCAAACCAAACACCTCCTCCGGTTGGAATTCGCGCCGGCGGACAAAAAATCCACCGTGCAGAATGGTATTTTAGCAAAGAATGCAAGAAATTGCAAGTATTTTTTCGAAATTTTCTGATTTTTTTGTATGACACAAAACTTTGTGGATAAAATAGGGAAAGAAAACAAGATTTAGTAAAAGGAGAGAGGCAGAATGCTCCAATACCGCACCGATCTTGCCATGGAGGCGCACGAGCTGCTCTGCGCGAAAAGCCGCGCGCAGACGCTCTCCGGCGTGGACAGCCGGACGGTTTTTCGCCGCGGGTGCAGCGTGACGAGCGTGCGCATCGACACCGAGGGCGCGGCGCGCCAGCTCGGCAAGCCCCGCGGGCGGTATGTGACGCTCGACCTCTCGCCCCTGCAAAAAAACGCGGACGATGTGCTCGAGCGCGCGTCGCGCGCCGTGGGGGCGGAGCTTCGGGCGCTGCTCGGCGAGAATGTGAAAAGCGTGCTCGTCGCGGGACTCGGCAACGCGAGCATGACGCCGGACGCCATCGGGCCGAGGAGTGCGGAGCACGTGCTCGTGACGCGCCACCTGCGGCAAAACGGCGCGTTTTCCGCATTTTGCTCTGTCAGCGTGCTGACACCGGGGGTTTTGGGCCGGACGGGCATTGAGGCGATGGAGACGCTGCGCGGCACGGTGCGCGCGGTGCAGCCCGACGCGGTCATCGCGATCGACGCGCTCGCGTCCCGCTCGCTCATGCGGCTCTGCTCCACGGTGCAGCTCTCTGACACGGGCATCGTCCCAGGCAGCGGCGTGGGCAATCACAGGTGTCCCCTCAGCCGCGACACGCTCGGCGTGCCGGTCTACGCCATCGGCGTTCCCACGGTCGTCGACGCGGCGACGCTGACGCTCGACGTGCTCGAAGAGGCCGGAAAGTCGGACGTCGATCCCGCCACCCTGCGCGGCCACGAGACCGTTATGGTCACGACGCGCGACATCGACGCGCAGATCCGCGAGCTCGCCCGCGTCATCGGCTACGGCATCGACCTTGCGCTCCAGCCGCTCGATTTTTCCGAGCTCTGTGCGCTCATGGGCTGAAAATGTGCAAAATTTCCGGTGGTATTCATAATTTGTTTACAACCGATTCAAACTTTAGCCAAGATTGACTGGTATCTTAATACTTGCAAAGGGGAACTCCCCCCGATGTGATTTTCTCCCTCCTAAAAATACACACACAACACAGCAAGAAGCCCTCGCCTCTCCCGGCGGGGGCTTTTTGTTTCCTTTTTCTCTTTTTCGCACAAGTGCAAAGGAAGCTGCGGCACTGGTGCCGCGGGGAGAGCAGCGCTTAGCGCTGCACGGATAAAGGGGGATACTCTCTTTCTCGAAAGAGAGTATCCCCCTTGAACCCCCGAGAGAAAGGACGAGGGGTCTTGCCCCTCGACCCCGCACATTGGCAGATCGGCACTTGAAGAGCTGCGCGGCCTGCGGAATCGGGTGCGGTGTACGTGGCTTCGCCACGAATCTTCTGCTATTCGTTGCCGATATCAACCGCGCCCTACTCCGTGGGGCGCGAGTGACGGTAGTACGGCGGCAGACTGCGTGCGGGCGACATTGCTTCGCTCGCCGCAGGTGGGATTGCTGCTTTTCTATTTCAACAGTGTTCTTTTCTGTGAACGGTCCGCAGCTTATGGAAATACGCGCCGGACAGCTGCGAGATTTGGCATAAATAAGGCAGATAAAAACAAAGCCCGCACTGTCGCTTGACAGCGCGGGAGAATTTGCTATAATGGACGTAGAAAGGGCGCTGCGACAAGCGGTTAGCCCGGGAAGTTAGGAAGACTCAAAATGAGAAACCGTCACTTGGCCGAGTGGCGGTTTTCGCTTTTTATACGGATCGTGACCACATATCCAAGGATATGTAACGTGATCGTAATAGGCATATCTACCACCTCCTCTCGGAGGATGTAGCCAACCGCCTGCCGTTCGTGCAGCGCCTTGTTATTACCGTATCATAAGTTCCGACAAATTGCAACATTTGTTTCATCCAACGCGCGGTGAGTGCAGCAATGCCGCGCCCGCAAGATGTCTGCCGCCGTGCTCCCGTCACACGCGTCTCACGGTAGTAAGGCGCGGTTGATACCGGTAACGACTCGCAAGGACTCGTGGCGAAGCCACGTACACCGCACCTGATTCGGCAAGCATTGTAGCTCTTCAAGCAAGAGACTGTCAATGTAAGCGGGGTCGAGGGGCAAGACCCCCTCGTCTTTTTCTCGGGGGTTCAAGGGGGATACTCTCTTTCGAGAAAGAGAGTATCCCCCTTACTGCGCACCCTGCGGCACGCAGGGAACAAAGTGCAGAGCACCGCGCTGCCAAAAATCCTGCCTTTCAGCAAAGAAAAAAGAACGCCTCTTCCGAGGCGTTCTTCTTATTTTTGCATAAGTAAAATTTACAGATACTTCTGCATGCCGTCGGTGGCAAGGGCGGGGTCGCCGGAGACGGAGATGGTGAACTTGACGCCGGTGGCGTTGCTGAAGCGCTCGAGCTCGTTCAGGAAATCGTCGGCCGCCTGGTTGCACTCGCCGCCGGTGATCTTGAACAGGTTGTCGATGAAGATGTGGGAAATATCATAATTGCCCGCGTACAGGCCGAACAGGAAGCCGCGCAGGGCCTCGTAGTTGGACAGGTCGTACTCGTAGGCAGAGATCAGACGAACGTGATAGTGCAGGTCAAAGGTCATGGTTGACTTTGCCTCGACGCAGACGACGCTGCCGTTATCCTCCTGCGCAGTGGTATTGATCATTTCGATCAGCTTCTTGGTCTTACCGGTGCCCTTTTCACCCATGATGAGTCTGACCATAGAAATCACTCCTTTCAATAGATCCCCGCCTCTTTTGCGGGGGATGGTCTTTCTGATGGCATCAGCATAGCATAAATGAAACAAATTTGCAATGCTGAATGGAAAGTTTCAGGTTTATTCAAAAAATTCAGCGCAGGCGCTTACGCAGCTCCTCGCCCATTTCCTCGTATCCGGGCTTGCCGAGCAGCGCGAACATGTTCTTTTTATAGGCCTCCACGCCCGGCTGGTCGAAGGGGTTGACGCCGAGGAGGTATCCGCTCAGCCCGCAGGCGTATTCAAAGAAGTAAATGAGCTGGCCCATCGTGCGGGCGTTGTTCTCATCGAGGTTCAAAATGATGTTCGGCACGCCGCCCTCGACATGGGCGAGCAGCGTCCCGTCCATGGCCTGACGGTTGATGAAGTCCATCGTCTTTCCCGCAAGGAAGTTGAGCCCGTCGCCATTCGCTTCGTCAAAGGGGACGACCATCTGCTGCTCCGCGGGCGCAAAGCGCACAACGGTCTCCATCAGCATGCGCTCGCCCTGCTGGATGTACTGGCCCATCGAGTGGAGGTCGGCGGTGAAGTCGACGCTCGCGGGGAAGAGGCCCTTTTCCTCCTTGCCCTCGCTCTCGCCGTAGAGCTGCTTCCACCACTCGGCCATGAAGCGGAACGCGGGCTCGAAGCACGCGAGAAGCTCCACCTTCTTGCCCTGACGGTAGAGCTCGTGGCGCATGGCGGCGTACTGCCACGCGGGATTGCTGTAATCGTTTTTCGCGCAGAGCGACATCATCTCCTGCGCACCGCCCATGAGTTCATCCAGATCAACGCCGGCGACGGCGATGGGGAGAAGGCCCACGGCGGTGAGCACGCTGTAGCGTCCGCCGATGTTGTCGGGCACGACGAATTCCTCGTATCCCTCCTGATCGGCGAGGGACTTGAGCGCGCCTTTGTGCGCGTCGGTCGTGGCGTAGATGCGCTTCGCGGCTTCGGCCTTGCCGTATTTCTTTTCGAGCTTTTCGCGGAAGAAGCGGAACGCGACGGCGGGCTCGGTCGTCGTGCCGGACTTCGAGATGACGTTGACGGAGAAATCGTCGTCGCCGATGAGCTCCGCCACCTCGCGCAGCGCGTCGGAGGAGAGGCCGTTGCCGATAAAGTAGATGTTCGGCGTGGACTTCTTCTTTAAGTTATAGTTCGGGGAGCAGAGGCATTCGATGACGCCGCGCGCGCCGAGATAGCTGCCGCCGATGCCGATGACGACGAGCGCCTTGGAATCGCCCTGAATCTTCTTCGCCGCGGCGAGGATGCGGGCGTACTCATCCTTGTCATAGTCGCGCGGGAGCGTGACCCAGCCGATGAAATCAGAGCCCTTTCCGCCGCCGTTTTGCAGCCAGCCCGCCGCGCGCTCGAGACGCGGGCGCAGCGCCGCTTCATACGGCAACGAGAGAAACGATACGGCATGGGATACGTCGATAGACAGCATAAAAATGGCCTCCTGCGATCAAAAATTCTTGCTTGCATTGTAGCACACGACAAAAAAAGAAACAAGCGCAAAGCGGGGAAAAACGGGAGGCAAACACCGCGCTGCCGTCCAGAAACCGTGAAAACTGTGGAAAGCGGCAAAAAACGATTCGCTTTACCGCTCCATCTTTGTAAAGTGCGTGTATTTACTGTCACACATTATTGTGTTATCGTGTTACCACACTAAATCGAACGGCCAAGCGCCGGAACTTACAGGAGGAAGAAACGATGAAAAAATTCTTAGCCATGGCGCTTGCCGCCGTGATGGTACTGGCCCTTGCCGCCTGCGGCAGCAAGAACGACACCGCCGACGATACCGGTGATGCGCAGGACGCGCAGGGCGGCGAGACGCAAAAGCTGATCGTCGGCTTTGATGCCGAGTTCCCGCCGTTCGGCTTCATCGCCGCCGACGGTAGCTACGACGGCTTTGATCTCGCAATGGCCAAGGAGCTGTGCGCGCGCCTCGGCTGGGAGTACGAGGCCGTGGCCATCGACTGGAACAGCAAGGACGCCGAGCTTTCGAGCGGCACGATCAACTGCATCTGGAACGGCTTCACCTACACCGGCCGCGAAAATGACTACACGTTCTCCGACCCCTATGTGGATAACTCCATCGTGATGGTCGTGAAGGCCGACAGCGGCATCACCTCGCTCGCGGACCTCGCCGGTAAGAGCGTGATGGCGCAGGCCGCGTCCTCCGCGGTCGACGCGATCAACGAAAACGAGGACTTCAAGGCGTCGCTCAAGGAGGTCGTGGAGCTGGGCGACTACAACATGGGCTTTATGGACCTCGCCCAGGGCACGGTGGACGCCGTGGCCGCTGACCTCGGCGTTGCGCAGTATCAGATCGCGAACAACGACGGCGACTATGTCATCCTTGACGAGCCCCTCTCCACCGAGCAGTACGCCATCGGCTTCCTCAAGGGCAACACCGAGCTGCGCGACGCGGTGAACGCCGAGCTTCTCAAGATGGCCGAGGACGGCACCATGCTGGAGATCGCGCAGAAGTACGTCGATCAGGGTCTCGTGCTCGACAGCCTGTGCCTTATCAACAAGTAAAAACGATCACTTCGGGCGACTGTAAAAACCAATTATAACTCATAGGCGCCCATCCTCTTCTCAGGGAGGGAGCGGGGGCTTTCGCCCCCGCTTTTTCCCGCTTATGACCGAATAAGGGAGAATCATTCCATGACTGTATCCACGATGCTTTCGCTATTATCCGAGGGCTTTGTCACATCGCTTTTGATCTTCGTACTGACGCTGCTATTCTCGATGCCGCTGGGCCTTGCGGTGATGTTTGGCCGCCGCAGCAGATTGACGCCGCTGCGCGGCTTCATCAAGGCGTATATCTCCATCATGCGCGGAACGCCGCTGATGCTGCAGCTGATGGTCGTCTTCTACGGGCCGAAGCTCCTGCTTGGCGTAACGGTGCCGGGCAACTGGCGCTTCACGGCGGTCATCGTCGCGTTCGTCATCAACTATGCGGCGTATTTTGCCGAGATCTACCGCGGCGGCATCGAGTCCATCCCGCGCGGGCAGTATGAGGCCGCGCAGGTGCTGGGCTACACCAAGGCGCAGACGTTTTTCAAGATCATCCTGCCGCAGATGGTCAAGCGCGTCATCCCTGCGGTGACGAACGAGGTCATCACGCTCGTCAAGGACACGTCGCTCGCGTCCGTCATCGGCACGGTGGAGATGTTCACGCGCGCCAAGCAGATCGTTGCCTCGCCGAATACGCCGGGTATGCTGGCGCTGGTGGCGGCGGGTGCCTTCTACTATGTCTTCAACTATGTGGTCGCCTTCGCCATGGAAAAATGGGAGCAGGCGCTGCGCTATTACCGCTAAAGGGAGGGGAGCGCAATGGCAGTTTTTGAAATGCAGAACGCTAAAAAGGCGTTCGGCTTGCTCGAGGTCTTAAAGGGCGTGTCGCTCAAGGTGGAAAAGGGCGAGGTCGTGTCGATCATCGGTCCCTCGGGCGGCGGCAAGTCGACGATGCTGCGCTGCGCGACGCTGCTTGAAACGATGGACTCCGGCACGCTCGCGTATGGCGAAAACGTCGCCGCGCGCGAGGAAAACGGCAAAGGCGTCTACGCCGGAAAAGCCGCGCTCGCGCAGGTGCGGCGGCAGTTCGGGCTGGTGTTCCAGCAGTTTGACCTCTTCCCGCACTACACAGTGCTGAAAAACGTCTGCGACGCGCCAATCTCGGTGCAAAAGCGCGATAGAGCCGAGGTCGAGGCCGAGGCGATGGCGCTGCTCGACAAAATGGGACTAAAAGGCAAGGAAAACGCCTATCCCTATCAGCTCTCGGGCGGGCAGCAGCAGCGCGTGGCCATCGCCCGCGCGCTCGCGATGAAGCCGGAAATTCTCTTTTTCGACGAGCCGACCTCCGCGCTCGACCCGCTTTTGACCGGCGAGGTGCTGCGCGTCATCCGCTCTCTTGCCGACGAGCACATGACGATGGTCATCGTGACGCACGAGATGCCCTTTGCCCGCGCCGTGAGCGACCGCGTCGTGTTTTTAGACGGCGGCGTCATCGTGGAGCAGGGCAGCCCCGAACAGGTCTTCGAAAACCCGCAGCAGGAGCGAACCAAGGAATTCTTGCAGTCTTACCACGAGACGAGCAGCGCTCAGGCGTAGTAATTCACGAGCAGGTCGACGACCGCGCCGTAGCTCTGCGTGCCGAGTTCATCGCCGTAGGATTTGATCATCTTATCGTTGAGCGACTGGGTGACGGTGGCCGTGAGGCCCTTGTACTGCGCCCAGTAGGCGCTGTTGTAGCGCAGATCGAGTACGATCTCGTCGGGTAAGCTGTCGCGAATCTGCTGCCATGCGTCGGGGTCGACGCGGTACAGCGCGTTGCCGAGGTGAATGTAGCCGAGCATCCAGCCCGCATAGTTGTAGTTTGCGTCGTCGCAGCGCGTGCAGGCGAGGACCGCGAGGAAGTTGCTTTGCTGCTCGGACGTGATGCCGCGCTGATGCGAGAGCTCGTGCGCGCAGGTCGAGGCCAGCAGCATCGCGGGCGAGTCCATGTTCACGTTTGACTCGCCCGTGAACGGAAAGTAGAAGCCCGTGAAGTTCATCGCGCTCATGATCTTCGAAAAGAAAATGCCCTTGGGCTTCTGGTCCGGCATGTCGAGGAACGGAAATTCGTCGTACAGGCAGTCGTACACCGTGTCGGCGTAGTTAAGAATCTCCTGCCGGTCGGCGGTGAAGAGGCCGTTTTCGTCGCGCGCGATGTGCATCGACGCCTCGGCGAGATGGTCCGCGAAATACTGCGTGACGCGCACTAAGTCTTCATACGTGACGGGCTCGGGCGAAAGGCCGCTTCTGTCGCAGAAGTCGTCCGCGTAATAGTTCGCGCCCCAGAGAAGCGAGAACGCGGCGCAGACCGTGAGAAACAAGTCGAGCACGAAGAGCGCGCAGCGGTACGCGGCGCGCCCTTTTTGGCGCGACTTTATAAGATAGCGTACCATCAGCACGAGCAGCACGACCGCCGTGACCGCCGCGAGCACGTACAGAAGCTCCGCGACCGAAAACGGCAGCGCCGCGCACACGCGGCCCAGAAACTGCTCGAAGGGCAGCGTGACCGAATAGACCCAGAAATTGACGGCCGCGCGGTTTCCGCGGATAAGATAGAAAAGCACAAGGACTGCGCCGCAGGCGAAAAGCCAGCGGTGCAGTCCTTTGTTGTCACGGTACAGGGTTTTCATGGGGAGATCAGTCCTTTTTTTCATCCGGAGAGGCGAGCGGCGCGGGGGCGAACATCGCGTCGTCCGTCACGCCCTTTTTCGTGAGGCTGCGGTTCGTGAACCAGTTCACAAGCGAGCTGATGCACGCGAAGATCGGAACGCCGAGGAACATACCCAGCACGCCGCCGAAGCCACCGCCGACCACGATGGCCACGATGACCCAGAAGCTCGAAATGCCGGTGGATTTGCCGAGGATCTTCGGCCCCAGAATATTGCCGTCAAACTGCTGCAATGCGATGATGAAGAGAATGAAATAAAGGCACTGCTTGGGGCTGACGAGCAGGATGAGGAATGCGCTCGGAATGGCGCCGAGGAACGGGCCGAAGATCGGAATGATGTTCGTCACGCCCACGAACACCGAAATAATTGGCGTATACGGGAACTTGAAGATCGAGCAGCAGATGAAGCAGAGGATGCCGATGATGAGCGAGTCGAGCAGCTTTCCGCGCACGAAGCCGCTGAAGATACGGTCAGCCTCGGCCACGGCGCGCAGCGTGCGGCGGTACGGCGTTTCGGGCAGAATGGCGTAGAGGATCTTCTTCGACTGCTTGGCAAAGCTCTCCTTGCGCGCGAGCAGATAGACCGAGATCATCATGCCGATGAGAAGGTTCTTGAGGAAGATGACGACGCTCCAGATGCCGCCGGTCACGGCGACGATCGCGACCTGCGCCTGCGGGATGACCGTGTCGGTGACCCACTTGACGAGCTTATCGTAGTAGCCGTTGAGTGCGGAGAGCAGCTGGTCGGAGTAGATGTCGTCGGAGAAGATCGCCTGATTCTCCACAAGGCTGTTGACCCAGTTGTAGACGGTTTTATAATAGCTTTCAAAGTTGTCGGCCAGTGTCTTCGTGCTGTCGACCAGCTCGGGGATGAGGATGCTGAACATCAGGTAGATGAGGGCGATGACGCAGATCCACGTGACGAGGATGCTCAGCCCCCGGACGAGCGAGGACTTGACCTTCGGCAGCCCCTTTTGGATATACCGGTCGAAAAAGTCGACGATGGGGGCGAGAAGGTACGCGAACGCAAGGCCGTAGATGACCGGCGAGAGCACGCTCATCAGCTTGTCGAAAAAGTCCAGCAGCACGCGGGACTGGAAAAACGTGTCGTAAAACATCAGCACCGCGCAGGCCGAGACGATCAGCGTTACGCCGAGGTGAAGATAGGTTTTGTTCTGCTTCATGGGCTCCCCCTTTTTTTGGGCAAAATGCGTTAAATGACTGCTAAAAAGATACCAAAAACAGCTTACTATTTTTTGCTGGGAATTGCAACCGCTCATTTCGTGTGTTATGATAATCTTTACTCTCTGTTAATGAAGATGAACAGAACTTGACTTTTTTGGCAGAGGGTGATTTTGACCGACAGGGCGCAGGGTGCTTTGCCGGTCTGATGCTGTGAAGAGCAAACGAGGAGGGACCCATGGACGACAAAAAGCTGCTCTTTATCGTCAATCCCCGCGCGGGAAAGACCAAATCCCTCGCGCCGCTGTTTGACGCCGCCGCGATCTATTCCGAGGCGGGCTATCTCGTCTCCGTGCGCAAGACCACGCATCGCGGAGAAGCGACGGAGCTCGCCGAATCGCTCGGGCCGGAATTCGACGTCGTCGTCTGCCACGGCGGCGACGGCACGCTCAACGAAACGGTGAACGGTGTGATGCGCATTCCGCGAGAATACCGCCCGCTCGTGAGCTATCTGCCCGGCGGCAGCACGAACGACTTTGCCGCGAGCCTGAACATCTCGTCGAACCCCGCCGAGGCGGCGGCCTCCGCCATGCGCATGAAGCCGAGATCTCTCGATGTGGGCAAATTCGGCGAGCGGAACTTCGTCTATGTCGCGTCGTTCGGCGCGTTCACGAAAACGACCTACACCGTCCAGCAGGATATCAAGAATATGTTCGGGCACTTTGCCTACTTACTCGAGGGTGTCAAGAATCTCGACACGCTCTGCCCGTACCGCATGAAGATCACGGCGGACGGCGAGGTCTTCGACGGGGAATATCTCTTCGGTGCGATCAGCAATTCGACGTCGATCGCGGGGCTGATGAAGCTCTCGCCCGACGAGGTGTCGTTCGACGACGGCAAGTTCGAGCTGCTGCTAGTGCCCGTGCCGAGAACGCCCGCGGCGATGCAGGCGCTCATTTTAGCGCTCATCAACAAGGACTACTACGACTCCGAGGGGCTCATCTTCCGCCACGTCAAGCACGTGACGGCGGAGACGGCCGAGGACATTCCCTGGACGCTCGACGGCGAGTACGACCCCGGCGCGCCGGTCGTGGAGATCGGGATCGAAGATAATGGGGTCACGATGCTATTATGACTTCAAAAAAGAGAGGCTGGCCCATGGCCACCCTCGCATAAGGGCAACATTTAAAAGAATCGTTTAGAGCAAGGCAAAAGCACAAGCGGCGCACCAGATTTGGTGCGCCGCTTGTGCTTTTATTTAGGAGCAGCAACCGATATGTGTATTTCTGAAATTTTGCCCAATATCAGTGCTCAATACCGGGTCCAGTCGGGGTTTTTGTTCATGCCGGTCCAGGTCTCATAGTTTCCAGTCTTGTACTGGAACGCGTGGGAGTTGGTGGCCTCCTGGACCGCCGGGGAGAACCAGTCGCCGGGGTTGCAGTCCGGCCAGGTGTTCATGCCTGCCGGCAGGTCGCTGTTCTCCTTGGGGATGCGGTTCAGCACCCGGTTGATCATGGTCATAGCCTGGGCACGGGTGATGTAGGCATCCGGGCGGAAGGTGCCGTCCTCGAAGCCCTTGATCCAGCCCAACCCGGCAACTCGCCGGATATACTCCTCGGCCCAGTGTCCGCTGATGTCGGAGAAGGTCTGGGTGGTGCCGCCGGCACCGGTATCAAACCGGGCGCAAATGGCGGCAAACTGAGCCCGCGTGATGGGGGCCTCGGGATCAAAGGTAGTACCGCTATGACCCTGCACGATGCCCAGACCCGTCATGGTGGAGATGGCGGTATTTGCCCAATAGTCATCCGGAACATCGGAATAGGTATTGCTGGTCAGAAGATTGCCGTCACGCACCTCATCTTTCAAAAGCCGGAAGAAAACGGTGGCGGTCTCCGCACGGGAGATCAGTCCATTTGGGTAAACATTGCCATCATTGTGACCGACGATATATTCGTAGGTATGATTGAGAATTTCGGACGGCTCCTGATGCAGTAGCCAGCCCCGGTATTTGTCCTGTTCGGCTTTCATTTTCTCATAAAGGCGAGCATTGTAATCTGTTACGCTCATAGCGAACACCTCCTTCAAAATAGAAATAGCCGCCTGATTTTTTTGAAAACCAAGCGGCTATGTATGTGGTTTATTCTGTTGTTAAAACAAGGCGCAGGGTGCAGATCGGCGGGATCAGTTCATATCGTTATTATCTTTAATGCCTTCGTTCATTTTCTTGATCTTCCTTTTCCACACAGAATACTGAGCTGCCCAAGCAGCGAGGAAGATCGCTACGAATATGCCTACATAAGACAGAATTCCAGC
>ERZ791865.893-NODE-893-length-35450-cov-36.221415_pt1 | contig 35450 bp, 18 predicted proteins | sample MGYA00509942_ERZ791865 | MGnify/ENA primary metagenome ERZ791865 (study PRJEB30046, sample SAMN00792098) | human gut metagenome | study: EMG produced TPA metagenomics assembly of the A metagenome-wide association study of gut microbiota in type 2...
TTGAAGGACTATTTGATTAATTTTTTAACTAGTCCATTTTTATTGGACACTAATGTAATAACATTAATAATCAATATTCCTATTTATCTTCTTTAGCCATTTAGGATAATTATCTAAGACCTCCTGAGGCCAATATCCATACCAATCATATCCTGTTCGTCTTTCAGCATTTACATCTGCAAGTTTCCAAACTTTTTCACCAGATCTTTTTACCATAAAAGGCTTATTATCTGAGAGTTCATAATAACGGCTCCATATAGGTTTCGCATTAACATCTTCAACAACAACATTATCATAAGGATATTCCTGATTAATAATTTTATCCTTATTTAGTGCAATCTGTTGTATACGAATTCCATTTATTGCCGATTTTTTAAACCAATTAACTGCATCATGAACTGCTTGAATGATTTCATTACTTGGATTCTCAATTCCCATAAGCAACAAAACAATGTTAGAACTTTCCCAAGCAGTCAGTCCTGGTAACTCAAATGAACGGGCCTTGACAGGCTCCAGTGTAACATTATCATACTGTTGGGCCCAAACGGTCTTAACTCCATTTTGGATATACTGGGTTTTCAAAATAAGATTTATTCCCCTAATATATGCTATTTTTATCTTATCTAAATATTTTTTATCTAGCCACAAAAAGCTTTTATCTCCTTGAAGAATATTCCTACACAACTCTATGGCACCTGTTGTCACATCATCATTAAAAGTAACAGCATCCACATCCCAGCCTCTCCATCCTCCATTTTCTTTTTGAGTATCAAGCAGATAATCTAATCCTTTTTCCACAGCTAAACGATACTTCAATTTGTTAGTTAAAACGTAAGTATCTGCTAGATATTCTATTTGGGAGAATGTATTTCTATTATCCAAAGTACTTTGCTTCTCAAAATCATTTAACGTTGCCTTTACAGAATCAGAATTCAATACTCCTAACCAATCAATATTCTTTAACCAACCTCCATCCAAATTCTGATAGGCAATAAGATTATCAGCTATATTTTCATAATCTGTTTCTGCATATCTCATATATGAACGATTGGGATGCAATAAATTCCAATGATGAATGCCATCCTGTAACAACATCGTTGACGGAACTTGTTGAGCCCATCCTGACATAGGAATACATAACAAAAACAAATATTTTTTTAATCTCATAATTATAATAATTTAAAATCCGGGGTTTTGTTCTACAATTTCTTTATTCCTATTAATCGCATCTAAAGGTATAGGACGTAATATTTTATAATTTCCGTCTGTCCCCAAGAAATCGCTAACTTGTATATTATCATGATTGTAAGCATAACATTCTGTTCCTTCATATATGCCATTAGCAACATATCTAATTAACCGGCCGGTACGCTTTAAATCCATCCAACGATGATATTCTCCTGCTAACTCACGTGCTCGTTCATCTAATATAAAATCAACGCCACCCTCACCTATTAATTCTTGTTGATCAACAGATAAATCATAACCAGGCTTCGTTGCTCGTTTTCTCAAAATATCAATTTTATCTTTTGCTTTATCCGGTTGATTCATTTTTACATAAGCTTCTGCTGCAACTAGATATGTTTCTCCAAGACGTGCTAAAATTATATCATGGGTACTACCTGTCATCGAAAATGCAGAAGATGGATCATCAAATTTCTTAATACATGCAACACCATAATCCTGTGTACATTTTATCTTATACGTATTAATATCACCAAACCGATCAGTTCCTTCTCCTTGCATCTTAATAATAACAGCATTTTTATTCAATTCACTATTATTCTTCCATTCTTCAATATCATCATCATTCATCCAGCAAGGAGCATAAAAATATTTTACTGGAGACGTAGACGGCTGAGTATAATAATCATAATAATATTGACGCAGTTCTAACATAAATGTTCCCTCGTAACGATTATCTCCTTCAGAAAAAAGTTGATGTAAATGAAGGGTTGGAGCCAAATAACCTGCATTATACTTATTTTTTTCTTCAGCTCCCCCTAAATAAACCCCAAAAACAGACTGTTGCATATTACCATCAGCGCTCAGGTCTTCTAATGTAGCATTACTATATTGTACAGACCAAAAGATTTCATCATTCTCTTCATTCTGCACATCAAAAACATCCTCAAAACTAATTGTAGGCTCTTCACCAGCAATAGCTAATTCTGCATAATAAGCTGCATTTTTAAAATCCTCATTATCAGTAAATTCTTCATACCCACGAGCTAAATAAGTCTTGGCTAAAAAATGTAAAGCAGCTCTTTTATTTGCCCTACCAAAATTTTCTCCCACTGCATTAGAACGCTCTAATAAATGTGAATCGTCAGAAGACAAACTACTAAATTCGTCAATAACAAATTGATATACTTTTTCTGCTGATTCACGTTTATGATTCATTTCTGCTGTTGTAAACATTGTCGTGGTTAATGATACTCCCCCAAAATGTTGTACTAACAAATAATAATAATAAGCTCTAAGAAATCTCGCTTCATCTATATACTGTAATCTCACAGAGGAATCTTCTGTCGTTTCACCATAAGCAATAACAGAATTGGCTAATTGAATACCTTTATAGCATTCTGTATAAAAATCTAAAACATCTCCATCTGCCGAATTATATGAAGAACCATATAAACCAATAGCGTCAACACCTTGCTTACCAGAGGCAAATAAATCAGTACCTGCACTAAACACCCATGGAGCTCCTCCATAAACATTTCGTAATGATGAATAGGCTGTATTCAATAAACTACCAAATCCTGTCTGCGTATTATAAAATTCATCAGAAACAGCATCTGAACGATTATCTTGTTCTAAGAAGTCAGAACAAGCATTTAATACTAAACAACTCAGACAAACTATGATGTATAATAATTTTTTCATATCAACTCAATTTTAAAATTTTAAATTAATACCAATCTGATAAGTTCGTGTACTTGGTCCTCCTGTTCCATCACTTAGCTCAGCATCTGCCCACTCCGGATCAAATCCCTTATAACTAGTAAAAGTAAATGGATTTAATACATTAATATACAACCGTAAATAATCGACACCTATCTTAGATAAAAGTTTCTGTGAAAAAGAGTATCCAAGAGTAATATTTTTTACTCGAACATAAGAATTATCTACATAAGAGTTGCCTACATATGTTGTTTGTTTATCAGTTCCCCATCCAAGTCCTCCGCCATAATTATTTGAAGCTGTATTAGTCGGATACGGATAAGAGCCATAATGAGCTTCAGTTATCAACGTATAACCACTACCATCCGCATTCAAAACAGGAGTCCCAGCTGGAATGTAATAATCCATCTTCAACTTATTACGACCACGATCTTTATAATTAGTAAATTCAGCCATAAATGGACTTTCTACCATACCTCCTTGCTTAGTATAAATAGAAAAAGAAAAATCAAAATTCTTATATGTCATGTTAGAAGTCAAACTTCCTGTCCAATTAGGAAGAGCATGCCCTAACACTACCAAATCATTTTCATCTATAACTCCATACCCTTCTTCACCGGGTTGCTGTTGATCTTTCAATTTCATTTCACCTTCTATAAATTTCGTTTTAATGGCATCATTCATAGCATAATTCTTAGCTTCTTCTGCGGTACAAACTCCTGCATATTCATAATCATAAATGACATCAATAGGCTGCCCTATAAACCATTTATTAGCAACTAAATCCTCCTTACCTCCATTTAATTCCAATATTTCATTTTTATTTTTAGCAAAAGAAAATGTTGTTGACCAATAGAAATTTTTTGTCTTAATATTTACCGTATTTAATGATATTTCAATACCTGTATTTTTAACCTTACCTACATTATTAATCATTGCACCCGTAGACGAGCCAAGTTCCAATGGGGTTAACTGTTCCATCAATAAATCTCTTGAAATCTTATGATACCAATCAACTGTACCATTTATTCGATTTTTAAATAGCCCAAAATCCAATCCAATATTAAATTCTCTTGTTTTTTCCCACGTTAAAGCTGAATTGGTGATGCCATTCGGTCCATATCCATAGGCTGGAGTATTTCCAAAATTATACCAATATTTAGTACCAGCTAATGCTTGGGTATCATAAGGTCCAACATTAGCATTATTCCCTGTTAAACCAACACTTGCTCTTAATTTCAAATTACTAATCCATGACAATTTCTTCATAAAATCTTCCTCACTAATACGCCAGGCTAAAGCCATTGAAGGGAATGCTCCCCAACGATTATGTGATTGGAATTTTGAACTACCATCCCATCTACTAGAAACAGTCGCTAAATATCGCCCTTTATATCCATAATTTAAACGTAAGACATAAGACAACATTGTTATTTTCTCATAATAACTATCCGCATTCGAGAAGAACCCAGCAGAACCAATATTATACCAATCAACATCAAATGGCATATCATTAGCGGTTATAGCATCTCCTTCCAAAACAGAACTATAAACACTAAATAATGCTAAAGCATTTAAACTATGATCACCAAATGTCTTTGTATAATTTGCCTGTGTATCCCATGTATAAGTAAATCTATCAATATTTGTTATTGTTGCTGTATTATAAGGAAGCCCCGTATCTGGATTTTTCGACGAAAACTGACTCTCTGTGTTTACACCATAAAACTCTCCTTGTTTACTTCTATTATAAGTTGGAGAAAATGTAGTTTTCAATATAACCTCTTTTATAGGAGAATATTGTAAATATACATTTCCCATAATATCATAAGCTCTTGTTTCATCTACAGAATTTTCACGATCCACCAAAGGATTCAACGTGGAAGTAAAACCTCCCCCATCAGGAAAAATCACAGCATCCTTAGCTGGTTGCAAAATCAGTTCCCCTTTATTTTCTCCTTCCCAATAATAAGGAACCCAGTATGGATTTGCACGGAATCCATTCAATACAGAATTCTTACTTCCATAATCTTTCATTGAAGTCGATAAATTAACTAAAGCACCAACTGAAAAATGATCATTGATTTTATTATCAACAGCTGCTTTAAGGTTCCAACGTTCATATGAATCACCTAAAACTCCATCCTCATTCTGATATCCTAGCCCGACGCGATAGGAAATCTTTTTCGCATTACCAGCTATATTTATGTAATGATTTTGCTGCTGTCCATCTGATGTTACTAAATCCGGCCAATCATAATAATCCTTTGACAAAAACATTTCTTTCATTTTAGGACTATTATTTCCCCAAAAAGCCCTCCACTCAGAATCCAGCATTTCATAAGTCGGATGCCCAAACTCATCTACAGATTTTAATGTTGTATAGCGTTGGAATCTATAATTGGTCCATTCATCCCCATCCATAAATTCAGGCATATTGGCAACAGTCTTAAATCCATAATATCCATCATAAGATACTTGCACTCTCGCATTATCTTTATCAGCTGTTCCTGCTTGTTTTGTTGTAATCATTACAACACCATTTGTTGCACGCGAACCATAGATAGCTGTTGATGAAGCATCTTTCAATATATCAATCTTTTCAATATCTGCTGGATTCAAAAAGTCCATATTATCACATACGACACCATCAATAACATAAAGAGGGTTTCCACCTGCCATAGAACTCTTTCCACGAATAGATATACTGAAACCTTCACCTGCTCTACTAGAACTCTGAGAAATATCTACACCAGCGACTTGTCCTTGTAATGATTCCATTACAGAAGTAGATCCTTTTGACAAAATATTATCACTATTTACACTTCCAACTGCACCAGTTACATCCGATTTCTTTTGTACTCCATAACCGACCACAACAATTTCATCCAAAGTTTCAGAATCTTCCTTTAATACAATATTAAAAGGTCTTTCTGTCTGTACTGTTATTTGCTGGTTTTGGTAGCCAACATATGAAATTTCCAACGTAATATTTATAGGTACATTTAAAGAAAAATTTCCTTCAAAATCTGTAATAGTTCCATTAGAAGTTCCTTTTTCCAATACTGTAGCTCCAATAATCGGCTCACCATTAACATCTAGAACCTTACCTGAAGCTAAAATTCTTTTCTGATTTTTTAATGAGTTAGAAGTTCCTATTTTTTTTACAATAATTTTCTTCCCTTGGATTTCATAATCCAATCCATTCTGCCCTTGAAGGATTTGCTGAATAATATCCTGAATAGAAGAATTCTGACCAGATACGGATACTTTTTTGCTTGTATCTACATCTGATGATGAGAACACGAAAGAATAACCAGACGTTTTTTTCAACTGCTCCATAGCTTCCTTTACTGTTACGTTCTGAACAGAAAAGGAAACATTTTGTGAAAAAGCCGATAAATTTAGGCAAAGCGCTGCCGAGACTACAAGTATAGCCTTACTAAAGTTCCTCATAATTAAAGATTTAAGTTTTATAAAATTCTACTTAGATAGATCACAAAGGTTTACTTCATAGATAAACCAATTTAACTTGTTCCTGCCTGCTTCATATTAATTGTATAGTTTAAGATTATCGATATAATATATATTTTCCATTCTCATAACGATATTTCATTTGATTCGTAGACGCCATGGCATCAAGTACATCTTTTATAGTGTTTCCTTGTACTTTAAATACTCCATAAAAACGTTTATCTTGCAAGGAGTCTGCAACAATTATTTCAACCCCATAACTGCGCATTAAACGTTTGGCTATGTGTTTAAGAGGTAATTCATCAAAAAACAATTCATCATTAATCCACGTATTAGAACGTTTGGCTTTCGTACTTGTTTTTTTCATTTCACCTGTTGCCTTGTTCATCACCATTTTTTCATCTGGTTTCAAATAAAGCTCAGGCATACATTTTATCTCATTATGCAGGGCTACTTTTCCTTCCATGAGGTTCACAATAGCTTCATCATCATCTGGATAGTTACGAAAATTAAATTTTGTTCCTAAGACCTTCAGATTAACTTCCTTTGTCCTTACCTCAAATGGAATATCAGGGTTACGAGTTACTTCAAAATATCCTTCACCTTCCATTTTCAATCGGCGGTCATCTACTCCAAAACCTTGAGAATAAACAATCTTCGAACCTGCATTCAACCACACCAATGTTCCATCCGGAAGATATAGTTTGGTACGAGCTCCCAGTGGAGCTTCAACTACGATATCAGCAAAAGTTTGCTTTACAGACTCTTTTCCTTGCCAGTATCCGGCAAAAGGCAACAGCATGATTAAAATAACCGCTGCTACACGTACCCATGTCTTCCAAGACAGTCTTCGCATTTGCTCATCAGAACGTTTAGCTTTATTTATACGCTTTTGAAACAATTCAAATGCTTTATCCTTATCAAAAACACAAGTTTCATCCGCAATACAGGAAGAAAACCATATTTCAACTTTATTTTTTACATAAATACGATTTTCTTCTGATTCAGAAGCCCAGTCCTTTAACTGCGCAAACGCCTCCTTATCTAATTTACCGGATAGGTACTGGGTAATAAGCAAATCTATATCGTTATTTTTCTCTGTTTTCATATTCTAAAAAGGTCCTTTTACTATAAAGACAAAAAATCAGAATTAAAGGGTAGTCCCAAAAAGACATTTTTTTAATTCTGATTAAATTTTACTTGTTTTTATTCAGAGATTTTTCCATAATCTGAACTAAACAACACTGGTAATATATTAAATTACAACCAAATACATTAAAAAAAGGAAATAGTTAAATAAATTTATGCACTCATGAAAATATATATGATAAGTAACTTCAAATAATTCCCCAAACGCTTTTGGAGAAAAGCCAATGCATTTTTTATATGGTACTTGACAGTATTAACAGATATACCAAGTTCGTCGGCTATTTCTTCATACTTTTTTTGTTCAAAACGACTCTTATAAAATACTCTTCGACACTCCAATGGTAGTTCGTCTATACTACGCTTCAGTTCATCTTCCAGTTCTTGTTCTAAAAGCATACCTAACGGCTGTTTATCATCAACAAACAGAAAGTCTAAAAAATCCATACTTTCCGGTGACAAAAAAGAAGAAAGATGAAGTTCTTCACGATGACTTTGCGATTGTAGTTCATTCAGACAACGGTTACGTACGGCACGCATTAAATAAGCACGGATAGAATAACGAATCTCAACTTCACTCCGATGTTCCCATAAATAAAAAATAACATCATCTACAACTTCTTCTGCTAAAGCTGCATTATTTAAAATCTGATTGGCAAAACGGCACAGCAATACGTAGTGACGATCATAAAGCAAACGGAATGCTTTTTCATCACCCTTACGAAGTTTTTTGATTAATTGCTCCTCCATCACATACATCATACTACCTTTCTCTTACATAAGTTTTTTTATCAGAACCTACACCTGTAACAGTTACCCGTTTCCAGTGAGAAGGAAGCACTGACGGAAGCTGGACGATTCCTTCATCCGTAATCTGGAGTCCACAAAAGCCATTCAATACAGCCTGCAATAAACCTCCTGCTCCAGTCATGAAATATGGATTGTTACTTGTGGGAGTTTCCGAAATAACTCCGAAAGGCTTTCTCAGGTTGGGCTCATAACAACGACGAAACATCTCGTATGCTTTATCTGCTTCTCCTATACGAGCATACTGTACGCAATAAACAGAGTACGACATAGCCGGTCCATCTTTTTGGTCTATACGCTCGGCATAATATTCCAAATCTTGTTTCTGTCTGTATTCATCAGTTATCAACCCTAGTGGATAAGCTAGCAGATTTGCATCAGCTTGTTTGATCATTTCGCCTTTATAAGTGGAATGCTCACGTGTCACACCATTTTCGAATTGTAATACGCGGATATTTTCTCCAATCTCCCACCATATTTCCGGAACCTTTTCTCCACAAATCTCAGCAGCCTGACAAGCATACTTAAGCGCAAGTGACGCTGCACCGTTTGTAAACGCATTATCTGTAACACCGTTTGCATATTCATCAGCTCCGGTCACGTTATGAATTGAATATGAACCATCCTGATTGCGAGTAACACGACTTGTCCAAAAGTCTGCAATTTCTTTGAGCAACGGATAACCTTCACGTTGCAGCCAACGCACATCACGAGTTACACAATAATAATTCCAGCAGGCAATTCCTATGTCGGCTGTAATATGATGTTCAAACGGACCGGTCAATGCATGAGTAGGCGTAGCTTCTTCACCAGAATCATCACTCTCCCACGGGAACATTGCTCCCCGATAACCATATGCCAATGCTTTTTTACGAGCAGCAGGAAGACGGTCAAAGCGATAATCAAGCATTGACCGGGCTATATCCTGATTCAACAGAAGCATAGGGGGATACATCCACAATTCTGTATCCCAAAAGATATGTCCATTATATCCCTGCAACGATAATCCCATAGGAGGGATACTTAAGCGACTACCTCCACGACAAGAAGAATATAAATTAAATAAGGCAAATCTTACGATACGCTGTGCGTCATCATCTCCTTCAATACGTATATCACCTTGCCATAGTTCATCCCAAAGACGATAATGTGCCTGCATCAATGCTTCTTCTCCCTCATGCACTGCATAAATTACCTGCCGCTCTGCTTCATTATAGGGATCAAAAAAATCACGTGATGAACATACGCTTCCTGCTAAAGAGAAACAAAATGTTTCTCCCTTTTTTAGCTGAATCGAAAAAAACAATTCCCGAGTAGCTTCATCATACATAGGCTTTATCTGTTCACCATTGAAAAGAAAAGAAGAAGTAGAAGCTACCCGACGGTATCCGAGCCGAGAAGTTGCATCCGATTCAAGCATGTACATACGATTTCCATCAGCTTCCATTTCACGATACCGAATTGAAGATTGCGAATAATCGTCTGGAATACCCATTCCTGAACGGACTTCCAACAACATATCCTTACATGCCTGAACAGTCACACGAATTAAACCGGCATAAGGCAAATTGCGTAAAGCACACAACTCATAAGATACATCTGCTTTTTCTAAGGTATGGAAACTTGTTTGATGTACAGCACGGCGCATATCTATCGTTTGTTGCCAGCCGGAGATATTTGAAGTATCAACTTTTTTATTGTCTATTTTCATAGAAAGACAAAACGGATTAATTCCTCTCATTACTCGACTAACAACATGGGGAGATGCAGCATCGAATACATGATTCAACATAACATGCTCTACAGCAAAAGGTTCTTTTTGAGGAAGAATCCCTATACATCCGTTTGCCATAGGAGCAGGAGCATATGGAGCTTGAATATCAACAGCATGCAGTTGCCATAGTCTTTCTTCTTCAGCTCTTATAGACGTTGCAGACAAGATTATTCCCAGTATAAAACATAGAGCATGTATTCTCATAGTAATTTTCATTCTGAAGTACATTTCTTATTATTTTCAATTCAGGCTTTGGCAAAGATACATTTTTCTTCAAAATAAAAATCAACTTCCTTGAGCGTAAAGCAAGCAGCAGTAATATTTTTCACGAAAGCAAGATATTACATAATAAAAATATCAAAGTTGACTTTCTTTACAACAAAATGTATTTAAACCTTATCAAACAGTTGACTGGCTGACCGAAAATTCATATTTTTGCACAATTAATTGAAATTACGTAATTTAGTTAAAATGAATCAAGAATTCGAGCTTATCGCCAAGACCTTCCAGGGACTGGAAGAAGTGCTGGCACAAGAACTCACCGAGTTGGGAGCCGGAAATATTGAAATCGGACGCCGTATGGTTTCTTTTACCGGTGACAAAGCAATGATGTATCGTGCTAATTTTTGCTTGCGCACAGCTATTCGTATCTTAAAACCAATCAAACATTTTACTGCAAAAACAGCAGATGAAGTGTATGAAGCTGTTAAAAGTATTGCTTGGGAAGACTATTTGGATAATATAAGCAGCTTTGCTGTTGATGCGGTAGTATTCTCCAATGAATTCCGTCATTCGAAGTTTGTTGCTTATAAGGTAAAAGATGCTATTGTCGATTATTTCCGTGAAAAGACAGGCAATCGTCCATCTGTACGTATTAGCAATCCGGATCTGGCTATTAATATCCATGTTGCAGAAGATCGTTGTACACTTTCACTCGACAGTTCGGGTGAATCACTTCATCGCCGTGGCTACCGTCAGGAACAAGTAGAAGCTCCTTTAAACGAGGTATTGGCTGCCGGAATGATTCTGATGACTGGATGGAGAGGCGAATGTGACTTAATAGACCCGATGTGTGGCTCTGGAACAATTCCTATTGAAGCAGCACTCATCGCACGCAATATTGCTCCGGGAGTATTCCGTAAAGAGTTTGGCTTTGAAAAGTGGCGTGACTTCGACCAGGATTTATTCGATTCAATCTATAATGATGATTCTAACGAACGTGAATTTAACCATAAAATTTACGGATATGACAACAATCCGAAAGCCAACGAAATTGCTGTGCACAATGTAAAAGCAGCAGGAGTAAGCAAGGATGTCATTCTAAAAATCCAACCGTTCCAGCAATTTGAACAGCCTAAAGAAAAGAGTATCATTGTGACTAATCCACCTTATGGAGAACGAATATCTTCTGATGATCTGCTAGGCCTATACCAAATGATTGGAGAACGCCTGAAACATGCATTCAGCGGCAATGATGCCTGGATATTAAGCTATCGTGACGAATGTTTCGACCAAATTGGACTAAAGCCATCTGTCAAAGTTCCTTTGTTTAATGGTTCACTGGAATGTCAGTTCCGGAAATATCAGATTTTCGATGGAAAATACAAAACCTTCCGTAGTGAAAACAGTGACAAAGAATTTAAGCCTAAGCGGGAAGGAAACGAAACCCGTCCACGGAAGCGTGCAGAAAAAGTAGAGTATAAAGGAGATAAAAAAACTAGTTTCCGAACAGAACGTAAGGAAAACGATAAGAAAAACTTTTCTCGCGAAAATCGTCCTTCACGTCCTTCTACTGATGACGGACGCCCTAAGCAGGCACCCGCACCTCGTTACATGCACCGTCGTCGTGCAAACGAAGAAAATACAGAAAATGAATAAGTAACGTATATCCACTGAAAATGAAGCGTATATTTCAAATAATAGCTCTATTCTGTATGATAGCAACAATTTCATCTGCCCAAGAGAAAAAGACATTCACCCTCAATGATGTAATACCGGGTGGAGATAATTATTTTAATCTTGTGCCAAAAAGCATGCCCGGACTACAATGGTGGGGTGATATATGTGTCCGTACAGATATAGAGAACATCAAAAAAATAGATACTAAAAGCGGAAAAGAAAGTATACTCGTCACACTGGAAGAGGTAAATGAAGCGCTGAAAAATGGCGAAATGCCTTACAAACTTACAGGTCATATCAAACCACTTCGTACACTGATGGCTGCTTCACTTCCTTGGGGTGACCGTAATGTGATTACTTTTACCCAGTATGACGACCGTACTCCCGGACAAAAGTACATGATATGGTATGACTTCAGCAAAAAGAAAATAGTCAATCTATTTAACCTGCAGGGAGAAGGTCCGACAAACTTCGATTTCTGTAAAGAAAATGGCTACATGGCATATACTATCGGGAATGACCTGTATGTAGCACATGAAGGGGATTTCAGCAGCATGGTTAACCCCAAAGTTACAGGAAACCAACAGCAGGAAAAGGATGTCGTATATGGCCAAGCTGTACACCGTAATGAGTTTGGTATCATGAAAGGTACTTTCTGGAGTCCGAAAGGTACTTACTTGGCTTTCTACCGTATGGACCAAAGTATGGTAACCGATTATCCACAAGTAAATACTACAGCACGCATTGCCGAGCTTGTTCCCGACAAATACCCAATGGCTGGTATGACAAGCCATAAAGTAACTGTCGGAATATACAATGTAAAAGATGGCAAGACAATTTATTTACAAGCCAGTGATCCTACTGACCGTTATTTTACTAACATCAGTTGGGGCCCTGACGAAAAGAGTGTATTCGTTATCGAACTGAACCGCGACCAGAATCATGCACAACTGGTTCAATATGATGCCGTAAGCGGACAAAAGATAGGAGTACTTTATGAAGAGAAACATACTCGTTACGTAGAGCCTCAGCATCCTCTGATATTTTTACCTTGGGATGATAGCCAGTTTATTTATCAGACACAGCGAGACGGTTTCAACCATTTGTATCTTATGGATACAAAAACCAAACTGAAAGGTGAATGGAAAACTGGAAAGGATAGTGAAGACCAATATTGTGAATATCTGAAAACAATCCCATTGACTGAAGGCAACTGGTTAGTTCAAGATGTTTTAGGATTCAATGCTGCTCGTAAAGAAATCATAATTGCAAGTACGGAAATATCTCCTTTACAGACTAATATATTCAGTCTGAACGTAAAAAATGGGAAACGTACACTGATCGGTATGGAAGATGGTACTCACCAGGCCAAATTATCAGCCAGTGGAACCTATCTTATCGATTACTTCACTTCGAATAATGTTCCACGTGAAATCAGTATTCTTCCTACTACCGGGAAAAAAGGTACAACTCTGTTTACAGCAACCGACCCGCTGAAGGAAAACTACAATTTACCGGAAATTACTGTAGGAACAATTAAAGCAGCCGATGGAGAAACAGATTTGTATTACCGCTTAATTAAGCCTGTTAATTTCGATCCGAACAAAAAATATCCGGCTATTATTTACGTATACGGAGGTCCACATGCACAAATGATACATAATACCCGTTTTTATGATGCACGTGGATGGGATCTTTACATGGCACAACAAGGTTATGTAATGCTTACTGTTGACAACCGTGGAAGTGATAATCGCGGTATTAAGTTCGAAAATTGTACCTTCCGCCATCTTGGTACAGAAGAAATGAAAGACCAAGTACAAGGAGCCAAGTTCCTGCAATCACTTCCATATGTTGATGCAGACAAAATCGGTGTTCATGGATGGAGCTTCGGGGGATTCATGACAACTAATCTTATGCTGACTTATCCGGATATCTTCAAGGTAGGAGTAGCTGGTGGTCCGGTTATCGACTGGCAATTCTACGAAGTTATGTATGGAGAAAGATACATGGATACTCCACAAGCCAATCCTGAAGGATATAAAGAATCAAATCTTCGCTTAAAGGCTGGTAACTTGAAAGGTCGTCTGGAAGTAATTATCGGTGGAATGGATCCTACCTGTGTACCGCAACACAGCATCAGTTTTTTACGTGCTTGTATTGACGCTGGAACTCATCCAGATTTCTTCATCTATCCGGAAGACGGTCACAACATGATGGGGCACGACCGCGTACACTTGCACGAACACATCACCCGTTATTTTCTTGATCATTTGAAATAAAATAAAGAAACAAATCATAATACTGTAAACATATGAAACTGTTACTGTTAGGTTCAGGTGGACGTGAGCATGCACTAGCATGGAAAATCGCCCAAAGTCCGAAAATAGAAAAACTATACATCGCTCCAGGTAATGCCGGAACACGTGAAGTTGGTGAAAATGTAGCGATAAAAGCAGACGATTTCGAAGCTATCAAAGAATTTGTTGTAGCAAATGGTATCAACATGGTAGTAGTAGGCCCTGAAGATCCATTGGTAAAAGGTGTCTACGACTTCTTTAAGAACGATGCTGCATTGGCCAATATTCCAGTAATCGGTCCGTCAAAAGCAGGTGCCGTACTCGAAGGAAGTAAAGAATTCGCTAAAGGATTCATGCAACGTCATCATATCCCGACAGCTGGATATAAAAGCATTACTTCTGCCAATTTGGAAGAAGGTCTTGCTTTCCTCGAAACATTACAAGCTCCGTATGTATTGAAAGCTGACGGTTTGTGTGCTGGAAAAGGTGTACTGATTCTTCCGACTCTAGAGGAAGCAAAAAAAGAACTGAAAGAAATGCTCGGCGGTATGTTCGGTAATGCATCGGCAACCGTTGTTATCGAGGAGTTTTTGAGTGGCATCGAATGTTCTGTTTTCGTTTTGACTGACGGAAAGAACTATAAAATCTTACCTGAAGCAAAAGATTACAAACGTATTGGCGAGGGCGATAAAGGTCTGAATACCGGAGGTATGGGTTCTGTTTCGCCAGTACCGTTTGCAGACGAAGCTTGGATGAAGAAAGTAGACGAACGCATTATTCGTCCGACAGTAGAAGGCCTGGCAGCTGAAGGCATCGATTATAAAGGATTTATCTTCTTCGGTTTGATTAACGTAAAAGGTGAACCGATGGTTATTGAATACAATGTCCGTATGGGTGACCCTGAAACTGAAAGTGTCATGCTGCGCATTAAGAGTGACCTTGTGGAACTGTTTGAAGGAGTAGCGGCAGGAAACCTCAATGAAAAGACACTTGAAATAGATTCACGTTCTGCAGTATGCGTTATGCTAGTATCTGGCGGTTATCCAGAAGCATATGAAAAAGGATTCCCTATAACAGGAATCGAAGAAGCTAAAGCAGGAGGCAGCATCGTATTCCATGCCGGAACAGCATTGAAAGATAATCAGGTTGTCACATCCGGAGGTCGTGTGATAGCTGTCAGCTCATACGGTACCAACAAGGAAGAAGCATTGAAACAATCCTTTACCAATGCCGGAAAAATTTCATTCGAAAAGAAATATTTCCGTTCTGATATCGGTTTCGACTTATAATATTTCAATTCATCACCACAGCTACACCAATTATTCTGTTTAAAGAGTAAATGAGTGTAGCTGTGGTGACATTTCTTTTGTCATCAATATCCGTCACATGATCCAGACCAGAAACAGATTTCAATACGAAGTTGCGACAGGACGTGCCACACTTCCAGTTGTAAGTACTTTAACACTTATTCTATGGGTCATATCGACTCCACATTTATGGGCAAATATTGGCTCGTTATTAATATTCAGCCTTACTACTTACCTGCTACTGGAGACGGATACGAAGTTTGCACTGATACGTACACGTACGACGCTTCCTGCTTCTTTTTTTCTTCTGTTTTATGCGGCAACACCTTTCTTGCATACATGGGATGTTACACTATTACTTCCAGTATTCTTTCTTTGTATGCTATATTCACTGTTTCAAAGCTATGAATCTCCCCATGCTTCGACCGCCATATTCCATGCTTTCTTGTGGATGGGGTTAAGTAGCCTTATTCTTCCTTGTATAGCTTGGATTACTCCGCTACTATATATTCATATGATTAACCTTCGTTCGCTCGAAGGAAAAACCTTTTTTGCCGGAATCATTGGCTTTACATTACCTTACTGGCTTCTGCTGGGATATGACTTGTATACGGATCAAACCGAAGAATTCTACAATGTAATTTCGCATATTCTACAGTTTGATCAAATAAATTATGCATCCATACATTTCAGCTATTATACTTTATGGGGAGCTGTCACAATATTATGGATTGCATTTAGTATTCCTTATTTACGATTTGCATATAAAGACAAAGTACAAACTCGTATTTTATTACAAGTGATACTATCCATGGGAGTATGGATAAATATTCTTATGGTTTTACAACCATCTCATATTAAAGCATTACTTCCTTTAGCTATTATTCCGATGGTATTTATGGGAGGACATTTATTTTCACTTACTTTCAGTAAATTTACCCGAATAACTTTTATTACGGTTCTTGTTATCTGGTTTGCATTGTGCTTATTTAATTTATGGATATATTTCTTCAACTTCTGACCGACTGGGGATATTTTGGTATGTTCTTGTCTGCTTTTCTTGCCGGAACAATTTTACCATTCAGTTCTGAAGCAGTCCTACTTGCTTGTGTTGGCTTAGGGCTCGACCCTGTATGGTCTACCATTGCCACAACAGCAGGCAATGTTTTAGGTGGACTTACCTGCTATTGGATAGGCCATCTTGGAAAAATGGAATGGATAGAAAAATACCTTGGAGTAACTCCGAAACAAATGGAACGTGCTACCCGATTTATACATGGAAGGGGAGCATGGATGGCATTATTCTCTTTTTTGCCTGTAGTAGGAGATGCTATTTTAATTGTACTAGGATTGATGAGAGCTCATATTGGGATTGTTACTATTTCAATGAGCATCGGTAAGCTGGTTCGTTACGCTATATTAGTAGCAGCAACTCTTGGTATTATCAGTCTTTTCTAAAATAATTATTATATCAATTTTAATTTATGATAGAACTAGAACAAACTGCAGATGGAAGTTATACACTTTTCGTACCTGAACTAAACGAACATTATCATTCCGTAAAAGGGGCTTTGACGGAGTCTGAACATATATTTATCAACATGGGAATGAAACATCATCCCTCCTCTACACTGCGAATACTGGAAATCGGTTTCGGAACCGGACTCAATGCATTTCTCACTCTGTTGGAAGCTGATAATTCAAAACGTCAAGTTCACTATACGACAATAGAGCGCTACCCTGTAAGTAATGATATTGCACATCAACTTGCCTATCCAGAACAGATCTGCCCGGAACGTAGTAACGACTTCTATGCACTGCATAATTCAGCATGGAATACAGATATAAGCTTAACACCTTACTTTATTTTACATAAAGTAGAAGGAGATTTTACGAACTATAAATTCCAAGGAGCATTTGACCTCATTTACTTTGACGCTTTTGCTCCAGAAAAACAACCGGAAATGTGGAGCCAGGAACTATTCAACACCCTATATGCTTCTCTAAATTCTGGTGGTATTCTCACAACATACTGTGCTAAAGGAGTAATACGCCGAATGCTACAAACTGCGGGATTTACAGTAGAACGTCTTCCAGGCCCTCCAGGTGGAAAACGAGAAATATTGAGAGCTTCAAAATAAAAGATTTCCCTTCGTATTCACGTTTCCATGAAATACGAAGGGAAATTCTTATATTAATAAATACATATATTTTTTACTTACTGCACGATATCCTTTAGCTTGATACATTGGAAAGTCATATGTGCAACACTACTTTCATAAAGAATGCCAATCGTTTCTTTATCTACCATCGTAAGACACGAATAACCCCAGTTCTCACCTTCGTCTAAAAGCAACTGATGTGCCCATGTATTTCCACCATCAAGGCTTATTTTTATAGTAATATTTTTACGAGCATTGGTTGTATTCGGGTTCGAAAAAATCAATATATCCTTACCTAAAATATTGTCCGCTGCTTTCACACTGATAAGACTTGCCATACAAACAGGCTCAGGCAATGCTGTACGTGATGACTCATGTTCTTTCCACGTCATGCCCAAATCAGAAGTTGTATAAACAGCACGGCTTCCTCCACGATTATCTCTCATATTCAACATCAGTGTTCCAGGAACAACTTCAGCAACCTGAGCTTCCGTAGTATTTGTACGTGCATGATTATGAATGGTCCATGTTTCTCCTCTATCCTTACTATACATAATACCAGCATTAGGAATCCGGTCTTTACCTATATATTGAATAGGAAATACCAATGTACCATCCTCCATAGTAATACCTCTACCCGGACCTTGCAACAAAAAATACCATTCAGGGTGTTTTACTTGTTCGGTTATATTAATCGGCTCAGACCAGGTTTTTCCATCATCTGTACTTTTTACTAAAACAAGCTGAGCCGTATGATTTACATCCATACCTTGCTGTGAGCTCCACCATGCACGCTGATTACCCATTCCGTGTGTCCATGCCGCAACAATCCAGATTGTATTTGTTTTTGTATCAACCAAAATTGAGGGATCTCCCACACCATTCTGAGCTGCTGGCAGCCCACCGTATTCTCCAAAAGCTAGAGGCAGACGCATTTTTTCCCAAGTCTTTCCACCGTCAATACTTCGGCTCAAACCGATATCAATATGTTCCTGCAAATCCACACTACTGTTATAACGCACATCGTATACACCTAACAATGTACCTTTATTGGTTGTCACCAGACCTGGGATACGAAAAGCTGCTGCACCATCATCTCCGGCATGACGCACACCTACTCCCAAACGACGTATAACATTCGGTGCTGATACACATTTAACTGGTAACGACTGACCATCTGCTGTTACCCCCGTCACTTCAGCAGTGATTTTTGTAAGCAACGATGCTTCTGGCTTCATTTCTATACTGACCCAAAAGAAATTTACTCCCGGATATAAATTCTGATTTCCAGTCAACAATACAGAATTCTTTTGGGGAACAATTTCAGATTTCTTAATAGCATATGACGGATTGACAGACAAGGTCTTACCCGGCGCATGAGCGGAAATATATTCTACAGGAGCAAAACGGTTCTTTCCTCCGTCCTGAATAGCTTCAGTACCTCCATAGTATAGTTTTACTGATTTAATCTGCTCTAAAGGTACATCTTGCCCAAATGTCACAGAAACATTATCCAAGACCTTTGCCTCGTGCGCATTAATACGCATGTAACATAAAACATTATCATGCCGCTCTATCAGAATTGGTATTTGAGGATTCTTTATAAAGACTGTATCTGCTGCTTTTATACCGAGAACGCATGAAAGCACAACTAAAAATGATAATAATTTTTTCATAGGCTAACAAATTATCTACGAAACTACCTTCAATATAGTTTCTATTAATACTAAGATATAAATAAAAATCAGAAGTCTAAACTGACTATAAGAATGTCTTCATCAATATTAAACTTCTTAGATATCAGCTTTGACTTCTGATTAATATGACTTAATTATTCAGAGAACAAGTAAAGAAACGTAATTTATACTTCATTTCTTGTTGTGGAACACGATAAGCAGGTAATGTATCTACATCCTGCCCACAACTAGCATTCCCTACTCCACGCTGTACAGCATCTAGATGAAGCACAATATACGGACGTTTCTCTAACTCCCAAGCATGTTGTCCTTCCATCAAATCTTTATCTGTATATCGCAAAGCAGAAAACGCTACATTACCTTCAGTCTGAATTTTCACACCTTTACCTTCTTTATTATATAAAGTCAGTTCACGAAGGCCTTCACGATTTCCCATAGACTGAGGTTTCATATAAGGAACTTCCATATCCTCCACTGTTGTCGTATAACGACCTACCATACAACCGTCTTTTCTATCGTTATAATTTTCCCATGGACCATATGCATAATAATCGATATTGCTCAATGTTGAGTCGATGTTTGCCACCAAGCCGCAACGACGTAAATCAGCTGTATGCGGACGGAAAACAACCTCCATATCCATGACTCCCGTTTGAGTAAATGTATATACGATATCCGTACTACATAAACTACCTTCACGGTTAGTGGTAACAATAATATTGCCTTTCTCTTCGGTCACCGTACATGTTCCTTTTTCTGACAGCCCATTACCCGTTTCAGTAAATTTATCATTCTCAATCCAACGATGATTATCGTATACAAATCCTCCTCCCTGACTGACAACCTGCTGGCCGTTCATAACTAATGTAACCAATTGCCCCGTTGTCTTATCGAAAGAGGCTTCTATATAAGCATTTTTGACCGTCAATAAGTTTTCATTGTCAGAAACAGCCAACTTCTGTTTCTTTCCATGCAAGCTCTTTAACTCAGGTAATTCCTTTCGTGCAGACAATTCATATTGCTGTTTTGCAACCTCATGCCCAGCATCAGCCCAAGTTTCAGCATCTGTACGACATACATACAAATCAAGCATGACTTCCTCACCGTTCTTTATAGCCTTCTTTAAATTAACACCTTTTAAATTCAACGCCACCAACAGTGAATCATCAGGCATTACAGCTGGAAGCATCATACTATCCGGTTGCATACGAACACCGTCTTTTACAACTTGCCACCGCAAATAGAATTTATCAAGTGAAAGAAAATCATACGTATTTTTCAACAATACTTTGGCTTCATTTCGCTTGAAATCAGCTCCCTTATCAGCAAAATGTACATACTGATATACAGCTTTTACTTCTTTCAACTTAGGCGATTCTTCACGAGTAGCCGGAATTATTCCATTCGAACAGAAGTTACCCTGATGAGGACCTGGAAAATCATACCCTGTATGCAGACGATAAATACCTTTTTTCATTTCATGAGGCTCATAGATAGCCTGATCTACCCAGTCCCAAATAGCTCCACCAATAGTAGCTGAACTTCCTTCAATGCTTTCCCAGTATTCTTTTAAATTTCCAATAGCATTACCCATGGCATGAGCATACTCACAAATAAACATCGGTTTATCCAATGAGCTAACATATGTATTCATCCATTTCATACCCGGATACATCTTCGAATACAAGTCACTAAAACGATTTCCACCATACTCTTTTCCATCGCGTGTACCCTCATAGTGTATGGGGCGGTTATCCAATCGTTTGGCAGCATCATAACAAGCCTGGAAGTTACTTCCTCCTCCAGCTTCATTACCCAAGCTCCAAAAAATTACACTTGGATGATTGCGATCTCTAAGTACCATACGGTCAATACGATCAACAAAAGCAGGTATCCAAGAAGGCATATCACTGATCGACTGATTAGCATGGTCTTCCAAATCAGCCTCATCCATTGTATAAAGTCCGAAATAATCGAACATAGCATACATTTTCGCATCATTCGGATAATGAGAAGTACGGATAGTATTAATATTATTCTGTTTCATCAGTGTCACATCACGCAACATTGATTCTACAGTAACAGCCCGACCATAAACCGGATGTGTGTCATGTCGATTAGTTCCCTTGAAAAATACTCGCTGACCATTAATATATACCACTGTACCCTTCAGTTCTATATTGCGGAAACCATACTTGGTAGAAAAGACCATTTCATCATTATCCCCATTTCGCTGGATAATATGAACCGTATACAAGTTAGGAGTTTCAGCTGTCCATGTTACAAGATTCTTCAGCTTGAACGTAGCTTTTGAATATACAGTTTCTTTCTTATCTGAATAATTAACCTGTTGCTCTGTTTCTGCTACCAGTCTTCCATCTGGATCGAATAATTTTACAATCAGATTCTTCACCCCTTTCATCCGATCACGGTTATCAAGCATCAAATTAACAGACATTTCGCCACTGGTATATTCTGAAACTGCATCTAACTTAGAAGTAATATAATGGTCACGTACACTTACTCGTGGAACATTATATAAATAAACATCCCGGAAAATACCACTCATACGGAACATGTCCTGACATTCAAGATACGAACCGTCGCTCCAGCGAAATACTTGAACAGCCAAACGATTTTTTCCTGTGCGCAGATATTTGCTTAAATCAAACTCTGCCACATTATTCGATCCTTGTGTATAACCGACATATTCTCCGTTCAGATATACAAATGCAGCACTATATATACCACTAAAATGGATAAATGTACGCTGTTTTTCCCATCCAGCAGGCAAATCAAAGAAACGCACATAGGAACCCACCGGATTAATCCCATAATTAGCTCCACCATCATTGAATCCCTTTCGAGCATCAATATAAGGAGGTGTATTGGAATGAGGATACTCTACATTCGCGTAAATAGGACGGTCATAACCTTGCATTTCCCAATTTGAAGGAACCGGAATAGTCTCCCAACTCGATACATCATAATCTTCTTTATAGAATGATTCCGGACGTTGAGAAGGTTCTGACACAAAATGAAAATACCAGTTGCCATTCAACAATTTAAACGAAGAACTCTGGCTATACAACCATGGTGTACGATAAAAATCTTTATCAGCCAGCATTTCTTTCTCGGTTATATAAGGAATATAAGTTGCACAACCCGGCTCTTTATTTTCTGCAAACATAGTCTCGTCTTCCCAATAAACCTTAGGACGTTCTAATGTATCAGAAGCAGCTTCCGCAGGCATTGCTACTTTACTAACATTAATATAAAAATACGTTTCTGGATTATTCAGAAACTTTACCTTATCAACTAAAACCAACCGCCCATTCTGTTGGCAAGCCAATATCAAATCAGGGCTATTAGAAGGATATATCTGCAAGAACTTGCCACTCTTCTTTATAATCCATAACTGAGATTCATCTGAGCCATTGTTTTCTGTTATTCCCAATGTATTATCCCCTGTAGCATGAATTGCTTTATTCTCAAAAGGATTTATAAAACGGAAACTACCAGATAAATTAGTGACACTCCATTGCTGCAATTTATCAGCATCATTGCTAACACTCAAAACTACCCTTTTGCTATCAGGATAATATCCTACAGCCTTACCAGAATAATTTACAGGTACAATATTGTACAATTTATTCCGAGCAAAGCCAACTTGAGCATGTGCTGTACAAACAGCACTTACCCATACATATATCAAACAAATAAGTATATTCCGCATAACTCGCAAATTTTATTAATAATATCTTACTTTAGGGGCTTTCTTTCCTGCATAGTTATCATTTACATAAACACGTATCCAGTCTATGTACATAGATGGAGGATTCTGTTTATCCCATGCTGCAGGATTAACAGCACCTGGCCAAGCATTGGGGTTAACAGATAAACCTGTACTAAATATTACATAAAATCCCGCAGGATCACTCCAAGGCCAGTCCGTATTACCATTATCTCCTTTTTTATGTTCAAAATAAGCTTTACCATTCACCCCTCCTATAATTCTATCAGGATACCATTCCAACCAATAAATATTCCACTGGCTCATATCTGCTAAATCAATTGTAGAAGTAACACTACCTTCTCCTCCTACAACTCCAGCATAATGATTTTCTGAATGAAGAGTGAAATGAGCACGTTGATTTATTTTCTTTTTAGGATTCTCTAGTAAATCAATTTCTCCATTCTTAGGCCATGGTCCCTTATTCCCCATAAACCAGAGAGCATCATTAAATCCTTCTGCTGCTACCCGTTTGAAACGGATTTCAATTCTCATATTTTCAGTAAAATTGCACCATGCTTGCTTACCTGACACAACAGACCGATAACCAGCATGCGAAAACTTCACTTTCTTTCCAAAACCATTGTCAATTGAATCAGGTTCCTCTACCGACCACATATGCAATACACCATTTTCTACTTTAGAACATTTTGCATTATTGACATTAGCAGATTTACTCATGTTCGTTGTCTTATGTTCCAGAAAACCTAAAGGAAGTCCCTTTTTCGTATTCTTATCTAAAAACTCATGAGCCGTATAGAAACTCCATCCCTTCAGCATTGGATGAGAATCACCCGGTTTCAGTTTCAACGCTTCATCCGGATTGGGATAAACTTTTGTTTCATCATCTTTATCAACAACAGAAGTTACTCCAAATTCTTCCATTTCAACGATAGCAGAAGATACTTCTGGAGTTGTTGCTTCAAGCTTGACATAACGTGCTGTCACAACAGCCGGAAGCGTTACAGTCTGAGGCAAAGGGTTATGCATAATATTACTAAATTCTCCTTGTGAGATTATCTCTTTCCAATCCGTGCCATTCAAACTGACAGAGAACTTATACCGATAAGCCATAGTTGGTTTCGCTTCTTCATTTAAAGGAGCATAAGTAAAAGCTTTCAAACGAATTGTACGGCCCAAATCTACTACAAAAGGAGAGGAAGACACTTTTTTCCACGTATCACGAGAAACCGTATTCCAATCTGTAAATTTCTGATCATTTTCCAAAGAAGGAGCATAATAAGCAGAAACACTCATGATATTTGCAGAAAGACGAGAACCATCAATACGTAAACGGAGCGAATCAGCCATTACTTCTGGAAAACGGAGCATACGTTTATAACCAATAGTTGTACCTTCACCTAAGGTCTGCCATCTTCCTTCACTAAAAGCCTCAACCAAAAACTTTTCTACACGTTGTCCTTTTGAAATATCTTCCTGCAATTGAACAACATTTACCGGTTCTCCAGGACGTACTGTATAAGAGCGGGATTCTCCAGATAAAGCTGTCCAGTAAATATTTCCATCCGAAACTTTATTATCAGAAAAAACTTTTCGACGATAATCTGCAAATTCTTTCAGACGTTCAACATCTGCTTCGTTTATCAAGCCGCGACGGTCAGGAGGTATATTCAGCAATAAAACAGAATTATAACCTACAGATTGAAAATAGATATCTGAAAGCTGTTTCAGGCTTTTTACTTTTGTATTTTCTTCTTCGTGCCAGAACCATCCCGGACGAATAGACACATCAACCTCGGAAGGATACCAAAATAATTCGGTAGCATCCTTCAACATCGAGCGACTACCCAAATCCTTTGCTTTTCCGTAAACTCCCAAACGTTTATTATTCTCTTCTGCACGAGAATAAATTCCCGGAGTAAGCACAGTTGCACTCCACTCTGTTTCACGGCCAATACCTTTTTCATTACCAACCCAACGCACATCATCTCCCATAATAGCCATTACAGCTTTAGGCTGTAAACGTTGAATTGTCTTATAGAAAGCATCCCAGTCGTATACCTGTTTCTTACCATTAGGGCCTTCTCCGTTTGCACCATCGAACCACACCTCATTTACCTCACCATAATTGGTCAGCAATTCGGTTAATTGTTCAATAAAGAATTTGTTGTACTCTGGAGAATTACCATAACAAGAGGCATTGCGATCCCACGGTGACAAATAAACTCCAAATTTCATTCCATATTTAGTACATGCATCACGAAGTTCACGCACAACATCTCCTTTACCATTTTTCCAAGGCGAGGAAGCAACTGAATGAGAAGTCGTCTTTGTAGGCCACAAACAAAAACCATCATGATGTTTCGCTGTAAGCAAAACCATCTTGAAGCCACATTCTTTCAACGTACGTACCCATTGTTCAGCATCTAAATCAGTCGGATTAAACAAAGCTGGATCTTCCGTTCCATCCCCCCATTCTCTTCCGGTAAATGTATTAATCCCAAAATGTAAAAATGCAGTCAGTTCCATTTGCTGCCAAGCAAGTTGTTGGGGAGAAGGAACTAAACGAGCGGCCATTGCAGCTTTCTGGTCTACACTTTCGCTTCCAGAAAATTGTAAATGTTTCACAAAATAAGAGGCGTCCTGTTGAGCTTGCCCTCCAACAGAAAGAGCAAGCAATGAACAAGTAACAAGAAACTGGTGTATTCTATTCATACAGTCCTTATTTAAAATTATTACTCAATTATTACCTCGTCAATATAAACTCGAGAAGCTTGTCCCGGACGCACATGGTCATTTGGACAATTACCAGGAGTTTCTAGCGTAAATTTAACATAATGTCCGATAATATCATCTGTTTCAACTGATAAATCTTCAATAAAATTTCCTTCTTTAAAGATTTCATTATCGGTAAATGTTAATCTACCTACTTCCTTAAACGTTTTATTATCGTCAGATGCTTCAATTTTAATCATCCGTGGCTTATGCACAGCCATTCCATAATTAGTAATACAACCAACAGTAACACGTTTTATCTGTTGCGGTTTCAATAAATCAACAACAAAAGAAATAGGCTTTGATAATCCTCCTGTATACCATTCAAAATCGGATTGCTTCAGACTACCACGTAATCCATTAACTAATATTCCCATCTCTTTTGAAGCACCGATTATTGGCTTAGCAGTAGCCATATTCCAATGAATAGGCAAATTAAGCGTTTTCCCCATCTGTATACCCTTAACAAAAGTAGCTGCTTTTATCTCAGCATCTCTATCAACAACAAATGCAGAATCATACAAAGCAGATGTTTCCACTGGTTCTGTACCATCTAAAGTATAACGTATTTCCACATCAGGACGTTCACACTCTAGTTTCACCTTTAACTTGCCAGACTCCTCAGATGTTACCTCATGTTGAATGTTATACATAGAGCGTGCATAAATAATTCCTTTCTGTTCCAAATGCTTATTAAAATTATCTACACCTTTCAGGAATTCATTCCAATCTTTCTTTCCTTTTTGAACCCATGCTATCTCTGCCAAAGCAGCTAATCTTGGGAAAGTCATATAAAATACATCTTCAGGAACATTGCAAAACTCAGTCCACATACAAGCCTGCACTCCCATCAGTAATGATTCATACTCTGGTTTCCAGTCACTCTGTACAGGTTCATAATTAAACAAGTCTTTTAATGTATTATTTCCAAAATAAGTAACAGGCTCAAACCATTGTGGTCCCTGATACCTGATCAGATAAGCAACACGTGCAGGAGCCATAATAAATCGATGTCCCTGTTCCGCAGCCTTTAAGGCAGCCTTACCATAGCCTTGCCAGCCTAAGATGATTGATTCTTCAGGCAATTTACTATTGGTCAATTCATCCCATCCCATAATCTGCTTACCTTTGCTGCGGACATAATCTCCTATACGCGACATGAAATATCCTTGTAAAGCTTCTTCATCCGCCAAATGTTCTTTATGAATACGTGCCTGACACAAAGGACATTTTTTCCAGTTTGTCTTAGTCGCTTCATCTCCTCCTAAATTAATATATCGAGAAGGGAACAATGCTATAACTTCATCAAGAACACCTTGTAAAAAATCAAATGTCTTGTCATTTCCGGCACAAAAAATTACTTCTGCATTCTTTCCACCAAGACCAGGCAGTACTCCAATAAAGTCTTTAACCACCGGACAAGCATATTCCGGATAAGAAGCCAAAGCTGCATTTGAATGAGCAGGTATATCTATTTCCGGAATAATTTCTACCTGACGTTCTGCAGCATAACGGATTATTTCCTTCATATCTTTCTGAGTATAAAACCCACCGACGGTAGCAGGTTCTCCCTTCTTAGGATTTCTTCTATCAGGAAAAGGAAGATTCTGACGATCAACCTTCCAGGCTCCCACTTCAGTCAGACGAGGATATTTCTTTATCTCCAGACGCCATCCATTATCATCTGTAAGATGTAAATGTAAGCGGTTTATCTTTAACATAGAGATACAATCTATCATCCGAATGACATCTTCTTTAGGCAAGAAATAACGAGATACATCCAACATAAAGCCTCGATAGTCAAAACGAGGCTCATCTTTAATAACTACAGCCGGTACTTTCCAGGCATTTTCAACCTGTTCCTGTCCTTCTATTGTAGGCGGAAGCATTAAACGAATATTTTGCAAAGCATAAAAGAAGCCTTTTGCATCGGCAGCTTTTATACTTACTTTATCAGAAGTAATATGTAGCTCATAAGCATCTGATTTCATCGATTTATCAATAGCAAAAACAATATCACCATCTTTCACCATTTCAACCTTAGGAGTAAATCCCGCCGGTTTAGTAAACAAAGAAGCAAAATTTTCAGCAATGATACGTTGTTCATTATCAGCTACTGCTATTACAGTCTTTTCACTAAAGGAAAAAGAACCGTTTCCTTTTTCTACAGACAAAGGCTGAGGTATAATAGTTGCATCCTCAGATTGTTGTAAAGAATGACAGCCAGACAAACTTAATATTAAAGTTGCCATACAAGCCACCATCCATCTCTTCGATTGAAAATATATGTTCATCATCATATTATTATTCTTATTATTGTTTATCACGGTCTGGAGAAAAACGTACAGGGTCATTATATTCTTCCTGTAACTCCAGCATTTGTTTCTTCAAATTGTTTACAATCGAATCGTATTCACTTTGACCATACAAATTATGCAACTCATTGGGGTCTTTCTGTAAATCATAAAGTTCCCATTCATCTATGTCATTATAAAAATGGATCAACTTATACTTATTCGTACGAATTCCATAATGGCGTTTTACCATATGCTCTGCCGGATATTCATAAAAATGATAATACAATGCCGTACGCCAGTCAGTAGGATGCCCCCCTTTCAACAAAGGCAATAACGAAATTCCATGCATATCTTCAGGTACTTCTACTCCCGCCAACTCCAGGAATGTAGGTGCATAATCAATATTCTGAACCATTTCTGTAATATCTCCTCTACGATCAAATCCTTTCGGCAAACGCATAATTAAAGGGGTATGCATAGATTCTTCATACATGAAACGTTTGTCAAACCATCCATGTTCACCCATATAAAATCCTTGATCAGAAGTATAGACTACCAGTGTGTTATCTAACAGGCCTTTTTCTTTTAAATAGTCTAGAACGCGACCAACATTATCATCTAATGATTTAACTGTTTTCATATAGTCACGCATATAGCGTTGAAATTTCCAATTTGCCAGTTCTTTTCCCTGAGGCTTTTTCTGATAGAAATCTTCAATAATCGGGCCGTAGAATTTATCCCATGCAGCTCTCTGCTCCTTATCCATACGACCTAAGAACGACTCATACAGTGTTTTCAGCCTTGAGTCTTTATCCGGACGTAGCATTTTAAGATCGTAAATCATATCCATATCTTTTACGATACTCATTTCTTGGGCTGCAGCAGCCGGACGACCTTCATAATCATCAAAGAATGTTTCTGGAAGTGGGAAAGTTTTGTCTTCATACAATGCCAGATTACATGTGTCTGCCATCCAATTTCGGTGAATCGCTTTATGATGAATCATCAGACAGAAAGGTTTATTTCTATCACGCTTATTTTCCATCCAATCTATTGCGTCATCCGTTATCAGATTAGTTATATACCCATGTTTCTGAATGGTATCATTATTCTGAGTTATAAAATCCGGATTATAATAATCACCCTGTCCAGGCAATATTTCCCAATAATCAAACCCGCTAGGCAGACTTTCCAAATGCCATTTACCAATTAAAGCTGTTTGATAACCTGCCTTCTGAAGCAATTTAGGAAACGTCTGTTGAGCACTATCAAAGACACAAGTCGTATTATCATAAAACTTATTTCCACACGAATGCTTACCCGTAATCATACAAGCGCGACTCGGACCACTCAACGAATTTGCGACAAAACTATTCGTAAAACGTACTCCATCGGCAGCAATACGGTCCAAGTTAGGCGTTTCTATGTACCGAGTGTCATAGCAACTCATCATCTGAGCCGTATGATCATCAGTCATGATATAAACAATGTTATAAGGTTTATTTGCTTCCGACTTATTCTGTTGGCAGGAAGGAAGCGTTGCGGCCAAAGCACTCAATCCGGCCATCGAATAAAATAAATTCAGGTTTTTCATATGATCTATATAATATATGAAGTCAATATATATGCTAACAGATTCCAGAACATTCGAATAAAAATCTATATAGGTCCAAAATCTTATTAAATAAGCCTGCACAATTACATAAGAATCATAATGAAAATGTAATTATGCAGGCTTTCAGAAATCTGTATAAACAAATTCTAAAAATGAGCTATCTTATTAATAGCCAAAATTATTATCTGTAATACCTGGGTTGGCATCTCTTTCTGTATCAGGAATTGGCAACAGTAAATTCTTCTTCAAGAAGTCTTCAGTCAGATTTCCTTCATTATAAAGTCGATCGGTCCATTTTTGAGCAGCACTCTTATAATATGCATCTGAAACTTTAGTTAATTCATGATTATTATGATACTGCAAAGCTTTCTTCAAATATTCTGTTCCTTTTACGCGAAGCAATTCATACATAGAGGGTTCTCCATCCAACTCAAATAAGAACTCGAAATAAATCTTTTCACTGACTTCCTCTTTAGTCAACTGCTTAGACCATGCTTTAGGTTCAACTCCATTACCTCCAGCAGACTCACGTGCACGTTTCAATACTTCTTCTACCAATTCAATAGCTTTCGAAGTATTATCAAGTTCATTATACACATCTGCCATAAGCAATAGCATCTCAGCATAACGATATACCATTAAGTTCTTATGAGAAGAAGTTCCCTGCTGATTGGCATCATACAGTTTCATATGTGCAGGCCATGCATTCTGATTACCGCTCTCCGCATATTTTTTCTGTATACCCTTCAAAGCTTTGATATATGCTTTTTCTTGTGGAGTCTTACCATCTTCTTCATTCAAATTATTCAAATAATTTAAATCAGGATTTGTTGGATCTTTAAACTTCTCATAAGGCAATCGACCTACATACTGTTTTACAGCAACAGCTTTTCCATTTTTATAAATAGAATCATATACAGCCACTTCCTTTCCATTCACCATTTTTTTACCTGTCTGAACTGTATAAGTAAAATAAGGATAATAATATACCGAATCATTTGCAGATGGTTGATCACCTACCTGAGCTTTAGGTTCTGGCTTATTATTTCCGCCACGGTCTCTATGTACAGTCAAGAATGTAGCAGCTATACGTGGATCACCCGGATAAGTTCCCTGGTGCATATCATAGGCTGCTTTTGTTGCACGGTATGTACTCCAGCATACACCCGGTGTTGAACCTGTAGGCGAAAAACGATTGCTGGCACGATTGAAACAAGAAGGAGAATTCAAAGCAAAGTTCAACTGAAAAATAGATTCTTTCGAAGTCGTTACCCAGTCACCAAACAAATCGGCAAAGTTCTTTTCCAATTCGTATACATGCTTATTATAAACAGCATCGAACATATCTTTTGCATTTTTCAAATTCTCATTGGTATTTATACCAAGCTTTGCCATTTTATAGTAAACCTTTCCCAAAAAAGCTTTTACTGCCCAAGAATTAATACGGCCAACATCAGAAGTTTCCTTAATAGTCAAAGCATCGTTCAAATCCTGTACAACCTGGCCCAACACTTGTTCTTTCGGAGTACGAGGCATTGAAATACCTTCTGAAGTAGAAGCCACTGTTTTCAAGGGCACATCTCCCCAAAGCGATACAAGATTATAATAAGCCAATGCACGAAGAAATTTTGCTTCTCCTCCAAACTGATTTTTAGTCTCAGCACTCAGACCACTTGCATCCAAATTCTCCAGAAAAGCATTAGTTTCAGAGATCACTTTATACATTCCGTTCCAAGTTGTAGAAATCAATCCATCACTTGATAAAGATTGTAAACTCACAATACCATCACTACCATTACGTTGTGACCAGGAAAATCCTGCACCACTAACTGGTATTTCCTGAAAATGTTGGCCGTAAGCAGATGTAGAAGTCATATAGGCATAACATCCCAACAAAGCTAATTCTGCACCAGAGTCAGAAGAAAAGACCACAGTATTATTCTGTGAATATAACGGTTCTTCATCCAAACAAGAAGAAAAGCTGGAAGCCGCTACAATTGATAATATCAAATATTTATATAGTTTCATAATATATACTTTATTAAAATGCAATTATTAGAATGTCACGTTCAATCCAAATACAAACTGGCGAGGAGTAGGATAAGAACTCATATCTACGCCTGGACGTAATCCATCAAATGCAAAACTATTTACTTCAGGATCATATCCACTATAATCTGTGATGACAAACGCATTCTTTACAGAAGCAAAAATTGATGTATTCTGGAAACCGATTTTCTTCATCCATGCTGTAGGAAGTGCATAATTTAATGTTATATCAGAACATCTCAAGTAACTAGCATCTTCTACATAACGGTCCATTACCATGTTCTGTACAATAAAATTAGAAGAAGGATAAAGGTTTGAATGGTTTTCAGGCGTCCACATACCTTCAAAAGCTTTCTTTGATACAGTACCAGCTTTTTGTCCCGGAGTATTGATGTAACGGTTGTTTACATTAATAACATCGCGGTCTTGTACACCATTAAATGCAGCACTCAGAGTCAGTCCTTTCCATGACAAAGATGTCTGGAAACCATATGTAAATCCAGGATTTGGATTACCTATGATATCTCGGTCTGAAGTATTAACTGAACCATTTCCATCTTTATCAACAAACTTGATATCACCAGCAGCAGGAATACTTCCATTTACATCTTTATAATATCCGATAGTTCCATCGTCTTTAATAAACTTCACACCTTGATCTGTAATATCTTCTGGCTGTACAATACCTTGTGTAACATATCCCAAGAATAATCCCGGAGCTTCACCCTGCAAGAACACATGTCCTACACCAAAATGGTCACCCAGTGAGTTACCATAATAACCGATACGTTCACCCAAGCATCCAAAATCTGTTGGCAACAAACCAAGATTTACAATTTTACTCTTATTCTTTCCAATATTACCAGTAATGCTCCATTTCCAGTCTTTAGAATCAATTACCTGAGCAGTCAAAGAGAATTCTACACCTTTATTATCTAACGAACCTTGATTATAATAAGTAGATCCAAATCCAGCAGATCCTGGAAGAGAACGTGAAATAAGCAAGTCATTAGTTCGTTTTACATAGAAATCGAATGTACCACTCAAGCGTGAACGCAACAAGCTAAAATCAAGACCAGCATTCCAAGAAGCTGTTTTCTCCCAAGTTAAACCATCATTAGGCAAATTAGTAATCTGTAATACAGACTCTTGTTCTCCATTTCCATTACCATAATGATAGTTACCGTCTGATCCATACATTGAGAATGTAGAATATGGATCAATACTTTGGTTACCAGTTACACCATAGCTTACACGAACTTTCAACTGATTCAACCAATCTACTTCTTTCAGGAATTCCTCTTGTTCCATACGCCATGCAACAGAAGCTGAAGGGAAATATCCCCAACGGTTTCCTTTACCAAACTTACTAGAACCATCGGCACGCAGAGAAGCTGTAATCAAATATTTATCTAAGAATGTTAAGTTGATACGACCAAGATAAGACAACAATTGATAATCTTTCTGAATCGGAGCCAAATGTTGCACATTACCAGCCATGTGAAGCCCGTTCTCTCTTAAATCGAACATTGTGAACTGACTACCATTGGTATTTTCATTCAAGAAGTTATAATCATCGTAAGTAACACCAACTGTAGCATCTAAAGTAGCAACAGATCCTAATTTTGTATTATAGTTTAATACATTTTCAATAGAAACATTACTCTTATTTAAGTCTGTCAATGCTAAATAACCATTGTTATTCATTCCTTGATACAGCTGTAAACCATACCAGCGCTTACGGTCATTTATATTCAAATTTCCACCTACACGCAAGTTATAGCGTAAGCCTTTCATAATATTCCATGACAAATCCATTGAAGCATTAAATGTCTTGTCATTTGCTATATCTTCATAATCATTCAACCAGCTAAATATAGTAGTTTTATTTTCAGAGCTGAATGAAGGGTCTCCATCCGGCATTTCAAATGGTGCATAATCGAGAGCTGTACGAGAAATAGCTGTTGTAGAACCTCCTAATGTACTACCACCAGCCATCATGTTATTTTGACGTAAAGAACCGCTCAATGTCATATTCAAATGTACGCTCTTTGATAAATCCATACCGATATTGGCACGCAAATCTCCTTGTTTCAAACCAGTTTGCTTGACTGTACCATTTATATCTTTAAAATTAGCTGAGATATAATAAGTAGTTTTATCTGTACCACCACTAACAGACAAAGAATAATTCTGAGAGAAAGCAGATGTATAAATTTCTTTCTGCCAGTTACGGTAATTGATAATATGATAAGTTGCAGGATTATTAGGATCATAATTAGCCAAAGCATCATTGAATACATATCTAACCTCATCACCTACCACATAAAATGGGTATTGACCATTTGACACACGTGAATTAATATAAGCTGCATGCTCATACAAATTGGTCATTTCCAAAAGTTTAGAAGGTTTAGCTATGGTAAAGTTAGCTGATACATTTACTTTAGCTTTACCTTGTTTACCTTTCTTTGTTGTAATCAAAATAACACCATTCGCACCACGAGAACCATAAATAGCTGTAGAAGATGCATCTTTCAAAATAGTAATATCTTCAATATCAGAAGGGTTTAATGAAGCTAAGGGATCCTGATTGATCTGGAAGTCACCGTTAATACCTGAAGAGGCAAACTCACCGGCAGATGCTTGTGGTACATTATCGATAACATACAACGGCTGGTTATCACCACGCAAAGAACTTGCTCCACGAATTGTAATAGAAGAAGCTGAACCTGCCATTGCTGAAGAAGAGCTAACAACCAGTCCGGCAACCTTACCTGACAAAAGATTATCAAGAGAAGTTGCTTTTGCTGCATCATTAGCATCAGGTTTCATCGTGGTCAAAGCACCGGTCAAGTCACCTTTACGAGCTGTACCATAACCAACGACAACAACTTCGTCAAGAACTTCTGCATCTTCTTTTAAAACAATGCGATTGCCTGTCTGCTTAGATATCTTTACTTCCTGAGTAGAATAACCCACATAAGAAACAACAAGTGTATTACCCACTTTTGCTTTCAAAGAAAAATTACCATCAAAATCAGTAATAGTACCATCTGAAGTTCCTTTTATTTGTACAGTAGCACCAATTACACTTTCACCTTTTTCGTCAACAACTTGTCCTGTCACCATTCCTTGTTGAGCAAAAGCTCCAAACGGAATCATTAACAAGCACATCAAAAAGACACAAATAGAATGTACCTTAAATCGTATTTGTTTCATAGTTTTAAAGTTAATAAATGTTTTTAATACCGCGGTTTTGCTAACTCTATTTTTTTAATTGCTGCAAAGATGAGAGATTAAACCTGCTTCCATGTTTTAAAATCAATAATTTATTTCAAAAAATCAATAAACCTTTATTTACCTATAAGAAAACAGGCAAAATAGTCAAAATTGAACAAATTTTAGACAATAATGGAAGCCTCAGACAACGAAGTCATCTAAACTAATGAATTCTTAACATTTTCTTAGGAGCAGAACGACAAAA